>Ga0307287_10000537_pt1 | contig 13316 bp, 15 predicted proteins | sample ER_DNA_141_FD_194485 | JGI IMG/M metagenome (GOLD analysis project Ga0307287, IMG submission 194485) | Bulk soil microbial communities from the East River watershed near Crested Butte, Colorado, United States - ER_DNA_141 | ecosystem: Environmental > Terrestrial > Soil > Floodplain | place...
GCTTGGCGATGCGGGAAACGGGCTCGAATTCTTCAAGCAACTCGACCTGGCCGGAAACCTCGTGGCGCAAGTGGCGACAGCGGAAACCATCGATGACGGACGGACGCCGGTGACGATCCGGTTGACCTACGACTCCCTGAAACATCGAGATAGCACCGCCGGGAACCCTGACATCGAGGTCACGGTGCCGGTAAGCGGGCGACTGGCTGTGGCGAATGCCCAGGCAATCCTCGTGAGCGCCCCGCACCCGAATGCAGCGCGACTGTGGATGGAGTTCCTCTACAGCGACCTCGGCCAGAATCTCCTGCTCGACGGCTATTGCCATCCAGTCCGCTTCGACGACCTCTCAGCTCGCGGCATCATTCCAGTGGAGACGCTTGCCAAGCTGCCCGAGACGTCGCCGGTGGACGTTCCCACTGTCGCCCAGCTGCTGAATGCGACCGATCTGATCGCAGCCAACTGGGATCGTGTCGTGGGCGTCGACATCCGCTAGCCCCGAGATCCCGTACGTCTGGGCCATCGCACGCCGCCGAGCGTGCCAGTACCGTCCTGGTACCAGAGCCGGCCGTTTCCGTACGCCCGCGACCGGCCTGCTGCAATGAGACTCCGATGGAGGATCCCGGGACCGATGGCCGTCGCATTCGAGCGAGGTGAGCATCCGGCGCTGCTGACCGTGGCCGAGGCCGCCGCGATCGCCGGCGTCGGACGCGGCACGATCCGGCGCTGGTGCTCGCGCGGCGAGCTGCCGTCGGTCGAGGGTCGCACGCGCGCGGACCGGCTCATCCGACGGACCGATCTCGAACGGTATGTCGCCAGCCTGACCAACCCGGCCGGCGCCGGCAACGTGACCGACGGGACGGCCCCCCAGCCCGGTTCGGACCAGCCGTCGGCGGCGGACGGCGACCACGTCCCCCTTCGCCTCATTCGCGAGCAGCTGGCCGGCGGCGACGCACTCCGAAGGATCGCCGCCGAGATCAGCGGCCCGCTCGACCTGCCGACGCTCTTCGACGACGTGATCGCCGACTCCATGACGCTCTTTGCGGTCAGCCGGGTGGGCCTCTGGCTGTACGACGAGACGCGGCCGTTCCCGCTCACGCTCGCCGCCCATCACGACGTGCCCGAAGAGGTCATGGACTGGGTCGAGCGACTCCAGGCCGACGCTCGGACCGCAGGCCTCCAGGCAATCCGGTCCCAGAGCGTCGTGGTCCTGGGCGACGCGACGGCCGACAAGACCCTGGCGCTCTACCCGGTCTATCTGCGGAACGGCATCGCCAGCGTCTGCTTCGTCCCGATCGTCTTCCGCGGCGAGCCACTCGGGTTGCTCGTCCTCTACCACGACGTCATCCGCGACTGGACGCCGGCACAGCAGGACCTCGCCCGGAGCTTCGCCGACCAGATGGCCGCGGCGATCGGCAACACCCGCCTCTACGACTCGGTGCAGTCGCTCGCGGCGCGCCTCCGGGCGATCCACGATTTCGCGATCCGGTTGAACCGGATCCGGGATCTCGACGAGATCGCGTCGGTCATCGTCGAAGGCACGGAGCGGCTCATCGGGCACGACACGATCCGGGTCTATCGGGTCGACCACGAGACCAAGCTGTGCGAGCCGATCGCCTTCAAGGGCATGTTCGGGGGCAAGCCGAATCCCAGCTTCGACGAGCTGCGAACGCCGATCGGCGATGGGCTCACCGGCTGGGCCGCGGAGCACAACCAGACGATCCTGACCGGCGACGCCGGCAGCGATCCGCGCAGCCGGCGGGTGCACTCCGCGGGCCCGGAATCGATGCTCGTTGTGCCGATGAGCTTCGAGGATCGGGCCCATGGCGTGATCGTCGTGTCGGCGGACGGACGCGATCGGTTCGGTCCGGACGACGAGGCGACGTTGACGATCTTCGCCGGCTACGCCGCCCAGGCGATCGTCAACGTCGAACATCTCGATCAGCTGAATCGGCAGCAGGTGGAGCTCGAGCACCAGCTCGCCAGCCAGCGCCGCCTGCTCGAGGTGAACGAGCGTCTGCTGTCGACGCTCGACCCCAAGGGCATCCTCGAGCTGATCGCCGACTCGCTCAAGACGATCGTGCCGTACGACGCCCTGACGATCTATCGCTGCGACTGGGATGCAGGCGTGCGGCGGGCCGTCGTCGCCCGCGACCGATTCGCCGATGTGATCCTCCAATATGCAGGCCCCATCAGTGTCGGCATCACCGGCTGGGTCATCGAGCACGGCGAAGCGGCTCTCACCAACGACGCCCACCTCGACCCTCGGGTCGTTCAGGTCCCCGGCACGCCGTTCGAGCCCGAGTCGATGATCGTCGTGCCGCTCCGCGTCGGCGCGGAGGTGATCGGGACACTGAACATCGGGCGAACTGGCGGCGCCGAGGCCCACTTCACCCAGAACGAGTTCGAACTGACGAAGCTGTTCGCCGGTCAGGCCTCGATCGCCCTCGAGAATGCCGAGGCCCACGGCGCCATCAAGGTCCGGGCCGAGCACGACGCCCTGACCGGGCTCCGCAACCACGGCCAGTTCCAGCGCGAGTTCGAGGAGACGATCGCCGCCGCGGAGGGCCCGTTCGCGCTGCTGATGCTGGATCTCGATTCGTTCAAGGCCTTCAACGACGCCTGCGGCCATCCCGCCGGCGACGCGCTCCTCGCCGGCGTCGCCGTGGCGCTGCGAAATGGGATTCGGGACGGCGACAGTGCGTATCGCTATGGCGGCGACGAGTTCGCCGTGATCCTGCCCGGAGCGAGCCGGATCGAGGCGTACGAGGTCGCCGAGCGAATCCGGCAGGCCGTCCGGGACATCGCCGACCGGACCGGGCCGCGCGTGACGATCTCGGTCGGGGTCGCCTGCCGCCCGGAGGACGGCGCGACGAAGGACGAGCTTGTCGCCGTCGCCGACCAATCGCTGTACATGGCCAAGCCGTCATCACAGGCGAGCGGTGCGGACGCCGGCCGTCACGACCCGTATCTGGCGGCACTCGACCAGACCGCCATCGCGCTGATGAATCGCCGTGATCCAACGGAGCTGCTCAACACGATCATGACCCGGGCGGCGGCCCTTCTCGGCACGCCGCACGGCTTCATCTACCTCGTCGAGCCCGATGGTGAGAGCCTCATCTGCCGTCACGGAACCGGGATCTTCTCCGACTACCTCGGGTTCCGGATGCCGGTCACCGATGGCATCAGCGGCTATGTCGTGCGCGAGCGTCGCGGCATCGCCGTCGACGACTACGACACCTGGTCCGGGCGGGCCAGAAACCTTCCGTCGTCCCTCTTCGGGGCGGTCGTCGGCGTGCCCCTGACCTCGGGCCAGCGCGTGATCGGCGTCATCGGCCTCGCGTCGGGAGTGAGCGAGCGACGGTTCGGCGAGCTCGAGATCGGCGCGCTGACACGCTTCGCCCAGCTCGCCTCGATCGCGCTGGACAATGCCAATCTCTTCGAGACCGCCCAGCGCGGCGCGCTCTACGACCCGATCACCGGACTGCCGAATCGCGAGCTGCTGTCCGACCGCATCGCCCACGCCCTGTCCTGGGCCCGCGACGGCGAAGACGAGGCGATCGCCCTGATCCTGCTCGATCTCGATCGCTTCAAGACGATCAACGAGAGCCTGGGGCACGCGTTCGGCGACCAGCTCCTGGCTGCCGTCGGCGAGCGGCTCGGGGCGTGCCTGCGGCCCGGTGACACCGTCGCCCGGTTTGGTGGCGACGAGTTCGGGATCATTCTCGACGGCTTCCGCGGCCTCGACGGCGCCCACCCGATCGCGGAACGGATCATCGAGGTCCTGCGGGCGCCGTTCACCCTCGGCGGTCGGGAGTGGTTCATCAATGCAAGCATGGGGATCGCGATCGCCCGACCGGGTCGATCCGACCCCGCCGACCTCTTCCGCGAAGCCGAGATCGCCCTCGTCCAGGCGAAGCGCGAGCCGGGCATGCGGTACACGTTCTTCGAGCCGGCGATGAGCGCGGCGACGATGGAACGGGTCGAGCTCGAAAACGACCTCCGCCGCGCGCTCGAGCGCGACGAGCTGCGGCTCCACTATCAGCCGATCGTCGACCTCGCATCGAGCCGGATCGTCGGGCTCGAGGCGCTCGTCCGCTGGCAGCACCCGACGCGCGGCCTCGTCCCGCCGCTGTCGTTCATTCCGCTCGCCGAGGAGACGGGCCTGATCATCCCGGTCGGCCGGTGGGTGCTGGAGACGGCCTGCCGGCAGGCGCGTAGCTGGATGGACTCGCTACCCGGGTCGCAGCTCGTCATCAGCGTCAACCTGTCGGCGCGGCAGTTCACCCAGCCCGACCTCGTCGAGCAGGTAGCCGAGATCCTCGCCGAAACCGGCCTCCCCGCGAATCTCCTCGAGCTCGAGATCACCGAGAGCGTGTTGATGGACCAGTCGGAGGCCGGGACGCGAGCGTTGCGAGCCCTTCGCGAGGTCGGCGTCAAGCTCGTCCTCGACGACTTCGGGACCGGCTACTCGTCGCTGTCGTACCTCAAACACCTGCCGCTGGACACGATCAAGATCGACCAGTCCTTCGTCCAGGGCCTCGAATCAGAGGGCGCCAACCTGCCGATCGTCCAGGCAGTCATCGCCCTCGCTCACGGCCTGGGCATGGGCGTCGTCGCAGAGGGCATCGAGACCGCGGGCCAGCTCGCCGGCCTGCGGTCACTCGGGTGCGACCGCGGCCAGGGCTTCCTCTACGCCCGCCCCATGCCGCCGACCGACCTCGAGCCGATGCTCGTCGCCGGGATCGCCCCGAAGGGTCAGCCGCCAGCGCCGTCGGCACGCGCTCGGCGGCGCCGCGCCAAACCCTAGCGGCGGCCGCCGGTCAGGCGAAGCAGGAACAGGAAGATGTTGACGAAGTTGATGTACAGGTGGATGGCGCCCAGGACCGAGGCCTTCTCGACCGATCCGAGCGACGCCGCGTAGTCGCCGTATGAGATCTTCTGGACGTCGTAAGCCGTGTAGACGGTGAAGACCACGACGCCGATGAGGGCGATCACCCAGCCGATCGGCGAGCTACCCAGCCACAGGTTGACGATCGAGGCCACGAACACGCCGACCATCCCCATGAACAGGAAACCGCCGAGCGAATTGAGGTTTCGCTTCGTTGTCGCCCCGTAGATCGCCGCGGCCCCGAACATCGCCGAGGCGCCGAGGAACGACGTGATGACCGACTCGACCTTGTAGAGCGAGACGATGACGCCGATCGTCACTCCCATCGTCGCTGCGAACACGAAGAAGAGCCCAAGGGCCAGCGTCGCATTGAGGCGCGAAATGAGCGCCTGGATTCCGATGCCGAGGCCGAGCTGGGCGATGACGATGATCCACCACGAGCGCCCCACGCCCGCGATGAGATCCGGCTGGCCGTTCACAAGCGTCGCGATGCCGGCGGTCAGCAGGAGCCCGGCGAACATCCAGCCAAACGACTGGGTCAGAAACGTGTTCGAGAGCTCCGGGGCCGGTCGAACCCCGAGCTGTGACGGGAGGCCGCGGTTCTGCATCAGCCTGTGCTCCTCTCAGTGGCCGCGCCCTGATGGCGCCGGCGATCGGGTCGAGACGGTGTGGCGGTCCGTGCCTCCGCCTGCTCCGCGGCCCTCGCGAGGACCCAGAGCAGATCGGCGAACCGGTTCAGGTACGGTAGCAAATGAGGACCCGGAATCAATCCCTCCCGACCCAACCCGACCGCCCTCCGCTCGGCTCGGCGGATGATCGTCCGGGCCAGCTCGAGAGCGGCACTCGTGGGGGTCTCGCCGGGCACGACGAACTCGTTCGGCATCGCGATGTGGGCCTCGACCTCGCGGAGAAGGTCCTCGATCCCCTCGACCATCTCAGCCGAGACGCGCGTGCGCCCGTCCTCGAGGCGATCCCACGCGTCGGGATTCGTCGCGAGCTCTGCCGCCGCAACGAACAGCTCGCGCTGGAGGCGCAGGATGACGGCCGGCAGCTCACCAAACCCGACCGACAGGACGCCGAGGCGGTCCTTGAGCCCGAGCTGGGCGCGCGCCAGGCCGAGGGCCGCGACGGCCTCATCGATCGTGCCGTAGGCCTCGGCCCGGAGGTCATCCTTCGAGATCCGCTGTCCGCCGAACAGCAGGCCCGTCGACCCGTCGTCCCCCTTGCGGGTGGCGACCGCCGACTCGAACCCGTCGGTCACCACATGAGCCCGGCGTCGCGCGGATCCCAGCGCTCGGCCAGGAGCGTCACCTTGACGTCATGCTCCACGACCGATTCGGCCTGCTCCTTGACCTGCTGGATCATCGAGCCGGCGTAGGGGCAGAACGGGGTGGTGAGAATCATCTTCACCTCGGTCGAATCAGGGCCGAGGATGATCTGCTTGATCAGCGCCAGCTCGACGACGTTCATCCCGATCTCCGGGTCGACGACGGCCCGCAGGGCGTCCAGGATCGCGAGCTCAGTTGCACGCCGCTCAGCGTCGAAGGCGGGGGCGGCGTCCGTTGCGTCAGCGGCGGCGGCAGGTGCGGCGGCCTGCGGATCGGTGGTGGTGTCGGTCATGAGAGGCTCCGGGTGCGTGTCTCGATCGTATCACCGTGCCCGCTCAGCCCCGAAAATCGCCCGGCAAGGGATTAGGCGGCTGGCCGCGCCTTGACCACGATCCCGGGAACCCGGTACTGGGCCGGCAGGTCGGCCGCCTCGTCCTCAGAGTAGCCCGGGCCGGCGAGCGAGCCATCCGGCTCGAAGAATTCCGAGTAGCGATCGCGGTTGTTCGCGGCGTATGCGTATGCAGCCGCGACTCCGAGGCGCCGCAGCTCCGGATGGTCCTTGATGAGCTCGGTGAGACCGTAACCGCTGCGTCGAAGCTCCAGCAGCTGGCGGACCGTCAGGCGCGTGCCGTAGCAGAACGGCTCGCCGTTCATGACGAGCGGGTCGACCTTGACCCATTTGATCGTCATCAGGCGCCCTTGTAGATGAATTCGAGCAGCTTGTTGCGCTTCCTCGCGTCGCCGGCGATCCGTCGGTTCCAGCGCATCTGGGCGATGCCGGCGTTGATCGCCGCATGCATCGGGTCCGCTTCGGGGCCGTCGAGGAACGGCGCCATCGCCGCTCGGAGCCCTTCCGACAGCTGGACGAGGTCGTCCATCGGAACGCGCCGGCGGCGATAGAGCGGGACTACCTGGTCGGCGAACTCGCTCGTCGGCGATGGATCGTCCGTCGCCACCGAGAGCGCGATGCGATCGATGAAGGCCTCGGTATCGCGGAGGAGGTGGCGAAGGCCGAGCTCGTCGTAGCGATCGCGGAACGTGGGATCGCGCTCGATGGCAATCTCGAGTGCCCGCGCCCCGAGCCTCGCGGTCGCCGCCCGCAGCCGATCGGCCGCCTCGGGATACCCGGAGGTCTCGTCGCGGTCCGGCAGGCCCAGGGACGGATGCTTCACGTTCGCGAGTCTAGCGTGCGACGGAGTGCCGCGCCATGAGCCGATACGATTGAAGGCAATGGAGCAGCCAACCGATCCGCAGCCGCCACCGACTCCGCCCCCAACGTCCGCGCCACCTGAACCGGGCGAGCGCCGCCGCGTCCTCGACCATCCGCCCTCCGATCGATACGCGACCGCGCCCGTGCGGGCGACTGACGCGACGGCGGACAGCGGCGCGCTACGGGCGCTTCTCGTCGCGCTCGCCGGGGCCGCGATCATCACGTTCCTCGGCGGTCCATTGTCGGTCACCATCGGCCTCGTCGGCGTCGCGGCCGTCATCGGTTGGGTGGTCGGCTCGATCGTCCGGCCGTCGCTCGTCCTTGCCGTCGGCCTCGCGATCGGGTCGATCGCGCTTGGTCTGGTCGGCATCTGGCTCTTCGCCGGCCTCGAGGGTGGCGTGCTCAGCCTGCCCGACTACCTCGGCCAGGTACACGGCCCGCTTGTCGTGATCGAGCTGGCCGTGGCCGGGCTCGTGGCCGCGGCAACGGTCCGATGACGACAGCGGACGCGACCGCGGATCTCCGCTTCCGTCGACCCGTCGAAGCCGACCACCGGGCGATCGTCACGGTCGTCGACGAGTGGTGGGGCGGCCGCAAGATGAACCACCTGCTCCCGCGCCTCTGGTTCCAGCACTTCACCGGCACATCCTGGCTCGCCGAAACGGAGGCGGGCCGGCCAATGGGCTTCCTCGTCGGCTTCATCAGCCCCGACGATCCATCGACGGCCTACGTCCACATGATCGGGACCGACCCGAACCGGCGGCGACGCGGCCTGGGCCGGGAGCTTTACCGCCGATTCTTCGACGACGTCAGCGGCCACGGCGCCGTGCGAGTGCGGGCAATTACGTGGCCCGGGAACCGCTCGTCGGTCGGCTTTCACGAGTCACTCGGCTTCCAGGCGGTGGACGGACCCGGCAGCCAGAACCTCTACGGCTCGCGGGCCTATCCCGACTACGACGCTCCCGGCGATGATCGCATCGTCTTCGAGCGCCCACTTGGCGCGCCGAGCACGGGACGATGACCATGCGGATTCCCCGCGGCGCGCTCATCGCCATCGGGATTGCGCTGGTCGGGGTTCTCGCGGTCGTCATCTGGCGCGGTGCCGGCAGCCGTGATCCGGCGAACCTCGTGGTCGGCGATTGCTTCGACGTCCCGAGCGCGGCGCAGCGCATCGATGACCTCAAGAGCCGCACCTGTGACGGGCCGCACGGCGGTGAGGTGTTCCACACCTTCGAGGCGCCGGGCGCGAGCGCGACCTACCCGAGCGACACGGACTGGGAGGCGCTGATTTACCCGGTCTGCGATCCGCTCTTCGAAACTTACACCGGCACGCCGGTGGCGGAGCGCCTGGACATCGAGTACCGCTACCTCGTCCCCACGGCCGATCTCTGGGCCGCCGGCAATCGGCGCGTCACGTGCTTCATCAGCTCCCTCGACGGGTCGCCGTTGGCCCGCTCGTTCCGGGCGGCGCCCTGACGCGAACCTGCGGATCGGCTCGCCCAATGCGTCGGCAGTCCCGTACCATCGTCGGCGGGACCGGGCGACCGTGTGACGGCCGGACCGTGGAGCGAGGGAGGCCCACGTGAGAGGCTGGATTGTCCGCATCGCGATCGTCGCTGCGATCGCCATCGGTGCCTTTATCTTCCGGGACCGGATTTCGAGCAATGCCGGCGATCTGTCCGTTGGCGACTGCTTCGACGAGCCGGCCGGGTTGGACGAAGTGAAGGACGTGCAGCATCACCCCTGCACGGAATCGCACACCTCGGAGGTCGTCTTCGTCGGCGACCATCCCGGCGGCAACGACGCATACCCAGACGAAGCGACGTTCCTCGACTTCGTCCAAACACAGTGCGTGCCTGCGTTCAACACGTACACGGGTAAGGACTTCAGCACCGATACGGAGCTGGACATGGGCTACTTCTTTCCGACGGCCGATGGCTGGAAGAGTGGCGACCACGAGATGATCTGCTACGTGATCCGCCTCGACAAAGCACCGACGACGCAATCGGTCAAGGCCGCGCCCTAGGTCCGTCCGCTATCGGGAACCCCTTGGCCCGCTCCGGTGTAGAGGGTGCATCGACGCCACCTGCACGGGAGTTGGACGATGACACGACGGATTCTCAGGGGCCTGGCGGCCGCAACGCTGCTTGTTGCGCTCTCGGCCGGGGCGGCAAGCGCCGGCGGCTGGGCGACGATTCAGACCGATACCGGCAATCCATCTCAACCGAACGCGGGTGAGCCGTTCACATTCGGCTTCACCGTCCTGCAGCACGGCGTCACCCCCGCCGGCTGGGTCGAGACTCCGACGTTCCTCGGAATCAATGGCGCAACAGGCGAACGGGTCGAGGTCAAGGCGGTCGCCCAGGGGGCCGACGGGCACTTCGTCGCGACGGTGACGCTGCCCGCCGCAGGCATCTGGACGTGGCAGGTCGTCCTGACTGACCTCATCGTCGAGACCGCGCCGCAGCCGATGGCCGTGGCGACGCCCGACGGCAAGCTGCCCGCGATGGATACGGGCTCGATGTTGTCAGCAATCGAGCGAGTCCGGACGGAGATCCGGACCGAGTACCAGGCGCAGCTCTTCACTGAGACCGACGCGCTCCGGACCCAGATCGCACAGCTCAACGCGAATGTCACCTTCCTCGAGAGCCAGCGCGAGGCGCTCGCGAAGAAGGTCGATAGTCTCACCGCCAACCCGGCCGCCGCACCGTCGGAGTCAGTGCCGCTGTTCGCGGTCGTTGGAATCGCCATCCTCGCCGGGGCGATCAGCGGTTTCGCGATGACGATGCTCGGTCGGACCTCACGGGGTGCCGGAGGCTCGGTCGTCGGAGCCGATGAGGAGCTCGCCCCGGCGAGCGGCGCCCTGACGACGCGCTGACGCGCCTCCCGCGCCCGCGCGACATCGGATCGAGGGTCCCGGCAACGAGGCCCTCGATCCACGTTGTGTGTAGCCGAGGTCAGAGGCGCCTCACGCTGGCGCCCCAAGCTCTGCGGCGATCGCCGTCGGTGTGAGTTGCTCGTGGAGCAGGCGCCCGAACCGCGCCGGCCGCTCCGCCTTGGGGACGACGTCCAGCCAGCGTCGGAGGAGCGCCTCGCCCTCGTCGTAGACGAAGACATAGGTTCGCCAGAGGGGATGCTCGATGAACTCGAGGCGTTTTTCCACGAGCTGCGGCGCCACGCGCCCGACCTCGACGAAGTAGGCGAAGGTCTCGTCGTGCGAGGCGCCGTCGGCGTGGCGCATCAGCGCGGCGTTGGCGCGAACCTCCGCGAGGCGCCGTCGCGCGACGCGCATCCCGACCGTTCGCTGCGCCGCGTCGCGGGCGGCGGCCGGATCCGCAGCGATCGGCAGGCCGGCCCGGTCATACAGCTCGACGAGCAGGTCGGTTTCCTCTGCGATCGGTGAGGCGAACCCGTAGCCGAGGTCGGCGAGCCCCTCGCTGATCAGGCATTCCGGCGTGTTGATGAGGAGGATGCTGGCCTCGAGCTGGCCGAGGCGATCGACGAGGTCGGCCTCCTTCCAGGCGTGTTCGAGGTGGTGGCCCGGGAATGTCTCGTGGGCGACCATGTGGATGAGGTCGGCGCTCCGGACGGGCAGGTCGGTGTTGATGTCGACGCGCGACCGCATGCCGCCGTCGTACCAGTTGTAGCCGGACCACGGCTGCTTCGTCACGAGGCCGACCTTGAGCTCCTCGCCCGACGGCAGGCCGAACAGTCCGGCGGCTCGCGCCCTGAAGCGGCCTACCAGCCAGTCGACGACACCCGGAAGCCGGTCGACGGGGATCTCGAATCGGGCATCCCACGCGGTGAGCCGGTCGGCCAGCGGTTCCGGGCCGGGCAGCAGCGCCTCGAGCTGTGCCGCGGCTGCTTCGAACTGGGCGTCGTCGCGCCGCTCCGGCGCCCAGGCGAAGCATCGCCGCAGGTGCTCGACGTAGGGCAGCTCGTCCCCGGCGAGGGCCGCGGCCTGCGTCCGGAGGGCGACCAGTTGCGCCGCGAGCCAGTCGCGACGTTGCTCGTCAGTGACTTCCGCGGGGAGTCGCGCGAGCAGCGCCTCGGCATCAGCAGCAAGGCTGGCAGGGGCGCGGAGCTGGCCGACGTCCACCTCGGCCTTGAGGTCGGCCGGGCCGAAATAGCCGTCGACGAGGCCAGGGATGTGCTGATCGAGGCGGAGCGCCAGCAAGAGGTAGTCCCGGGCGACGGGATCCGGGGCCGGTACGTGGCGGTCACCGCCGATGGCAAGCGTCGTCGCTCGCTTCGTCATTACTCCCGCTCGCCCGGCAGCGTCCCCATCCCCTGCCCCGGCGCCATGCCCCGCTCCTCGCCGACGAACGGCATTCCCTGGCGCTCGACCGCGTCGAGGCTCATTCGCAGCGCCGCTGTTTTAGCTTCGGCGACTTCGCGGACGTAAGCCGACTCCTCGTCGGGCGTCATCGGCCGGCCGCGGACGATTTGCTTCGGCTTGCCGACCATCAGCCAGGCGAGGTGGTAGCGGTCCATCGAGCCCCAGGCCGCGACCAGCAGGTCGTCGGAGAGCTGGAGCCACGTCTGGAGGCCGCGCAACGACGGGTCCTGCTGCAGCCGATCGCCCTCGGCGACGAGCTGGCGGGTACTCGCGATGAGTTCGTCGCGGGTCACGCCTGGCTACCGCGATGACCGATCGCCGCGGCCACCGGCGCGGAGGTAGCCTCGGACGACGTACGCGAGGAAGTAGACCACCACGAGCACGACGATCGCGAACGGCCGCAGATCCGGGGGCGCCAGCGTCACGACGATGACACCGACACTCGCTGCGATCACACCCGCCAGGGCCTCCATGGTTTCCGTGCGCGATCGATTCATTCCCGTCCCTCAGTGATGAACGCTTCACGGTCGGCCCGTGCGCGCAACGTCCAGGGGCCCGGCCGGCCGTCGCCGATGGGCTCCGAATCGAAGCGGGTGACGGGCAGGATCCCGGCGACGCTGCTCGAGATGAACGCCTCGTCGGCCTCGTGGACGTGCCGCGTGGTCAGGAACGCCTCCTCAGCGCTGAGCCCGGCTTCTTCCGCCCAGCGCAGGATCCAGCTGCGGGTCGTGCCGGGCAGGATCGCGCAGCCAAGGGCTGGCGTCGCGAGCTGGTTTCCGCGCACGAGAAACACATTCGCCGACGTCGCCTCGGACAGGTACCCGTCGGTGGTCAGGAAGAGTGCGTCGTCGGCGCCCGCCGTCCGCGCCTCGACCCTGGCGAAGACGTAGTCGGCCCGCGACGTTGTCTTGAGCGCCGCGAGCGGGTTCTCCGGGTCACGCCGGACACTGCTCGAGATCAGGTGGAGCCCGCGCTCGAGGTGGCCGGGAGGAGTCGGCCCAACGGGCCACGCCTGGATGACGACCGTCGCCGAAGGGTGTTCGTCCGGGGGTAGCAACCCGCGACCGAAGAAGACGCCGCGCGAGACGGTGATCCGGATGCTCGCGTCGCCATCCGGCCCGTCGAGGCCCTCCGCAGCGACGAGTTCCGCGATGCCGGCCGCGAGCCGCGATTCGATGTCTTCAGCGAGATCGCGAGCCCGGCCGCGGATCGTCGGAGCCGCTCGGCATGCTCCGGCAGCTCAGTCGGCCGGCCCGCCCGCGCCCGGAGCGTCTCGAACACCCCGTCCCCGAGCTGGAACCCGCGATCGAATGCCGAGAGGTGTGGCCCATCTGCCGGCAGCAGGTGCCCGTCGAGCCAGATGTGAGCGGGCCGAGAGGCCGTCACCCGGCCTCGACCTCGCTACCGCCGATCGCCGTCAGCGGCCCACGCGCCTTGGCGACCGTTTCATCCCACTCGGCGGCCGGGTCGCTCTGATACGTGATCCCGCCGCCAACGTGGAGGCTCAGCCGCGAGCCGTCCGCGACGAAGGTCCTGATGATGATCGAGGTC
>Ga0307287_10000547_pt1 | contig 13232 bp, 10 predicted proteins | sample ER_DNA_141_FD_194485 | JGI IMG/M metagenome (GOLD analysis project Ga0307287, IMG submission 194485) | Bulk soil microbial communities from the East River watershed near Crested Butte, Colorado, United States - ER_DNA_141 | ecosystem: Environmental > Terrestrial > Soil > Floodplain | place...
TCTTGTGCGCACTAACAGGCCGCGCTGGCCAATCCCGACCGACGGTTCGACCGTGATGCCATATAAACCTGGCTCGACTTCCGCAACCGTTCCCGCGTGTCCAGCGGCGGCTAGTTCCGCCAACGTGGTCCACTGCTGCCCCGTGGGCCGCACGTACTGACGCTCATCGCTGCAAATCGCGCAGCGTACGGGCGGCTTGTCGGTGTCGGGCTGTTCCACGGCACACGTACGACAGATCCAGGCGGACACGATTCCTCCCAAGATTGTTGACTGGGTTTTACTCGCCCACGCCGAGATCGTAGACCTGTGGGCAGAATCTGATCCATGAGCCAGCGACCGGCCACCAGAGCGACCGCCATCGACGGTCACCCGATCGAGTACCGCATCGAGCGTCGCGGCGGCGCTGCCGTATTGATCTTGCACGGTGGGCACATGTCGGCGCGCTGCCGATTTGGAGAGGAATCCTTCCTCGCTGCCGGCCAGTCGATTCTTGTTGCCTCCCGGCCCGGATATGGCCGAACATCTCTCGGCGCTGGGCCCTCGGCGCCTGAGTTCGCCATCCGACTGGCCAGCCTGTGCCGCCGGCTCGGCTTGAGCGAGGTCACTGTCGTCGGGATCTCCGTCGGCGCCCGAACCGCGTTGACCATGGCCGCATTCCACCCAGAGCTCGTGCCACGCGTGATCTTGATGTGTCCCACCAGTTTTCGACTCTGGCCGAGCCGCAGCGGCCGACGCATCGCGTACACGGTTTTCGCGCCCGGCGTGGAACGCGCTACCTGGGGCACGCTGCACCGAATGCTCCGGCACGACCCCGACAAGCACTTGCCCGGCATCATCGCGAATCTCACCACGCTTGATGGCCAGGAGGCCGTACGACGCCTTGGGCCAGATGCCGAAAAGATGACGGAGTTCTTGCTGCGCTGTCAATCCAGTCGCGGTTTCCTCGTTGATCTTCGTACGCCTACCGACGTCACTGACGACGTCGGCCAGCCGACGCTGATCCTGGCCACTCGAAACGACGGCGCGGTGAGCTTCGACCACGCCGAGCACCTGGCCGCTACGATGCGGCACGCGACGCTTGTCGAGGTCGACACGCCCACCCACCTGTTGTGGCTGGGCGAGGGATCGGATCACACGGCGGCAGCGATCCAGTCCTTCATGAGGTTGTGAAGGCCCGACAACAACAATGCTGCTGGATTTGCGTCACGATCGGTCGAGGAATGGTCCGGGTAATCGTTGAGAAGGTTGGGAGGGCGGACAGAACCGCCCAACGGGTGAATAAGGAGTGCGGATGAAGTATCTGCTGCTGATCTACGGCGACGAGACAGCAATGGAGTCCTACGCAGCAGGCGCAACGCCGGAGGAGCGAGAAGCTCAGGTCAAGGTCTGGTACGACTACGGCGACTGGCTCACCGAGAAGGGTTGGTACCTGGGCGGAGACGCTCTTCAACTGACCTCGACGGCGACAACCGTGCGGGCTCTCGACGGCAAACCCGTTGTCACCGATGGACCATTTGCGGAAACGAAGGAGCAGCTCGGCGGGTATTACCTTCTCGAGGTCGCGAACCTCGACGAGGCGATAGAAGCAGGTGCCCGCTGTCCCGGCGCGTACTTCGGAACGATCGAGCTGCGCCCCGTTCAGGACTTCCCCGCCCGACCGGAAGGCTGACGCCACGGGAGACCCACGCCAGGATCTCGACCTCCTGTTCCGGCGCGAGGCGGGACGGGCGGTCGCGGCGCTGATTCGAGCGACCGGCAGCTTCGACCTGGCTGAAGAGGCTGTCCAAGAGGCCTTCGTGCAGGCCTTGCGCACCTGGCCGACTCGCGGGATCCCGGACAACCCCGCGGGCTGGATCATTTTGACGGCACGCAACAAGGCAATCGATCGGCTGCGACGAGAACGTATTGGAGCTGTCAAGGCGGGAGAGGCCGAGGAGCTGCGCGCTCTGGAGGGCTTGGGAGATGACGTGCAGCAGATTCCCGACGAGCGCCTTCGGCTGATCTTCACCTGTTGTCATCCCGCCTTGCCGGTGGAAGCTCGCGTCGCGCTGACGCTGCGCACTGTCGGAGGACTCTCATCGCGGGAGATCGCGCGCGCGTTCTTGCTCACCGAACAGGCCGTGCAGCAGCGTCTGGTCCGGGCGAAGCGGAAGATCCGAGCGGCCGGCATCCCGTACCGCGTGCCACCCCGGGAGCTCCTGCCCGAACGTCTGAGTGGGGTGCTCGCAGTTTTGTACCTGATCTTCAACGAGGGTTACGCCTCGACCGAGGGGGAGCTGGTGCGCAGCGAGCTCTGCGACGAGGCGATCTGGCTGCTGCGCGTCGTGGATCGGCTCATGCCAGACGAACCGGAGACCATGGGCCTGCTCGCCATGATGCTGCTGCATCACTCGCGACGCGATGCTCGGGTTGATGCCGTGGGTGATCTTGTGCTCCTGGAAGACCAGGACCGCGCTCGCTGGGACCAGGAGATGATCGACGATGGGCTCGCGGTGCTCGATGCGGCTATGGAGATCCGGCGGCCGGGCCCGTACCAGGTGCAGGCGGCGATCGCCGCACTGCATGCTCGAGCGCCACGTCCGGAGGACACCGATTGGCCGCAGATCGCGACGCTGTACCGCGGGCTGAAGGCGATGTGGCCGACGCCAGTGATCGAGCTGAACAGAGCGGTCGCGGTAGCGATGGCCGACGGGCCCGACGCGGGGCTGGCGCTGATAGAACCGCTAGCCGAGGAGTTGGATCGGTACCACCTGTTCCATTCGGCCCGAGCCGACCTGCTTCGTCGCGCCGGGCGTACCGGCGAGGCTCACCTCGCGTATCGGCGAGCCGCGGATCTTGCGACTAACCCCGTCGAGCGCAAGTTCCTGCTGCGACGCCTTTCGGAAGCCTGATCCCTCGAGTTGTCAGAATCTCAGCACCATATTTGGTGCTGGGATTCTGACAAGTCGGCGGCCGGATTCGCTGATACCCTCTGTTGCGGCCTACAAGCTTCACCTCCGGCCCTCGAGGCAGGAAAGGGCGGTCATGTTCGCAGCCGTTAGTGCGCCCGGAAATCTCGGTGCCTAAACTTCGGCAGCTGGAGTCTCCGCCGGCGCTTCTAGTGCTCGAGGACGGCCGCGCCTTTTACGGGCGGGCCTTCGGCGCCGTCGGCGAGACTTTTGGTGAGGCAGTCTTTACGACCGGCATGTCGGGCTACCAAGAGACTCTGACCGACCCGAGCTACTACCGGCAGGTGGTCGTCGCCACCGCACCGCACATCGGCAACACGGGCTGGAATGACGAGGATGGCGAGTCCAGCAGGATCTGGGTAGCCGGCTATGTCGTGCGCGATGCCGCTCGGGTTCCCTCCAATTGGCGCTCTCGCCGAGATCTTGATCATGAGCTGCGCGCTCAGGGCATTGTCGGCATTTGCGAGGTCGATACCCGCGCTCTGACCCGCCACATCCGGGAGCGTGGCGCCATGCGAGTGGGCCTCTCCAGTACGGAAACCAGCGCGTCGGCCTTGCTGGAACGGGTCAAGGCGCAGCCGTCGATGGTCGGCGCGCATCTCGCCGACGAGGTCAGCACGACGCAGCCATATGTCGTCAGGCCGGAGGGTGAACCACTGTTCCGGGTGGTGGCAGTCGACCTCGGCATCAAGTCCATGACACCGGTGCGGATGGCCGAGCGTGGTCTTGAGGTTCACGTGGTTCCGTCGACGATCTCGTTCGGCGACATTGAGGCGAGGAACCCGGATGGGGTGTTCTTCTCTAATGGCCCAGGCGATCCGGCCGCAGCTGACCAGCAGGTCGAGCTCTTGCGCTCGATCCTCGCCGCCGGGATCCCGTATTTCGGCATCTGCTTCGGCAATCAGCTGTTCGGCAGGGCACTGGGCTTCGGCACGTTCAAGCTGGGCTACGGGCATCGTGGCATCAACCAGCCGGTGATGGACCTCACCACCCGCAAGGTCGAGGTCACCGCACATAATCACGGGTTCGCTGTGGCTGCGGCGCCTGGGGAGCGGCACCAGACGCCGTACGGCATTGCGGAGGTGAGCCACATCTGCCTGAACGACCAGGTGGTCGAGGGTTTGCAGCTCACGAATCCGGCTGGGAAACTGCTGGGCTTCTCCGTTCAATACCACCCAGAAGCCGCCGCCGGCCCACACGATGCCAGCTACCTCTTCGATCGGTTTGTCGATCTGATGGCCCTTCGACAGGCTCAGGGCACATCAATGGTCATGCGCCCTGAGCGCTCCGCAATGCGCCCTGAGCCTGTCGAAGGGCGGGAACTCTAATGCCCCGCCGAACCGACATCGAATCGATCCTCGTCATTGGCTCTGGTCCGATCGTGATTGGCCAGGCGTGCGAATTCGACTACTCCGGTACGCAAGCCTGCCGGGTACTCCGGGACGAAGGCTTCCGGGTGATCCTGGTCAACTCGAACCCGGCGACGATCATGACCGATCCCGAGTTCGCCGATGCCACCTACATCGAGCCAATAAATTCGGACTTCGTCGAGCTGGTCATCGCGAAGGAACGTCCGGACGCGCTGTTGGCCACGCTCGGTGGTCAGACCGCGCTGAATACAGCCGTCGCCCTACACGAGAACGGGGTTCTGGAGCGCTACGGGGTCGAGCTCATCGGCGCCTCAATCGAAGCCATCCAGCGGGGCGAAAATCGCGAGCAGTTCAAGGCGATCGTGGAAGGGCTGGAAGGCATTCCGGGCGGCCCGGCGGAGGTGGCTCGGAGTCGCATCTGTCATTCGATAGAAGACGTTCTGCAAGCCGCGGACGATCTTGGTTACCCCCTGGTGGTCAGGCCGAGCTTCACGATGGGTGGACTCGGCTCTGGTCTCGCCCATGACGAAGCCGATCTTCGGCGGATGGCCGGCACCGGCCTGTCCGCCAGCCCGACGACCGAGGTGCTGATCGAAGAGTCGATCGTGGGCTGGAAGGAATACGAGCTCGAGGTCATGCGGGACAAGGCCGACAACGTGGTGATCGTCTGCTCGATCGAGAACCTCGATCCGATGGGTGTGCACACCGGCGACTCGATCACAGTGGCTCCCGCGATGACCCTGACCGACCGCGAGTTTCAGCGGATGCGCGACGTGGCCATCGGCATCATTCGGGCCGTTGGAGTGGACACGGGTGGCTGCAACATCCAGTTCGCCATCGATCCTGCCAACGGGCGGATGATCGTTATCGAGATGAACCCGCGGGTGTCGCGATCATCGGCCTTGGCATCCAAGGCGACCGGTTTCCCGATTGCCAAGATCGCTGCGAAGGTGGCCATCGGCTACACGCTCGATGAGATCCCGAACGACATCACCCAGCAGACTCCGGCCAGTTTTGAACCGACCTTGGACTATGTCGTCGTCAAGGTCCCTCGCTTCGCCTTCGAGAAGTTTCCAGCGGCCGACTCCACGCTGACCACGCACATGAAGAGCGTGGGCGAGGCGATGGCCATCGGCCGCAACTTCACCGAGGCACTCGGCAAGGCGCTGCGCAGTCTGGAAGATCCGAAGGCACCGTTCGACTTCACTGCCGAGATCACCGATTCGGCTGAGGAGCTGCTGCAGCGAGCCGCGCGCCCACACGATGGCCGACTAAATGTGATCATGCAAGCGCTCCGCGCGGGCGCCACCGCGGATCAGGTGCACCAAGCGACCAAGATCGATCCGTGGTTTGTCGATCAGTTTGTGCTGATCTTGGAAACTGCAACGATGATCAAGTCTGCGCCGGAGCTGACCGCTCAGGCACTGCGTACGGCCAAGCGGCACGGCTTTTCGGATGCTCAGATCGCCGCCTTGCGGCACCTGAGCGAGGACGTGGTACGCGGGGTCCGTTGGGCGCTGGGGGTTCGGCCGGTCTACAAGACCGTTGACACCTGCGCCGCCGAGTTCGCTGCCCGGACCCCCTACCACTACAGCTCTTACGATTCCGAAACCGAGGTCGTACCCCGGGCCAAGCCGGCGGTGTTGATCTTGGGCAGCGGGCCGAACCGCATCGGTCAGGGCATCGAGTTCGACTATTCCTGCGTACACGCCGCGATGTCGCTCTCCGCAGCGGGCTACGAGACAATCATGGTGAACTGCAACCCAGAGACCGTCTCCACTGACTACGACACCGCTGACCGGCTGTACTTCGAGCCGCTGACGCTTGAGGACGTTCTGGAAGTCGTACACGCCGAGCAGGCAGCCGGACCGGTGGCGGGCGTGATCGTGCAGTTGGGTGGACAGACGCCGCTCCGGCTTGCCCAGCCGCTCAAGGATGCCGGGGTGGAGATTGTCGGAACCAGTCCGGAAGCGATCCACCTCGCCGAGGAGCGCGGCGCCTTCGGCCAAGTGCTCGCTGAGGCCAACCTTCCGGCCCCCAAGCACGGATTGGCTCGTTCCTTCGCCGAGGCCAAGACGATCGCCGACGAGATTGGCTACCCCGTGCTGGTACGGCCGTCCTACGTCCTCGGCGGGCGCGGCATGGAGATCGTCTACGACGAGTCGACCTTGTCCTCCTACATCACCCGGGCTACCGAGGTCTCGCCTGCCCACCCCGTGCTCGTCGACCACTTCCTCGATGACGCGGTGGAGATCGACGTCGACGCGCTGTTCGACGGCAATGAGCTTTACCTGGGCGGTGTCATGGAGCACATCGAGGAGGCAGGCATCCACTCCGGCGACTCGGCCTGCGCCTTGCCGCCGATCACGCTCGGCGCGGAAGTAGTGGATCGGATTCGCTGCTCAACTGAGGCGATCGCACGCGGCGTCGGCGTTCGCGGCTTGATCAACATTCAGTTTGCCCAGGCCGGCGACACCCTGTTCGTCTTGGAGGCCAACCCGCGTGCGTCGCGTACGGTGCCCTTCGTCTCGAAGGCAACCGCAACACCGCTGGCTAAGGCTGCTGCCCGCATCATGCTCGGCGCGACAGTGCAACAGTTGCGCGCTGAAGGGCTGTTGCGAGCAACGGGTGACGGCACCGCCGAGGATCCCTCGGCACCGATCGCGGTCAAGGAAGCGGTCATGCCCTTCAATCGCTTCCGCACGGTTGACGGGATTTCGGTGGACACCATCCTCGGACCGGAGATGAGATCGACGGGTGAGGTGATGGGCCTCGATGTCGCTTTCGGTACGGCGTTCGCGAAGAGCCAGGTAGCCGGCTTCGGTCCCTTGCCTACCAAGGGCACGGTGTTCATCTCGGTCGCCAACCGCGACAAACGGTTCGTGATCTTTCCGGTGAAGCGCCTTGTCGATCTTGGTTTTGAGATCTTGGCGACAGCCGGCACGGCATCGATGCTGCGTCGCCACGGCGTGGTGGTGACAACCGTCCGGAAGTTCAGCCAAGGTGTCGGTCCGGACGGAGAGAAGACCATCGTGCAGGCGATCTTGGACGGCCAGGTCGACATGATCTTCAACACGCCGCACGGGCTGAGCAGCGACGGCCGACCGCGGTTCGACGGTTACGAGATTCGCACGGCCGCGGTGCTCCGCAACATTCCTTGCGTGACGACCGTGCCCGGCCTCGCGGCAGCTGTCCAGGGCATCGAGGCGATCATCGCCGGCAACGTGGGCGTACGGTCCCTGCAGTCCTGGAGTAGCAGCGATTCGTGATTCTCGATCTCGGCTACCGCGGCGTACTGCGGCCGCTGTTGTTCCGGGCGTACGGCGGGGATGCGGAGCGAGTTCATGAGCGAACACTCGCGGCCATTGCTCAAGCCGGCCGCAGCAGGCCGACCCGCAGGGCACTCGCCGTGCTCTGTGCTCGGCATCGTCAGCCGGTCAGCATCGCGGGAATCCAGTTTCCCGGCCTGGTCGGACTCGCTGCCGGCATGGACAAGGACGGGATCGGTGTCAAGACCTGGGGCTCGCTCGGCTTCGGCTTCGTCGAGCTCGGAACGGTGACAGCTCGGTCGCAGCCAGGCAATGACCGACCGAGACTGTTCCGACTACCCAGTAGTGCAGCGATCATCAACCGGATGGGCTTCAACAACCGCGGCGCTCAGGCCCTGGCCGAACGACTGGCGACTGCCGGGGTGGCCCGCGGCAACATGGCGGTCGGCGTTCCGATCGGTATATCTATCGGCAAGACCAAGAACGTGCCACTGGCGGACGCGACCGAGGATTACCTCGTTTCACTGCGCAACCTCGCGCCGTACGCGGACTATGTCGCCGTGAACATCTCCAGCCCGAATACGCCTGGACTGCGGTCTCTGCACGATGCCCAGCCGCTGGCCGACCTCATCCAAGCGCTGGTGACCGAAGCATGGCGGCTCGCCGCCGGCGATCCACCCGTGCCGATCTTCGTCAAGGTCGCGCCAGACCTGAGCGAGTCAGCATTGGAGGACGTTGTCGGTGTCTGCAACGATGCCGGAGCTGAGGGACTGATCGCAACGAATACCACCGTGTCCCGGGACGGCCTGCTAGCCGAACCGTTGGCCGCGGAGCCTGGGGGACTCTCGGGAGCTCCGCTCACCAGACGAGCCCTCGAGGTCGTCCGGTTCCTTGCTGGACGCACGTCCCTCCCGATCGTCGGGGTTGGCGGCATCATGAGTCGCGACGACGGCGAGGCGATGCTGGACGCCGGCGCTAGCCTGCTGCAGATCTACACCGGATTTGTCTACGCAGGTCCGAGGTTGGTCGCCGATCTAAACCACCTGAAACCGGATCGCGCGCCTAAAGAAGGGAGCCTCTGATCAGGTCCTACGGTGAACGGCTCGCGACAGTGCTTGCCGAACGCGGTCCGCTCTGTGTCGGTGTCGATCCGCACCCCGGCATGCTGACCTCCTGGGGATTAGCGTGCGACGCTGCAGGCCTGGAACGCTGCGCTCGCGGCATGGTCGAGGCGCTGGCCAGCATCGTGCCGGTTTTCAAACCTCAGTCGGCATTCTTCGAGGCGTATGGGGCGGCCGGCATCGCGGTCTTGGAGCGCACCTTGGCCGACATCAAGGCGACCGGTGCGATATCGCTGCTCGATGTGAAACGCGGGGACATCGGCTCCACCATGGACGCGTACGCGGCCGCCTATCTCAGCGACGGTGCGCCGCTTGCCGCCGATGCCATCACTCTCAGCCCCTATCTCGGTTTCGGGACTCTGGATGGGGCGATTGAGCTGGCCGATCGAGGTGGTCGCGGGGCCTACGTGCTGGCCTTGACCAGCAATCCCGAGGGCCGCCAGGTCCAGCATGCTGGCGCAGCGGATGGGCGCACCATCGGCCAGCTGATCGTCGATGAGGCTGCGCGCCGTAACGCCGTCCGTCGCAAATCCGGAGCCAGCCTCGGTCCGGTCGGAATAGTGGTCGGCGCCACCATCGGTCAGACCGGAACCGACTTCACCCAGCTTCACGGATCCATCCTTTCCCCGGGCATTGGAGCCCAAGGTGGTACGGCTGCTGATATTGCGGCGGTCTTCGGCGAAGCGGCCCGTTTTGTGCTTCCGTCCACTAGCCGCGAGGTGATGACGGCCGGACCGCAACCAGCAGCGCTCCAGGCTGCCGCGACACGGACGCTGGGTGAGATGAAAGCTGCCCTCAGGTTGAGGTAAGTTCTCAAGCCTCCACTTCCAGGCCCGTCAGACGAGGACGCGAGCTGTGACGATACCCCCGCTGAGCGACGAGCAGCGTCAACAGGCACGCCATGCCGCAACCGAGGCTCGACGCCGTCGCGCCGAGATCAAGCAGACTCTGCGCTCCGGCGAGCGCAGCCTCGCTGAGGTGCTCGACCTTGCCGAGACGGACGACGTCGTTGCCCACGCCAAGGTCATCGACGTGTTGAAGGCGCTCCCGCGGGTGGGTTCGGTGCGGGCGACCAGGGTCATGCAAAGGCTCGACATTGCCGCAAACCGGCGGCTGCGTGGGCTTGGCAAGCACCAGACAGCAGCGCTGATCGCTGAGTTCTCTGATCGGTCGGCGCCCCCGCCAGCTCAAAAGTCGTGAACCAGGCCCGTCTCACCGTTCTCTCCGGACCGACAGCGGTAGGAAAGGGAACCGTGGTGACGCGGCTGATCCAACTCCATCCAGAGATCTTCGTCTCGATCTCGGTGACCACGCGTCCACCGCGTCCCGGCGAGATCGACGGGGTGCACTACCACTTTGTCTCTGATGATCAGTTCGACACACTGATCGCTGACGGCGCGCTACTGGAATGGGCCGTCGTACACGGTGTGCAGCGGTACGGCACGCCGCTCGCACCGGTCATGCAGGCGCTTGCGGCGGGTCGGCCCGCGTTGTTGGAGATCGATCTTCAAGGAGCGCGGCAGGTCAAGTCCAGCTTGCCTGAGGCCCGGTTCGTTTTCCTGGCGCCACCATCGTGGCAGGAGTTGGTACGCCGGCTGGTGGGCCGCGGCACCGAATCGGCGGCGCAACGCGAACGTCGGCTGGAGACTGCCCGGGCCGAGATGGCGGCTCAAGGTGAGTTCGACGAGGTGGTCGTGAACCACGAAATCGACCAGGCGGTTGCAGACTTGGTAGCCTTGGTTTGTCTATAGCCGGACAGGCATTCTGGCGTGTGCAGATCCATCTCCACGGCGAGCGCGGCCTGTGCCCCTGCCGGCTGGTCTGTTCACCCAACCAAAGGTTCATACGTGTCTGGAAACCATCCCATCGCGGAGGGCATCACCAATCCACCGATCGACGAGCTGCTGAAGCAGTCAGATTCCAAGTACAAGCTGGTTTTGTTCGCAGCCAAGCGCGCTCGCCAAATCAACGCCTACTACTCCCAGCTGGGTGAAGGTTTGCTTGATCACGTTGGCCCACTGGTCGAAACCACAGTGCAGGAGAAGCCCCTCTCGATTGCCCTGCGCGAGGTGAACGAAGGCAAGCTGCGCGTCTTCGATGTCGACCCTGATGCACCGGTGGACGAGGACACCGACACGCGCTTCGAGCCTGCCTGAGCAACCGCTCCCGGTGATCGACAGGAGGACGCGGTGAGTCGCATTGTCCTCGGGGTGTCTGGCGGCATTGCCGCGTACAAGGCATGCGAACTTTTGCGACGGCTGCAAGGTGCCGGCCACGAGGTCACGGTGGTGCCAACTGCGGCCGCTTTGGAGTTTATCGGCGTCAGCACGTGGGCCGCGTTGTCCGGACGTCCGGTGCATACGTCGGTGTTCGACGACGTGCATCTGGTGCCGCACGTCAAGATCGGCCAAGAGGTCGACCTTGTCTTCGTGGCGCCTGCGACTGCCGACCTGCTCGCTCGCGCCGCCAGCGGACGTGCCGACGACCTGCTCACCAACGTGTTATTGACCGCGGACTGCCCGATTGTTTTTGCGCCCGCCATGCACACCGAGATGTGGCTGCATGCGGCCACGCAAGCCAATGTGACCACGCTGCGCAGTCGCGGCGCAGTCGTCGTACGCCCCGACGTCGGACGGTTGACCGGACCTGATGCCGGCGTAGGACGGCTGCCTGATCCCGCCGAACTTTTTGCCGTTGCCGTCTCCGTGCTCGAGGACCCCGGCACCGCTGTCCGCGCGGCGAGCCAGGACATGGCAGGTCTGAAGGTCGTGGTCAGCGCCGGCGGCACCCGCGAGCGGCTGGACCCGGTCCGCTTTCTCGGCAACTCTTCCTCGGGTCTGATGGGATGGGCACTTGCCCGAGCCGCGGTGCTGCGCGGTGCCGACGTGCGTCTGGTCGCAGCCAACGTAGGGCTGCCTGCTCCGCCAGGCGCGGAGGTCGAAGCGGTGGGCTCCACAGCAGACCTGGCGCAGGCCATGGCCGTGGCCGCCAAGGAAGCCGATATTGCCGTGATGGCGGCAGCGCCAGCCGACTTCACGCCCGCTACCCCCAGTCAGACCAAGATCAAGAAAACGGCGGATGGCGGTCTGGAGCTGACGCTGGTCCAGACCATCGACGTACTTGCCAGCCTTGTTCAGGCCAGAACTGACTCGCGCCAGGTCCTGGTCGGCTTCGCCGCGGAAACCCCCAGCGAGGGACAGACGTTGCTGGATCTGGGGCGGGCCAAGCTTGCGCGCAAGGGCTGTGATCTGCTGGTACTCAACGAGGTCGGCCCGAATCTTGTCTTCGGTCAGCCGCACAGTCAGATAACAATCCTGAGTACGGAAGGTGCGATCGGACCGACCAGCGGAAGCAAAGACACACTTGCGCATCAAATTTGGGATGAAGCAATCGCCTTACGGTCGCGCCGGTAGGTTTCCGGGACATGGCTGGCAGACTTTTCACCTCTGAATCGGTGACTGAGGGACACCCGGACAAGATCGCCGATCAGATCAGCGACTCGGTACTCGACGAGCTGTTGCGGCAAGATCCGAACAGCCGGGTAGCGGTGGAATGTCTGGTGACGACGGGGCTGGTCGTCGTGGCGGGCGAAGTCACCACTGAGTCCTACGTGGAGATTCCTCGGGTAGTCCGAGAACGCATCATCGACATCGGCTACGACTCTTCGACCAAGGGGTTCGACGGTGGCTCCTGCGGTGTGGAGATTGCGATTGGACAGCAGTCGCCTGACATCGCTCAGGGCGTCGACGTGGCCTTTGAGAGCCGAACCGGCGAGTCAACCGATCTCCTCGATCTGCAAGGAGCCGGCGACCAAGGCCTGATGTTCGGTTACGCCTGCAGCGAGACGCCGTCGCTGATGCCGCTGCCAATCGATGTGGCCCACAGACTTGCCGAGCAGTTGGCAACGGTGCGCAAAGACGGCACCATGCCGTACCTGCGCCCCGACGGCAAGACCCAGGTGACTGTCGAGTACGACGGTGATCGCCCAATTCGAATCGACACCGTCGTGCTATCCAGCCAGCATGCCGCCGACATCGATCTGGACGCATTGCTCGCACCTGATGTTCGTAAGCACGTGGTCGACCCGGTGCTGGAGCGCTACGATATCGACGTCAGCGACTATCAGTTGCTGGTCAATCCGACCGGGCGATTCGAGATTGGCGGACCGATGGGGGACGCCGGCCTCACCGGCCGCAAGATCATCGTCGACAGCTACGGCGGGATGGCGCGTCACGGTGGCGGGGCGTTCTCCGGTAAGGATCCGTCGAAGGTCGACCGATCGGGTGCCTACGCGATGCGTTGGGTAGCCAAGAACGTGGTGGCGGCGGGGCTCGCCGGCCGCTGCGAGGTGCAGGTCGCGTACGCCATCGGCAAGGCTCATCCAGTGGGCTTCTACGTGGAGACCTTCGGCACTGAACTCGTACCGGTTGAGCGGATTCAACAGGCCGTACTGGACGTATTTGATCTACGCCCAGCGGCGATTATCCGCGACCTCGATCTGAAGCGCCCGGTGTATGCCCAGGT
>Ga0307287_10000550_pt1 | contig 13181 bp, 10 predicted proteins | sample ER_DNA_141_FD_194485 | JGI IMG/M metagenome (GOLD analysis project Ga0307287, IMG submission 194485) | Bulk soil microbial communities from the East River watershed near Crested Butte, Colorado, United States - ER_DNA_141 | ecosystem: Environmental > Terrestrial > Soil > Floodplain | place...
GCCGTTGAAGTCGCCTCCGAGGACCACCGCCTTGGGAGGCGGCGATCCACCCGGCGTTCGCCGCTCCCGTCATCGTCGAGCCTTGCCTCCGAGCGCCAATCGCGCTGATCTACGATGCGATCTGAACTCGGCCCAGAGAGGTGGTTCTCGCGGGGACATTCAGGGCTCACGCGACCGCGGTCGTGGAGAGCGATTCGATCGGAGACGGAACCGCGATTTGGGCTTACAGCCATGTGCTCAAGGGCGCTTCCGTCGGCAGGCGATGCAATATCGGCGACCACTGCTACATCGAGTCGGGTGCGTCCATCGGCGACGACGTCACGATCAAGAACTTGACGGCGATCTGGGAGGGGGTCACCATCGAGAACGGGGCTTTCATTGGTCCTGGCGTCACCTTTACGAACGACGTCTACCCCCGATCGCCGCGAATGAAGCAAGCAGAGAACCGCTACAGGGGGCGGGAGTGGCTTGCGAAGACGGTTGTCGGCGAGGGAGCGACGCTGGGCGCGGGTTCAGTCGTCGTTGCAGGGCTGACGATCGGGGCCCACGCGTTCGTGGGTGCCGGAGCAGTCGTCACGCACGACGTACCCTCGTTCGCCCTCGTCATAGGCAACCCGGCGCGCGTGCAGGGCTGGGTCTGCGTGTGCGGCTCTCGCCTCGAGTTTGTGCAAACTAGCACGAAGTGCGAATCGTGCGGCATGAAATTCCGCCAAACGGAAAAGGGTTTGGAACCGCTTAGACCGCCAGGAGGAGCGGACGCGTGATATCGAGCCTGACCACCCGTCTCTCACGGGCACGGGCGCAGGAAGCTGGCGCGAAGACCCGAGGCGTGGTCATGCTCCTCGGGAACAATCCGTATCCCCAGGATGAACGGGTGCGTCGCGAGGCGCTGACCCTCGTGGAGCACGGCTACACGGTGAGCGTCATCTGTCCTCGCGCCCATCCACAGCCGGCCACTGAGACTGTTCGCGGAGTCCACGTCTATCGCTACGACCGGCGCATTCGGCCGAAGGGGACGCTCGGATACGTCCTCGAGTACGTTCACGCGCCGTTTGTCGCGCTGAAGTTGTCGGTCCGAGTTCTCCGGCGCCATGGGTTCGACGTCGTCCATGCACACAACCCGCCGGACACGCTCGTTTTCGTCGGCGCGATCTACAAGTATTTGCTCCGAAAGCGATTCGTCTTCGATCACCACGACATCGCCCCGGAAATGTACGTCGCGCGCTTCGGGCCCCGTGCGCGGCGGATCGTCTTCGAGGTCCTCGTCCTCTTTGAGAAGATCTCGTGCCGCCTGGCGGACCGCGTCATCGCCGCGAACGAGTCCTACAGAGAGATCGAGTCACGCCGCGGAGGCATCGCGACCGAGAGGATCGCGGTCGTTCGGAATGGCCCTGATCTCGCAGATCTCGAGCCTGTAAGCGGCGACGATGACTTGAGGGCGAAGGCCGCGACGATCATCGGATACCTCGGAATCATGGGGTATCAGGACGGCGTCGAGAACTTCTTGAATGCGCTTCACGTGCTCGTGTACGACCTGGGTCGGGTCGACATTCTCGGCGTGCTCGTCGGTGACGGCGACGCGCGACCCGACCTGGAGCGACGTACCACGAACCTCGGCCTCGACGAACACGTCTGGTTCACCGGCTACCTCGACTATCACGAGTGGCGTCGCATCCTCGCGACCGCTGACGTGTGTGTGGTTCCCGATCCTTCGAATCCGTACAACGACCAGTCGACGATCGTGAAGATCATGGACTACATGGCGCTCGGCAAACCGATCGTCGCCTTTGACCTGCCGGAACACCGCATCACTGCGGACGGTGCGGCGAGCTTCGTTTCGGCAAACGACGTCCGCGGGCTCGCAGAGGCGATCGGAGACCTGATTGATGACCCTGCACGGAGATCGGCGATGGGCGCAAAAGCCCGCCATCGAGTACACGACGCACTGTGCTGGCCGTGGTCGGCCGATGCGCTGATCGATTGCTACGGCGCGCTGTTCGGCACATCCGCTCCGAGGAGCCGGGGTGGGTCGCACGATCACGCCGCCGGGCCGCGCAATGCGACACGGTGAGGGCTACGCGGAGCCGCGGGCCGCGGGGCGGAAGGAGACGGCGAGCGAGCGTCGCGTGACCTGATGCGACTGCGAAGCCACCAGCGCGTGGAGCTCGATGGGCCCGTGCCGACGACCGACTCTGCGGCTCGCGTCGCGCCGTCGATCGCCCGCGGCGTTCGCCGCGGCGTGTCCTGGAAGTTCCTGTCCCAGGTCGTTTCCCTCTCGCTCCAGCTCGCGACCACGGTTGTCCTGGCCCGCCTACTGACACCCCGCGACTACGGGCTCGCAGCGATGGTGCTCATCTTTCGTCGGGTCGTCATGATCTTCTCCGACTTCGCTCTCACACCCGCACTCGTACAGCGGCCCGTATTGACGGACAAGGATCGCTCAACTGCGTTCTGGACGAGCCTCGGACTCGGCACGGGCTTCACCATTGTCGGTATCGCTCTTTCGACGGTAATCGCGACTCTCTACGGACAACCCGAGGTCGAGCCGCTGTTCATGGCATTCTCGTTCTCCTTTCTACTTCTTTCTTTGGGCGCCACCCAGGCTGCCTTGCTGACGCGCGACCTCGACTTTCGAAGCCTCGAAATTCGCAATATCATCGGCAGCATCGCCGGGAGCGTGCTGGCGGTCGTTCTTGCGCTCCTCGGCTTCGGGCCGTGGGCGATCGTCTCTCAACCGCTCGCGACGTTTGGAATTTCGACGATCCTTCTTTGGCTCTTCTCCGCCTGGCGCCCGACTCTCGCCTTCTCGGCCGCGAGCGCGCGTGGCCTCCTCAGGTTCAGCAGCAACGTCTTCGGCACACAGGTGCTCACATATCTCATTTCGAACCTTGACAACTTTCTCGTTGGTCGTGTCCTCGGCCCGGCTTCTCTGGGTGCTTACCGGCTTTCCTACAACCTGGTCATCTATCCGCTGAGCAACGTTTCGGGGCCCATAGTTTCCGTCCTGTTTCCGGCGTTCTCACGGATAGCCGGCGAACGTGACCGGTTGATCTCCGGATACCTCAGAGCCAGTCGCCTGATCGTCGCGCTCACTCTCCCCTTGTTCCTCCTGATCGTCATCACGATTCCGGACTTCGTTCCGGTCGTGCTCGGATCGAAATGGACCAGAACTACGACGGTCATCCAGGTGCTCGCGTGGCTTGGGATTCTGCAATCGCTACGCGCCCTCAACACGGCGATCCTTCAGGCATGCAACCGCACAGGCTTGCTGTTTCGCATCGCCCTCGGCGGTCTGCCCGTCTACGTGCTCGGCTTTGTCGTCGGCCTTCGCTGGGGCATCGTCGGCGTGGCCCTGGGCGCAACGATCGCGGCCAGCATCATTCAACCTCTCTACACGGTCGCTTCCGCCCGCGCTCTCGGGATCCGGAGCCTCGAGGTGGTTTACCAGTCCCGGCGGGTGATTCTGGCGGCAGCTGCATCCTTCGCGCTCGTGCTCGTGTTCCGATTGGTCCTCGTCGATCTCGCCGTATCCGCTGCTGCGCGGTTGCTTGTGCTCGTTGTCACGTTCGTCCTCCTGTACGTGACGATCGTCTTCGCTGCGGAGCCGCGCCTTCGAGACGAAGCCCGGTGGTTTCGTGCGCGAGCATAGAACAGGCGGCCAGGCCGACCACGCGGGAAGAGCTTCGAGACAACTGGAGCGGTGGAACTCATCGCTCTCTCCGTTTGTATCCTAGGAGCTGAGGAAAGTTTAGACTGCACTGCGGCGCTAACACGATGGTGCCGGTGTCGTCGGTTAAAAAGTGTTTCAGCGATCGTCCCGATCTCAACTCGCCGGCATTGTCGCCCTGTCGTTGACGGTGGCATGCCTCCATCCGGCAAACCCCACGGCACGGGCTTCGCCGGGGCCGGTCGTTTGGTCCGCGGGAATGGAGACCGGGGACCTCTCCGAATGGAGGCGTGGGACCGACATCCGCCCGGATCATGATTCGGGCCGGTGCTATCGCCCCCCCAGTGGGGTCTCATCCCGGCATGCGCACACCGGAAGGTATTCGATGAAGCTCACCATCAACACGGAATCCGGAACCGCGGGATGCAGGCAGAATCGAGATGTCGAAGCGAGAAGCGGAGAGACGTTTGTCTATTCGGCCTGGTACTACCTACCGAGACGAGAGGTTTCGACCCGAGACATGTGGAATGTCTTTCAGTTCAAGTCCGACTCGCCCTCCGTTGTCTCGTTCGGAACGGATCCTTTTTGGACAATCAACATCGTGCGAAGCCGGCGCGGTGGTCCACTTCGACTCGTGTTGAAGTGGAAAGGCGGACTCACGGGTCACACGCAAGGCGTGCCAGGTCCTTTCGCCCATTCGCCGATACAGGCGCGAATGTACCGTCAGCGCCGTAGAGTCGTCCCGATTCGGCGGTGGTTCAGAATCAGCGCGCACCTCAAGCAGTCTGGAGCCTTCGCCGGGCGTTTGGTCGTGCGTCAGAACGGCGTCCTGCTCTGGGACATGCGGCAAATTCGTACGAAGTATCCGGATGGAAGGCAGAGCTGGAGCGTCGCAAATTACTCGAACGGTATTCGAAACGACCCCGCCACGATCTTCATCGACGACGCGAGAGTAAGGATGCCCTAAAGGGCGCCCACGTTTCCTCTGCGCAACACGAAATCGTTCGACCCCTAGCCTGGCCGTCAGAGGTGAGGGCCCTGCTGAATCACTTTCACGGTGTTGTCGCCGTTGAGCTGCAGGATCGTGAACGTCGTGTTGTTCGTCTCGTCCGACTCGAGATAGTAGTTCTGTGCGTCGACAGTTCCGATGAGCTTGTATCGCCCTGGGGTTAGATCTGTGATGTCGATCCACTGAAAGGCGAGGGTGTATCCGTAGCGGTCGCCCCAGCCGACCGAGATGCCCATCTTGACGGCCAACGAGGTTTGGCCCCCCATGACGCAGCCCTTGTACGCCTTGCTGCCGGGCGCGTTGGGAAGGGACAAGTTGAACGCGTTGCTGTCGGTCAGGCAGAAGCCCTCCTTGGCATAGTTGCCGACCTTGACACCATTGTCCGTTCTGTCGAGCTCGGTGGAGATGAAGTCGTTCACGTGCCAGTGGTTGTGGCCGTCGCCGGCCCAGAACATGAACGAGGGCACGGAGACGGAACGGAACCCGCCGGCGTCGTCGTAGATTCCCTGGACGACCGACATGGTCGGTGTGCTCGTGTTCGGGCGAGACCCGCGGAGCTCGAGGGGGCCTGCGCCGATGTTGACCGACTCGGTCGTGAAGCGGAGCAAGGTATGGCCTGGAATCGTCGTGGTGTCGACATGGAAGCTCCGGAGCTTGGTCATCGCTTCGTCGGGGAGAAGATCAGCGCCGCTTGTAGCCGAACTCGACGAGACGAAAGCCGCCATCATTCCCCCGAGCGCGATAAGCCCGACGACAACCAGCAGCTTGTGGTACATGGCTCCTCCCTGTCGAAGCATCATTCCCTGGCATGCGAAACTGTACTAGAGAGGCTCACCTGGGAGTCCCATCCATTTGGGGGGTAGGTACCCCGCCCCTGGGGTCGGCCACGAGCCGGCGTTACCTTCAAGCTCAAGTCGATCATCTCTCCGCTGGCCTCTTCTTGCCGCAGACCGCCCGCTACGGAGGCGGGAGGCCCGCAACCTCGAGCCCGCAGGGAAGAGATTGTCGGCTCGATCCGCGAATACGAGATCGCTCGCAAGCCGGGTTAGCTAGTCGGCCGTCTAGTAGCCCTCCTTTGGAGACTCACCAGCATGGAAACCCAACGTGAAACGCGTTCGGCGTAGAGTCTGAAATGCGACCCCGTCCGACCTATCGACTCGCCTGGCGTGCTTGCCGATGACGGACGGGCAATACCTGCGGCATGCGATTAGGAACCGGCGACCTCACCCTCCTCGATGACCTGCACACGCACTTCGAGCGCTCGGGCTTCGTCGTCGAGAAACAGGCGGCGCTGACCTCGATGTGCGGCGGCCCGATGCTCCGAGCCCCGACCAGGAGACGCGGGAGATAGAACTGCACCTTCAGGTCTGGCGCATCATGCACGCGAGCATCCGGGTCGAGCTCGTCGACCAGTAGACCTTCCAGTTAGAGCAGCGCCAAATGCGGGCATCTCCCTGCTATGGGCCGGCACGCCCACACGGCAGACCTCTGGAGCCTCGTTCACCGGGAGTTTGGCCCGATTTGCACCCTGCTCACCCGTGAGGAGGCGGAGCAGGAGCTCGAGCACATGCTGCGTGATGAGCCGGACTGGGCGGACACGCTCAGCGTGGAGCCGTTCAGCTTCCGCGTAGCGAAGCACCCCTCCGCTCACTACGGTGTTCTGTGAGCTGACGCCTATCGCGTAGGCGCTCTCCGGGGTGCTGGGATGGGTCAGGCCACCTGCCCCGCCACGACGAGCAAGTTTTCCCCTGGGCCGTGCGTCTACCTGTTTGTAGGCGGCCACGCGCTGTGGTCTCAAAACTGCGGGCGGTTCTTTCCCCAAGAGCCGCCCGCCCTCCTTTTAAACACCCAGATTCGGAAGCGAAAATCGAGCCGAGGCTGAAACGTGGGAAGCGCCGCAACACTAGGATGCCGCGCCACGAGCGTCAGAAAGTCTCGGGCAAGGAGCTGGGGGAGCGTCGGGGGTTGGGACGCGCCTTTCAATGCGGAGGGGTACCCAGCTCCTCGCCTCGCCAGGCTAACACCCTCATGCTCGGAGTAGAAGTACGAGATTGCTCAGAAGGCTGGCCGGGCTCGCGTAAGCCCTAGCCGAGCTCGATCGCCTCGACCCGCAGCTCCTCCGCCAGCAGCGGCTCATCCTCCCGAACCTCGCCGATCATCGCCTCGGCTGCTTCGCGCTCGAGGAAAGAACTCGACGACCTTCTCCGTCTGGGCGCTTACGACGCCGTAGAAGAGCACGTTTTCAGGATACGTCGCGCTTTTGCCTCCGGAGGGTTCACCAAGACCTCTTCGAGTCGGCGCACAAACCAGGGCCGCACCGACGCCCTGCGGCGAGCGCGATGCGGCCCTGGAAACCTTCCCCCCAACCCCGCTTCAACCCTAGTGTCGGCAATCCTCGGGCGCAAGCGGCCACGGGGGTTCTAATCGTTTCTCTATCGGGATAGTGTTGTGTCTCGTGGACTGCGGTCAGTGCGAGGCCGTGATCGGCAGAGGCGAAGTGGCGTATGTGGTGAAGGACGACGAGGCGAGAACCGTCTACTGCAGTCTCTCGTGCGCCAAGGAGAACGGTTACGTCGATCTGCTGAACTAACCCCGGCCCGCCGCAACGCTGAACCCCACACGGCCCTACGTGCCGAACGGGCAGCGGCGCCCGTCCTCGTGAGCCGGGCTCCAGAGGTACTCGTGCTTCCCGACGCGGTGTCTGTCGTAGTTATTGATCCCGGAGAAGTCTTGGCCGCAGGCGCGGCAGAGATTGAGGGGCATGGTGTCCTTTCAGGTGGCAGCACGCCGGGAGGCTAGACACGCGCTTTTCGGCTCTATAACGGGTCGCTGCACGTTGGCTATTCTGCCCCGATTCTTCGCTACGGCGAGTATTGGGTCGGCCCGAAGGGTATTCGGTGCTACTCCCGGGTCACAGGTATGACCTGCACGAATAGCTACGGTCATGGCTTTTCGCTCAACAGTGCGACCACGAGGGTCTGGTAATGGTTGATACAGCACTCTCCACTACTCGCTCAGAGAACTTGCAGTGAGGGAGCCCGCTTCGGCGGGCTCTCGTCCTTTGGAAATTCCAGCTGGCCTTATAGAGTCGGCTCGGGTGGTGTCAGGAGGCAACGCGGAGGAAACGCGAGTACCAGGCGCGGAAAGTGCGACGGCCGACCCGCGCAAATTCACTCACTACCTTCTCAGCGAGACACATACCCAAGGTCGTGCCAAGGCTCGTTTCTTTCGAGGCGTGGCGGGTTACGACGAGTTCAATTGGGAACGTGGTGGGCGTTGTCGTGTCCGCGCACCCCGAAGACGACTCGTACACGGTCGAATTCGTGGACGCATCTGGGCGAGCCGAAGACATCATTTTCGCGACGGGCGACGATCTCCGCGTTACTCGGCTGCCGTAAGAGACCACCTTCCTTACCTAGCCTGCTCTTGCCAGTCGCCCCGCCCCGAGGCATGCGGACGTTAGCCCCAAACCCTCCTGCGCTCCCTACCCAGCAAGCTTTTCCGATGCCGAGCCCGAACAGGCCGCGCCTTGGACACAGCTTTACCCCTCCATTAGGTTCCCCTAAATCGAAGTCCTGCCGTATGGAGCGGGTGAGATTCCTGCCCGGCCCGCCCGTAGGCGGCTCCCGAACAGGCCGGGCTCAGTGCCGCTTGTGTTCGATAACGCACCCGACGCAGACGGCCCAAGGGCCGCGCCGAGTCGAGATGCCTGTCTTCGCCCAGTTGCCGGCCCCTCCGCACTTGAAGCAGCGGAGGTCATGCTTGGCGGCGAACGCGTCGAGCGCTTGCCTCTGAACGTCTGCGGGCTGGCGTTTCCTTCGCTGGCTTCCGGTTGGACGTCGCCGCTGCTTCGCCTTCTCCCAGTCGAGCGGCGGCATCTAGGAGCCACCCCGTCCGGACTGAAACAGCGGTTCGAATCCGCTCCGCGCCTCTTCCGCTCGCCCTCTGCTGCGCCACCCACCCGAGGGCCGCACGCCGGGGCGGATCACGCGCCGACTGCCCGGCCGGCGCGCACTCGTTTCAGCCCGAAAACACCCTGGGCTAGACGGTCAGCGCACGCGGAAATGAGCCGTCTGAACTGAGGGCCCGCCGTTCGTGCGGCGGACTCTCGATGCCCGCGCGATCGCGTCGAACTCCTCGAGGCTCTTGCCGGCGCCGATCGCGACGCACGTCAGGGGGTCTTCGACCTGGTGGACCGGCAGCCCAGTCTCCTGCCTCAGGAGCTCGTCCAGTCCGCGTAGAAGCGAGCCGCCGCCCACGAGGACGATGCCGCGGCTGGTGATGTCAGCCGCGAGCTCGGGCGGCGTCCGTTCGAGCGTGTCCCGGACACTGTCGACGATTTGCGTCACGGGCCGCTCGAGGGCCCGCCGCACCTCGGCATCCGTGACCTGGACGCGCTTCACAAAGCCTGTGGCTATGTCCCGACCCCGGATCTCGGCGGTTCCGTCCTGGCCGACGTCCCACGCGGAGCCGATCTCGAGCTTGACCTCCTCGGCGCTCTCCGGCCCGATCAGGATGCTGTGCTCGCGCTTCGCAAAGGCCACGATCGCGTCGTCCATCTCGTAGCCGCCGACCCGGATCGACCGGGAGACGACGATGCTGCCGAGAGAGATGACGGCTACCTCGGTTGTACCGCCGCCGACGTCGACGACGAGGTTCCCGGTCGCCTCGTCGATCGGCAGCTCCGCGCCGATTGCGGCGGCCATTGGCTCGTCGATGAGGCATGCCTGTCGAGCTCCGGCGGCGAGGGTCGCCTCCTCGACCGCGCGCTCCTCAACGTCCGTGATCCCGCTAGGGACGCAGATGATCACGCGTGGGTACGGGAACCGGTTTCCGTGTGTCCGGCGGATGAAGTGGCGGAGCATCGACTCGGTCACCTCGAAGTCGGCGATGACGCCGTCTCGGAGCGGGCGGATCGCGCGGATCGACGCCGGCGTCCGCCCGATCATGCGCTTGGCCTCGGCACCGACAGCGTGGACGTCGCCTGTGGTGTCGTCGATGGCGACAACGGACGGCTCGAAGAGGACGATGCCTTCACCCCGGACGTAGACGACCGTGTTGGCGGTCCCGAGATCGACCGCCATGTCGCGGTGTCCGAAACCGCTCAAGTAGTTCAAGAGTCCCATCGCTCCGGTCGGCTAACCGAGCTGGCGGTCCAGGTTGACCGCGGCGCTGATCAGGGAGAGGTGCGTGAACGCCTGGGGGAAGTTCCCGAGCTGCTCCCCTGTCGGCCCGATCTCCTCCGCGAACAGACCAAGGTGGTTCGCGTACGTGAGCATCTTCTCGAATGCCAGTCGCGCCTCGTCCGCCCGCCCAGCCCGTGCGAGTGCCTCGACGTACCAGAACGAGCAGATCGAGAAGGTGCCTTCGTCGCCCTCGAGACCATCAGGTGAGGCCGTCGTGTTGTACCGGTAGACGAGGCTGTCGGAGACGAGCTCCTCCGTGATCGCGTCGAGCGTCGAGAGCCATCGAGGATCGGTCGGGGCGACAAACTTGACAAGCGGCATGAGCAGATTCGCTGCGTCGAGGACGTCGGTCTCGTAGGACTGGATGAAGGCGCCGCGCTCCTCGCTCCAGCCCTTCTCCATGATCTGGTTGTAGATCGCGTCGCGGGCCGCCATCCACTTGACGAGATCCGCGGGCAGGCCACGCTGCCGGGCGACCCGGATCGCGCGCTCGACCGCGACCCAGCACATGAGACGCGAGTAGGTGAAGTGCTTCTTGCCTCCACGCGTCTCCCAGATGCCCTCGTCGGGCCGGTCCCAGTTCTCGAGCACCCAGTCGATGACGCGGCAGACCGACATCCAAGCGTCGTGTGGGATCGGCTTTCCGTGCTTGTTGTAGAGATAGACCGAGTCCATCATCTCGCCGTAGATGTCGAGCTGGAGCTGATCCGCGGCGCCGTTCCCGATCCGGACGGGGGCGGAACCTCGGTAGCCCTCGAGGTGGTCGAGGACGACCTCGGGCAGCTCCGAGCGCCCATCGATGCCGTACATGATCTGGAGCGGCCCCGACTCGCCGTGCATGCGCTCCTTGAGACGGGCGTCGAGCCAGTCCATGAACGCCTCCGCCTCCGCGGTGAACCCGAGCCTGAGCAGCGCGTAGAGCGAGAAAGCCGCGTCGCGAATCCAGGTGTAGCGGTAATCCCAGTTCCGAACGCCGCCGAGCTGCTCCGGGAGGCTGGTCGTCGGCGCGGCGACAATCGCGCCCGTCGGCTGGTAGGTGAGGAGCTTCAGCGTCAGGGCCGAGCGGTAGACCATCTCGCGCCAGCGTCCCTGGTAGCGGCAGTGGCGCATCCACCGGCGCCAGTACTCCACGGTTCGCTCGAAGAGCTCGCGCGTCTCCAGTTCCGAGTGGACGTGGGTCTCGTAAGTCTCGTCCACACTCTCGAGCGTGAAGGTGGCCGTCTCGCCCTCCCGGAGAGAGAACTCGGCCTCGACACCCCTCTCGGTTCGGGCGAGCGGAACGGCCGAGTCGAGGGCGAGCGAGAGCGCCGGAGTGTGGAAGACGACTCCGCCGTCGAAGACGTGCGCCTCGTGCTCGGCGCGGCCGTAGTCGAATCGCGGCTCAAGCTCGAGTCGGAGGCTCATCGCGCCGCGAACGGCCATGAGGCGCCGGATGACCCTTTGGCGGTGCTCTCCGCCATGCTCGCTGACCGGCATGAAGTCCTGCATCTCGACGACGCCCTCTGGTGTCAGGAAGCGCGTGATCAGGACGTTTGTGTCCGGGAAGTAGAGCTGTTTCGACGTTCCTCCCGAGACGGTGGGGGCGATGCGCCAGTGGCCTCCGTGATCCTTGTCGAGGATGGACGCAAAGACACTGGGCCCGTCGAAGCGGCCCGGGCAGTACCAGTCAATCGTGCCATCGGTCCCGACCAGGGCGACCGAATGGAGGTCGCCGATCACGCCGTGCTCCGCGATCGGGAGGTAATCCGGCCTGCTCGAACCGGCGGTGATCGGACCCTGGGCGGCTGCGACCGGTTCGGCCATGGCGTCAGTCTGGGCCTCGGAGGCCCCGGTTACAAGCTCTTAAGCGGCTTCGCCGACCCCGGAAGGGAGGTAGTCGCGGGGGTTGTTGAACGCGGTGAGCGCTTCCTCCTTGGGCACGTCTACGACGACGGTCTCGTTCCTCTCCTCGTCCCGGAATCGCAGCACCGTCTGGTCGCGTGCCGGGTCCCACATCAGGCGGACGACACAGCTGCCGTCGTTTCGACTCGCGAGCTCCCGGAGGGTCACGTCCGGAACTTATCTCGGGCTGAGCCGTCGTAATCGGGCCGCAAGGTTAAGAATTGATTGAGTGAAGGCAATCGCGGTTCATCCGGGCAAGGCGCACTCGATGCACCTCGAAGACGTCCCGGAACCCTCGCTCGGCGACGTAGACGGCGGACGCGGCGTCCTCGTCAAGGTGATCAGGGTCGGGGTCGACGGGACGGACAAGGAGATCAACGAGGCCGAGTACGGCGCGGCGCCGGAGGGGTTCGACTACCTCGTGACGGGCCACGAAAGCTTCGGGGAGGTGCTCGACGCCGGTCCAAACGTCCGGGCCTCACTCCGGCCCGGCGCCCTCGTCGTCGCGACCGTGCGCAGGCCGGGCTCGAGCCCCTACGACCGGATCGGGCTCCAGGACATGACGACGGACGACGTTTACTACGAGCGCGGCATCAACCTCCTGCACGGCTTTCTTACCGAGCGTTACGTCGAGGACGAAACCTATGTCGTGCCGCTCCCGGATTCACTCCGGGAGGTCGGCGTTCTCCTGGAGCCGCTTTCGGTCTCGGAGAAGGGGCTGAACCAGGCCTACGAGATCCAGCGGCGCTTGAAGATCTGGAAGCCGGAGCGGGCGGCCGTCCTCGGATCGGGAACGATCGGCCTTCTGTGCACGCTGGCGCTGCGCCTCCGCGGGGTCGATGTCACCTGCTTCTCGAAACGGAAGCCGCCGTACTTGAACAGCCGCCTCGTGGAGGAGCTGGGCGCGGCGTACGTGAGCTCCGAGGAGACCTCGCTCGCCGACACGAGCGCCGAGCACGGGCCGTTCGACCTGATCTTCGAGGCGACCGGCTTCAGCCCGCTGGCGTTCGAGGCCGCAGAGCTGCTCGCGAAGAACGGCGCCCTCGTGCTCGCGAGCGTCACCGGTGGCGACCGGAAGGCTGAGATTCCGAGTGACAAGATCAACCAGGGCTTCGTACTCGGCAACAAGGTCATGGTCGGGACCGTGAACGCTTCCCCGGACGACTTTGACCGGGGCGTCACCGACCTGGTCAGGGCGGAGGCCTTCTATCCGGGCTGGCTCGCGAAGCTCCTGACGACGCCGATCGAAGGCCTCGACAACTACGAGGAGATGCTGCTTCACCTGACGCAAGACGAGGACGCGGTCAAGGTCTTCGTCGAAGTCGGGTAGTTCCAGGTCTAGCGCTTTTCTTCGGAAGGACACACACTCAGACGATGGCGGAGATTTTCGGCCTCGGCGCAGTGCTCATGTTCGGGGCGTTCGTCCTGAGCGCCGCTC
>Ga0307287_10000552_pt1 | contig 13171 bp, 10 predicted proteins | sample ER_DNA_141_FD_194485 | JGI IMG/M metagenome (GOLD analysis project Ga0307287, IMG submission 194485) | Bulk soil microbial communities from the East River watershed near Crested Butte, Colorado, United States - ER_DNA_141 | ecosystem: Environmental > Terrestrial > Soil > Floodplain | place...
TGTCGGGCGCCAACGCAGACAGGGCAAGGTGCGCCATGCCAGGCAGCAACTTGCGGCGAGCGAGATCACCGGTAGCGCCGAACAGCACGATGACGTGGGGCTTGATGACATCCAAGCCAACACGCGAGCGTGCGCCGAGGGCCGGATAAGCAATGGTCTGAGCACTGGTGTCTACCACGCCACGATGCTCCCACCTCGCGCGTTGCAGCAACAAGACGTCACCCCAGATTTAATGGGTACATGGGCCATGTGTTGCCGTACGCGGCCAACTGCTCGCTGCTCTTCAGCGAAGTGGACCTGTTGCAACGGCCGGCGGCCGCTCGTGCAGCCGGCTTTGACGCCATCGAATTCTGGTGGCCGTGGCCCGACAAGCCAGTGCCCGCCGATCTCGAGATCGACAGCTTTGTTGCGGCCGTACGCGACGCTGGGGTGCAGTTGATCGGACTGAACTTCTTTGCTGGTGACCTCTCCGGACCTGACTGTGGCGTGCTGTCGATTCCGTCGCGCTCTGCAGAGTTCCGCGACAATATCGATGTCACGCTGGGCATTGGTCAAGCCTTGGGCGTACCGGCTTTCAATGCCCTGTACGGTAATCGGGTCAGCGAAGCGACACCCGAAGCGCAAGATGATCTTGCCGTAGAAAATCTGACATTGGCAGCGAACGCCGCCGCCGCAATCACCGGAATGATCTTGGTCGAACCAGTCAGCGGGCCCAAGCCATATCCGCTCCGAACAGCGCGCGACGTCATTGCCGTGCTGGATCGCGTGCGCGCACCGAACGTCGGCTTTCTGTGTGATCTGTTCCACCTGGCCAACAATGGTGACGACATTGACGTGGCGCTGGCGGCGTACGGCAACCGGATCGCCCATGTACAAATGGCCGACCATCCAGGTCGCGGTGAGCCGGGCACCGGCACCCTCGACCTGGAGCGCTATCTCAACACCATCCAGGCCCGTGGCTACTCGGGCTATGTCTCACTGGAATACATCCCGACGACGACCACCATCGACAGCCTCCGATGGCTGCGTCAGGAGAAGGTGACGCAGGGGTGAGCACATGAGCAAGAGCGGAACCGCCTCGCGCGTCGTGTTGGCGCCGGACAAGTTCAAGGGCTCGCTGACAGCGGCCGAGGTCGGCGACGCGCTCGCGGCCGGCATGCTGGATGTCCTGCCCGGGCTCGACGTGATCAAGCTCCCGGTCGCCGACGGTGGCGACGGTACGGTGGCGGCGGCGTTGTCGGCCGGATTCGAGGAGATCATTGTCGATGCCGTCGGCCCTACCGGTGAACCGGTGCAGGCGGCTTACGCGCTGCACGGCAACCGAGCGGTGGTCGAACTTGCGGCGGTGGTGGGCCTGAGCATGCTGCCCGGTGGACGGCTCGACCCGCTGACATCCTCCACGTACGGGCTGGGGCTGGTGATCGCCGACGCCATCCGGCGAGGCGCACAGACAATCGTGCTTGGTCTGGGCGGCAGCGCCTCGACCGACGGCGGGGCTGGCATGGCGCAGGCGCTCGGGGCGCGGTTGCTGGACGCGGACGGTCATGATCTTTCCCATGGTGGCGGTGCTCTCCAGGGCCTCGCGCGGCTGGATCTCAGAGCGCTTCGCGAAACGCTCGGCAGCAGCTCGATCATGGTGGCCAGCGATGTTGACAACCCGCTGCTCGGTGCGGACGGCGCCGCTGCGGTGTTCGGACCGCAGAAGGGTGCAGACACACACCAGGTGGAGGCGCTGGAGCGGGGGGTGCGGCGCTGGTCTGAGCTTGTCTCACGAGCGACCGGACGCAATGAGGCCGATCGCCCCGGTGCCGGCGCGGCCGGCGGGGCGGGCTTCGCAGCATTGGCCTTGCTCAATGCCAAGATCAGGCCGGGCATCGAATTGATCTTGGAGCTGGTCGACTTCGATCGTCGCATCGTGGGTGCCGATCTTGTGGTGACTGGCGAGGGTTCACTGGATGATCAATCTCTGGCCGGCAAGGCGCCTGTCGGAGTCGCCCGTGCCGCGGCAAGATCAGGCGTGCCGGTCGTCGCGGTCGCCGGCCGCCTGCAACTGAGCCCGCAACAGCTGCGCCAAGCCGGAATCGAGGCAGCGTACGCGCTGACGGATCTGGAGCCCGATCTCAACCAGTGCATCGCGAACGCGAGCCCACTGCTGCGTCAATTGGGCGCCCACGTTGCGAAGGAATGGCTGGCCAAGCTTCCCAGAAGTTGAACAAAGGTTTACCAGCATTCCTCCAAAGGGTTGCCGACGCGCACCCGGCTGCCGGAGCAGCCATGACCCCTTAGCATGATCTTGATCACGTCAGCTGAGTGTGGGTGCCGACTCCCGGGTCAGCGCACATCATGCTCTAAGTTGATCATGAACGAATTCGCATGGAAGGGGTCGGCATGTCTGAAGGTTCACAGGTCTCTGAAACCTATGGAGTGAACTCCGAGGTCGGAAAGCTGCGCAAGGTGCTGGTATGCGCTCCTGGTCTGGCCCACAACCGGCTGACTCCTACCAACTGCGACGATCTGCTGTTCGACGACGTCTTGTGGGTGCAGAACGCCCAGCGCGACCATTTCGACTTCATGGCGAAGATGCGCGAACGCGGCGTCGAGGTCGTCGAGCTGCACAACGTACTGACCGAGACGATGGAGCTACCAGCGGCTCGTGCGTGGCTGCTGGACCGCAAGATCACCGCAAACGAGGTAGGACTCGGCCTGGTCGACGACACCCGGACATACCTGAACAACCTCAAGTCGCGCGACCTAGCCAGATTCTTGATCGGCGGCCTATCGACCAGCGACCTACCTGACGACTTCCGGCCGGGTTACCTCAGCTTGGCCCGTGAGGCGCTCGGCCCGCACGAGTACCTCATGCCCCCGCTGCCGAACACCCTGTACACCCGAGATACGACCTGCTGGATCTACGGCGGCGTGACGCTCAACCCGCTGTTCTGGCCGGCGCGACACGACGAGACGCTGCTGATGAAGGCGATCTATGAGTTCCACCCGGACTTCGTCGGCGCCAGAGTCTGGTGGGGCGACCCGGAGCTGGAGTGGGGACTCGCCACCCTCGAGGGCGGCGATGTCATGATTCCGGGCAATGGCGTCGTGCTGATCGGGATGAGCGAACGCAGTTCCCGGCAGGCGATCACCCAGGTCGCAGCCGCGCTGTTCGCCGAGGGCGGTGCTGAGCAGGTGATCGTCGCCGGCATGCCCAAGCTGCGGGCCGCCATGCACCTGGACACGATCTTCACCTTCGCTGACCGTGACTGCGTGACGATCTATCCCGACATCGTCCACAACATCAACACCTTCACCCTTCACCCGAGCGACGCGCCGCCGGGGGTCGACGTCGTTCAAGAGAGCCGTCCGTTCCTGGATGTCGTCCGCACCGCTCTTGGTCTCGATGTGCTGCGGACCATCGACACCGGGGGCAACGTGTATGACACCGAACGCCAACAGTGGGACAGCGGGAACAACTTGGTCGCGATCGAGCCCGGCGTGGTCGTGGCCTACGACCGCAATACGACGACGAATTCCCTGCTACGCAAGGCAGGCATCGAGGTGATCACCATCGTCGGTGCCGAGCTTGGTCGGGGACGCGGGGGCGGCCACTGCATGACCTGCCCGTTGATCCGCGACGGCGTCGACTAGTGAGCCGGCAAAGACGGGGACGACGATAGAGAGGGCCGACGATGGAGAGGTTCGCCTGGGACATGGTGTTACCTCCCTCCCTATCCCTCCCGGAAAGTGGTCACAGGCGACAGAGATCGTCGACGATTTGTTGTCGTTTGCAACCACTTTCGAGAAATTCAGCGTTGGTACCCAACGAGCTGAGCAAACGCGTCCAGCATCAGGGTCTCGGCGAGGCATGCCGCGGCAAAGTCACCGAGATGTAGTGACTCGTTGCTGCCGTGGGCGCGGGAGTCAGGATCCGCGACCGCGGTGACCAAGATCGTCGCGTCCGGAAACGCCTCAGTGAATTCCGCGACCATCGGGATGGTCCCACCCTGTCCGATGAAGACCGGCTCGACCCCCCAGGCCTGGGTGAAGGCGGTACGCGCTGCCTCGGCGTATGGACCGCCGAAGTCGATCACCGAGGACTCGCCGACCTCAGCTCCTGAGATCGTCACCTGAGCGCCCCAGGGTGCATGATCATTAACATGACTGATCAGCGCAGCTAGCGCCTTGTTCGCGTCGTCCCCGGGAGCAAGCCGAGCGCTGATCTTGGCGCGGGCAACCGGCATCAAGGTGTTGGAGGCGTCGTCGACCCGAGTCGCATCAAGGGCGATCACGGAGAGCGACGGCTTGCACCAGATGCGCTCGACCAGCGATCCGCTGCCGATCCAGTCGACGCCATCGAGAATTCCGGATTCCTCCCGGAGCCGCGCAGGCGGATACTCCAACGCCGGTGCTGGAACGGTCCCGAGCCCGGCGACCGCCACGTTGCCCTGATCGTCATGCAGCGTCGCCAGCAGACGGCACAGCGTGGTCAGCGCGTCCGGCACAACTCCGCCGTACGCCCCCGAATGCAGGCCATGGTCCAACGTGCGAACCTCAACCGTGCATCCGGCCAGTCCCCGCAGCGAGGTCGTGAAGGCCGGTTGCCCGACGGCCCAGTTGACGGAGTCGGTGATCACAAAGACATCGGCTGCGAACTCGTCATGGTGCCGGTCGAGCAGCTCCGCAAGTGTTGGCGAGCCGATCTCCTCCTCGCCCTCGACGAATACAGTGACACCTATCGGCGGCCGTCCGCCGAACGCCCGCAGCGCAGCGAGGTGAACCGCGAACCCGCCCTTGTCGTCAGCCACACCACGGCCGTAGAGCCGCCCATCATGTTCAGTTGCCACGAAGGACGGTGTACGCCAGCCGGCTGGATCTCCCTCAGGTTGGACATCGTGATGGGCATAGAGGCAAACGGTCGGCATGCCCTCGGGCGCGGGGAACCGGCCGAGAACGGCCGGCGCACCGTCATTTGCGCGGATCACCCGGACATCTGGGCAGTCCAGATCCGCCAGGAGTTGCACGACACGCTGCGCACTGCGCTCCACGTTTGCGGCCCTCGACGGGTCGGCGCTCACCGACTCAATCTCGACGAGCGCTTTCAGATCGGCGAGAACGCCGGGAAGCTGGGCTTGGACCTGGTCACGAAGAGACACTGGATTGATTGATCTTCTGGGTTAGTGAGCCATAGCGGCCGGTAGGGTGCCCTGCCACGCTTCCCGGATACGCGCCAGTGGCAGCGTGAACTGGCCCACCACCTCAAGCGACGCGTCTTCTTCAGGCGTGACCACACCAAGCTTGGTGACCTTGACACCGTTCATCCGGCACAGCGAGGTGAGCTCGCGGTCTGTCCCCTGCTTTACCGAGACGAGCGCGCGGCTCGGGCTCTCGGAGAACAACCAGACGAACGGATCGGCCTTGGCCGGCAGTTTGATGCGCGCGCCCATCCCATGTCGTAGGGCCGACTCGACCACCGCCTGGGCCAGGCCACCGTCGGCGAGATCATGAGCGCTGGCCAGTAGGGCGCGACGGCTCCCCCTGATCAGAACTTCGGCCAGCGCCTTTTCTTTAGCAAGATCAACTGCGGGCGGTCGGCCGCCGAGATGATCATGGATGATGTCCGCCCATGCCGAACCTGCCAGTTCGTCCCCGGTCTCACCGAGCAGATAGATCACCTCTCCGGCAGTTTTGAACCCGCCGGGATTGCGCCGTGTCACGTCGTCGATCACACCCAGCACACCGACGACCGGCGTCGGCAAGATCGGCGTACTGCCGGTCTGGTTGTAGAAGCTGACGTTCCCGCCGGTGACCGGCGTTCCCAATGTCTGGCAGCCGTCCACCAGCCCGCGTATGGCCTCACTGAACTGCCACATGATCGCCGGATCCTCGGGCGAGCCGAAGTTGAGGCAGTCAGTGATCGCCAGCGGCTCCGCTCCCGTGGTCGCGACGTTGCGGTACGCCTCAGCCAGCGCCAATTGCGCGCCAACGTAGGGATCCAGTAGCGCAAAGCGAGCATTGCAATCGGTGGCGAGCGCGATGCCGAGGCCGGAGTCTTCGTCGATGCGCAGCATTCCAGCGTCGTCCGGCTGAGCGAGCACGGAATTGCCGCGCACGTAGCGGTCGTACTGGTCGGTGACCCATGACTTGTCGCAGAGATTTGGGTGGGCAACCATCCGAAGCATGGTGTCGGCCAGCTCGTCACCGTTAGCCGGTCGAGGCAGGTGATCAACTCCGTTGGCTTGGACCTGATCTTGCCAGTCCGGTCGTTCGTAGGGGCGTTCGTAAACCGGACCCTCGTGCGCCACCGTACGCGGTGGAACGTCGACCACCGTCTCGCCCTGCCAATCGATTACCAGACGGTCTCCCGTGGTTACCTCACCGACAACGGTTGCAAGCACATCCCACTTGCGACAGATCGCCAGAAAGGCAGCCACATGATCAGGCTCGACGACGGCCATCATGCGTTCCTGGGACTCGCTCATCAAGATCTCTTCGGGGCTCAGCGTCGGATCGCGCAGCGGCACCAGATCAAGATCGATATGCATGCCGCCGTCGCCGGCACTGGCCAGCTCCGAGGTGGCGCACGACAGGCCCGCGCCGCCGAGATCTTGGATGCCGGTGACCAACCCGGCGGCGAAGAGCTCCAGGGTGCACTCGATGAGCAGCTTCTCCATGAAGGGATCGCCGACCTGAACGCTGGGCCGTTTGGTTGGTCTCGTCGGGGTGTCCTGGAATGTCTCCGAGGCGAGCACGCTGACCCCGCCGATGCCGTCTGCACCGGTCGATGCCCCGTACAAAATCACCTTATTGCCCGCCCCCGTCGCCTTCGCGAGGTGCAAGTCCTCATGGCGCAGCACGCCGACACACAGCGCGTTGACCAGTGGGTTGCCGAGATAGGTGCGGTCGAAGGACACCTCACCGCCGATGTTGGGTAGGCCCAGGCAGTTGCCGTAGCCGCCGACTCCGGCAACAACACCGGGCAGCACCCGCCCAGTGTCAGGCTCCTCGAGAGACCCGAAGCGCAGCGAATCCATCACGCCGATGGGGCGAGCTCCCATCGCCAAAATGTCGCGGACGATACCGCCGACGCCGGTCGCCGCGCCCTGGTACGGCTCGACATAGCTGGGATGGTTATGCGACTCGATCTTGAACGTGACGGCATAGCCCTGCCCGACATCGACTACGCCGGCGTTCTCGCCGATGCCGGCCAGCAGCTTGCCGATGGGCGTCTCCGCCGGTAGATACCCGAATTGGCGGAGATGCACTTTGGAGGACTTGTAGGAGCAGTGTTCAGACCACATCACGGAATACATGGCGAGCTCCGACGAGGTCGGCCGGCGGCCCAGGATCTCCTTGATCCGGGCATATTCGGCGTCCTTCAGTCCCAGCTCAGCCCACGGTTGCGGCTGATCGGGGGTGTGGGTCGCGTTGTCGACAGTGTCTGCCACGGCCGCAACGCTACCGGTGCCCGGCCCTGAGGGCGCTGAGCGTCCAATCGTTGCGTTCGGCCCAGTCGAAGAAGAACCAGCCCATGATGACGGTGATCTGGGCCGTCACCGTGAGCCAGACGAAGATCCCGCCGTCGTTCAGCACGGTGCCCACGATGGCGACAATAAGGGTGGCGATCAAGGCACTCCGTGCGGTGCTGAAATCGGACGAGATTCGTGGGACCACGTAGACGAAGATCACAATCCACAACACAACACCGATCAGCAGCGAACCGATGCCGACGATGGAGGCAATCGTCTCGGCAGATGCGACCGCCTTGCGGCTGATCACGTCCAGCGCGTCACCGTCGAGGATGCGCTGCACGAAATTGCCCAGGTGGGTACGCCGATCGGGCCCGCGCAGCCAATCGAGAACCGAGATCAGAGCGACCGCCAAGACCGCAGAACCGCCAATCGCGAGCAGCTTGGGCCAGGTCATCCGGACGCCTGACAGGGCAAGCATCAGCCACAGCACCGCGGGTGTCAGCGCAATGACCCCACCGAAGTCGCTCCCCATCGATGGCCAGCCTTCACAGATCACAATGCCGAAGCCGACAGCACCGACTGCCGCAAGAGCCGCGCCGCGCCGGCCGGCAGCCAGGCAACGATGCGCGATGTAGCCGGCCAGCAGCAGTCCTGCACTGGCGTACGCGGCGAAGGTCACGTTGCCGAAGCCGTACCAGCGCAGGCCGAAGATCGGCCGCGAATTGAGCATCGAACCCGGCTGCATGACCGCACCGAGGGCAGCGTCGAACGTAAACGCCGCTACGCTGATTCCCGCCGCGGCAATGATGGCGGGGACCCGGGCGCGGCGGCCGACCAGGAGCGCCAGCGGCGTCAAGATCACTATCCACGCGGCCACCAGCAGACTGAGGAACAGTCCTGGCGAGCGGCTGTCCTGCCATGGCACCGCGCCGGTGAGCATCATGGCGGCAGCCAGCACACCGCCCAGCGTCAAGATCAATTTGGGCAACCCGAACTTGCCCCGCAGCACCCCGATCACCATGATCATGAACAGCACGGCACCGGCCAGGCCGAGTGCCAGGTAGCCGATCGGCGCAGCGTCGGAGAGTGCGGCGACGGATCTGATCTTGGCGTCGATCCGCTCGACAGTGAGGCCGGTGTCATAGACCGCGAACGGCGAACCGTCGACAGGGGTGGACGACGTAGGACCGCCGAACTCGATCAAGGTTCGCGTGAGGTCAGTCAGTGTGACGATGCCCTCGCGCCGGGTGCTCGCTGAGGTAAGCCAGCCAGGCAGCGTGGTGCCGAGCCGGTAGACGACCTGCAGGCTCGGATCATCGGAGCCCGCATTCGGGCCGACGCCGGTCGTGATCAGCGTGGTGTCTTTGCGGTTGGCCAGCTCGGTGATGATCTGATCGGAGAGCGGCCCAGCATCCACGATCGTGATGGGGCACGCTGTCTGCATGCCTCCTGTGACGAATTGCTGCGGCGACTGATAGGAGGCGACGGTCCCATCCGACTTGGCCGCCGCGAGGGCGGCGCCTGGGCCGACCGCCGCAACACATCCCTTGACCGAACCAGTGAGCGTGCCGAGCTGCGCGTCACCGCGCCGAGCTGCGGCTGCGGCCTGTCGCGCGGACCAGTCGGTCACCTTGCCGCCTTGCACCTCCGGCGTGCAGAGACCTCCAACCGCTGCGCGACGGCCGGCCCCTAGCGTTGTCCAGCCGGCCGCGGCGCAATCGCCGACATAGCGCGGACGGATGGACATGGTGCCAGCCTGGGCATCGCCGAGATGAGCACCCAGCACCGCACGATCTGTCTGCGTCAGTTCCGCGCGACCAGTCACACCGACAACGACGACTCGGTCGGTGAAGATCGCCGACTCCTCCGGCTGCTCGGCCAGCGCATGTATGCCGCGAAGCCCGACAAACAACACGCCCAGCACCAGGAGCAAGAGGACCCAACCACGCCGACCACGAAGCGCGCCCCGTTTGGTCGGCTCATCCGGTACGCGGCCACCGACAGGGTGACGCCGTGGGGAATGTCGCACGCCGGATGCACGTGGTCCGGACGTGACTTTCGGCGACACTAGACCTTGGCGGCGAGGAAGTTGAACACGCTACTGAAGAAGGCGCGGCCGTCTTGGGTCGGACCGGTCAGCGGGTCGATGTTGTGCTCCGGGTGCGGCATCAGACCGAGGACATTCCCACGCTCATTACAGATCCCGGCAATGTCGTGGAACGAGCCGTTGGGATTGCCGTTGAGATACCGGAAGACCACCCGGCCCTCATCCTCCAAGCGCTGCAAGGTGTCCTCGTCAGCTACGTAGCCGCCTTCTCCGTTCTTGAGCACGAGCGTAATCGTCTGGCCGACAGTGAACTCCGATGTCCAAGTGGTATCGACCGACTCGACCTGAAGATCTTGGTCCTTGCAGACGAACACCCGGACATCGTTGCGGATCAGCGCGCCCGGCAACAGCTGTGCTTCGCAGAGAATCTGAAACCCGTTGCAGATGCCCAGCACCGGCATCCCTGCTTCGGCCGCCTTGATCACTTCGGCCATCACCGGCGCGAACCGGGAGATCGCTCCGCAGCGTAGGTAGTCCCCGTAGGAGAACCCGCCAGGCAAGATCACCGCGTCCACGCCGTCGACGTTGTCGTCGCCGTGCCACAGCGACACCGGCTCGCCGCCACACTTTCGGATGGCGCGGAGTGCGTCCTGATCGTCGAGCGAGCCTGGAAAAGTGACGACTCCGATCTTCGGACTCATCAACCCGCCCGTGCGGCCAGCTCGGCCTCTTCTGCTGATTGGGCTTCGCTGCCGTCGGCTTTGTTGTTCTCGGCTTTGTTGTTCTCGGCTTTGTTGTTCTCGGCTTGGTTGTTCCCGGCTTGGCTGTTCTGGGCCTCGTCAACTGCGCCAGCTGATTCTGGCGTGGGCTCGACGCGAACGTCGAAAGTCTCGATGACGGTGTTGGCGAGCAGCGTCTCGGCCGCCCGCCGCACCTCGGCCAGTCGCTCCTCGGTGACTTCGCCGTCGAATTCGAGTTCGAACCGCTTGCCCTGGCGTACGGACATGCCGGCAAAGCCCAGCCGGGCCAGCGCCCCGGTCACAGCTTTTCCCTGCGGATCCAGGATCTCCGGCTTCGGCATCACGTCGACAACCACTCGAGCCATGCCGCGGAGTCTAACCCGGCTCCCCCAAGCGATTGGCTAGATCAGGCAACGTCGCGGCGTACGGCCGACAGCATGCCGACAAGTGCGGGCAGCAGGCACCATGCCGCCAGGATCAGACCGGCGAGCCACCACGGCGTCGGATGCTGTGCCGCGAAGAGCACCGGCGAGGTGATCTGCAGCATGGCGTTGGTCGCCCCGGTAGGCATCAAATTGAGCAGCTGATCCCATCTCTTGATGAAAAACACCACCGAGACGATCGGCTCCACCAGGAAACCGAGCATGATGCCGACCAGCAGCGCCACCAGCATGTTCTTGATCAAGATGCCGATGCCCATGCCGATCATGGTCCATAACGCAATCGAGCACACGCCAAGAATGATCGACCGCCAGGTCGCCGGCTGCTCAAGCAACAGGGAGCCGTTATTGGCCAGCACGAAGGGAATCGCTACCAGTATGCCGGCCGCAACGCTGACGATCCCGTAGATCATCCCGAAGATCAACAAAGCACCCGCTTTGCCGAGCAGCATGCGGACCCGTCGCGGCGTGGCCAGATAGCTGGCGGCAAGTGTGCCGTACCGGTATTCGCTGCCGATGACCACGATTCCGACGACCATGGCCAGGATCCGGGACAAGACATATCCACCGTTGTAGATGCTGCGGATGATCCCTGGGTCGGTAAACGGAGAACTCCCAGCGCCTTGCTTGCCTTGCAACCACGCGACGGTCGCTGGCAGCGCCGCGTAGCCAGCACTGAGCACGAAAATGCAGATCAGCGCGATCCACCACAACTTGGTGGTGGTGATCCTGCGCATCTCCGCACGCAGTACACCACTCATCTGGAGCCCTCAAGCATGGAGAAGAACTCCTGCTCGAGATCGCGCCTTTCGGTGACCAGTTCATCGACCACAATGCCGGAGCCAAACAGGACGGAGCCAACCTGGCCCACGTCGTGGCTGTGGATGCGCAGATAAGCGCCGTGCTCGTCGGCGGCGGTTTGGACATCGGCACCAACAGCAGCGAGTGCCTGCATGGCGGTTCTCATGTCGGAGACCCGGGCCCGCGTCGTGCCCTCGCCGAGCTTGAGTTCCGACATCGGCATCTGGGCCAGCAGCCGGCCTCTGTTGATCACGACGATATCGTCCGCGGTGGCCTCGATCTCGTGCAGCAGATGGGAGGAGATCAACACGGCGCGACCAGTTGAGGCGAAGTCGCGCAGCACCGTACGGAGCCAGCGGATCCCCTCGGGATCGAGGCCGTTCGCCGGCTCGTCCAAGATCAAGTAGTCGGGGTTGCCGAGCATCGCCGCAGCCAGCGCGAGTCGCTGTCGCATACCCGTTGAGTACTCGCCGACCGACTGGCGGGCGACCTCGCCCAGCCCGACTTCGCCGAGCAACTCGTCGACCCGGCGATCATTGGCACCTGCGGTGGAGGCGAGCACGCGAAGGTGATTGCGACCACTCCGCGCAGGGTGGAAGCTCGCATCGAGTACGCATCCCACGATTTGCTGAGGATGGGGCAGTTCGGCGTAGGCGCGGTCGCCAAACGTTGCGTTACCGGTCGTCGGGGTGGCCAGGCCGACCAAAATTCGCATGGTGGTGGTCTTTCCGGCGCCGTTCGGACCGAGGAAGCCGGTCACGCGTCCGGGCTCGACAACGAAACTCAGATTGTGTACGGCGAGGGTGCCGTTGTAACTCTTGATCAATCTGTTGACGATGATCGGCGGCACATCATGATCAACAGTCCATCGGGAGCGCCTGGTGCTGCGTACGGCGGCGGGAGCGGTATTGCGGCGGGCCGTCGGTTGGGAACGCTGCAATACCGCGGGAGCACTCGGCTGAGCGACACGCGGAGGTGGTGGCACGTAGCCACGTTGTGCCGGCGGCCTGGGCGCGGGCTGCGGTGTCGGCTGGGGTGCCGGCTCCGATGTCCGCGGTGCCGTCGGAACCGGCTGCGGCGCAACCGGCGGCAGTGGCCGTGACGCCGGGGTCGGCGTCAATGCGGGTTGCGGCAGAGGGCGGGTTGACCGCGGCGGAGGGGGCGCGGTGGATATGGGCGATGGCGGAGGAACAGCTGACGGGGTGACCGGTGTCGGAGGAACGGCTGACGGGGCGGCCGGTGTCGGCGGTGTGGGCGGTGTGGGCGCCTGGGGTCGTACCGGAACCGAGGCTTGGGCCGTTGTCTGGTAGGTCCTGACCGGTGCCCGCTCGGCCACCGGCTCAGGACTCGGCGACGGCACGCTGCGCCTCGGCTTCGGGTCTGCTAACTGCGGGGATGCTGCGATGGACGCGGGTGAGTCGGGCTGCGGAGCCGGCTGGCTGAATCCGCTCGGCAAAGGATCCATGGCGCGCCTGCCGATCCCTGCCTCGGGTGCGGCCGGTGTCTTCTCGTCGGCGTCGGCAGTTCTGGATTCGGCGGGCACCGCCCGACGCGGTCGAGGCGTACGGTCAGGAAATCCGACATGATCAGATTCGGTACCCGGCTGGGAAGTCACAGCCGGCTCCGGTGCTCGTGCAGCACGTGCGGGACGCGGGTCCAACTCGTCACCATGATCAGCCG
>Ga0307287_10000556_pt1 | contig 13119 bp, 11 predicted proteins | sample ER_DNA_141_FD_194485 | JGI IMG/M metagenome (GOLD analysis project Ga0307287, IMG submission 194485) | Bulk soil microbial communities from the East River watershed near Crested Butte, Colorado, United States - ER_DNA_141 | ecosystem: Environmental > Terrestrial > Soil > Floodplain | place...
CGCGGCTCGTGGCTGGCCGACCGGGTTGAAGGGTAAGACCAGCGAGCGCGGCTACGGCACCGCTCACGAGCGAGTCCGGCAAAGCTGGTCGACATCCGCCGATCTGGGCGAATCCGTCGACACGTGCACGGAGTGCCACGCGGCCCGCGCGTTTTCAGCCACATCGGCCGATGCGCCAACGCCGCGGGCGTGCCAGCGTTCCCGCAACGTGAGCGCGGGCACCCGGAGCGAGGAGTCGACGTGAGCGAGGCTGCCGGCGGAGCCGCAGGCAGCGACGTGGCGGGTGCCTCCGCGCCCGCACGTGCGGGGCTCGTTCTGATCTCGCTCATCCTGGTGGCGGCGGTCGCCAACCTGAACCTGGCGGTCGCCAACGTCGCGCTGCCGTCAATCGCCAAGGAGTTCGACTCGTCGCAGACGGCGCTGAACCTCGTCGCGGTCGGCTACTCGCTCGGCCTCGCAGCATCGGTGCTCTACTTCGGCGCGCTCGGGGACCGCTACGGGCGCAAGCTGATGCTCATCCTGGGCATGGCGCTCTCGGTTCCGGCGTGCCTGCTCGCCGCCTGGGCCCCGTCCGATGGCGTCCTCTTCCTCGCGCGCCTCCTGGGCGGGCTGTCCGCCGGGATGGCGTTCCCGACCACGCTTGCGCTGATCACCGCACTCTGGGCGGGACCCGGACGCACCAAGTCGATCGCCCTGTGGTCGGGCATCGGGGGCGCGATCTCGTCTCTCGGCCCGGTGCTCTCCGGTGCCCTGCTCGAGCACTTCTGGTGGGGCTCGGTCTTCCTGATGACCCTGCCGTTGGCCGTCGTGGCCCTCGTGATGGCGCTCCTCTTCGTGCCGAGCCACGTCAACGAGGCGACCGATCCCGTCGACAACCTCGGCGGGATCTTGTCGGTCGTTCTGGTGGCGGCACTCGTGTTGTCCATTAACTTCGCACCCGTTCCGAACAAGGGAACTCTGACCCTGGGGCTAGCGGCCATCGCCGTGGCCGGCCTGATCGCATTCCTCATCCGGCAGCGGCGTGCGAGGAATCCCCTCTACGACCTCCATGTCGCAGGGCGGCGAGTCTTCTGGGTTGCCGCATGCGCGGGACTGATCGTCTTCGGGACGCTCATGGGCGCGATGTTCATCGGCCAGCAGTTCCTCCAGAACGTGCTCGGCTACTCGACGCTGCAGGCCGGACTCGCGATACTGCCCGCCGCTCTCTTCATGGTGCTGGTCGCACCGCGCTCCGCCAAGCTTGTCGAGGCCCGGGGCGCTCGCTTCACGCTCCTCGCGGGCTACGTCTTCTGCCTTCTTGGCTTCCTCACGATGCTTTTGCTCTGGAACGACGGGATCTCGTACTGGAAGGTCGGCCTTGGCTACGCGTTCATAGGGATCGGGGTCGGACTCGCGGGCACCCCCGCCTCGCACTCGCTCACGGGCTCCGTGCCTGTGACCAAAGCCGGGATGGCCTCGGGAACTGCCGACCTGCAGCGCGACCTCGGCGGCGCGATCATGCAGTCGATCCTCGGCGCGCTGCTCACGGCGGGATACGCCACAGCGGTTACGACGGCGATTGCCACCGCCCCGGCTGCCGAGCAAGCAAAGATCACCGACAACGTCCAGAGCCAGCTCACGAAGTCCTTTACAGGCGCAGAAGCGATTGCCGAGCAGCACCCGCGGTACGCAAGCGGGATCACGGCCGCAGCGAAGTCGTCTTTCCTCGACGGCGCGGACTGGGCCTATACGGCAGGGATCGTCGCGATTCTGCTCGGGGCGGTGCTCGTGTTCTTCCTCTTCCCGAGGAAACGGGAAGAGGAGGAGTTGCTCGCCGCCTATCACGCCGAGGACACCGGCTCCGCGCCGGATCGGCAAGCAACGCCAGAACCCGGCCGGATGCAGCCGGAGGGCGTGTGACGGCCTTCTCGTCGAGGACGCAGCTACCGCAACGGCTGCACCGCGGACGGCCGGAGCGATCCTGAAGCGCGATTCGTTCTTGCCCGCTCCCGCGTAGTGCGGAGCACCGCTGGACGACGCGATCCTGGCAGGCTGTCAGCTGTTGATTACCGACAAGCAGAACCCCAGGGCGGTCGCGGCGCCGGCAAGCGATCCCCCACGCTCGAACGAGAACGGAATCAGTGAGTTCGTGAGCATCGCGAGCAGGCCTCCTGCCGCCAGGGCCGCCGCGCGGTCGCCCACCACGCCGCTCGTCAGGTCGGTCCCCAGGAAACCGAGGGCGGCGGCGACACCGCAGGCGAGGACGACGAGCAGCCAGAGCTGGCCGAGCTTTCGCGGGCCCCATCCGCTTGCCGCGAGGTCAGCCGACGGCGCAACTGCTTGCGGGATATTCGAGATGAAAACCGCGGCGACGAAGCCGAGACTGATCGTAATGCCGATTCCGACCTGGATACCGAGGATCGCGGATTCGGGGACGCCGTCGACGACGGAACCCACGACGATGCCCATTGCGCCGCCCGCTCCTTCGGAGCCGAAGCGACGCTCGACGAGCTGGTCGGCAAGGAGAAACACGGCGACGCCCACGAGCATCCACAGACCGGTCTGCCACAGCTCGATATGCACCTCGGCCTCGGGAAGCAGGTCGAAGGAAACAGCCGCGATCATCGCTCCAGCGCCGAAGCCGCCAAGGATTCCGACGACCTTGGTGGGCACCGTTACCCAGCAGACCAGCAGGCCTGCGACGAGCAGCGACGACTGTGCGAGAAATCCCCAGCCGAAAGCTTCCAACATTGTGCGAGAGCATCCCGGATGCGAGACAGAATGTCGTCACCTGTCGCGCGATTTCCCCCGGGGGAAGTCCGGGTTGAAAGATGACGCACCGACAGCCGAATCCTGGATTCCCGCCGCCGGCGCTTTGCCTAGCCGGACGCGATCAGGCCCAGTTCGCGTGCCCGCTCGAGAACCTCGTCCCGGGAGGCGCCGCCGTGATCGGCTGCGCTTCCCCTACGCCCTTGCGACGGACGCATCCGGCGCGTTCGCGACTGGCGTATCTTCCTCTGCGGCCTCACGTGCGAGCGAGATCGCAACCGCGCCCACGAGAGCGAGTCCGAGGCCGATCACAGCGATGACGACATGCCAGGCCGGGCGGCTGAGACGCTCGTCCAGGAGCAGGGTTCCGATCAGGATCCCGACGATGGGGTTCGCCACCGAGACCGTGGCCACGGACGGCGCGAGTCGACCTGTCCCGAGCGACACCTGCTGCAACAGGAACCCGAGCACGCCGGCCACCGCGAGGGCGTAGCACTGCCAGTGGGAGAGCATCGTGCCCACACTCTGGTGCAGGTAGTCGAGCGTCGGCTTCGTCAGTGCAGACGAGAGCCCGAAAAGGATTCCCGCGACTGTGCCATACACGGCCGCCTTCATCGAGAGGCCGCCGCGGCCACCGAAGACGAGCAACAGGACGGAGAGCGCCGAGAGCAGGCCGATCGTGATCGCCCACTGGGCGTTGGACGCGTTCTCTTTCCCGCCGGCCGGGTCGCCGAAGTAGACGAACAAGCCGAGCCCGATGATGATCACGACCGCGCCGATCACCTCCCGACGGCCCACGTGCTGCCTGGTCAGGAAGTAGCCCAGCGGCAGTGCGAATACGACGGTCGTGACGAGCAGCGGCTGGATCACCGAGAGGCGGCCGCGGTCGAGCGCGCCGGCCTGGACCAGGTAACCCGTGAACAGCGCAAGCGTGCCGAGCAGCCAGGTTGTCTGTCCCACGAGCCGCACGAGCGACATCGGGTGGGCCAACGAGATCGTCGGGAGGTTGAGCGCCCCCTTCTGTTGGAGCGCGGCCGCCAGCGCGAAGAGGAATGCCGCGATGAGTGCGAGGGTCGCAGCCATGGTCAGAGGACGTTCGCGGCGCCCGTTCCGGATAGGCGAAGCCTCGCGGAGGCGGCCAGCGCAGCAGTGCACGCGGTGCTCATGTCGTCACCGCGCCTGGCAATGCTTCCACTTGCGGCCGGACTCGCAGGTGCACGGCGCGTTCCGGCCCCGCTTTGTGCGATTTGTGGGATGTCGGGCTCCTCATCCGCAGTCATCGTTCCGCATGCCGAACAGGATTTCCTCACCCACCGCGCGATTTCCCCCGGGTGAAGTGCGGGCTTGGAAGATGACGCGACCAGCGGCCGATCCTGCAGCCCCGCCGCCCCGTTATTCGGATCCACGCTCAGGCAGGCGGCGCGGCTCGACCTGCGCTGTTGACCGACTGGCCGAAGTGTCCGGCCGGCGATGCTGGCCAACTGGATCGGCTTGAAGGGCAGGACCGTCCTCCCAGGATGATCCTGCTAGGCCGGCGACTCACCCCCGCTGGCTTCGGTGACCTGTCCCGTGTCGTCGACGACGAGGCCGAGGTCGCGCAGCTCGCGCTGCGACATGTGGGAGATCTTGCGGCCGAGGTGCGGTCGTCCGTCGCTGTGCTGGTAGACCCCTGCCGGCTCGCTCGCGAGTGGCTCCTCCCAGGCGCGGTAGAGCGCGATGACCCGAACCGTGAAACCGATCGCGAAGGCGATCCCGGCGGCGAGCCAGGTGCCCGCTCCGGCCCAGGTAGCGACGATCCAGACGGCGCCCGTCAGCGCCGCGATCGAGACGAACCACTCGCCGCGGATGAACTGCTTGGGCGTCACCCCGCACGAGACGTCGATCAGCCAGCGGCCCGCCGTCGGCCCGATGATTGCGATGACGATTGCCCCGAGGACCGGAACCCCCTGGCCGATTGCCTTCTGGGCACCGACGATCGCGTACCAGGGAAGTGAGAACGAGGTCATGAACTGGAACAAACCTTCGCGGAACAGCTGACCGGCGCCGTACGCGATCAGGTAGCCGACGACCCCCGCTGCAAGGCAGAGCGTGATGTAGGCAGGATTCGTCAGCGCGGCGGGAACATCGCCCAGCAGGACGTCACGCGAGATCCCGCCGCCCAGGCCGCCGAGGAGCGCCATCAGCAGGATCCCGACGATCGTGAAGTTCTTGTAGTGGTCTGGGCGCCGGGCCAACAGCGCGCCGTTGAGGGCGTTCGTCGTCGCCGCGATCAGGTCTATGGTCGTGTAGTTGCCCCACAGGTCCCACCCGTGGAAAAACGTGACCGAGCTCGCGAGGTAAAGGCTGTCGAGCAGGCTGGTCATTAGTCAGGAACCCGGCATCGCGAGTGAGCTGTAACGGCTTCGCTCGTTGGCCGGGACCGGCCGGTCACGATTGGAAGAATCGACCGCTGGATCTCGCCGCCCTCAGACATCAGCCCTGCTCCTTTCAGTGCTTGCGCAGCGCGTGGTTCAGGTGGCTTCGAGGACTGCGCCTCGCTTGCCGGAGTTGAAGTTCAGGACGAGTCGCTGTGACCCGGGCGTGGCGTACGGGTCGAGCGCACTCGCGGTGAGCGGGCTCGCCCGATCGACCCAGGCCATCAGAAGCGAGGTTCCAGGGGTCAAGAGGGAACCGATGCCCTTGAGCCGTCGAGCCGAGGTCGCCTTGCCGAACACGAGGCCGTAGAGCGCACCGACTCCGAGGCCCAGGATGCCCCAGGCGATCGCCTCCAACACTCCGTCTTCGATGAAGCCGAGAACCCCGCCGCCGCCGACAGCGCCACCGAGCGCGCCAAGGACGAGGCCGAACCCTCCCCACCAAAGCATGTCCGACTTGGCCAGGGCCTTCACTCCGAAGTAGGGGTCGGAGACGTGCCGGCTGCCGTCAGAGTCCCTCCGGATCATCATCTCGACTTCGAGCACGCTGTCGGCGGGCGGCTGAAGCACCATCTGCTTCGCGGTCTCAGGGCTTGGATAGCGGAGCATGACCATGCTCACCAGCGTCGAGTCACCCCGGAGCTCGTTCGCAGAGCCAGTCGGCAACTCGACAGGATCGGCCGGTTCGGCAAAGACGTGTGTCGTCAGATCGCCCCCGATGGCGGCCACACTTGCTGCAGTTGGCCTCTGGACCGCGACTGCCTCGAGCAGACGGCCGGGATCCTTCGTCGCCAACCATACGACGAGAGCGGACGATTGCGCCGGAAGTCCCGAGCCGATCGCAGCGAGCTCGGATTTCGTGGAATGATGGAGGGTGTAGTAGAGGATCAGGACGCCACCGATCGCGGCGACGGCACCCCAGAAGAGGACGCTCCAGACTCCGTCGGCGCCGGCCATTCCGCACAACCCCCACACGAGCGCTGCCGACACGGTTCCCCACAGGATCCGTCGAGGGTCGTGCACGGACGCTTTGTGCTTCTCGTCAACCTCGAGAACGACGGTGTCGAGTAGCTCATCGCCCTGCGCCCGCAACTGGCCCTCCAGGCTGCGTCGCGCCTTGCCGGCCGTCTTGCGCCCGTCGAAGCACGCGAGCAGCAGCCCGAGCTGCCCGTCACTCGCAGCGCCGGTGCCTGCCCCTGGGTCGCTCACTGCGACGCTGCCTTGGGCGGCGAGGCCGGATACCCGTCGAACTCCTCGCCCGGCTTGATGTTCGGGTACTCGGCGAAGCTCTTCAGGTACTCGGCGGCAGGCCCCAGGGTGACGCCGAACTCCCAGCCCATGTCCATCTTGTCGGTCGTGATGTTGTTACGCTCGCCGGGGTCGCTGCCGAGGTCGAAGAACATCGGCCACACCGGCTTGACGACCGGCTTGTCGAAGCCCTCGCTGTACCGGAGCCAGGCCTTGATGTTGTGCGCCTTGACCGACATCATCGACCCGTCCGGCCCGAAGAACACGAGGGACTCGCGGCCGGTGTGCTCGCTGTCGCCCGTGAGGAAGTTCGAGGCGTCGACGCCGTCCAGCGGGCGGTCGGCGGGCACCTTGTCCAAGGCGCCGGCGAAGGCGGCGAACGTCTTGTACCAGTCGTGGGCCGAGAGCATCTCCTCGGTCACCACCCCGGCCGGCACCGTCCCAGGGCAGCGGACCATCGCCGCGGTCCGCATCGAGCCCTCTGTGGGCGGGGTGGAGAAGTCGCCGCGCCAGGGTCCGCTGGAGCCGCCGAATCCGAGCGCCGGCCCATAGAAGGTCCCGTTGTCGCTGGAGAACACGATGATCGTGTTGTCGGTGATCCCTGCCTCTTCCACGCAGTCCACGATCTGCCCGACCCGATGGTCCATCTCGGCCATGAGGTCCGCGTACAGGCCCAGGCGCGTCGAATCGGTCTGGTCGAAGTCCGGGTGTGCCTTCTCCGGCGGGTGCACGTGGGAGAGGCCGATGTACGTGAAGAACGGCTTGTCGCCGGCGGCGGCGCGCTTGATGAAGTCGGTCGCCTTGTCGACGATCAACTCGTCGAGTAGCGGTCGCACCTCCATGTCGAGCTCACGCACGGCGGTGGACTTCTCGCCCTTCTTGCCCTCCCAGAGCTTGGGCGACTCGAGCCCCCTCGCCTTGGCGATCGCTCTGTACGTCGCGTACGACGTGTAGCCGGTCTCATCGGCGCTGTTCTTGTAGCCCCACCACTCGTCGAAACCCTGGTCGGTGGGCAGCCGGCCCTCGGTCTCACCGAGATGCCATTTGCCCCACAGCGACGTCGCGTACCCGGCGTCTGAGAGCAGCTCGGCGATCGTGTACTCCCATGGCGCCAAGCCGCTTGGTCCCGTTCCGGGCAACGGCACCGTGTACGTGCCCGACCGCACGGACTGCCGACCGGTCAAAATCGCCGAGCGCGTCGGGCTGCACTGGGACTCGACGGTGTAGTTGTTGAACCGGATCCCCTCGCCGGCGAGCTTGTCGATGCGCGGCGTCGGCGTGCTTCCGCCGTAGCACGAGAAGTCACCCCAGCCGACGTTGTCGCACAGGAGGAAGACGATGTTGGGCTGCTTGTCAGGCAAGATCAGATCCTTTCTTCGAGCGGGGGTGTCCCTGGACGACCAGCCTGTCGCCGGGGAATGTCGGGCTCGACCGTGTCATCGGACGCGGCAGCATCTTCCGGCGTGCGCGAGAGAATGTCTTCACCCGCCGCGCGATTTCCCCCGGGGGAAGTGCGGGTTGGAAGATGATGCAACGGGCAGCCAAATGGTGGAGCTCCGCCGCCGACGCTTTGCCTAGCCGGACGCGATCAGGCCCAGTTCGCGTGGACGCTCGAAAACCTCGTCGCGGGAGGAACCGTCGAGCTTGCGGTAGATCGCCTTCGTGTGCCAACGGAGGCTCGCCGGGGCGATAGCGCTCCTCGTCGACCTGGTGGATCCCGGCGTCCGGAGTATTCGAGGAGCTGTCCGGACGATGAGGAGAAACGTGGGACGACGGTGAGCCGGCGACGACGAGCCTCGACAGCCGGCTCGTCGCGCCGGGCCCACCGTTCATCGCGGTCTTCGAGAGCCCGCGCTGGGCGAGGCCGGGCCGATATTGGCGGTGTCGATCCCGAGTCTCAGACCGCCGAGTGGACCTCGTCCTGCTTGATGGCCTCTAGCGCGTCCTGCTCGGCATCGTCCCAGTCGCCGACCGCGCGATTGAGGACGTGGTCCCGCGCTCGCGTGGCCGCCTTCTCGACCTGTTCGGCGTCGTTGTCGATGCCGACGACCACGACCGCCGAGTCGCCTTCGTTCAGCATGGCGCCGATGCGCTTGGCTTCCTTGCGGCTCGTGCCGTGCGCAAGATGCCCGAACCAGGCGCCGACGCCGGCCCCGGCCCCACCTGCGACGACCACGGGAAGCGCGGGCGGGAACAAGAGCGCCACGCCGGCGCCCGCCGCCGCGCCGACCCACGCTCCGTGCTCGGCCGGCTTCTCGGTCTTGGTGACCTTGATGTTGCCGTCGGGCTCCTTGAGGATGATCTCGGAGTCGTACGAGCCGATGGCCTTGGACTTGTTGAGGCTCTTGATCGCGTCGAGGTCTGCCTCAGCGTCGCTGGCGTCGTCGTAGACGCCGGCATAGAAGAACATGGGCTTGCTCATTGTGCCTCCCTGCTAGATGTCGGGCTCGACCGTGTCATCGGACGCGGCAGCATCTTCCCGCGTGCGAGACGGAATGTCTTCACCCGCCGCGCGATTTCCCCCGGGTGAAGTTCTTGCCTAGTCGGAGGCGATTACGCCCAGTTCGCGGGCCCGCTTGAGAACCTCGTCGCGGGAGGAACCGTCGAGCTTGCGGTAGATCGCCTTCGTATGCGAATGGATCGTGCTGTACGACAGGAAGAGCTTCGCCGCGACCTCGGATTTGGTCAGTCCTTCGGCGAGGAGTCGGAGTACCTCGAGCTCACGCTCCGTGAGCTCGCTGTCCGGGTTGGCCCTCGCGTGTGCAGGTGTCAGTTTTCGCGCCACCTCTTCGACTCGCTGGGAGAGGATCCCGGGGTCAGGGCAACTCTCGATGGTGGCGCGCGCCTCGGCGAGCATCGCCCGCGCCTCGGTACGCGCACCGAGAGCGCTGCGGACGAGAGCTCGTTCTAGGAGCGCCTCTGAGATCAACAGCGCATCGCCGTGGCCCCGCAGCTGCTCGAGTCCCAGGCCGAGCGTGTGATCGGCCAGCTCGAGCTCTCCCCGGCGGGCATGGAGCGCCCCGAGCATCACCTGGTAGAAACCGACGTGAGGGAGATCGGCGAAGCCATGGGTGCGCGCAAGCTCGAGCGCCTCGCCGATCCACTTGTCGGCCTGTGCGAGGTCGCCGGCGGCCAGACAGGTTTTGGCCAGAACGGAGCGTGCGTCGCCGGCGACAATCCACTGCTCGTGGCGCGGTCCGAGTGCGGCCGCGAGCCCTAGGGGCGCCATCGCCTCGTCGGTCTCGCCGGTCAAGGTGAGGGCCCAGCCGAGGTTGAGTTCGGCCAGTGGCTGCCACTCCGATTTCCGTCTCGTCTCGGTCTCGCAGGCGGTGCGCGCGGCTGTGAGCATTGCGCCGACATCCGACCACGGCCATGTGGAGCGGACCAGAGTGGCGCTTTCTTCGACTGTGCCGGAGCCGTCGGGAAGCTCTCCCTCGTAGCCGGCCTCCCGGGCTGCGGCCAGGGCTTGCCTTGCCTCCTCGACGGAGCCGACGAGGACGAGCGTCCACGCCTCGACGATGCAGAGGCGAGCATCTGCGCGTACGAATTCTCTTGGGAAGGCTTCGAGCCAGCCAGTAATGGTTGCAAGGCGCCCCGCATTGACGTACGCGGGCCAGTGTGTTGCGACGAGGGTCACGGCCGTCTCGAGGTGGCCGCCCGCGATCGCGTGCTGGATGGCCTCGTCGAGGAAGCCCGCCGACGCAAACCACTCGCAGGCTCGCCGGTGCAGCTCGGGCTCAGAGTCACTCGCTTGCCGCCGTAGCTCGTCGAGCAAGAGCTCGCCGAACAGATGGTGATAGCGGAACCACTCACGGTGCTGGTCCAGCGGAACGAGGAAGAGGTTGGCACGCTCGACCTCGGCGAGAATCCGCGCCGCGTCTTCTCTTCCGGTGACGCTGTCGCAGAGCGACGCACACATCCGCTCGAGAACGGATGTCTCGAGGAGAAACGAGCGATGTTCTTCCGTCTCCGACTGGAGCACGACCTCGGTCAGGTAGTCGACGACGTGGTGGCTGGAGCCGCCGAACTCGACAAGGGCTGCTGTGGGATCGATCACGTTGCGAATTGCAAGGAACGCGAGATAGAGGCCCGCGGGCCAGCCCTCGGTGCGCCGCTGAAGGGTCGCGATCGAGTCGGGGGCAAGATTGAGGCCGAAGGCTCGGAACAGCTCTGCGGTTTCGTCCTCGGTAAAACCGAGCTCGGCTGCACGAAGCTCGAACAGCCCGCCGCTCGCGCGCAAGCGTCCGAACGGGAGTGGTGGGTCCGAGCGCGACGACACGACCAGCTGTGCGTTCGGCGGGCCCTGCTCGACCAAGCGCGCGATCGACTCGTGGCACGCTGGGCTCGTCACCCAGTGATAGTCGTCGAGGACGAGGACGATCTCGCGATCGGTGGACTCGAGCTCGTTCAGGATGCGGGGGATGATGGCATCGAGCGCTGTGCCGCCCACCGAGGTCAGCGCCGGCTCGAGCGCACTTGCGAAGCCTGGCTCGATGCGCCGGATCGCCGCGACGAGGTAATTCCAGAGAAGCAGCGGATCGTTGTCTCGGCGATCGAGCGAGACCCAGGCAAACGGACGGGAGTCGAGGGTCTCCCACTGGTTGAGCAGCACCGTCTTGCCGAATCCGGGCGGGGCGACTACGAGAACCACCGGCACACCCGACCTCGCCATAGCCTCCGTAAGCCGCTGTCGAGGAACGATCCCCGTGCGGAGACCGGGAGAATGAAGCTTGCTGCCCAGGAGAGTGGAGGTCATTGCGAACGAACGTTGACCTTCGCGGCCATGGTTGTCCGTCCCAAGACGAGCCGACAACCAGGTGAGGTCCCCCACCAATGCGACATCGTTTCAGGGTCTTTCAGTCCTGAGGCGCGAGGGCATCACCCGGATCGGACGAAACCCTCATTCTCGCGTCGGCCTGCGCGGGCCTCATCAGTCGCCGTCTCCTTACGCGCGTCGGTCGCAAGCGGGATAACGACGGCGCCGCCAGGGCGAGAACGAGCCTCGCAACGCTAGACGATGTCCCAGCCGGCCCTGCTCCAGCACTCCTCGAGCAGGAGCGTGCTGGGGGCTCGCTTCAGGCCGGGGCCGTGCTTTGCGGGCCATGTCGACCGAGGATTACAGGAGCTGGACGAGAGCGTCGCCGATGATGGCGACGCCGAAGGCCGTTGACGAGTAATAGACGACTCTCTGTGTATTCGTCGTGAGCCACGCCTTCGCGTTCGCGATCCAGTCGTCGGCCCGCTCCCCGGCGATCAGATAGATGGCTACCAGAAGCCACACGGCCAGGCCCCCGACAACTATGTACAGGACCCCCAACCCTGTTTCCTCGGCGCGGCTCAGTCCGGCGAAACCCACGGTCGCCGCGGCGACGGCCGTGATGACCAGACGCTTCGTGCCTACACCGAGCGCGATGCCGAGTGAGAACGAGACGGCAGGTCCAATGTGCTCGAGCCTCCCGAACAGCGCCTCCATCCCCGATCTGCCGCCGGCCTCCGTCGGCTCCCGGGGGCGGCGCGCGCGCCAGGCAACCGCGATCAGCACGACCCCGAGCGCGAGCTCCGCGTACGACCGGACAGAGCCATGGTGCCGGGTCGAGATGGCCGAGCCGACGAAGAGCGCGGTCAGGAAGGCCGCCACGCCGCCAAACAGAAACCCGGCTGCGAAAACGGTCCCGTTCGCCCGTCCACGCTCGCTGAGGAGCACGACAAGCACCGCCAGGACGATTGTCGGGCTCGCGGCTGCGACGAGCCCGTAGAACAGGATTCGCGCGGTGTCACCCACGTCTTTGGTCGAGCTTCTGCTCGATCGCCTCGAGCCGTTCGAGGAGAAGCTTGAGCGACGCGCGCATCTGCTCCTCGCTGGCCGCGTGTCGCTCTTCCGTCTTCCCGGTCAGCTCCTGTTGGTCGGCGGAGACGAACAGCGACGTCACCGTCGCGGTCAGAAACGAGATGAAGGTGACCCCGGCGACGATCACCACCGATCCGACGACTCGGCCCCAGCCGGTGTGCGGGACGATGTCGCCGTAGCCCACCGTTCCCAACGTGACCACCGCCCACCAGAGGCCGTCGCCGAAGGTGGGGAAGTCCCTGCTGTCGATGATCGTGACCAGGAATCCGACAGCGAGCGCGAGCACCGCCGTGGCGCCAGCCAGGTAGCCAAACACATGCCGACTGGCGACCGCACGCTGCGCGCGGCCGCGAACGTCCGCCCGGGCCACTTCAGCCCGGCTGTGAAAGCGCTCACTCATCCCCGCGGACTCCTCCGTCGCACGACTCGGCGGTCATACGGAGGGCTGCGGACCTCGGACACCATGCGACATCCTCGCGCGCGGCGAATGGCGCGTCGCCACCCGGCCTGCGATTTCCCCCGGGGGAAATCGCAGGCCGGGCGATGACGTGGAAGGCAGTCCGGGTGGACACTGGCCTGGCATGGATACGGGTTCCCAGGGATCCGCCCGCCGGAAGCCGCGCCGCTACCGGATCACCGTTCGAGGGAAGGTCAGTCAAACGTTCGTCGAACCGCTCGGGCAGGTCTTCGTCGAGTCGACCGGCGACGAGTCGATCCTCAGCTGCGAGGTCGTCGACCAGGCGAAGCTACAAGCCGTTCTCAGCTGGCTCTATGCGCGCGGCGTCGAGATTGAGAGCGTCATTCCGGACGACAGCGGCGCTGAATCCGCGAACCCGCTGACGCTGTGATGAAGCCTGTGGT
>Ga0307287_10000557_pt1 | contig 13118 bp, 11 predicted proteins | sample ER_DNA_141_FD_194485 | JGI IMG/M metagenome (GOLD analysis project Ga0307287, IMG submission 194485) | Bulk soil microbial communities from the East River watershed near Crested Butte, Colorado, United States - ER_DNA_141 | ecosystem: Environmental > Terrestrial > Soil > Floodplain | place...
GACGGGAGCCAGGTCTCGAGCCACCACTCGCCAGGTCGAACCGGCATCCGAGGACCCGAACACGTCGCCCGACGTCGCACCGAACCACAGACCCAACGGAGTCCCGTCGTCGCGGGCGAACGCCTGTCGAAGGATGGTGAGGTACGCGTCGTCCTGCGGGAGCCCTTCGGTCCGACCGGTCCACGTCGCGCCGGCGTCGCGCGTCTCGAACACTCGGAGCCGCCCCTCGGCCGAGACCCGGTCGAGGTCGGAGTTCAGCGGGATCACGTAGGCCGCCTCGGGGTCGTTCGGATCGATGACCATCGGGAACCCGAAATCGCTCGGCAGACCCCCGGCGATGCTGGTCCACGAGCGCGCCGCGTCGTCGGAGCGGTAGACGCCACCGTGGAACTGCATGAAGAGGCGTTCGGGTCGGAGCGGCGACCGGTGCATGTTGTGGACGCAGCGGGCCAGCGGTTCGGTGGAGCGCGCCTCCTCCGGCAGGTACCGCGGGACGATGCCAGTATTGCCGATCTCCCACGACGCTCCCCCGTCCTCGGTGACCCACACGCCGACCGAGGAGATGCCGACCGCGAGGCGATCGGGTTCGCCCGGCCACGGACAGATCGAGTGCAGGCAGAGGCCGCCGGCACCGGGCCCCCAGTCCGGCCGGCTCGGCTGATCCCAGAGCGGTCGGTTGAGCTCCCACGTCATCCCGTCGTCGCGGCTCTCGAACAGCGCGGCGGGGTCGACCCCGGCGTACAGGACGCCGTCCCGCTCCCCCGGCGTGATCACCCAGGTGCGGACCAGGGTCGTGTCCGTCTCCTCGGAGAACCGGGGACCCTCCGCCTGCTCCCAGGCACCGGTCGGGTCGTCCGCCAGGTAGACCCGCGGACCGAACTGCCCGTGGGTGACGCTCGCGAAGTACCGGCCCGTCCGGGGATCGCGGATCGCGAACTCGACCGAGCTGCCCGGGAACGCGCGAGCCACGACGTCCATCTCGCCCTCGCGATCGCCGCGCAGCACGAACAGCCCCTTCCGCGTCCCGACCAGGAGCTCCGTCGCGGCCCCGCCGGAGACGGCACCGATCACCTCGAGGCGATCCTCGCTCGAGACGTGGGCGTCGCCGTCGACGCGTTCGCCCCCGAGGAAGACCGCGACGTGCTGACGGACCTGCCCTCGGTCGTCAAGGATCCAGCCTCCGAGCCGCGGGTGCGATCGTTCGAGCTCGCGCAGCACGTCGATCACGGTGCCGCCCTCGACGGTCACCTCGCGACGGCCTTCGGCCAGCTCGCGGAGCGGGGGCCGCAGTCGGACGATCGCCATGCCCCCGAGTGTAGAGAATGGCGACCGGAGGTCACCGAACGCCGCCCATGCAGATCGAGCTGCCACCCAGCCGGTTCGCGGACCTGGACGGTCCCGTGCACTACGTCGAGTGGGACGGGCCGCCCGGGCGCACACTCGTGCTCGTCCACGGGCTGGGGGGTTCGCTGCTGTCGTGGCTCGCCGTGGCCCCGGGTCTGGCGAGACACGGGCGGGTGCTGGCGATGGACCTGCCGGGCTTCGGCCGGACCGAGCGCGACGGTCGCCGCAGCCGCGTCAGCGACCTCCGGGGAACCGTATCCAGGTTCATCGACGAGGTCGCGGGCGGTGGCCCCGTCGTGCTCGTCGGGAACTCGATGGGCGGCGCGATCTCGATGCTCGAGGCCGCGCTCGAGCCCGCTGCGGTCGAGGCGCTCGTGCTCTCGAACTCGGTCTTCCCGTGGAAGCGTGGCTCGTCGCTGCCGGCGCCGATCGTGCTGGTCGGCTTCGCGGTGTACGAGCTTCCGAGGGTCGGCGAGTGGGCGTCCCGGCAACGCGTCAATCGCCTGGAGGCCGAGCGCGCGGTCGAGCTCGGCCTGCGCATCATCGCCGCCGACCCATCGACGATCCCCGACGAGCTCGTCCGCCTCCACGTGGAGCAGCTCGTCCGCCATCAGCAGAACCCCGACGCCGGGCCGGCGTTCCTCGAGGCCGCCCGGTCGCTGCTCGCGCTCGGCCGCCGGCGGGACGTCGTGCGGTGGATCGTCGGGTCGGTGAAATGCCCCGTGCTCGTGGTGCATGGACGCGAGGACCGGCTCGTGCCGCTCGGGTTCGCGATGGGGGCGCTCGAGCTGCGGCCGGACTGGGACATGCGGCTGATCCCGAAGGTGGGCCACGTGCCGCAGATGGAGGCGCCCGAGCGCTGGCTCGCCGCCGTCGAAGGTTGGCTCGAGGGCCTGGGGGCGGGCTAGAGACCGGCGGCCTTCGAGACCTCGGCGAGCGATTCCTCGAGCCCGAACGCCAACCGCTGCAGGTCGGGCATGCCGTCGTAGTCGCCGGTCAGGCCGAACGCCATCGTCCCACCGATCGAGGTACACGCGATCGACAGCGCCGAGTTCTCGCCGAGCGGGAGGGAGGGGTACTGCGCGACGAGCTGGGCGCCGGCCATGTACATCGGCTGCGGCGGCCCGGGGATGTTCGACACGACGAGGTTGAACCACGGACCTCGGCTCGCAAGGCGCGCGGCCGCGGCGAGCAGGCCGCCGGGCGCATAGGCGCCGAGGCCGATGATCGCGTCCGCGCTCATCGCCATCATCGAGTCCTTCAGGTGGCTGGTCCCTTCGCGCACCAACGCCAGGCGGCGCTTAGGGCCCATCGCCCCGACCGGCAGGTCGACGAACGCCGGCGCCACCCGGTTGCCGAGCGACGCGTCGCGGCCTCCCTGCACCGAGACCGGCACCATCACGCGGAGCGTGCGACCCCGGGTCGGCTCCTTCCGGTCCCGCAACAGCCGATGCAACGCGCCGCCCACGACCGTGAGCACCGCGTCGTTCACCGTCCCGCCCAAGGCGTCCTTGATCTCCTTGAAGCGCTGGAGCGGCGCATCGGCGATCGCGAACCGCCGGTTCGGGCCGATCTGCACGTCGAGCGGCGACGCGGGCCGGGCGCCCATGTCCAGGATGCTGCGGAACCCCGATAGGACGGTGCCGACGTCGAGCGCCGCGACCGCGGGCGAACGGCGAACCGCGTCCAACCCGTTCATCAACGCCTGGACCGGGTGAGCGAACAGTGTCTCGGTGGCCTCGCGGAGCAGGTCCTGCGAGGACGGCTCGGGTTCGGGCTCCCACGCGGGCGGCGGCGGTTCCTCGGGCGACTCAGCCGACAGGTCGAACAGGGCCGCCGTCAGATGCATGCCCGAGAGCCCGTCGATCATCGCGTGATGCACCTTCATCAGGGTCGCGACGTGCCCGCCCTCGAGCCCCTCGATCACGTAGAGCTCCCACAGGGGCTTCGACCGGTCGAGCGGGCGAGAGAGGATCCGCTGGACCTGTTCGCCGAGCTCGACCCGGCCGCCGGGGCGCGGGAGGGCCGCGCGACGGATGTGGAAGTCGAGGTCGAACGCGGCGTCGTCCACCCAGACCGGCAACGCGAGCCCGAACGGGACCATCTTCACCTTCTGCCTCAGGCGCGGTGCGAGGTACAGGCGTGACGCGAACACCCGCTCGACGTCCTCGAACCGGAGCCGTCCGTCCGGACGCGTCGAGGGGTCGAGCACGGAGAGCCCGGCGACGTGCATGTGCATCGCCGGCCGCTCCAGGTACAGGAACGACGCGTCGAGCGCGGTCAGGCGTTCGGTAGCCATCAGGCCCACCGTACCGCTCCACGACCGGCGTGGAAACCGGTGCTAGCCTCGCCCGCGATGCGCCGACGCCTGCGCGCCGTCACCCTGCTCGCCGCCACGTTCGTGCTCGCTCTCCCCTGGACGCCTGCCCGAGCCGCGAGCGACGAGGGGTACCGAGCCATCGAGGTGCGCGACAACGTGTTCGCCCCACGGATCGTTCGGGTCGCGGTGGGTGGGACGATCGAGTGGACGAACGAGGGACGGAGCACACACAACGTCACGGCCGACGACGGAGCGTTCGCGTCGCCGGATCTGGCGCCCGGCGACGCGTTCGAGGAGACCTTCCGTACCACCGGAGCCTTCCCGTACTTCTGCTCGATCCACGGCGCGCCGGGCGTCGGGATGACCGGCCTGGTCCTGGTCGGCGACGCGCCGATCCCGGGTGCCGCGTCCGACGTCGGACCCGGTCGCGAGACGCCGCCCTCGCTCCCGGGGGACGAGGTCCGCGTCCCGCAGGACGCGCCGACGATCCAGGCCGCGGTCGACGCCGCGGAGCCCGGCGGCATCGTGGTCATCTCCCCCGGCGTCTACGAGGAGGCGGTGGTCGTGACGACGCCATTCCTCACGATCCGAGGGCTCGACCGCAACCGGGTGATCCTGGAGGGGGGGTTCACGCGCGACAACGGGATCCAGGTCATCGAGGCGGACGGGGTCACGATCGAGAACATGACTGCCCGCCACTACGTGGTGAACGGGTTCCTGTGGTCGGGTGTCTTCGGCTACCGCGGGTCGTACCTGACGGCGTACAACGACGGGGACTACGGGTTGTTCGTGTTCGACTCCCGGTACGGACAGTTCGACCACTCGTACGCGAGCGGGCACCCGGACTCCGGCTTCTACATCGGCCAGTGCTTCCCGTGCCACGCGGTGATCACCGAGGTGCTCGCCGAGAACAACGCGGTGGGGTTCTCGGGCACGAACGCCGGCGGCGACCTGTTCGTCGTCAACTCGGAGTGGCGCGAGAACCTGGCCGGCATCGTGCCGAACACCCTGGACTCCGAACGGCTCGCGCCGCAGCATGACGCCCTGATCGCCGGCAACTGGGTGCACGACAACAACAACGCGAGCGCGCCCACGTTCGACCTGGAGTACCCGTCCCTCGGGATCGGGATCATCGTGAACGGCGGGCGCGACAACATCGTCACCCAGAACCTGGTCGAGGATCACGACGCCTTCGGCATCGCGCTCCTCCCCTCGCCCGACGAGGACCTGTGGCTCACGCAGGGCAACGAGGTTCGCGACAACCTGGTACGGAACTCCGGCGACGCCGATCTCGCGCTCGGCGCCCCCTCGGCGGGCGGCGACTGCTTCTCGGGCAACGCCTTCTCCTCGAGCCTGCCGCCGGCGATCGAATGGCGGGCCGGTTGCGGGTCGCCGTTCGCACGGATCCCCGGTGGCTCGGTCGGCGCCGTGTTCGGTCCGCTCGAGCGCTACCTCGAGGCGTCGCTCGGCGACGTTTCCGTAGGCGACTGGCGTTCGCAGCCGCCGCCACCAGACCAGGAACAGATGCCGGGCGCCGAGAGCGCCCCGCCCGACCCGGCGATCGCCGAGACCGCCGTCCCCGAACCCGTCCGCATCCGCGACGCCCGCATGCTCGACGTGCCGGCGCCGCCCGAGGTCTCCCAGGAGGTCACCGTGCTCGGGATCTCGCTCGCCACGAGTTGGTGGGGCGTGCTCATCGGCCTGTACGCGTACATCCTGCCGCTGATCCTGTACTCGGCGTGGGTCTCGATCGCGCTGTGGGACCTCGTACGCCAGGACGCGGTGCCGAACCGGACCCGCGTCCTGTGGATGCTGGTCGTGCTCGTGGTCCCGCTCGCGGGGCCGATCGCGTACTTCGCGTTCGGGCGCTCGCCGATCCAGCGGTCGCTCCGGGTGATGCTGGTGGGCGGTGGGCTCGCGATCTACGTGGCCCTGACCGCGCTCGCGATCGGGCTCGGGCCGTAGGCGAGGGAACCCGCTTCATCGGCTCCCAGGCACCCGCAGCACCGGAGGAGGCTCGAGGCGTCCCCGTCGCCTAGGGTTTCCTCGGGCCGGATGTCGAGAACCGCTCGGCGGCTCCGACCCAGTCGTGAGGGCGCCCACCGCGGGCACCGACGAAGGGAGTGGAGGATGAAGTACCTGATCATGATGTTCGGGGACCAGGCCACGATGATGGAGACCCGATCCACCGAGTGGATCCGGTCGATGATCGGGTTCATGAAGGACCTCGATCACGAGCTCCGCGACGCCGGCGAGTACGTCGACGGACAGGGGCTCGTCGACCCGACGCAGGCCAAGACGGTCCGCTTCGAGAGCGGTGCCCCGGTCGTGACCGACGGGCCGTTCGCGGAGGCCAAGGAGTCGCTGGCCGGCTACTGGATCGTCGATGTCCAGGAGGACCGGGCGCTCGAGATCGCCTCCCGGATCGTCGCGTTCATCGAGGGCCCGATCGAGGTTCGGCAGATCGCCGACGCACCGCCCGAGTACTGAGGCCGGATTCCACCGCACCACGAAGACCAGAGGAGGACCGAGATGCCGAAGATCACCCCGTTCCTGTGGTTCGACGACCAGGCCGAGGAGGCCGCCGAGTTCTACGTGTCCGTGTTCAACGCGAGGCCCGGCTCCGCCGGCGACTCGGAGATCCTCGGGGTCTCGCGCTACGGCGAGGCCGGCCCCGGCAAGCCCGGCTCGGCGATGACCGTGTCGTTCCGGCTCGAGGGCCAGGAGTTCACCGGGCTCAACGGCGGCCCGCACCACTCGTTCAACGAGGCGGTGTCGTTCTTCGTGAACTGCGAGACGCAGGAGGAGGTCGACGCGCTCTGGTCCGCGCTCTCCGACGCCGGCGAGGAGGGACCTTGCGGGTGGCTGAAGGACCGGTACGGACTGTCCTGGCAGATCATCCCCTCTGCACTCGGCGAGCTCCTCGGCGACCCCGACCCCGAGCGGGCCGCGAGGGCCATGCAGGCGATGCTCCAGATGACCAAGCTCGACATCCAGGGGCTCCGCCGCGCCGCGGAGGCGGCGTAGCGAGGACCCCGATGTCATCGGTCGACGCGCCCGGCGTCGAGGACCTGCTGCGCGAGCTCGCGCCGCAGGTCCTCGGCGTGCTCGTCCGTCGGTACGGCCGGTTCGACTCGAGCGAGGACGCCGTGCAGGAGGCGCTTCTCGTCGCCGCGACGCAATGGCCCGAGCAGGGCGTGCCCGAGAGCCCGCGAGCCTGGCTCGTCACGGTGGCCTCCCGGCGGTTGGTCGACGGGTGGCGCAGCGAGGGCGCCCGCCGTCGTCGCGAGGAACAGGTCACGGTCCTCGACGTGCCGGATCCGGGACCGGTCGCCGAGCGGGACGACACGCTCACGCTCCTGTTCCTGTGCTGTCACCCATCGCTCTCGGTGCCGTCGCAGCTCGCGCTGACGCTCCGAGCGGTCGGCGGCCTGACGACGGCCGAGATCGCGAACGCCTTCCTGGTCCCCGAGCCCACGATGGCCCAGCGCATCAGCCGCGCAAAGCAGACGATCAGGAACGCCGGCGCCCGCTTCGACCTGCCGCCCGAGGCGGAGCGCGAGGATCGGCTTCGCGTGGTCCTGCACGTGCTCTACCTCCTGTTCAACGAGGGCTACACGACGAGCGCGGGTCCCGCGCTGCACCGGGCAGACCTGACCTCGGAGGCGATCCGGCTCGCGCGCCTGCTCCGACGACTCCTGCCCGAGCACGGCGAGATCGCCGGGCTGCTGGCGCTCATGCTGCTGACCGATGCCCGGCGCGCGGCGAGGACCACCCCGGACGGCGCCCTGGTCCCCCTCGCCGAACAGGACCACGCCCTGTGGGACAGAACGCAAATCGAGGAGGGCGTCGGGATCATCGGCGACACCCTCGGCCGGGCAGCGATCGGGGCGTATCAGCTCCAGGCGGCGATCGCCGCGATCCACGACGAAGCGCCGAGCGATGACGAAACGGACTGGCCGCAGATCCTCGCCCTGTACGACGTGCTCGAGCAGGTCTCGCCCGGCCCCGTCGTGACGCTCAATCGGGCGGTCGCCGTCGCGATGGTCGACGGACCTCGAGCGGGTCTCGCGGTGCTCGGCACACTGGACGCCGACGATCGCATGGCGCACACGCACCGGCTCGAGGCGGTCCGGGGGCATCTGCTCGAGCTCGCAGGCGAGCCCGGCGCGGCGCGCGAGTCCTACCGGCGTGCGGCGCGAATGACCGCCAGCGTCCCCGAACAGCGCTACCTCGCGATGCGCGCCGCCCGGCTGCGCTAGGGAATCTGCTGCTCCTGCGGGGTGGGCGTGCGGGCGAGGCTCGCCAACACGGCGCCGGCAAGGATCAGGAGGCCACCCGCCGCCACCCCGAAGGTGACCGACTCGTCCAGGAACACAAACCCGAGGACCGCTGCCGCCAGCGGCTCCATCGCCGAGACGATGGAGGTGCGGACGGCGCCGATCCTCGCGAGGGCCTCCATCAGGAAGAAGAAGGCGCCGGCGGACGACAGGCCCATGCCGACGAGCGGCCACCACTCGGCCGCGCCGGCGGGCAGCTCCCAATGGCCGACCACGTTGGCGTACACGAACAGCCCGATCGAGGCGCCGGCGCTGATCCACATCGCGCTGGTGAGCGCATTGGTGCGATCGACCAGCAGGTCCACGCCCGTGAGGTACGCGCTGTACGTGATCGCCGTCACGAACGCGAGGAGCACGCCGACCCCGTCGATGGCGAGGCCCGTGCCGGTCCCCACGACGATGGCGGCACCGGCGACCGCGCACAGGAGCGCGAAGACGGTCAACCGGGCCGGGAGGTCACCGCCGAGGGCCCACGCCCAGACCGTCACGAACACCGGGTACGTGAAGAACAGGAGCGTCACGGCGGCGACCGTCCCGTGCTGGGTGGCCGTGAAGAACAGGCTCGCCTCGATCGCGTACCCGAACACCGCCAGCAGGATGAGACGGAGCCGCTCGCCGCGGGCGGCCAGGATGGGCCGCCGCGTGACAAGCAGCGCGACCAACAGGATCAGGGCGCCGATCGCGAATCGGATCGACAGCATCGTCTCGACCGGGACGCCACGCTCGAGGACGAACCGCCCCCAGATGATGATCGTGCCGAACAGGACGGCCGAGGCTGCTGCCGAGGCTCCCCCGAGCAGGTCGTGGCGTGCGGGCGGATCGGTCACGCTCAGGCGAGCTCGATCCGCATCCGCTTGAAGGCCTTGCCCTTGTTCTCGGTCTTCGCGACGCGGACCTGCCCGACCTCGCCCGTCGAGCGCACATGCGTCCCGCCGTCCGCCTGCTTGTCGAGCCCCTCGATCTCGATGACGCGGATCGGGTCCACCGACTCCGGGATCAGGTTCACCTTCGTCCGGATCAGGTCGGGATCGGCGAGGGCCTGGGCGCGCGGCAGGAAGCTCACGAGGACCGGGCGGTCGACCGCGAGCTCCGCGTTCAGCTTCTCCTCCACCGCCCGCCCGAACTCGGCGTCGATCGACGCGAGCTCGAAGTCCATCCGAGCGACGCCTGGCTCCATGTTCCCGCCGGTGACCTTCGCGTCGTAGTCGCGGAACACGACCGCCGACAGCGCGTGCAGGGCGGTGTGCGTGCGCATGAGCGTGTGGCGGCGATCCCAGTCGATCTCGGCCGTGACATCGATACCGGGGGCGGGCGGATCGCCGTCGACCTCGTGCAGGAACCTGCCGCCGCGCTTGAGGGTGTCGAGCACGCGGACCTCCCCGCCCTCCCAACGCAGCTCCCCGGTGTCCCCAGGCTGCCCTCCGCTGCGCCCGTAGAAGACGGTCCGGTCCAGGACCACACCCTCGTCGCCGGCCTCCTCCACGGTGGCCTCGCACGACCGAACGTACGCGTCGGTCGCGAAGAGCTCCTCGGTCATGCCCGGCAGCCTAGCCGACGCGGCCGCCGGGTCTCCCCGCACGCGTCCGCCTGGGTGCGATGACCCTCAGGCACCGCCGGGTCCGTTCCGATACAGGACCTGAGATGTCCCCGAGTCCCGGGCCCACGAGACAACCGCACATCGTCGTCCGGTTCGCCGTCGCGACGCTGGCGGCGTTCGTGCTCGTCGGGGCCGTCGGGATGGTCCTCATGGTCCGCTACGCACGCGAACGAGCGGAGCGGGCCGGGGCCTTCCACGCGGCCTTCGTCGCCTCCTCTATCTTGGCTCCCGCGTTGTCCGATCTCGACCTGTCGCGTCCGATCACCGGCGACGATGCGGCTCGCGTTCGGGAGCTGGTCAACGAGCGCATCCTGGCGAACGGCCGCGACGTCCGCATCAAGGTCTGGCGGTTCGATGGCACGATCGTGTTCTCCGACGCTCCCAGCCTCGTCGGGAAGCGCTTCCCGGAGGAGGCGGCCGAGCTGGCCGAGGTCGTGGCCGGTCACCCCGAGATGGGCATCTCGGATCTGGACGACGCCGAGAACGTCGCCGAGCGCGGCCTGGCCGACAAGCTGTTGTTCGCCTACGTCCCTCTGCGGATCGAGCCCGGCGGCCGGGTCGTCGCCGTCGCGGAGCTCTATCAGGACTACGCGGTCATCCAGGAGGACATCGACGCCTTCGTGGCCAGGATGCTTCCGCTGCTGGTGGTCGGGCTGCTCGTCTTGTACGCGGCGATCCTGCCGATCGCCATGCGGATCTCGGCCGAGCTCAGGCGGCGGAACGAACGACTGGCGGAGCTCCTGGAGCGCGAACAGCAGACCGTGGCGGAGCTCCGTGACCTGGCCAAGAAGAAGGACGACTTCGTGAGCGCCGCGTCGCACGAGCTTCGGACACCGCTTACATCGATCCGTGGCTCGCTCGCGACCCTCAAGTGGGAGGGTGTCGGAGCCGACGAGGCGATGCGCACCGAACTCCTCGAGGCCGCCGAGCGTCAGACCAAGCGCCTGGAGCGCCTCGTCGTCAACATCCTGGCGGCCGCGGGCCTGGACGGTGATCGTCCGATCGAGATCGAGCCGGTCGATCTCGCCGAGACCGCCCGCGCGGTCGCCGAGGAGCTCGACGCCTCGGACCGGGTCGTCGTCGCGGTTCCCGAGGGGAACGTGGAGACCGACCGCGCCCGCATGGTCGACGTCATGACGTACCTGCTCGACAACGCCCTGAAGTACTCGCCGGACGGGTCGAGCGTCACGATCGGCGCCGACAGCGAACGATCGGGGTTCCGTCTGTGGGTCACCGATCACGGCGTCGGCATCGATCCGGCCGATCAGGCCGCGATCTTCGAGCGGTTCCATCAGATCGACCAGAGCGCCACCCGATCGCAAGGCGGTCTCGGGCTCGGTCTGCACCTAGCCAAGGAGTTGGTCGAGGACCTTCGGGGACGGGTCGACGTCGCGAGCACCCCTGGTCGCGGCAGCACGTTCACGGTCTCGGTCCCGTCCAAGGTGAAGACGGGCTCCACGCGTCGGTCTCCCGTCTCCACCCCGGCGGGCTGAACCCCTCAGGCCTCGAACGACTGCTCGCAGGCGGCGCTATCCGTTCCCCGCGATGAAGGCGGAGACGCGGGCGACGAGCTCGGGGACCCGCCGGAGCAGCTCCTCCTGGCTGCGGAGCGCGATCAGCTCGGCGTTCGGCAGCAACTCGGACAGGAGCCGGCCGAGCTCGGCCGGGTGGATCTCGTCGCCCTCGATCGTCACGATGATGGTCGGCGTCGCGACGTCCCGCAGCAGCTCTCGATCCGGGATCGGCCAATCCTCGACCACCCCGTGGATCGCACGGGCAAGCCCGTCGGGATCGTCGTGCTGCCACAGGACGCGGTCGAGCTGCAGGCGCCACGGCGTCTCGACGTACTCGGCCACACGGGCCGGATCGTTCAGCACGGCCTCGAGCGCCTCCTGCGGCGTCTTGCCCTCCAGGTCCTCGGCGAGCAGGTGGTAGCGGTTCGCCAGCCCGAACGGAAGATCCAGCCCCGCCGGCAGGAGCCAGACCATCCGTTCGAACCGGTCGGGGTCGCGGCACACGAGGTTCCCGATCGCGCCCGCGCCGAGCGACGTCCCCACGGCGACCGTCGCGCCGAACGCGTCCGCCACGGCATCGACGTCGCGGGCGAAGTCCGCGAACCGGAAAGCCGTAGGGTCCCCCGGCGAGCTCGAACGGCCGTGCCCTCGAAAGTCGAACCTCACCTTGGTCCCGGGCACCAGCGGCGTGAAGGCGGCGAGCTCGTTGCGGTTGTTCGTCAGCCCGTGGGCGAAGAGGGTGACGGGCTCGCCCTCGCCCTCCACCTCGCAGAACAGGGTGGCGTCGTCGTTGCGGACCTCGGGCACGAGCCAAACCTACCCAAGCCCGCCGGCGATCCGCCGGATCTCAGCCGAGCGCGGCGAGCGCCCGGCGGGCCTGGTCCAGATGGAATCGGTCGTGGCCGGCCGCGAGGTTGAACGTGAGATCGAAGCTCTCGCGTCCGCGTTCGCTGTGCAGGCCGACACGGGCCCGCTCCTGCTCGGTCGAACGGGCCCAGAGCGCGAGGTTCGCGCGCCGGAGGGCCTCGAACGTCTCGAGCAGCACGTCCGGGTCGTCCTCGTTGTGGTGGAGCCGGTCGACCCACAGGTCCTGGTCGTAGCCGACAAGCGGCGGCTCGTCCTGCGCGACGATCCATCGGTACCGGCTCGCGACGACGACCTCGGAGTCCGTGACGTGGCCCAGGCACTCGAGCACGGACCACTCGTCGGGCTCCGGGCGCTCCGCGACGCGGGCGCCGGCGCGCTGGATCACCTCGCGCCAGGCCGCGGCCGATCCCGCCTGGACCTCGGCCGGGTCGTCGTCGCCGACGAGTCCGGTGAGGTAGCGCTGGTACTCGGCGGCCTCGGCCACCGGATCGGGCGAGGGAACGCGCTCCATCTCCATCTCTTGGCTACACCTCCTGTTCCACGAGGTCGTCCTGCGGCGCGAACGCGTCGCGGATCGAACGCGACCAGCGCCACACGAGCGCCGTCAGCACGAGGAACACGGCGCCCGAGACGACCAGGATCGTGCGCACCTGGGATGGATCGTTCTCGACCCAGACGAAGGAGAGGATCAGTGCCGGGACGATGAACCCGAGGTTGTACGCGATGTCGAACAGCGCGAACGCGCGACCCCGGAAATCGTCCGGCATCGCCTGCTGGACGATCGTGTCCGCCGAGATCTTGCCAAGGAAGAACGAGAAGAACCCGACGAACAGGAGGGCGGTGAACCCGGCCAGCGACACCGGCGCCCCGAACACGACCGTCCCGGCGCCGAGCAGCAGCATCGAGGCGAGCAGCAGGCGGATCGGCGGGACACGGTCCTTCCATTTCTGCGCCAGGATCAGGCCCAGCGCGCCGCCGATCAGCCCGCCCCCGCCCGACAGGCCGAGCGCGACGTTGCTGGCGTCGCCGCCCTGCACGAGGTTCTTCGCGTACAGCGCGAACGTGAACAGCACGAACCCCCAGAACTGGTAGCGGAGCATCTGGAACGACGACAGGCCGACCGCGGCCGGCGGGCG
>Ga0307287_10000559_pt1 | contig 13108 bp, 16 predicted proteins | sample ER_DNA_141_FD_194485 | JGI IMG/M metagenome (GOLD analysis project Ga0307287, IMG submission 194485) | Bulk soil microbial communities from the East River watershed near Crested Butte, Colorado, United States - ER_DNA_141 | ecosystem: Environmental > Terrestrial > Soil > Floodplain | place...
CCAGCATGAGCGTGAGCGCGGCCGCGGCCCCCCGGGCGCCCTCGCCGGCATCCAGTGCCGAACGCATCGCGTTCGACAGCACCTGGAGCTTACTGATCGCCACGTTGAACCGGAAGCGATCCATGTCGTCGGTGACCGCCCGGATCGTCCGGTGGGTCAGACGCCGCAACGGCTCGGGGTCCGGGGTGTCGCGCTCGCACGCGTCGCCGACCGCCGCGAAGACGCGGCCGAGCCACGTCGTCACGCCCGGACGCCGGTGGGGATCTGGTGCGATCAGCTTCCAATCGATGTCGTCCTCGAAGGGCCCAGCGAACAGGATGTTCAGACGCATCGTGTCGGCCCCCCAGCGTTCGACGAGCGGCATCGGTTCGACGATGTTGCCCTTCGACTTGCTCATCGACGCGCCGCCGAAGATCACCTGGCCCTGGTTCATCAGCCGCAGCATCGGCTCGGTGAAGCCGACCATCCCCATGTCGAACAACACCTTCGTGAGGAAGCGGCAGTACAAGAGGTGGAGGATCGCGTGCTCAACGCCGCCGATGTACTGGTCGACCGGCATCCATCGCTCGACCGCCGCCGCCTCGAACGGCTGCGTCTCCGCGTGAGGCGAGCAGTAGCGGTAGTAGTACCAGGCGGAATCGACGAACGTGTCCATCGTGTCGGTGTCGCGCGTGGCCCGTTCGCCACCGATCGGACAGACGGTGTTCACGAACCCCTCGTGGCGTGCGAGCGGCGATTCGCCACCCGGGCGAAAGTCGACATCGTCGGGGAGCAGCACCGGAAGCTGGTCGTCGGGGACGGCCACCTCCCCGTGCTCGGGACAGTGGACGATGGGGATCGGAGCGCCCCAGTAGCGCTGGCGGCTGATGAGCCAGTCGCGGAGCCGGTACGTGACGGCGGAGCGTCCCTTCCCCTGCTCCTCGAGCCAGGCCGTGACCTGCGCGATCGAGGCCGGCGACCGTGCGCCGTCGAACGGTCCCGAGTTCACCATCACGCCCTCGTGGTCGAACGCCTCCGTCATCGTCTCGGCGTCACGTTGCTCGCCCTCGGGCTGCACCACCACGCGGATCGGCACGTCGTGGGCGCGCGCGAACTCGAAGTCCCGCTGGTCGTGCGCCGGCACCCCCATCACCGCGCCGGTGCCGTACTCCATGAGCACGTAGGGCGCGACGAAGACGGGTACCATCTCGCCGTTGACCGGGTTCACCGCGTGGACACCGACGCGGGTCCCCTCGCGGCTCGCCTCCTGTTCGCGGTTGGCCAGGGGAGTCGCCCGCACGGCCTCGAGCATCGCCTCGACCTCGGCCTTGGTGCCACCGGCCTCGGCGAGCGCGGGCACGAGCGGATGCTCCGGCGCGAACACGAAGAACGTGACGCCCCACAGTGTGTCGGGACGCGTGGTGAACACCTCGACGGCGTCGCCGGTCTCCGCGATCTCGAAGGTGACGCCCGCCCCCTCCGAACGCCCGATCCAGTTGCGCTGCATCGTGATCACGCGCTCGGGCCAGTCGAGCGGCTCGGCGTCGTCGAGCAGCCGCTGCGCGTAGTCGGTGATCTTGAAGAACCACTGGGTGAGGTCCCTGCGAACGACCGGCGTGCCGCACCGCTCGCAGGCGCCGTTGATCACCTGCTCGTTCGCCAGGACCGTTGCGTCCTTCGGGCACCAGTTCACCGGCGCGTTCTTGCGATACGCCAGACCGCGTTCGAACAGCCGGAGGAACAACCACTGGGTCCACCGGTAGTACTCGGGGTCGCTGGTGCTGATCCGGCGGGTCCAGTCGAACGACATCCCCATGCGGCGGAACGAGCGCGCCTGCTGCTCGATGTTCGCGTACGTCCATTCCTTGGGATTGATCCCGCGCTTGATCGCGGCGTTCTCGGCAGGGAGCCCGAAGGCGTCCCAGCCGATCGGATGGAGGACGTTGTACCCGCGCATCGCGGCGAACCGCGCCACCGCGTCCCCGCCGCTGAACGCCTCGGCGTGACCCATGTGGAGGTCGCCCGAGGGGTAGGAGAACATGTCGAGCGCGTAGAACCGGGGTCGGGGGTCCGCGGGGTCCTCGGACGCCCGGTACAGGCCCTCTGCCTCCCACCGTTCGACCCACTTCGGCTCGATGTCGGAGGCGTCGTAGCGGCGCATGGTCTGCTGATGCTACCGAACCGACCCCGACGGATCGGTCAGGAGAGCGACGACCGGATCAACGATCCGGTAGCTTGTCCAGGGCGTTCGCCAGGCGCTTGCGCTCGAGCGAGACTCCCCGGAGCTCGGCCTCGACCGCCCGCAGCCGGTCCTTGGCCTCCGAACGCCGGCGGTCCAGGTCCTGGATCGCGGCCCGCTCGCGTTCGACGGCGGCGGCCGCGCGGCGCTCCCGCGTCTCGGCCGCCGAGAGCTCGCGGCGCAGCTTGGCGGCGTCCGGCTTCGGCTTGGGTGCCACGGCCGGAGCCGCCGGACGGGACGGGCCGCCTTCGAGCACCCGCAGCCCGGCGCCTGCGAAGGTCGCCGGCGGCTTGACGGGCTTGGTGAGTCGACCGGCGCGGACGAGCTCCCCGGTCTCCTCGTCGACCGTGGAGGCCTCCAGGGTCCCCGCGATCGCGTCGGTCGTCGCCGTCGCGGCGCCGCCCGCCCGCTCGAGGATCGCGGTCGACGTGCGCGTGAGCTCGCCCACGAGCCGGCGACGCTCCTCGGTCGCCGCGCGGAACGGCTCGACGTCCCCGCCCGATACCGCTCGGCGATGGGCCGACCGGAGGGAGTCCCCGAGCTCGATCAGCGCGCGGACACCTTCAGGATCCTCGCGGGCGAGCGCGTTCACGGCCCACGCGGCAACCACCGGCTTGCGGAGCGCCTTCACGCGGGCCGCCCCGGCGCGGTCGCCGTCCGCGGCGAGCTCCTTGGCCAGCGCATCCCGCTCTGGCGTGAAGCGCTCGAGCGGGAGCGCGTACAGGTCGTCGATCGTCCGTTCGAGCTCGTCGGCCACGCCTCCAACCTCTCACCCGGAGGTCGTGGACGCCACCTCCGGAAAGGCCCGTTCGTACCACGCGACGTCCCAGTATCGCCCGAACTTGCGCCCCTGCTCCGTGTAGTAGCCGGCGCGGCGGTACCCGCACCGCTCGTGCAGGCGCACCGACGCGGGGTTCGGCATCCCGATCCCCGCGTAGGCGCGGTGCACGTCCTCGTGCTCGAGCTGGGCGAGCAGCGCCTCGTAGAGCGCCGATCCCAGCCCCTGCCCGATGTGGCTCGGCGCGACGTAGACACTCGTCTCGACCGAGGGCGCATAGGCGGCCCTCGGTCGGTAGGGCGCGCTCGCAGCGTACCCGACCGCGCTCCCACGGCTACGAGCGACGAGGAGGCGGTGGCGCCCCCGCGTGTCGAACCGCGAGAACCACTCGCGGCGCCACGCCGCCGAGGGCACCTCGACATCGAAGCTGATCGCCGACGTCCGCACGTAGTGCCCGTAGATCTCCGAGATCGCCTCGAGGTCATCGAGCGAACTGGACCCGATCTCGACCGTCATGCGAACCATCTAACCCAACGACCGCATCGACGTGGTTACGCCGTCGTTACGCCTCCATGACGGAGGCGCTTTCCTCAGCGAACGCCACCGGGCATGGATTGCAGCCGAAGCTCGCTGGTTCTTCTATCAGCCGGTCGCGCGCCGCGTAAGGACCTCCAGGTACTCGTCGAGCCGATCCCACGTCTCGGCGGCGCCTTCCTCCATCCCCGTCTCGAGCACCGCGTCGCGCTGCTCGATCGTGTCGAACTCGGCGGTGCTCGTGAGCGTGGTCTTGCCGTCGTGCTCCTCGAACACGTAGGTCTCTGGCCCTGGTTCCCCCGGCATGCCCTCGAACCCGAACGTCCAGACGAACCGCTCCGGACGGACGATCTCGAGGTACTCACCGAAGAACGCCGGGATCTCGCGATCGGGGCCTCGGTGCGTGATCCTCCAGGCCCCTCCGGGCCTGAAGTCGATCTCGCACATCACGACCTCGTGGTCCCGCGGGCCCCACCAGTGCGACACGTGCTCGCACGAGCTGTGCGCGTCGAACACGAGCTCGCGTGGCGCGTCGAAGACACGGGTCATCACGATCTTCCGGCCCGGCGTCTCCATCGTGTGCTTGTAGCTACCGTTTCCGGCCATCGCCCTTCTCCCTTCTCTTGCTTGGTCCACGTCCCTGGAGCTCGTCCAGGTACTCGTCCAGTCGGTCGTAGCGCTCGTCCCAGAAGCGGCGGTATCGGTCGGTCCACTCGGCGACCTCCTTGAGCGGGGTCGCCCGGAGCCGCGCGGGCCGCCACTGCCGCTCCCGCCCCCGCGAGACGAGACCGGCGTGCTCCAGCACCTTCAGGTGCTTCGAGACCGCCGGCAGGCTCATCTCGAAGGGCTCCGCAAGCTCGGTGACCGAGGCCTCCCCCTTCGCCAGTCGCGCGAGGATGGCGCGTCGGGTCGGATCCGCCAGGGCGCCGAACGTGCGATCCAGCCGATCGGTGATGTTCACTATTCAATCCTCCGGTTAATTAACTGAAAGGTAAACTACCTCTCGCACGCATCGGCTGTCAAGGCCCGTCGAGGCTGTTCTCCCAACGCACGGAGCGCCGACCGACCGCACCGCGCTCGAACTTGCCCTGCTCCCCTAGCGGTGCACTCAGCGAAGATCGAGTGCGGGAGGCCCGGGCTACACCGTCGGCGGGCCGCCCTCTCAGACGGGTCACTCACCGCGTCTGCGGCTATCCCTCTCCTCCACTGGTCCGGGGTGCTGCTCGTCAGGTGACAGGTCCATGCCTTCCGTCGAGGATTGCCCGGGTTCGAACCCGGCCGGCGCCGGTTCACCCTCGATATGCATCGTGAGCCGCTTCGCGAAACGGAATCCCTGGCGGTTCGGTCCGGGCTCTGCGGGTTCGTTGGCGGGGCTATCGAGGTACCGGCGCATCCCGTTCGCGAACTCGATCCCTTCGATCTGATTGTCCGAAAGCATCTCGCCGTCGACCTCCTTCGCAGCCAGAACGTCGCGGACCATCGAGAACAACGCCGGATGGTCGAGCGAACCCGGGTCCCAATGCTCGTCGCCGGGGATCTCGACGTGACCATAGACGAACGGGTCGTCCCAGACCTCGCGGCGTCGGTAGTACGTGTCCACAGCTGCCGGAGGTCGATCGAGCCGGACCGGCCACCGATCCGGACGTTTCAGCGCTGTAGCCACGAAGCCGCGGCGATGCAGGAGCGCCATCAGCGCGACGAGCGGGAAGAGGCTCTCCTGTTTCGGTAGCCATGGATCCAGCCTCGAGAACCCAACGATCTCGATCTGGAGGAGATCATCGTCGTGTTCGTCCACCGCCGAGCCTCTCGCCCACAGCGGTCGGTGTTGACCGATGACGTCCTCACCTACCTGGAACTCGCTTGGGTACCGGAGATCCTCAACGTAGCCGTGCGTCTCGGTCGTGTGCAAGCAGAGCAAGGGGTGGTTGCGTCGCCGTCGATCGAACGGTGCCTGAGGGAAGTGCTTGACGGGGATCAGCGCTCCCTCCGGTCCCGGGAGCTTCCCGACGATCCAACCGTTGATGATCTCGTAGGTCATCGATCGAAGATCAACCGTGGCGCTTTCACGGCTACACCGGATTCATGCTAGCTCCGACGTGCGGCTCGGTCGGACAAAGAGTCCTTGCTGATCGACTGCGAGGAGGATCGGATGCTGCGGGCCGGCCGACCGCACGGACAAGATCTCGCGCCTAGGCGCGAGACAGATCCTCGATCATGCCCAGGCGGGCCCACTCCCATTCCTCCAGGAAGATCAGCAGATCGGCCATTTCCTGCCCGTCTGGCCTCTCGTGGAGCTGTCGGATGACGTCGGCGCGTACCTCGCTGGGGGAGGTCAGAACCCGAACGAGATCCCGGCGCGCCGCTGGTCCGAGACCGTCAGCGAGACGAGCCGCATCCTCCCAAAACATCGCAGTGCGAGCGTATCAGCGCCTGGGGCCTAGGCGCCTAGGTGGGCTACGACGGTGACTCCCGGTGACGCGAGTGACTCGTCGGGAACGCAGATGGCACGTTGCTCAGTCGGCGCAGTCCCCCTTGAGTAGCGAGGTGCATAGGTCTCGGATGTCGATGGCGAACCCGATCCCGCCTCCCGGCATCTTCGAGCTCGTGATGCCGAGGACTTCACCGTACGCATTGACGAGCGGGCCACCGGAGTTCCCGGGATTGATCGGTGCGTCGGTCTGGATGTAGTCGGCACCGGTGTAGTAGTCCCAAACGCGGAAGGACGAGACGATCCCGACAGTGGCGGTGCCCTCGAGCCCGTACGGAGATCCGTAGGCAAGAACGGCGTCGCCGACGGCCGGCGGATGTCCAGCCTCGTACGCGCTGACCAGCACGGGCAGCGTGTCGTCGACCCTGATAAGCGCCAGGTCCAAGGACCGGTCCCAGCGCTCGACGGTGCCGTGCAATGACGCGAACCCGCTGCGGACGATCACCCTCGCGCCGCGGACCGAGCCGTCGATCACGTGCTGGTTCGTCGCGATCCAGGTCTTGCCCGCGCTCGACCGGATACCGAAGCCCGTGCCTTGCGCACGCTCGCTCTCGATCGTGAACACGGCGTCGTCGATGCGCTCGACGACCGCGGACGCGTCCAGGATGTCCCGGAAGCGCTCGGCGACCTCTTCGCGGACGGCCCCAACTTCGGTTGAGACCGTCTCCTCAAGGCCCTCGCGCTTCACCTCGGCAACGACAACCCGCTCCTTCATTGAGCGGAGCTCGGCCGTGAGGTCGCGCACCTGAGCCCCAAGCCTCAGTCCATTCACTGCGGTCGGGACGAGCGCCGTGAGGGCGACGATCGCGAGCACCGTAGCCCAGACCGCGATCTTGCGGTCGCGGCTCATCGGGGGCGTCCCGGCGGCCGAGGACATGGACCGTGGGGTTAGTACCGCCGGTGGCCTCGAGGTCGTCGGCGGCCGCTCATCGAACGATTGCACCTGAGCGATATCGGCGTCGGGACGCGATCCTGTAGACCGGATTTCGGGTCCCTCGGCGCGAACGGTAACGCGTGGTCGCTGGCGCTACGGCTTCGTCGTCAACCCACGCTCTCGGCGTAGTACGGAATCTTCCAGGCCACATCGCACGCAAGGTGTGCAAGTAGCCAGAGCGGCATGTCCGCAGGTAGTGGACCCAAGGGGATTCGAACCCCTGACCTTCTGGCTGCCAGCCAGACCGGGTTCGACGGTGTGCGGACCGGCAAACCGCAAGGTCAACAACAAGCGGAACGCCCGAAGTTGTTTGCTGTGATCTCGCGCGCCGGACCCTACTCAACAGACGACTTGGGAAGCAGATTGACGCTCATCGTGACGGCCTCGGCGATCTCGATGAGTTTGCGGTTCGAGCGGCGTGCCTCATCGCGCAGCATCTCGAAAGCCCGCTGCTCGTCGACCGAGTGCCGCTCCATCAGGATGCCCTTGGCCCGCTCCGTGATCGCCCGACGGGAGAACGCGCCTTCAAGGCCGTGATACTCGGCGAACCTCGACAGCACGACGTCGAGGGAGCTCTGCAGCGCTGCTCCGTCCCGTTTCTTGGTGATGTAGGCGAAGATTCCGCGCTTCGCGGCTCTACTGATGAACGCCTCGTCCTCGACGTCGAGGATGGCGATCACCGGGCACGCCGCCTCCGTGACGATCTTGCCGATCAGATCGAGCGCGTGCTCGGAACTCTCGCCCACGATCACGATCGCGGCGTCGGGGCGAAGGGAAGCCGTGAGCGGGGCGATGTCACTCAGGCTCGCCTGTCCCACCAAGTCGTGACCGAGGCCGGTCACGGTGCGCGTGACCTCTTCGAGCCTTTGCCCCTTCCCATCCGCGACGAGGATCCGGAGCGGCTCGAGTGCGCGTTCGTCCTTGTTGGCAGCCATTCCCAACCACGTCCAGCCTAGCGCAAGAGGGTTCGTGCTTGAAAGGCTTCTCGCAGACGGTGTTGTAGCGATCCGGAGATACGGACGGGATCCCGCTCGCGAGCGTGGTTGAATGCCCCGCGGCTCGGGGATACCCTGGGGCCATGAACAGGGGCACAGGGACTGGACTCATCGTGTTCGGCGTCATCCTGGGTGTCGTGGGCGCGATCATGGCGTTCGCGATTACCGTGCACACGCACGGGTTCAACATCAACACCGCGGGCTGGATCCTGCTCGTCGTGGGGATCGTCGTCCTAGTGATCGGGATCGCGATCTTCGTGTCCGGCAGTCGGAGGAGCTCGACAACCGTCGAGAACGTCCAGAGCACGCCCTCGGGACAGGAGCGCGTCGAGGAACGACGGGATTGGGGATCGTCCTAGACCGGGCACCCCGCCGTCGAGCTAGTGGTACACGGGGGCTAGGCTCGAGGGCCGATGCCTATCTGACGTCAGGGGGAGGAACGTGCTTGCGGCTGTCGGAGGACTCGGGATCGTCGGCGTCGTCGTGGTGGTTCTCATCGTGATCGTCATCATCTACTTCGTGAGGCGCGGCTGAACGAGAGGATCCCACGCAACGGAAGACGAGGGGTAGGGGCGAGCATGGGGCGCACGCTGAGCGCAGTGCTATTCGTCATCTACATCATCATCGGCGTGGTCGTGGCGTCTGGACACCACTACTTCGAGCATCTCGACGCGGTGAAGCCGATCGTCTCGGCGGTCCTCGCCGTGCTGTTGTGGCCACTCGTCCTTCTCGGGGTCAACCTGCATCTCAAGTAGGTTCGGGCCCTGGTAAGCACTCGCGCACTGTTCCTCGGCCGCCCACTGGTCAACCACGGATCGCGCCCACGGTGTACGGTGGGGCCGTGGGTGAGCCCGAGTCGACGACCTGCCCGATCTGCGGCAAAGGCACGCTTGTCACGGTCGACTTCGGGGATCAGCAGCCCGAGAGCCGTGAGGTGCAAACGTTCACGTGCGGCCACGAGGTCAAAGGCGACCGGCTCCGGACCGCCGACGCCGATGGGCTCGACGTGGAGCGCCGCGGGTCGGAAGAGACGGTGATGCCCGTCGACCCCGAGGGGTAATCATCACCGTGGTTGGTCGGGGGGAACGGTGGAACAGAGGGCGCTGGGGATAACAGCTCCGAGGGCTCTCCGCGTCCTCCTTCCCCTACGGCGTCTCGATCAAAGGGTCGGACCGCTCAAGAACGAATGAATCCACACGCCAACTCGCTATGCCGACGTGACTCCAGAGGCACGCGGAGCCGACGCACACGTGGGCTCTTGTCCTGCCGCTTCGATGAGGGGGAATATGCTGAAGGAACGGATTCGGAGGAGGGACTGGATGGCCGAGTGGGATGCGCAGGTGGCAGACGAGGAGATCGCCACCTGCCACATATGTGGGCAGACGTTCCCCACACAAGTAGAGCTGTCGCAGCACTTGATGGATGATCACGACGACGAAGGGCTACCGACACCGGGTCCAAGAGAATCACAGGGGTCGGAGCCTCAGAAGCCCTGACGCTTCCTACGATCTGCGGGGCCAGCGCGACTGAAGCGAGCTCGTGCGCGCGACGGCTGTACTCACTCGCTGGGACGGAGTTCCTGATGGACGAGGAGGGTGCTATCGACGTTCTAGAACGGTTCGCCCGGGGCCAACCTTCCGGACCAGGTCAGGGCGCTGTCATAGGCGTGGGGCGCCGTGGATGTCATTGCCTGCCTGGAGGGATCAAGAAGCGGCGAACGAGACCATCTTCCGAGAGATGAACGAGTGGACCGAGGAGGTGGCCGACGCGCGGCGGCTCGGCACCGGCGGCCATCCGATGGAAACCTACCTCTGCGAGTGTTCTGATCGCACGTGCGCCGAGCCGATCAGCCTGAACCGCCGCGAGTACGAGTCCGTCCGGTCGGTGTCCGTCCGGTCGGTGTCCGTCCGGTCCGCGATCGCCGGCACCTGGCGATCCTCAGGAAGACCGGTCCCGTTGGGGTCGTCCTTGTCATCGCAGGATTCCTCGCGGGGCATGGCGGAGTGAGCATCTTCAATTGAGCAACCCCCCGGACGTTCTGGAACCCAGCCCTGATGGGCTCGCTGAACGACTCGGCGGGCGGTTGCGGACACTTCGTCCGGCCATTGCCGGAGGTGCCGTCGTAGTCCTCGGCTACTTCGTGATGACCGCTCTCCTCATCGGGCTCGGTCTGATTCTCACGAAACTGCTCGTGAACGGGCCAGTGGGCACCTGGGACGACAGCGTGAACCGCTGGTTCGTCGCGCAGCGGACGACGACGCTAGACTCGGTGTCGCGCGTGGGCTCCGACTTGGGTGCAACCCTGACCATCATCGGGATCGCAGTTGTGGCCTCCATCGTTCTCGCGATCGGGCGTCATTGGCGCGAGCTCGGGTTCCTTGTGGCGGCCCTCGCACTCGAGGCAAGTGTCTCCCTGACATCGTCGATCGTGGTCGACCGAGCCCGTCCGAACGTCCCCAGACTGGACGCCGCGCCGCCCACCGCCAGTTTCCCGTCGGGGCACACCGCCGCCGCGATCGTCCTGTTCGCTACGCTCGCGCTCGTGATCACCTCGCACGTTCGAAGCGCGACCGTACGCATTCTCGTCTGGCTGTTGGCGGTCGCGATCCCGATCTACGTCGGGATCTCGCGCCTGTATCGGGGGATGCATCACCCCACGGACGTGATGGGGAGCGTCGTGATAGCTGCCGGAGCCTTGATCTTCGCGCTGTTGGCCTGCCGCACGGCCGGCGCCGTCCTCCACGAGCGCACAGCCGAGGCGGAAAGGGTCGCATCGTGACCGGGGTGGGCGTCCTTGCCCACTCGGCAAAGACACTCGGCGGTGGCCTCGACGAGCTTCGCAAGACGCTCGCGACCAACGGGATCAGCGATCCCATGTGGTGCGAGGTCCCGAAGAGCCGGTTCGTCCCCGAGCAAGTGGAGAAGCTGCTGAAGGAGGGCGTCGAGCTGATCTTCGTCTGGGGCGGTGACGGAACCGTGCAGCGCGTCATCGACGCCGTGGCTGGCGTTCCCGTCGCTCTGGCGATCCTGCCTGCGGGGACCGCGAACCTCTTCGCGACGAATCTCGGCATCCCGAAGGATCTGGAAGAGGCCGTCAAGATCGGGCTGAACGGGGACCAACGTCAGCTCGACGTTGGCCTGATCAACCGCGAGCACTTCGGTGTGATGGCGGGAACCGGGCTCGACGCCTTGATGATCCGCGACGCCGATGCCGGTTTGAAGGACAAGGTCGGACGCTTCGCGTACGTCTGGACCGGCGCCAAGAACGTCCGGAAAGCGTCCGTCAAGATGCGCATCGAGGTGGACGGGACGGCGTGGTTCAAGGGCAAGGCGAGTTGCCTGCTCATCGGAAACGTCGGCGATGTCATCGGCGGGATCTCCGTGTTCCCTGACGCCCAGCCCGATGACGGTCTCCTGAACCTCGGTGTCGTCACGGCGTCCGGAGCGATGGACTGGGTCCGAACGCTGGGCCGCTCGGTGATCGGCGACGCCGAGGGTTCCCCTTTCGTGGAGACGACGATCGGGCGGACGTTCGATATCCGGTTGGACAAGGCCGTCCCCTACGAGATCGACGGGGGCGTTCGGAAGAAGACCAAACGACTGAAGTGCAAGGTGGAGCCGGGAGCGATCACCGTTCGTGTATCTCGGGAGGAGGGGCGATGAGCACGGCGAATCAGGTTCCGGAAACGTGGGGGCTGACCGGAGATGACGCGCGGCAGACCCTGGAGCGCACCGGTCGGTGGAGACTCGTCCGAGATGCCTTCATGCGTCTCCGGTACGCCGACGGCTTCAGCCACGCCAGATCGATGGCGTGGGCAACGACCCTGGTCTTTTTCGAAGGCATCATCGCTCTCGTTGGCCTCGCCAGCGCACTGGGTACCGGAGGGTTGAGCGACCTCATCGTCAAAACGCTCCGGCAGATCTTCCCAGGGCCCGCTGGAATGATCTTGACGGACGCCGTCCAACAGGCCCACAGGGCGGGATCGTCTCATCGCACCCTGGCACTGAGCGTCGGCTTGGTGGCCGCGCTGATCACGGGAACGACGCTGATCGGGCAGATCGAGCGTGCACTGAACCGCATGTACGGCATCGAGCAGGATCGACCGACCGCGCAGAAATACGGCCGCGCCTTCGTTCTGACCATCAGCGCCGGCATCCTGTTCGTCGCGGCCTTCGCTGCTCTCGCACTCGGCCGTTCCATCAGCTCGTCGCTGAGCGGCCACACAGCATCCACCGTGTGGAACGTGGTGCGGTGGCCCTTGGCGCTCGGTCTGTTGATCGCGGCGATCGCGTTGCTGTTCAAATGGTCGCCTCGGAGGCGCCAGCCCGGATGGACATGGCTGGCCTTCGGCGCGATCGTCTCGGTCATCCTCTTGACGATCGTGACGGTGGGCCTCGATGCCATGTTCCAGATCAGCTCCACGTTCGGGAAGACGTACGGACCGCTCGCGGGGATCGTGGCGCTGCTGCTGTGGGCGTTGCTAGCCTCGATATCGCTGCTCTTCGGCGGAGCGATCGGCGCGCAGCTCGAAGCGGTGCGAGCGGGCCGTCCCGCTCCGCAAAGTGCTCAGAAGGTGACGGAGTCCGAACCCGACGTAGCTCACCGGGTGGCCGACGGCGATCAGAACCGGTGAGACCGCCGGAGGTGGGCCGGGCGGCCGTCGGGGTCAACGATCGTTCGATACAGCGGCCAAGCCCATGCGCGCTGCCAGGCGGGCACCGGTCGAGGTCGGTGACGCCGGATCCGGCCGGAGGGTCGATCGCCACGCTCCCCCCCGTCGTGCCAGGCGTCGAGCGCGTCAGCTGTAGCGCGCCAGCGTTCGAACCCTTCGCGGGGATCCAACAGACCGTCGTCGGAGGTCGCGCCCAGGTGCTCGCGCCAAAGACGTAACCGGAGGTCCCGGGCGAAGCGCCGCGCGCCGTCGCCGAGCCCGGCCGGGTCGCCTGGCCCACGCTCGTCTCGCTGCTCGTCGAGGATGGCGATCGACAGTTCCGAATCGTGCGTCCACGATCGTCGGTTCATGTTGTCCGAGCCGATCATCGCCAACACGTCGTCGATCACCACGACCTTCGCATGGACGTAGATCGCAGTTCCTTGTTCGTTCTCGAGGTCGTACACGGCGAAGCGATCGCCGCCGGCCTCGGAGAGAGTCTTCATCAT
>Ga0307287_10000560_pt1 | contig 13103 bp, 15 predicted proteins | sample ER_DNA_141_FD_194485 | JGI IMG/M metagenome (GOLD analysis project Ga0307287, IMG submission 194485) | Bulk soil microbial communities from the East River watershed near Crested Butte, Colorado, United States - ER_DNA_141 | ecosystem: Environmental > Terrestrial > Soil > Floodplain | place...
GTCGCCCGAGGACACCCAGCAGCTTGCGGATGTCCTCAAAGTGCAGGCCCGTCGTGGGCTCGTCCAAGACGTACAGCGTGCGCCCAGTTGCCCGCTTTTGCAGCTCACTGGCCAGCTTGACGCGCTGTGCCTCGCCGCCGGACAGCGTCGGCGCAGGCTGCCCGAGGCGTACGTACCCGAGCCCAACGTCGACCAGCGTGCGCAGGTGCCGGGCGATTGGCGGCAGCGGAGCGAAGAACTCCAGGCCTTCCTCGATCGACATGTCCAAGACCTCGGCGATCGACTTGCCCTTGTAGTGAACCTCCAGGGTCTCTCGGTTGTAGCGGGCGCCGTGGCAGACCTCGCACGGCACGTACACATCGGGCAGAAAGTTCATTTCGATCTTGATCGTGCCGTCACCGGTGCAGTTCTCGCAGCGACCGCCCTTCACATTGAAAGAGAAACGGCCGGGCTGGTATCCACGCACCTTCGCTTCCGGCGTCTCGGCGAACAGCCTCCGTACATGATCGAACACCCCGGTATAGGTGGCCGGGTTGGACCGCGGCGTACGGCCAATCGGGGATTGATCGACGTGGATGACCTTGTCGATCTCATCAGCTCCGCTGATCGAGCGGTGGCGGCCGGGCACATCGCGTGCGTTGTAGATCCGCCTTGCGAGGGCGGTATAGAGGATGCTGTTCACGAGGGTGGACTTGCCCGACCCGGACACTCCAGTGACCGCGATGAGCTGGCCAAGCGGAAATGACACGGTGACATTGCGTAGGTTGTGTTCGGCCGCGCTGTGCACGGTGACCTCGCGACCGCGAGTACGCGGGCGACGGGAGGCCGGCAGCGGTATGGAACGCCGTCGGGACAGGTAGGCGCCGGTGAGCGACTCGCGATTGTTCAGCAACTCCTCGACGGTGCCCGAGTGCACCACCCGGCCGCCGTGCTCGCCGGCGCCGGGGCCGATGTCGACGGCCCAATCCGCCGCCTTGATTGTTTCCTCGTCGTGTTCGACAACGATCAGGGTGTTGCCCAGGTCCCGGAGGCGGACCAGAGTCTCGATCAGCCGTCGGTTGTCCCGCTGGTGCAGCCCGATGCTGGGCTCGTCCAGCACGTACAGCACGCCGACCAGTCCCGCCCCGATCTGGGTGGCGAGCCGGATTCGCTGCGCCTCCCCGCCGGACAGACTCCCTGTGGGACGGCTCAGCGACAGGTAGTCCAGACCCACATCGAGCAGAAACTTCAGGCGCTCGTTGATCTCCTTGAGCACCCGCTCAGCAATCTGCGTTTCGCGTTCGGTGAGATCGAGGCGGCCGAGGAACTCAGCCGCAGCGTCGATCGGCATGGCCGACACCTCGGCAATGCTCTTGCCGCCGACCGTGACGGCCAGCGAGGTGGGCTTGAGTCGAGCGCCCTTGCAGACCCGGCAGGGCACTTCCCGCATGTAGCCCGCGAACCGCTCGCGCGAGGTGTCACTCTCGGCTTCGGCGTGTCGTCGTTCGATGTAGGAGACGACGCCCTCATACTTCGCGTTGTAGCTGCGCTCCCGACCGTACCGGTTCCGGTAGCGCACATGGACCAGGCCCGGCACTCCCTCGAGCAGCATTTTCTGAGCAGCCGCCGGCAGCCGACGCCATGGCACCGTGGTCGAGAAACCAGCGCTCTCAGCCAGGGAGTCGATCAGCCGGCTGAAATAGTCGGCGACGTGCGCTGACGACCAGGGGGCGATCGCCCCTCCGGAGAGACTCTTCTCCGGATCGGGGACCACCAGCTCGGGGTCGACTTCCATGCGCGTTCCCAGGCCAGAACACGTGGGGCATGCCCCCCACGGACCGTTGAACGAGAACTGGCGGGGCTCCAGCTCGTCAATCGCGATGTCGTGGTTGTTGGGACAGGCCATTTTCTCGGAGTAGTTGCGCTCCCGCTGTGGATCCTTCGGGTCGAGGTCCACGAAGTCGATCGTGACGACACCCTGCGCCAGCTTGAGCGCGGTCTCCACCGAATCGGTCAGCCGGTGCTTGACCGTCGGCTTCACCGCGAGCCGGTCAACGATGACGTCGATGGAGTGCTTGTACTTCTTGTCAAGCGTGGGCGGATCGGTGAGCTGAATGATCTGTCCGTCGACCCGAGCCCGGCTGAAGCCCTCGGAGGCGAGCTCCCGAAAGACCTCGACGTACTCCCCTTTGCGACCGCGGACAACTGGGGCAAGCACCTGGAATCGGATGCCCTCCTCCATCGCCATCAGGCGGTCGACAATCTGCTGCGGCGACTGCCGGCTGATCGGCTCACCGCAGATCGGGCAATGCGGCCGGCCGGCGCGCGCGTAGAGCAGCCGGAGGTAGTCGTAGACCTCGGTGATGGTGCCGACCGTCGAACGTGGATTGCGGCTGGTCGACTTCTGGTCGATGGAGACCGCGGGCGACAGACCTTCGATGAAGTCCACGTCCGGCTTGTCCATTTGGCCGAGAAACTGCCGTGCGTACGCAGAAAGCGACTCGACGTACCGGCGCTGGCCCTCGGCAAAGATGGTGTCGAAGGCGAGACTCGACTTCCCTGATCCGGACAGGCCGGTAAACACGATCAGCGCATCCCGCGGCAGATCGAGTGAGACGTTTTGCAGGTTGTGCTCGCGCGCACCCCGAACGACGAGACGGTCGGTCACGGAGCACATCGTATGTGCCAGCACTGACATGGCACAGATGAAATGGGATGGCATTGAAACCTCCCGCAGCCGTAGGTCGCGCACTACGGTATGGGCATGACTGCCGCCGCATCTCCGGCCACAACACAGCTAGAGACGCTGCGCGGGCTGGTCAGGACCGCCACGCAGCGTCTGTTGGGCGACACGATCTTGGTGACCGACGACCAGTGGCGAGCTCCGAGCAGGCTCCCCGACTGGACCCGTGGCCATGTCGCCACGCACATTGCTCGGCATGCGGATGCCATCGGCCGACTGGCTCAGTGGGCGCGTACCGGGGAACGCCAAGACATGTACCCCTCGCCCGAGCATCGGGTGAGTGAGATCGAGGCGGGTGCGGGTCGGTCCGGTCTTGATCTTCAGATCGATCTGGACACGTCCGCTGGGCGGCTGAGCTCGGAATTTGACGAGCTGGACGCTGCGGGCGCTTGGGATGCGGTGGTCGAGATGCGCGGTGGGTTGCAGGTGCCTGCGCGGTTGCTGCCGTTGCCTCGGCTGCTGGAGGTGGTAATCCACCACGTCGATCTGGACATCGGCTATGAGATCACCGATATCGACACCCAAACGGCGGAGTGGCTGCTCGAGTGGTGTGCATTCAGGCTGCGAAATCGTGACGACTTTGCGAGACTCCAGCTGACGTCGGACTCCGGCTCCACTGTCACGGTAGGCAGCGTTGGCGAGCCGATCGCTATCAGCGGCAGCAGTGCGAATCTTCTCGGATGGCTGATGGGCCGTACGGATGCCTCGGCTATCACCGGAGGCGGCGGACTCCAGCTGCCGGCATTCTGATGGAGGGCATCAACCACGTCGAACCTGGCGGGCCGCCGCTGGTGGCACGCTTGTCCGGCTCAGTCACGATGATCAAGGTCAGTGTCGGACCAGTCGACAACAACGCCTACATCCTGCAGAGCAGCAGCGGTGACACCCTGCTGATCGACGCGGCCAACGACCGTGATCGGCTTCTGAAGATCATTTCCGATCAGCCGCTGGACACCATCGTGACGACACATCGGCACGCTGATCACTGGCAGGCTTTGTCGTCTGTCGCCGCTGCCACCAGAGCACGGTTGATCTGCGGCCAACCCGATCTGGAGGCGATCAGCACGGGTGCTTCGGTCGAGGGCATGATCGGAGTCTGGGACGGTGATCGTGTCGAGCTGGGCGCCGAGCGGCTCGGGGTGATCGGGCTGGTCGGTCATACGCCTGGTTCGATCACGCTCTCGTACGAGGGCGCCGGCATGACGCATCTGTTCACCGGAGACAGCCTGTTTCCAGGGGGCCCTGGGCGGACAACAACTCCAGAAGATTTCACTTCCCTGATGAATGACCTTGAAAGCAAGATCTTCGACCGCTTTGGCGACGACACCGTGGTGCATCCCGGTCACGGAGATGACACGACGCTGGGCACTGAGCGACCGCACCTCGGCGAGTGGCGCACCCGTGGCTGGTGATGCCTCGATTCACCGAGCACTTCCGACTCGCCGGACTCGCCAAGCAGTCCGGACTCGCCAGAATCACCGTCTCCGCCGAGCTCGCCGGTCTTACCCAGGAGTAGCTGACCAGTGAAACTCGGCCGATCCATCGCTAAACGATCGGGGTAGCCGAACGAATAGCGCGACAGCTAGCACCCACTTGAGGGCCAGCGCCACGAGCGGCACCGTCAGGTCACCATCCGGGCCTATGGGCGGCGACACTCCGAAGAGATTGGTCGAGGCGTGCAGCAAGATCGCGATCAGTACGCTGCCCTGCGTGCCCAGAAACACATAGGTGAAAAGCAACGACTTGGCCAGAAGGTCAGCGAGCAGCAGCCACGGCGGTTGGCCCTCGATCGCGCCACCCGCAGTCCAGACCGACGGGAGGTGCCACAGCCACCAGTAGAGCCCGAGGATCAGGCTGGCAACGAAAGCACGGTGGCGGATGAGGAGCCTTGGCAGCAGGTACCCACGCCAGCCCAGCTCTTCGCCGAGTCCGTCGGTGAGGGCCAGAATCAGCAACGTCAACCCAAGCGCAGGAATCGACAGGGTCAATGCGGGCGGGCGCGCTGCATCCCACGGCTCGCCGAGCAACACCGCTATCCCGGCAACCATCAGCGCGAACACCAGCGGCCCCAGCAGGACAACCGGATACCACCACCACCTGACCCGCCACAACACCAATCGGCGACCCAGATCGCGTACGCCGGCCCGGCCGTACAACACCGCCGCACAACCGAGGGCTGTCATCGCAGGAATCCAGGTCCACAACTGACCGATCACCCCGACCTGCGCCCCCATGGCGCGTGGCACCCAGACCACCCACGTCAAGATCAGGGCAGCCAGCATGAACACCAAGACGTCGTGCCGGCGAAGGCTGCTGCGCCACCCTCGGGTATCAGGGTCAGTCATGATCTCATCCTGACGGCTGTCGACTACGTTTAGTCATTCATGAGCAGAATCGGGCCGGACCGCGTCGCAGCTATCCGACGCGACCGTCTGAGCGTTGCGGGATGCACACCGAGAAGCCACCAGGACTCATCTGCGGCCGTTGCGCCAGCCATGCCAACACTCCAACCAGCGCATGGTGAAGTTCACGCAGCAGAATGGGCGGCTCGCGTATCGCTATCAGTGCCTCACATGCGGTCACGGGCAGGGGGCATCAAGAACGCGGATGTCCAGGACCCGGACTCGATCCCATTGGCGTGACGATCCGTGGCCCAGGGAACCTCCCAAGCCCTGTGCTTGGTGCGGGACGTGGACGGCACCGAACTTCACCATTGGGCACCGCGCGCGCGTATTTCCTGGGGGTCCCGGCAAGACCAACAGTCCCGAAAATTTCACGACCTTGATGAATGATCTTGAAAGCAAGATCTTCGACCGTTTTGACGACGCCACGGTGGTGCATCCCGGCCACGGTGACGACACCACGCTCGGTACCGAACGACCGCATCTCGGGACGTGGCGCAAGCGGGGCTGGTAGCTAGCCAGCACAAATCGGGCGAGATCGTCGTCGAACACCACGAGGAATCCAGGTCGTGACGCTCTAGCCCGGCCTCATTCAGGCCGGGCCGCAGACTTGAGTTGAGAAGGGGCACTCTCTCTATTGTTGGCCGACAGGTCGCGATATATCGTTGATGTATCGATGGAGACGTCACGAAAGCAGGTTGATCAACATGGGTGGTGCGTACGCAATGGGAGCGCCATGGCTTCACTTGGCCGGCCGGTGCAATCCCGCATTGGGCAGAGATCTCAGCGACTGGCTCGCCAAAATGACCGGACACCACGGCCCGCGTGGTCAGCAGGCATTCGGTCAATGGGGGATGTTCGCAGGACCACCGTTTGGACCGTGGTGGGCAGGCGGAGGTCGCGGATGGCGCGGTCCGAAGGCGCGCCGCGGCGATGTGCGCGCAGCCATTCTCGCGGTGCTGGCCGAGCAGCCGATGAACGGCTACCAGATCATTCAGGAGATCGCCACCCGTAGCGGTGGAGTCTGGAAGCCGAGCCCCGGCTCGATCTACCCGACATTGCAACAGCTCGAGGACGAGGGCCTGGTCCGTGTGGAGACTGATGGCGGTCGTCGTGCTTACACACTGACTGACGAAGGTCGCAGCTACGTCAATGAGCACGCCGACGAGGTGTCGGCTCCCTGGCAGGCCATGAGTGACGCCGGTGAGGACGACGACGGACTCAAGCCCTTGATTGGGCAGGTCGCGGCTACGGTGTGGCAGATCATGGCCACCGGAACGCCCGAACAACAGGCGAAAGGTCGCGACGCCCTGGTGGAGTTCCGCCGCAAGCTGTACTCCATCCTTGCTGAAGACGACATCGCGGCGGAGAATTAGTCATGACTCGATACATTCCGGGGAGGTTCGACCTTCCCCGGGGCAACGTGATGTGGGTGTGGCCCACACCGTACGGCTCGATGGAGTCCAAGCCCGCCCAGAAGATTCCGCTCCGAATCGGCGACGCCGAACGAGACCGGGCCATCGCGGCTCTTGGTGATCACTTCGCCGCAGGTCGGCTGAACGTGGAGGAATTTGAGCAGCGCGTGGACCAAGCGATACAAGCTCGTTTCAACGACGATCTGGAACCGCTCTTTGTTGACCTGCCTCGGACGGTAGAGCCGAGCGTGGAGTCGAGGTCGGAACACCAGTCAGGTGCCCACCTCGCGTGGTCACCCGTGGTCTGGTTCGCGCCGCTGATCGTGGTCTGCGCATTGGTTGCGGCCGTCATCCTTAGCGCCCCCTGGCTCGTGTGGATGTTCCTTTGGGTGTTCTTGATCACAGGTTTCTTCCGGCACCGCCAGCGCCACTTCGGACCTCGCCGCTACTACCCATGACTTCAGCGGGCTGCACGGTCGATGGGCTGATCTAACGACCATCCATGTCTGACGCGGCCCGGCTGCTTCGCCGAGTGCGCACTAATGTCCCACTCTGAGGCAATCCGGTGGGCGAGTGGTGCGCACTCGCGCGTCCATTACGGCGGACCCGTCCGAGTCTTACGTGGACTGCCGTTCCATCGTGTTTTGATGGGCTGGTGATGGTGTCCAAGGACGGGCGGGACTGGCCCATCGGTACGATCCGGGACGTCGACTGGATCGTGAACGGGACGACTGAAGGCCCATCGATCACCGTAGCGATCCCGCCAGTCTTCGAGGCGTACGCCACGTTCTACGAGCCCGACGGAGTCAGCATCGTCGCGCACGAGCGAGCCGTGGCGAACCGGCTGGTCGAGTTCACTCCTGACCAGCCGTGGTGGCTGGGCTATCTCGATACTGGTGCCCACAGCGTCGTCTTCGATGACGCACCCGAGGTGTCGCTCTACTGGGATTGGCGATACGTCCTGGTCGCCGCCGGCCCCGAAGAAGCTTTGACCTGGCGGACCGGGCATATGCGAGCGGAGTGCGGCGTCCTTCCGGACTTGTTCTTCCCTGAAGATCGATCCTGGCTGGTCTCGGCTCTCTGGGACGACACCTGGACCTGTATTGGCGGGCCAGAAACTCTCGTCGAAGCCCTCCACCACGATCCACTGGTTCAAGCCTGGCCCGTTCGGCTGAGTGTCGACGCCAAACCCCCAGGACGCGAGCGCGAGTACGCGACGCCGACCGAAGCGAATCCCAGGATGCCTCAGTGCTACCTCGGGCCGGGAGCTTGGTCGGAGTGGACAGACACTTGATCAGCCGCACTGCTGGAATCACTCGCTCGCTGATTACCTACTACGGGCCGATTTGGCGGCGCCGCCGGATGGAGGCGTTCTACCGGCAGTTCCTTAACGCCGGTGATCTGGCCTTCGACATCGGCGCACACGTAGGCAATCGGGTCCGCGTCTTTCGGCGGATTGGCGCCCGTGTGCTCGCGGTCGAGCCGCAGCCCGACTTCGTTGCCGTACTCCGGCTGCTCTACGGCCGCAACCCGGGTGTCGTGATCGAGGCCAGCGGAGTGGCAGCCGTACCAGGCGAGGGAAAGCTTCATCTGAGTACGCGTACCCCGACGGTCTCGACATTCGCTGACTCCTGGATGAACGATGTCCAAACCGACAAGAGATTCCAGCGGATCCGCTGGGACACCGTCATCAGCGTGCCCCTGGTCAGTCTCGACGAACTCATCGCTCGCCATGGCGAGCCCCAATTCTGCAAGATCGACGTCGAGGGATTCGAGTATGAGGTCCTGACTGGCCTCAGCCAGCCGCTCGCGGCGTTGTCGTTTGAGTACATTCCGGCCGCTGCTGCCCGCGCAATCGCCTGCATCGAGCGCACCACTGCACTCGGCGATTACCACTTTCGCCACTCCCGGGTCGAGACGCACCGCTGGGCGGATCGTGAATGGCTGGGGCCGCAAGCCATGATCGACATCTTGACCGCCTTGCCGAGTGATGACCGATCAGGGGATGTCTACGCCGTTCGCACCGAGCGGCTCAGCGGCGTTGCGTGACTGCTCTGTGAGCGTCGGTGGGCGCCCGCTGGTGATCGGAGGAGCGATGAGCGAAACATGCTTTTCGTTTCGCGAAGAGTGACGACGGCACCAGCTTCCAGGGGCGCCGCGCGAGCAGGGACTACGTTGCTAGCCAAAGAGATTAAGGGTGCGAGGACTGTCGAGCTCGGAGCCGGGGACACGGGGCAGGTCGAGAACATCGGTGACTGCGTTGGCGATGTCGGCGTTGCGGATCGGCTGTTTCCCGCGATAGCTGGTGCGGCTAGCGCCAGGGTTGCGAAAGCTGGGGTTGAGGCCATAGAGATTGCGTCCAGCGGCAACGCCCGGGCCCCACGCCATGAAAGGGATCCGGTAATTCTGTAGCTTGCTCGTGGCATAGTGCATCGCCCCTCTGCCTCCGTGGTCCGCAGTAAGGAGGACCAGGGTGTGGCGGCGTAGGGCGGAATGGTCAGCCACGGTGTTCAGGATGCGGCCGAGGAGCTGATCAGTGCGCTGCACCGCGGCCAGGTATTGCTTACCCATGAATGTATGGCTGTGCCCGACATCGTCGGGCAAGGACAGGTGAACAAAGGTGAACTCTCGCGGTGAGCGGCCTAGCTCGGCGGTGAGCTCGGCCACCAGTCGGGTGTTGTTGCGGTCGATGGTAACCCGGTCGATCTTGGCACGCCCGTCGTTACGCCCGGTTCGATCGGGGGCGCCGTGGGTGTTCCAGGTGCGCTTATAGAGGTCGAACTTGATCTTGCTTGCGAACATCGCTGTGGACCCGCCATTGTCGTGAACCACGTCGAACACGCTGGCCACGTAGTGTCCGGCCGCTCGATGGACGGTCCTCCCATTGTCGAAGTTCACGGCATATCCGTGCCCGCCGTGCTTTTTGTCCACTCGTCGACCGGTCAGCATCGCGGTGTGATTGGGCATGGTGCTCGTCTGCTCGCGGACGGTTCGTGCATTGAGGGTGTAGGCGCCCTCGCGCATCAGCCGGTGAAACGCCGGGGTACGAGACTTGCCGAGCTTCTGGATCGCACGTGGGTTGAGGCCGTCGATAGAGATCGCTATCACGCGGTCGACGGCGTCATCTGCCGACTCATGGATAGGCGGGGTCGGGACGACCGTGTTCGGGCCAGAGGGGAAAACCGGCGACGGTGCGGGTGATACGACGACGTGTGCGGGGTTCCCCGGTCGCGTGGCGTGACATCCGGCGGCAAGCAAGATACTCGCGATCATGAAGGCGAGCCACGACGTCCGCAGGCGTCGAATGCACATGAATGTGACCCTAACCGTGGCCGGGCTCAGTGGGAACGTGGCGCGCCCGCCCTTAGCGATTGGCAGGTCAGAACCGATAGCCGTTCCGGCCCCGATCTCGCTGAGGCAGATCCGTCATCGTTGATCAAGGTCATGCCAAGTTCCCGGCGGATGTGCCGGGACCTGCAGATCAGCCATGACACCGAAGTGATCACTGGCCCAGACTCCGGCCACCAGCTTGTTGAGCACTCGGCGGCAATCGGCAATGTCCAGCGTGGGTCCGTGAGTGCCACTTCTGATCATGATGTAGTCGATCCGCCGGCCCAATTCGAGTGGCATCTCTCCGGCGCGTACGAGCGGGTTGTCCGGTGAGAACGTATGGCCGGCGTCGGCTGGGTGCTTCACCTCCCACGCATCCTGATACGCCACGCTGAGACCTTCCAAGGACTGCCGGCCAGTCCAAAACCGCACACTCGATGAGTCCGGAGTGTCGTTGAAATCACCGAGCAGCACGACATGATCATTTCTGGCTGCCAAATGGTCTTCGACGAAGCGAGCACATGCGACAGCCTGCAGCTCACGTTCTCGCTCGTAACCAAACTGGTAGGCCGCTCCATGATGGACGAATGCGGTGAGCCCAAACGGCCTCGGGAGCTGCACCTCGGCCAGCACAGCCGCAGCAAAGGGCACGCGCGGAGCGACACTCAGATCGAGTTCGTGCACGGCAGTGAATGGCCACCGACTGGCAAGCGCCGAGCCGACTGTGTCCTCGGATCGCGAAGGATGCTCCGCGACGTGGTATCCCGGCCCCAACAGATCGGTCGTCTGATCGCGAGCTTGTCCGGGTGTTGTCTCTTGCAGCGCGACGATGTCGGGTCGAATCGCCCGAAGCCCAGACCGCGCTACCTGGCGGCGGCGTTCCCAGTTCGCATGATCAGCCGACAAGATGTTGAACGTCAGCACGCGAATGGTTTGAGGCCTGTCCTCAGGCTGCAGCGAGACGCTCGTCATGGCAATCTCTCTTCTGACCGTGCTGGTGCCTTTGCTACCAGGAAGATCGCGAAGATCACGGCAGCCGCGGTGGCTGTACCAAACACCGACGCGCCACCGATGTCCTTGATCGTGACGGCGATCAAAAAGCAGAACAGCGCGAAACCGTCGAGCCCTGGCACGATCCCGCGCAACAGAGCAAGAACCCCGGCATGACTGGCCTGTGCTGTCGTGAAGGCGCAGACCACACTCAGCGCGATCGGAAAGGGCGTGAGCATACCGGTCAGCGCAGGGCCCAGCGAGGCTGCCAGCCCGGTCACCAACAGAACAAGCAATGCCGTTGCGGCCGCCCGGACTGGCAGATCCCACCAGGGTGATGGCGGAGGGGCCGGAGCTGGCTGACCCAGTCGGCGTAGCAGTGCATTGGCTCCATGCAAAGCCAGCAAAGCGAGCGCGAGCGCAACGACTGCAGGCACGTCGACTTGAGCAAGGACGAGGTCTGCAACGAGCACCGCAATCCAACCGACCGCTAAGGTCACCAGCCAGCCATGACGTCTGGACAGATAGCCGAAGACCAACGCGAACAAAGCCAGCGGCACGATGCCCAAGGTGGCGGCCCGGGCGGCGTGAGCTGCGAACCGACGGCCGTGCTCCAGATACAAGATCAGCAAGATGGGCCCGGCTACGACGGGCAGCACGACAAGGATGCCGGCCACCTGAGGACCCCAGCGTCGCCCGGCGAGCGAGGAAGCGACTACGAGCAGCGGTGCGAGCAGCAGTTTCAACGCGAGGACGGTCATACGCGCTGAGTATCGCAGCCCCTCAGCTTGTGGCAGTTACACCCTTAGGCTGACGTAACCCGGGCAATGTGTCCGCTCAATAAGTGATTCGGGAAGGGAGACGAGCCTGAGCCTATCCGGGCAGAACCGGCCGTCGGTTATGGAAGTCTGCAGGTCGATGACATCCCGGTGCTCGCCGCTCGGCCAGACCAGGCCGGCGCCAGCGACCGGCTAGCGCTGTGGATGCATTTCCTGGGCGGGAACAAGGAGGCGATGGCACCCCTCGGCGGGAACGACCGACACATCAACGGCCAGAACGCGTACGCCTTCAAGACGGCCCTTGCTCTGACCGCGCCTGATGCGGCCGAGCGGATGGTGATCCATATCCATCCAAACCTTGATCACTTCGGTGCTGGCCGAGACGCCGGCGTACAGCGCGCCTGCCTGGAGTGGCTCCTCGGCTAGCCGGAGTGGTGAGCTTGCCGTTCTGGGCTAGTTAATCTGCCTCCAGGACGTCGACGAGGTGTCGCATGGTTGTTAATGCAGCCCTCAACTGGTCGGCGCCCACCTCAGCTCCGATCCGGTCCGCGAACGGCCGCTGGACGAGACCGATTCGCCGTATCGCCCAATAGCCCGCCTCCGTGCAGGCCAGTAGCTTGGCTCGCTGGTGTGCAGGATTTGGGCGGTACTCAGCGAGTTGCCGCGCGACGAGCAGGTCGGCGACCCGCTGCACTCCTTGCCGGGTCATTCCCATGAGCCGGCCAATCTCGGCTACGCTGCGCGGTTTGTCCAACACGCCTCCGAGCACTTGCCACCAGGCCGCGGTTATCCCACCTTTTCCCGCCATGTCCTGAGCAACGTCCATGAGGCGGCCGTTGAGGCGGAAGGTGGTGAGGATGAGGTCCGTCAGCACCTCACCGGCCTCGGTAGGTGGTGGTAGGTCGGGCCAGTCTTCGCGGGGCGGAACGATCGTCCGCTGCGTGTCCTGCGCCGTGTTCATGCGGCGTGCTGAGCCTGCATGAGTACGGGGAATTCGGTCGCGTCACCCCTGTGGAAGACGCCCTCGTAGGCCTGAAGCGTGCGATCTGACATCAAGCCGAGGCGTCGCAGCGTCGCGCAGGCAAACTGCACCGGCGACTGTGGGCCGGCGGTGATGAGATCGCCGTCCGCGACTGCACGCTCGTTGACGTAGAGGTCTCCGCCCGCGTACCCGGTGGCCATCAAATACTCGGCTGCCGCGCTGGTGTGCTGGCGTCTGTCGAGCAGTCCGGCTCGGGCAAGACCTGCGGTTGTGCCACAGATCGCCGCCACAGGAACGCCGGCATCCAGGAACTGTGCCGCCGCTGCAGCGAACGCTCCCCCGCCCCCGGCGTCCCACATGTCAGCGCCGGGCAAGATCAGCAGATTGCTTGACGCGGGATCAAGATCATCAAGTAGCAGATCGGGCAGGATACGGAGGCCGCCCATCGTGGTAATCGGTTCACGAGATTCGGCCACGGTCACG
>Ga0307287_10000561_pt1 | contig 13068 bp, 13 predicted proteins | sample ER_DNA_141_FD_194485 | JGI IMG/M metagenome (GOLD analysis project Ga0307287, IMG submission 194485) | Bulk soil microbial communities from the East River watershed near Crested Butte, Colorado, United States - ER_DNA_141 | ecosystem: Environmental > Terrestrial > Soil > Floodplain | place...
GGCGTTCAGGGTCGCACTCTGCTCGATCTCGATCTCGTGGCTGACCCGCAAAATCTCCAGTGGCTTCGTCCCGGTTCCGGTGTGTACGTTCACGCCGACGATCTTCTTGTCGCCCTTTTCCAGTTGGGTCTGATAGCGAAACGCCGAGTCCGCGATCTGTCCGGTGAACCAACCCTCCTCAATGCCGAGCAGCAGCCCCGAGGTGATCGGGCCGATCGCATGTCGCCGGGTCGAGCCGCCCCCCAGCTCTTCGATCCGGTCGAGCATGGCCACGACCTCCGCCTCGATCTTGTCGGTCAGGGCCTCGATGTACCACGACCCGCCGAGTGGATCGGCGACGTTGATCACGCCGGTCTCCTCAGCGAGTACCTGCTGGGTCCGCAACGCGATCTCCGCAGATTCCTGAGTCGGGAGTGCGAGCGTCTCGTCCATCGCGTTGGTATGCAGGGAATTGGTTCCGCCGAGCACAGCAGCGAGCGCCTCGATGGCGGTTCTTACCACGTTGTTGTACGGCTGCTGCGCGGTGAGGGAAACGCCGGCGGTCTGAGTGTGGAAGCGGAGCGATTGCGCACGGGCGGTCTTGGCCCCGTACCGGTCGCGTATCCAGCGGGCCCAGATCCGCCGCGCGGCGCGGAACTTGGCGATCTCCTCGAAGAAGTCGATGTGCGCGTCAAAGAAGAAGCTCAGGCCGGGAGCGAAACGATCAATCTCGAGCCCTCGGGACAGCCCGAGTTCGACGTAACCGAAGCCGTCAGCGAGAGTAAACGCAAGCTCCTGAGCAGCCGTGGACCCGGCTTCTCGGATGTGATAGCCGGAAACGCTCAGCGGCTTGTAGGCCGGGATCTTGCCACTGCAGTACTCCATCATGTCGCCGATCAAGCGAAGGTGAGGGCCGGGCGGAAACAGCCATTCCTTCTGAGCGATGTACTCCTTGAAGATGTCGGTTTGCAGCGTTCCATTGAGCGTCCTGATGTCAACGCCCTGTCGCTCAGCAGCCACGAGATACATGCAGAAGATCGGCACGGCCGGGCCGGAGATCGTCATCGACGTCGTGACAGCGCCGAGATCAATGCCAGAGAACAGCAGATCCATATCTGCTGCGGAGTCGATTGCCACGCCGCAGTGACCGACTTCCCCCAGGCTGCGGCTGTCGTCGGAGTCACGGCCCATCAAGGTCGGCATGTCGAACGCGACGCTAAGCCCGCCGCCGCCCGCCGCCAAGATCATCTTGTAACGCTCGTTGGTCTGCTGGGCATTGCCGAAGCCGGCGAACTGACGGATGGTCCAGGGACGCCCGCGATAGCCACTCGGATAGAGGCCTCGGGTGAAGGGATACTGCCCCGGCCAGCCGATCCGCTCCATTCGCGGATCGGCACTCTCATCATCCGGCCCATACACCGGATCGAGGTCGAGGCCAGAGAGGGTGGTGTAGTCGGCGTCGCGGACTTGACCTTTCGCCTGAGCCTCAGCAAATGCGGCGACCCACCGCTCCTTACCGCCCGCCCCTTCTGCGGTCATCACAACCTCCACCTTTGATACTAGGGTGCCCTACTAACGCGGCCAAGCCACCGTGCTGTGAAGGCGCGCGAGCGGAGCGAGCCATAGCAAGGTATCAGCAGCTCTCACATCAAAAGTCGCCTGCGGCTTCTCGCGGCATCGTGAGCAACCAGGTCAGCTGATCGCATTCCTCCGCGCTCAGCGCGCTCAGTCCGAAGCGAGCATTCACGATGGCCTCGGTCGCCCTCTCCATGATGTCCCGTCCCTTAGGGGTAATCGAGGCAAGCACCGCGCGCCCGTCCTCGGGATGGGGCGTACGACTGATCAACTCTGCCGCATCCAGGCGCTTCACCAGTGGTGTCACCGACGTGGCATGCACCTGAAGCCGCTCGCCGATCTTGCCCAAAGGCAACGAGCCGCGACGCGAGAAGGAAAGCAAGACCAAGACCTCGTAGCGGGCGAAGGTCAGACCCAATGGCCGAAGCAATTCATCCAACTCGGTCAGCAGCAATTGGTGCACCCGCATCAGCGAGGTGACAGCACGCATCCGAGGCATCTCGCCCCACTGGGTGGCCCATTGCTTGGCCGCCTCCTCGATCGGGTCGAATGGCAACCGGTGTCGCTCCACGGTGGTCATGTTCCGTCATCGTCCTCGGGCCCGGCAACCTGTTGACGCAAGTCGGCGGGCTGCATCGTCATGCGCAGCACATCCTCACGTTGGTCGATGTCGCTCACGTATGTGATCCTGTTCAAGCCCTGCACTTGAGCTGCGGATTCGAAGATGAAGTGCCCGTAATTCAGCCAGCGGCCGATAACGGGCTTGTTGACGGTGATGTCCAAGATCCTCGCCAGTGGCACGCTAGCGCGCGCCGTGGAAAAGACGCCGTTGACTCGAAACACTCGCTGGTTCGTGATCACGAAACGATCGCGGTACTCCTCGATGATTCGATAGATCGCCTGTACGCCAACCACCAGGCCGAGTATGAAGAAAATCCAATAGACGGCGCCGGTGAAGGCGAAGGCGCTGACCAGGATCACGAGGCCGATACCGAGACGCAGTCCCGGCCAGGCACTCGCCACCCAGTGCTTCTTGACCTCGAGAACCTTATGCTCGTCAGCCGTCGTCAAGATGTATTTATCGACGTGCGGATCGAGCCAGTTCACAACGCCCATGGGGAGCTAGCCAGCCAGCGACTGGAAGAACATGATGAGCGAGCGAAACACCCGGGCAAGAGCTCCAAATATGGCACGAACCGCATTCGCAGCCGCCTCGGGCTGCGCGACCAAATAGAAGAGCGCGAAGGCCACGACCAAGAAGACGATGATCCGCTTTACCCACACCATCTCGGACTATTCATCCTTCCGGTCTCCATAGAAGACTATTCAAACAGTCTGCGCCATGTACAGGCGCGCCATGTACAGGCAGACGCCTGGATAGTCTCTTTCTACCCGATGTGTGGCGAGATAGGCAGCAGGCACGCCGTCCAGAGACCTTGCCCTAAGCCCTGCTGCCGCAAACCTGCGGCTCAGAGTCCGGCGACTACTTTCTCCGCCGCAGCATACGGGTCAATTTCACCTCGACTCACCGCCTGTGCAAGATCGTTGAGCCAGGCTTCACCATTCAGACGGAATTCGGCGCGCAGTTTCGCGAGTGCGATGCTCTCCACCTCTCTCCGGGCCCGCGCGATGCGGCGGGCTTGGGCGCGCCCGGTAGCTACTTGGGATGTTCTGAACCGGTCGATAGCTGCCAGGAGATCCTCGATCCCGCGATTGTCGTACGCAACTGTCGAGACGATCGGAGGCTTCCAGTCGTCTGCGCCCCGATCCGTAAGAGCGATCATCGTCCGCAGCTCTCGCACGAGGGCCTGGGCGCCATCGCGATCACTTTTGTTGACTACGAAGATGTCGCCGATCTCCAAGATGCCGGCCTTGGCCACTTGGATTCCGTCCCCCATCCCAGGCGCGAGCAAGAGGAGCACTGTATCCGCCGTTTCGGCCACCTCGAGCTCCGATTGGCCGACTCCCACCGTCTCGACGACCACTGTGCCGAAACCGGCGGCATCGAATACTCGGAGCGCTTGCGGTGTAGCGACGGCAAGGCCACCGAGGTGACCCCTGGTCGCCATCGACCTGATGTAAACGTCGCGGTCGAGAGCGTGTTCCTGCATTCGAACGCGATCTCCCAGCAGCGCTCCCCCCGAAAACGGCGAGCTCGGGTCCACGGCCAATACACCGACCCGCTCGCCACGAGCTCGCAGTGCCCGGACCAGAGAGGTTGCCGTGGTCGACTTGCCGACTCCGGGCGGACCCGTCAAACCGATCACGTGCGCTCGTCCCGTGTCCGGCGCAAGCTCTTTCATGATCATCGGTAACGCCGGCGATGCGTTCTCGATCCAGCTGATCAAACGACCCAGTGCCCGCGGATTGCCGGACCGGACCGCTGCGACGACATCACCCACTTCGTCACCGTCAAGGGACACTGTCTTGTTTTGTGGAACGATGCGCGCGGCTTTAGCTGGATCCGTCGTTGGCCGGAACGGTGAGGATCAGGGCGTCGCCCTGCCCACCGCCGCCGCACAGCGCCGCGATGCCGGAACCGCCGCCACGGCGCCGCAGCTCCATAGCGAGCGTCAGCAGCAGCCGAGCGCCCGATGCACCAATCGGATGGCCCAGAGCGATCGCACCACCGTTGACGTTGACCTTCTCGTCGGTCTCCTCATCGCTGAAACCCAGGGCGCGGGCGCTCGCGACTCCGACCGCCGCAAAGGCTTCGTTGATCTCGATCAGTTTGAGGTCGGAGACATTGATCTGTTGCTTCTTCACCGCGACATCGATCGCATTGGCCGGCTGTAGCTGCAACGACGAATCCGGTCCGGCGACGCTGGCGTACGCGCCGATCTCGGCGATTACATCAAGCCCGAGTCGCGCAGCGGTCTCCTTGCTCATCACCACCATTGCCGCCGCACCGTCCGAAATCGGGCTGGACGAGCCCGCGGTGATCGAGCCGTCACGGCCGAACGCAGGCCTCAGCTTGCCAAGCGATTCAGCTGTCACGCCCTCGCGGATGCCTTCATCCTTGCTGACCACCAGATCGTCGCCGCGCCGCTGCGGGACGCGAACCTCCACGATCTCCTCCGCCATCGCGCCATTGGCCGTGGCGGCCGCCGCTCGCTGATGGGAACGCGCAGAGAATGCATCTTGATCTTCGCGACTGACCAGTTGCTCGCCCCGGTTGCAGCTGTCGGTCAGGGCGCCCATCGCCTGGTCGGTGAACGCATCCCACAGGCCGTCGTAGGCCATGTGGTCGATGATCGTGACGTTGCCGTACTTATAACCGGATCGGGAGCCAGGCAGGAGGTGAGGGGCTTGGGTCATGGACTCCATGCCGCCGGCAATGACCACCTCGCACTCACCTGCTCGGATCAGCTGATCAGCGAGCGCTACCGCGTTCAGCCCGGAAAGACACACTTTGTTGATAGTCACGGCAGGCACCGACATTGCGATGCCACCCTTCAGCGCAGCCTGCCGCGCCGGGATCTGACCAGTGCCCGCCTGCAGCACCTGGCCCATCACGACGTAGTCGACATGCTCCGGAGAAACGCCGGAGCGCTCGAGCGCTGCCGCGATGGCGTAGCCACCAAGGTCTGTGGCCGACATGTCCTTAAGGCCACCAAGTAGCTTGCCGATCGGCGTACGCGCCCCGCCGACAATCACTGATCCCATGCTCCACCTCCCAGCTCTTAGCTGTGCACTAACCATCACGTCCGATAGTTCGGTCAGACACCAGTCTGGCACTCTAAGGTGCATGACCAGAAAGCCTCCCGATCTCGCAGCTGTGCTGCCGGGCTTACTCGGTCTTGATCATGTCGGTATCGCGGTGCCTGATCTGGATGCAGCGATCCCCTTCTACCGTGACCTGCTTGGGCTGCAGGTCCGACATCGTGAGGACAACCTTGACCAGCAGGTTGCCGAAGTCATGCTGGCGAGCAGCGAGCGAGGACCGATGAGCAACCAGCTTCAGCTGTTGATGCCACTGACAGAAAGCTCGGTACTCAACCGCTTTCTGGTGAGACGCGGATCCGGCCTGCACCACGTGGCCTACGCTGTGTCAGATGTCCGGTCCGCATCCAAGATTTTGCGTCACTGCGGCGTACGGGTGCTTTATGATGCACCAAGAGCCGGTACCCGTGGCTCGCAGATCAACTTTGTCCACCCCAAGGACACTGGCGGCGTTCTGCTCGAGTTGGTCGAGCACCCCGCGGCGGATCCGCATAACGGCCTTGCGCCCAATGATTGAGCGCAAGGCCATCACTCGCGCGGGCACAGACTCGGCATCCATACCTATTCTCGGAGAGGGCTTCTTGCGGTGAACGCATCAGACAACACGGGGCTTGGCCTGTTCGACGACACAGCAAGCGCAGTCGGAAACTTCCCGACCGCACTGCGGGGCTATGACCGAACGGCCGTTGACGACTACGTCCGCACGCTTGAGGAAAGTGTCGTCAAGTCCCGTAGACACTCTGCGCAACTCGAGCAGCAGGTGACCCTACTCCAAGACGACCTCACCTCGGCGGGCGACAAGTCAGACAATGACGTTGATTATTCAAACCTGGGTGGGCGCGCCAACGACATTCTCAGGTTGGCTCAAGAGCAAGCACGTGAGCTCGTCCAGAACGCAACGATCGAGGCTGAGAAGCTCAAGGAGCAAGCCCGGCGTGAGGCAGACGGCCTGCGCAGCAACGCGAGCCGTGAGGGTGACGCCATCAAGAGCGGCGGTACAGCGCAGATTGATCAACTGCGCGCCAAGTTGCGCGAAGAGGTCCAAGGCCAGGTCGATAAGGCCAAGGCCGAAGGGGATGCGCTGATCGCGGCTGCTCGGCGGCAGGCCGATTCGATACGTCGCGAGGCCGATCACGAGGCGCAGGCAACGCGTCAGAATGCCTACCTTGACACCGAGAACCTGCGCCGTACGGTTGAGCGCGAGGCGGCCGAGGCGCGATCCAAGCTCGCTGCCGAGCGGGAGCAGGCAGTTGCGCAGCTCAAAGTGACCCATGACGATGCACAGCAGAAGACCGCAGCCCTGCTCGCCGAGGCAACCAAGCACCACAGCCAATCTGCTGAGCGTCTTGAGACCGATCTGGCCGAGGCGGCCCGGATTCGCGCCGAGGCTCTCGCCGAGGCCGAGCAGACCAAGGGCGCAGCCGCTCAGGAGGCCGAGGCGCGGATCGCCACCGCGAAGAAGCAGGCCGCAGCGATCAACGAGCGGACCCAACAAGAGTTCGCGTGGCGGAAGCAGCAGTTGCGCAGGGAGACCGAGCTGCTGCACCAGCGCAAGCAGGCGGTGCTCAGCCAGTTGGCCAGCTTGTCGGCGCTCGCCGAGCAGACGGCCAGCGCGTTCCCAGATCTCGACGACCCCAGCGAGCTGGAAGGTGGTGAGGTCGGGGATCGCACCGTGATGCGCCCCGACATGCTGCCACCTGCCGGCCTGGGTGAGGACAGCTCCGCCGGCAGCAAGCCTGGCTCAACTGGCAGGAACGGCGGAAGGGCCAGTGAAGCTCGCGAACCGGAGATCGATGGTGACGCGACCGTGCTGGTGTCTCCGTCGGATCTATCCGACGAAGGAGCCAAGTCGAAGTAGCACACGCCAGCGGTTGGCTGCAATGATCATCACCTGCTGACCTGCTGACCTGCTGGCTCTCTGGCTTCGAGTGCCGTTACCCTGAGTTGACTCGGGGTAACGGCACTTTGGCGTGTAAGGAGCCGGCGTGAACATGTCCCCAGGAGTTGTCTCGCATACCGATGATGGCCGCTTTCCGCTGGTCCGCAAAGGCTATGACCGAGCAGCCGTTGATCATTTTGTGAGGGCGACACAGGCCCAGATCGCTCAGCTGTTGCAGCAATACGACTCACTGATGGGCAACAACTATGACCTCCGCCAGGCGCTCGACCAAGCCAACGCCCGGGCTACCGAGGCCGACTTCTCCGGACTCGGCGGGCGGGTCCAGGAGCTGCTCCACATCGCGGAGGAACAGGCGACCGACATCACCCACCAGGCCGTTCAGGAGACTGATCGGCTGAGGGCGCAGGTGCATGCCGAAATCAACGAGCTACGTCAAATTGCGACCGCGGAACTGGCCCAGCTGCGGGACGCTCAGCTAGCCGAATTGGAGTCGCTGCGGCTCCGGGGTGAGCAAGACGCACTCCAGCTGCGGGAACACGCTATGACCGAGGCTGTGCAGTTACTGGCCTCGGCTCGACTGCAGGCTGAGGCTGTTCGCACTGAGGCCGAATCAGGCGCCACAGGCATGCGGAACGCCGCCACTTTCGAGTCGCAGCAACTCCTCGCCGCAGCTGAACGCGACAGTGCAGCCGTACGCCAGGAGATTGCCGATCAGCGGGAGCGGGTGCTGGCCGAGCTGAAGCAGGCGCAGGACTCGGCGAATCAGGACATGCAGGCGATGCTGTCGAAAGCGACCGAGCTGCAAAGAGCAGCAGGCGACCGCCTGACGGAGGAGACCGGGCACGCTGCCAAGGTTCGTAGCGAAACGCTGGCCAATGCGGAACGCATCAAGGTGGACGCCAGCACCGACGCGGAGCAGATCATTGATCGGGCGCGGCATCAGGCAGCGGCCATTGACGACCGGGCGCGGCATGAGCTCGCGCTGCGAAGGCGGCAGATGAGGGACGAGCAGGACCTGCTCAATCGCCGCAAGCACGCCATGCTCAACCAGCTCACCTCGCTGAGTGCATTGGCGGTGGAGACTGCCGAGAACCTGCCTGATGTGCCTGAGGTGCCTGATGCGGAATTCTCCGCAATCGTCGGCTTTGGAACCGGGCACGGCGCTAGCGAGGCCGAGATGGAGAGTGATCCGACCATCGGCAGTGCGGCCGAGTCCGAGGTGGTGGCTGAAGAGGATGCAGCCGAGAAAGAGGCTGCGGCTGAGGAGGACGCGGTCGAGGAGGAGCGTAAGCCCGAGTCCAAGCCCAGTGCCGCCTGAGCGGCTCGCTCGCAGCTGATCGCTGCGTAACCGCTCAGAACAATCGGTCGTCGGCGCTGTCCAGTCCGCGCAACACGTCGTAGTCAACCGTCACGCAGCTGATCCCGCGGTCGGTGGCGAGCACCCGTGCCTGGGGCTTGATCAACTGCGCAGCGAGGATGCCGCGTACGCTGCCGAGCAGCGTATCGCGGCGCATCAGGTCTAAGTAGCGACTGAGTTGTTCGACGCCGTCGATCTCTCCGCGACGCTTGATCTCGACTGCCACGTACGCCCCTGATGCGTCCCTGCAGAGGAGGTCGACCGGCCCAATGGGAGTGGGATGTTCCCGCCGTACCAGGGACAAACCAGGCGCCAGTGTCTCGGGATGTTCAGCGAGAAGTGCTTGCAGATGCGCTTCCACACCATCCTTCTGCAGGCCTGGATCGACGCCAAGTTCATAGGAGGAGTCGTGATACACCTGCCCGAGCAAGATCTGGAGCGTGTCACCATCACGCCCCCGAACCTCCCAGAGCGCGGTGAGCGGTTCATCGCCCAGCACAGGGTGCTGCTCGGGCCCAGGGCCTTCCAGCTCCACCAGCGCGCAAGGAGGGCTCATCCAGTTCAACGGCTTGTACGCCCGGTCGTCTGCATGGATCGAGACCGATCCGTCGGCTTTGATCAAGATCAGCCGCGGCGCCATCGGCAGATGTGCGGTCAGCCGTCCTGTGTAGTCCACCTGGCAACGGGCAATCACCAACCGCACCGGAACAACATAAGGCACGTGGGACGTATAGCTGCGAGCGTCGCGGGAATCGCGCGCCGCCGAGCGGAGGAGGAGGAAGGGTGAGTGGGCACGCTCTTTGGTCTGCGAGCGACGACGACGTCGGCGGATTCCAAGCGCGATGCTCGAGCAACTCCAAATCAAAGGGGGGCCGGTCTGCGGCTGGTGCCATGCTTGACTCGACGAACTGAGCGCGATGCGCGAGCGGCTCTAGATGAAGGGAGCTCTGAGTGGCCCGACGACCGAGCAAGCACCTGCGACAGGCGCGACCGCTTAGCTCCGGACACGCGACGTCTGCGGCGAAACGGGACGGCCGTTGGATCGTACGCAGCGTGCCGGGCGCATCGGCCACCAAACCCTATCGGTGTCCCGGATGCAACACCGAGATCGCCGCAGGCACTCCTCACGTCGTCGCGTGGCCCGACACACCTGGCCTGCTTTCCACGTCCGGAGTCGAGGAGCGTCGGCACTGGCACACCGGCTGCTGGCAGCGCCGGCCATGACGGCCACTCCACTGGAGAATGGGCTCTTCAGCACCCAGCTGGGCAGCGCAGGACCCCGCGTGGCCTTTCTGCACGGTCTTTTTGGCCAGGGAAAGAACTGGACCACGATCGCCAAGGGCTTGAGCAGATCTGCGCGCGTCACATTGGTGGATCTACCCAATCACGGACGGTCCCTGTGGACGGATCACTTTTCCTATCCCAAAATGGCCGGGCTCGTTGCCGAACTGCTGCAAGCCCACGGCGGAGATGATCGGTGGGCGGTGGTCGGGCACTCGATGGGTGGCAAGGTTGCCATGACACTCGCCTTGCTGCATCGAGAGCTGGTGCAGCGACTGTGCGTTGTGGACGTCTCGCCGGTGCGGTCGCGGCAGACGAGTGAATTCGCCACATTCGTGCGCGGCATGCGTGCGATCGACCTGCGAACCTTGACCGATCGCAAGGACGCTGACGCCCAGCTCGCGGGCTACGTCAGCGATCCGGTCATCCGCAGCTTCCTGCTGCAGAATCTTCGACGCGAGCCATCGGTTTCCGGCGAAGGCTGGCGATGGCAGATGAACCTCGATCTGCTCGGCGACTATCTCGACCTGATGAGTGCCTGGCCCGAACTCGATGCCCAGCCCTATGAGGAACCTGTCCTCTGGCTGGCCGGCGCCGCATCACACTACATCCGGCCCGAGTACGCCGCTGCCATGAGGGCACTCTTCCCACGCACTCAACTGGTGACAATCAAGAGTGCTGGACACTGGGTTCACAGCGAACAACCGCAGGTCTTCCTCGCCACAATTCGCCGGTTCCTCGGGCTGTAGCCTTGAGCAGCTCTGACCCGCTGCACAACTCATCCATCCAGGAGGTCAGGTTCGCCCGTGACCGAGCTCCTCACAATTGTGCTGCAACTCATCCCGCTTGACGTGCTGGCCAATGCGCCGTCTCCGACGCCGTCACGTGGGGCTTATCCTCGCGGCAGTCAAGGTTTTGCCGCCTACATCATCGGCGGTTTCATCGGCCTCGGCATCTTGGTGCTGGCCATGGCGTTGCTCAACCGGCGCCCGAAGCGGCCAGGCCGCCGTCCCCTCGATCAGTGATCATCAGTGGTCCAGAACCACATCCCGGCGAGGCGGGCGTCAGACTCTTGTCGCCGTCGCGATCTGGCACGGGTTGTTGGGTCGACCCGTTCCGTCGGCGTTGCGCCCGTCCTGGCCCTCCTCAGCCATCGATGCCACCACGTCTCGGGAAGCCTTGTCCATGTCGCCGAAAATCGTGAAGTTGCGCTTCTTGTCGAGGCTGGTTGAGTCGGCCCAGACGAGGAAGAACTGAGAACCGTTGCTGCCGGGCCCGCCGTTAGCCATGGCAACTGTGCCCTCGGTGTAGGTCTCGGTGCCGTCAGTCTCGTTGGCGAACTCGTAGCCAGGGCCACCTTTCCCGGTGCCGGTCGGGTCTCCACATTGCAGGATGAAGATCCCCGAATCAGCCAGCCGATGGCACTGGGTGTCGTCGAAGTAGCCCTGCTCGGCCAGCGAAACAAAGGAATTGACCGTGCACGGCGCCTTGGCCCGATCCAAGGTGATCGTGACAGTGCCATTGGTCATCGAGAGCACGTAACTGGTCGTCCCGCTGGTCGGCACGCCAGTCGTCGGCGGCCGCGCGACCGGGCGCGCCGCGTTACCGGAGAGGAAGTATTCACAGACGCCACTCCCATCCACCGCTGCGGGGGACGCGCTAGGTGCCTGAGACGGCGACGCCGATGTTGCCGAAGGGCTCGGTGGTGGCGGCGCCACAGGGATCTGCCCGCAGCCAGTCGCCAACACAGCAACACTCATGATCGCGATTGCAGTAGCTCTACCAACGCGCATCACCGTTGTACTGTGCCACAGCGAAAACCCCGTTCCTGGCAACGACAGGCCGCTACCGCAGGGATGCGCCCAGAGCTCGCCGACGGCGTTTGCGTAGGGTGTGATCATGGTTCGGCTCACCCGCATCTACACCCGAACGGGCGATGGCGGAAAGACACAGCTCTCGGACCTGTCCCCGGTCAGCAAAACCGATCCGAGGGTTGAGGCGTACGGAGATGTCGACGAGGCCAACTCCGCGATCGGGGTGGCTCTTGCAGCCGGTGAGCTACCCGACGATATTGCCGACGTGCTGCGAACAATTCAGAACGAGATGTTCGATGTCGGTGCCGACCTGTCAAACCCACTGCGTGTGCCGAGCAGGCCCGATCCGCCGCCGGAGCTTCGCGTTACCCAGGCCTACATCGGCCGCCTAGAGGCCTGGTGTGATCGGTTCGGCGATCCACTGCCGAACTTGACGTCTTTCATCCTGCCGGGTGGTACACCCGCCGCCGCGCAGCTGCACGTGGCGCGTACGGTGGTGCGACGAGCCGAGCGCGCCGCGTGGTTTGCGGTCCAGGAATACGGAACCGAGGCGGTCGCGGCTGGGGAACACTCGGGCGGAATCAACACCTTGGCGATCACCTATCTCAACCGACTGTCCGATTTGTTGTTCATCCTGACCCGGGTAGCCAATGGAACAGATGGCGATGTGCTGTGGATACCCGGCGGCGATCGAAGCCACAGTTCAGTGTCGACGCACTAAAGCCGCTCTCAATCGATACGAGCCACAAGGGAGGATCCGATGGTCACTGAGGCCGCCGATCTCAAGGAAGCCACTGGCAAGGCCGAGCCAGCCCAACCGCGGCCGGTCACCCTGTTCACCGGACAGTGGGCCGATCTTCCCTTCGAAGAGATGTGTCGGCTCGCCGCGGGCTGGGGGTACGACGGACTGGAGATCGCCTGCTGGGGTGACCATTTCGATGTTGCGAAGGCAGCCGAGGACGACAGCTACGTCCAGGAACGGAAGGATCTCCTCGAGAAGCATGGGCTCGGGTGCTGGGCGATATCGAATCACCTCAATGGCCAAGCCGTGTGCGAGGCAATCATCGATGATCGCTACAAGAACATGGTCAACCCACGGGTCTGGGGTGATGGTGACGCGGAGGGCGTACGACAGCGGGCCGCCGAGGAAATGAAGATCACCGCACGCGCAGCCGCCGCCTTCGGCGTCGACACCGTGGTCGGATTCACCGGATCAGCGATCTGGCATTACGTGGCGATGTTTCCGCCGGTCGATGACAAGATCATCCAGGAGGGTTACGCCGATTTCGCCGACCGCTGGAACCCGATCATTGACGTCTTCGACGAGGTCGGCGTCCGATTCGCCCACGAAGTTCACCCGAGCGAGATCGCGTATGACTACTGGTCAACGGTTGCCACGTTGGATGCTATCGATCACCGATCGGGCTTCGGCCTGAACT
>Ga0307287_10000564_pt1 | contig 12977 bp, 8 predicted proteins | sample ER_DNA_141_FD_194485 | JGI IMG/M metagenome (GOLD analysis project Ga0307287, IMG submission 194485) | Bulk soil microbial communities from the East River watershed near Crested Butte, Colorado, United States - ER_DNA_141 | ecosystem: Environmental > Terrestrial > Soil > Floodplain | place: USA...
CGGCCGGGCGAGCGACGGTCGATGCGTCGACTCCTCCTAGTCAAGCCGGGCCAATCGGTATTGACGAGAAAGAGCCATCACCCCAGCTCAAGCGGTTGCCGATACCTTGTTCTGGGTATAGAGGACCACCGGCCCTTGAGCCCCGGGAACGAGGCCAGAGAGGCCCCGAAGGAAGGAAGGAGCCGCACGTGAGCGGAGCCAGCAGCTCGACGGAGCGGGCCGAGGGGACATCCCCGATCCGAGTCTTGGTCGCCGACGACGAGGAGACGGTGGTCGAAGTCCTCCGTTCGCTCATCGGATCCGACCCGTCGCTCCAGTTCGTTGGCGCCGCCCACAACGCGGAAGACGCGATCGAGCTCGCGATGCGCGAGCGTCCCGATGTGGTCCTGCTCGATGTTCGCATGCCGGGCGGCGGTGGGCTGCGAGCCGCGCGCGAGATCAGCAGGCGGTGCGCGCCCACGAAGGTCGTGGCCCTCTCCGCCCACGAGGACTCGGACACGGTGATCGGCATGATCAGCGCCGGTGCGAGCGCCTACGTTCCGAAGGGCGATTCGACCGACAAGATCCTGCGCACGATCCATCGAACGATCGACGCGAACTACGCGGCAGCTGAACAACCGCCGCAACTCACCGTGATCTCTCCGCTCCTCCCCCGGCGAACCCAGCAGAGCACGGCGGTCGCGAAGGCGATCCTGGACGGCGCGATCACCGTCGAGTTCGCGCCGATCGAGGACGTCACGACAGGACGCGTGGTTGGGTTCGACGCCAGGCCGCGCGTGGCGACCCTTCCCCATCGTTCCTACGACCACTGGCTCGCCGATGCGGAGTCGGCGGACCTCCTGCTCGATATCGAGATGGCGGCGTTCCGGGCGAGCCTCCTCGCGTTGCCTCTGATCCCGGAAGACGTCTTCCTCGAGTTCGAGGTCACACCGTCGAGCCTGACCGAAGGACGGTTCCGCCGAGCGATACGCCGCCCGATCGGCTCCCGGATCGTGCTGGGACTCTCGCCCCTCGCTCCTGTAGATGCCTCGGTGCTCGGAGCGGCCGGTCCCAGCGGGATCCTGGCAACGCTTCGCGGGCGGGACGTTCGCATCGCCGCGAGAGATGTCGGCCCGGGCTTCGCCGGGCTTCGGCACCTCTCCTTGCTCTCGCCCGAACTGGCCTGGCTGGACGAGACGCTGGTTCGTTCGTTGGGCCAGAGCTTCTCGACCCACTCGATCGTCGCCGCGCTGGTCGCATGCGCATCCGACGTGGGAGCCCGCCTGATCGCGCCCGGCGTCATGTCCGAGGAGCAGCTGCACGAGTTGGGGAACCTCGGCGTCGAGCTGGTCCAGGGGCCGATCGTGGGGGAGCCGATCCCCCTCTCGGAGCTCCGTCAGGAACGCGGGATGTGGGGCTCGGTGGAGGTCAAGCGATGGAGCCCGGATGCCGATGAAGAGATGAGAGACGTTGCTCCGTCGAGCACCTCGACCCCGGGAGGTGGAGCCTCGTGACGAGGTGGAAGAGTCGTGTGACCGTGATCCCGCTGTCCACCATGGCGATCGCTGTCGCGGGCGTCTCGTTCGCGCACGCAACCTGCCCACCCCAGGACGCCGTGTGCCTCGGCGAGATAACCGCCGGCACCGGCCAGGGCGTCGTGAACGACACGATCGGACACGTCGACGCTCCCGGGGACGACATCGTCGCCCCCGTGAGTGACGCCGTCGACCCGGTGATGGGTGGCGTGGTCGATCGCGTGAATGATCTCCTCGATGGCGCCGGGGTCGACCCACCGGATCCCATCGGTGGAGGTGGCGGCGGCGGGACACATCATCCGCCCGGCGAGGGGTCTCCGGGCACCTCGAGACACGATCCCCGTCACGGGGGGACGACCAACGGACGGATCCCTGGCGTCCTCGGCCTGCATGGTTCGACCGGCTCTGGGCACGCGCCGTTGGATCCGACACCTTCGGTCGTGCGCGACCCCGACCTCGCATCCAGTGATCGGCTCGGCGCCGCGTTTGAGGGCGTGGCACGCAGCCTGGCGATCGTGCTTACCCTCTTCGGGCTCGCCGTCGGGTTCGTCGCGATCCAGGATCGACTCGATCGGAACGACCCGCGGCTCGCGCTCGCACCGGTGGAGTCCGACATCGTGGAGTTCGCGTGATCCTTCGACGCGCGCATCGAGGTCTGTCGGCCGACCCGGCCGAGCTGCTCTCGATCACCGAGCGTTCGCGGTACCTTTCCGGACTTCGCCTTGGCCTCGCGGGCGTGATCACCTTCATCGTTCTGGAGTCCGGCAGCGAAGCGGCGGTCGCGGTCTCGACCGCGACCGCCGCCTTCCTCGCCCTCTCGTTCCTCGCCGCCGGGATCGTCCGCGGTGGCGGACGAGCCGCGGTGCCCGTGCTGCAGGGGTCGCTGCTGGTGGACGGCCTCTACCTGGCCACCGTGATCGCGCAGACGGGAGGGGCCGCGGAGGCGATCCAACTCATGCCGTACGTCCATGTCGTGGGCGTGACGCTGCTCTGCTCCTACCGGACGGGGCTGAAGCTCGCCCTTTGGCACACCCTGCTGTTGCTCCTGGTGATCGAGTCCGGTCGATCCGGTGTCCTGCACGGCCGGATGGCGGCGGGCATCGGCGCGAACGTGGAGGACGCGGCAACGCTCACCATCGCCGGGCTGTGGGTGTTCGCCCTCGGCACCGCGCTGTTCTCGGCCGCGAGCGAGCGCCAACTGCGGCGACAGAAGCACGACCTCTCGCGGCTCTCCGCCATGGTCGCTCGCGTGGACACCGACCCCGAGGCCGCGGACATCCCCGACGTGCTCCTCGAAGAGCTGTGCTCGACCTTCGGGTTCGAGCGAGGGGTGGTCCTCGCGTCGCCGCACGACGACCTCGACCTTCTCGCTTGGGCCGGGATCGAGTCTCCAACCGACGTCGACGTCGGTATCGACCGCTCGGTGTCGCGAGCCTGGGAGGAACGTGCGAGCCAGCTCCTTCGAGTCATCGACCCCGATACGGACCCTCGACTCGCATCGCTCCTCCCGGAAGCCAAGAACGTGCTCGTGGTGCCGTTGCTCCGCGGGCGGCGACAGGGACTCGGGGCCGTCGTCGTCGAACGGGGGACCGGGCATCCGACCATGCGGCGATGGGTGATCGCGATGGTCGAGCAGTTCGCCGAGCACGCGGCCCTCGCGCTCCACAACGCCTGGCTCACGGAGGAGCGCGAATCGCAGCTCCGGACCATCCAGGGTCTCGAGCAACAGCTTCGAGCGCACAACGAGGAGCTCGAGGCAAAGGTGGCCGAGCGAACCGAGGAGCTGCGGCACGTCATCAGGGACCTCGAAGAGATCGACGAACAACGGCAGCGACTCCTGGAGCACGTCGTGCGAGCGGCCGAGGAGGAACGCACCCGGATCGCCCACGACATCCATGACGACCCGGTGCAGAAGATGGTGGCTCTGAAGATGCGGCTCGAGCTGCTCCGGAAGCAACACCCCGACCTCTCCGACGTCGATGAGTCCCTCGAGGTCATGGGGCTGACGATCAAGAGCATGCGGACGTTGCTCTTCGACCTGAGCCCGCCCACACTCGAGGAAGAAGGGCTCGGATCGGCGCTGACGTACCTGTTGGAGAACTCGAACTCGTCGTTCGAATGGTCGATCGACGACGACGAGATGGACGAGGAACCGTCGGTCCGCACCTCGCTCATCCTCTATCGGATCGCCCAGGAAGCGTTCGCGAACGCCCGCAAGCACGCGAAGGCGAAGCATGTTCGCCTGATATTGGACCGCCGAGACGGTGGCACCTTGATGCAGATCGTCGACGACGGCGTCGGGTTCAAGCCCCAGGACGCGGTCGTCGCCGCGCCCGGCCACCTGGGCCTGGCCGCGATCCGCGAGCGGGCCGAGATGGCGGGCGGCTGGACGAAGCTCTGGAGCCTGCTGGGCCAAGGAACCACGCTCGATGTGTGGCTGCCGGACGAGGAGGCGGATCCATCCCGGATCGCGATCGAGGATCTCGGAGGGATGGTCGCCGAGGTCGTCCCCCTGCCCGACCGATCAGGGGTTCCGTCCATCGAGACAGCCGTCCACTCACACGCACGGTGGAGCGGAGAAGGATGACGATGGGTCGCATCCGACTGATGCTCGCCGACGATGAGGGTCAGGTCCTCGAGGCGATGACTCAGCTCGTGTCGACTGATCCGTTCATCGACCTGGTCGGGACCGCGAAGGACGCGGGCGAGGCGATCGATCTCGCCGAGCTCCATCTGCCCGACGTGGCTCTCCTCGACGTCCGGATGCCCGGTGGTGGCGGCAGCAGAGCTGCCCGAGAGATCCGCCTGCGCTCCCCTGAGACCCAGATCGTCGCACTTTCGGCGAGCACGGACCCGAGAACGGTCGTGTCGATGGTCCGCGCGGGCGCCGTGGGCTACGTGGGGAAGGATCAATCGGGGGATGAGCTCCTGCGCGCGATCCATCGGTCCGCCGACGGGCGATCCAGCATCCTTGTGGATCGGCTGGCGGAGCGTCTGACCGAGCACCAGTCGAGTCAGCTCGTCCAAGCGTCCGAGCGAGCTCGCGTTTCCAAGGAGCGGATCGAGGAAGCGATCCATGGCAACGCGCTCGAGACGGTGTTCCAGCCCATCGTCGAACTGCACCACGGCGGCATCCGCGGGGTCGAAGCCCTCACCCGGTTCATGAGCAAGCCTCGGCGATCTCCCGAAACCTGGTTCGTCGAGGCGGCGAACCAGAGGCTGCTCACGCAACTCGAGCTCGCCGCCGCAGCCCGGGCGCTCGAACATCTGGACGCGATCCCGGATGACGTCTACTTGTCGGTGAACGTGTCAACGGAGACCCTTTGCGAACCTCGCCTGCTAGCGATGCTGCAGGCCAACCCGGCGTCGCGTGTCGTGCTGGAGCTCACCGAGCGGACGCCGGTCGTGGACTATGCGGAGATGAGCGAATGGCTGGCAGACCTCCGCGCGCTGGGTTCGCGGCTCGCGGTGGACGACGTGGGCAAGGGATTCTCCGGGCTCGGCCACCTCGTCGAGCTCGCGCCCGATCTCCTGAAGTTCGACCGGAGCCTCGTCGCCGGCGTCGACACCGACACAACCAAGAGCGGCCTCATCACACGTCTGACATCGTTCGCCGATGAGGTCGGGATGGAAGTTGTCGCGGAAGGCATCGAGACCGAAGCGGAGCTGAACACCCTCCGTGCACTGGGCGTCGAGACCGGACAGGGCTTCCTGCTCGGCCGACCGGGGCCGATCCCGCCGTTGGTCAACGGGACGTGGGAATGGCCGATGCGCACCCGCCCGTTCGGCTGAGCCTCCCTCACTCGAACAGCGCGAGGAAGACGTTTACGAGCCGGGCCGTGCCGGAGTCGAGCACACCGGCGAACGTACGGCGGAACGGGTCCCTCGTGCCGATCCCGGCGTCCCGGGCCAAGCGGCGCAGATCGTCCACGTATCCCGGCGTCGCGAACGGGACCTCCTTGTGATCCGTCGGGTACCCGTGCTCCGCCTTCCAGAGCTCGCTCAGGATCTGCGCCTGACCTTCCTTGGAGAACTGCGTGAGGGACTTCGCTTCTCGTAGACCGGAGGGGCCTCCGAAGTCGTACGGGTCACCCCCGAACGGCCGTCGCACCTGCTCGATGAGTCCTGACAGGAGCTGTGCCTGGCCGGCGCGGTGCTCCCACACGTGCGCGAGCTCGTGGATCAGCGTGGCCTCCGACGGAAGGTCCTCGGGTCGGATCGGCCGCTTGAACCGGACGACCGTGTTGCAGGTCCAACCGGTCCCTCCCCCTCCGATCACGTAGGGACTGGTGGTCACCTTCACCTTCTTCAGGTCGAGTGAGGGTCCGAAGAAAGCCTGGGCTCGTGCGAGCCATTCATCCAGAGGGCAGACGGTTACCTCGATCTGTGCGAGCTCCTCACCCGATCGGGCGTGGATCATGTGCGACCCTCCTCTGGAGAATCTCGTTCGGAATCGCGGGCCTTCTCCCGATGCCGGGGTTCCCCCGCCCGACCAGCTGACGTCCGCGAGGGCGCCGGGGGCCACCACGAGCTCGATCGGCTCGCGTGGGAAGAACGCGGCGCGCTTCGCCTTGATCTCCATGCGCCTTACGTCGCCGGCTCCTCCGGCCGGCCGAACCCGCCGCCGCCGCCCGACCGGACGCTGAGCAGATCCCCGACCTCGAGCGGGCCGTACGCGGTGACGCGATCGGTCATCACGATCTCTCGATCGGTCTCCGGGTTCACGATGAGGACCCCCGGCTCACCGTCCTCACCTCCGTCGAGACCCTTCGCGAGAGGGTCGCGTGTGTTCTCCACCGTGTACTGCATCTGGATCCCAGGCTGGAGGATGCGGAAGTCGCGAGCGACGCCGGGCCCACCGCGCCGGCGGCCGGCGCCGCTGAACTCCGGCAACAGCTCGTGCCGCTCCACCCGTAGCGGGTATCGCGTCTCGATCACCTCGACGGGTGTGTTCCTGGTGTCGCCGTCTCCGACGAAGATCAGCGCGGGTCCGTCGTGATCCGGGCGCGCGCCCGCCCCACCGGGGTGGACGTCCGTGAAGACGAAGGGCTCGCCGTCGCGGGCGTCGACCCGGTAGAGATCCACGCCGAAGATCTGATAGCCCCCGGCGGGCGCGCGATCGGGAAGGACAGGTGCGAGCGCACGGATCACGAGCTCGATCAACGCCACACCCACGTAGCCGTATGAGTCAACCGGGGCGGGTCGCTCGGGGCTCACCAAGAGGCCGGGCTCGACGTCGAAGTCGAAGGCCGTCACGTGCCCTTCGTTCCCGACCTCGTACGGAGCCAGCAGGCCCTTCAGCGCGCACCGAACGTCGCAGCGGGCGCCCGGATCGTTGATCGGACCGGCGGCGGTGGGACTCGTCCCGTCGAACGTCACGCGCAAGATCTCGCCGGCGATCTCGATCTGCACCGCGACCCTCTGGCGTTTCGTTCGGTCGATGCCGTCGTGGTCGAGCTCGACGCTCGCCTCGTATCGGCCGTCTGGCAACTGGGCGATCCGCGCACGCATCGCGGCGTCGGTCCGTTCGATGATCCGATCCATGGCGTCGACGACCGTCCCGGAGCCGTACCGATCGCAGAGGCGCTGTACACGCTCGATGCCGCGCCGGCACGACGCCATCTGCGCGGCGAGGTCACCTCGGACCAGGTCGGGCACCCGGACGTTGGTTTCGATGAAGCGCAGCAGCTCGTCGTTCGGCGTGCCGGCTCGGACCAGCCGCTGATGCGTGAAGCAGATCCCCTCCTGGTACACGTCGGTCGTGTCGGGCGCCCACCCGCCGGGACTCTTCCCCCCGATGTCGGCCCAGTGGGCGGTCACGATCGCGAACCCGATCAGCGTGCCCGCGTGGAAGATCGGCGAATACACCGACGTGTCGGAGATGTGGGTACCCGTCAAGAAGGGATCGTTCACGATCAGCACGTCGCCCTCGCGGAATCCATCGGGGCCGTGAGAGTCGATCCCCGATCGGATCGTGTCCGAGAGCGCGCTGATGAAGCCGGCGATCCCGGGCGCCTCAGCCCAGAGACGTCCGTCGGCACCGACGATCCCGAGTCCGAAGTCCTGTACCTCGTAGAGGAGCGGGTTGTGCGCCGTCCGGACCAGGGTGCGATTCATCTCGAGGGCGGCCGCGGAGAGGCCTCCCCGGATGACCTCTGTCGTGACGGCGTCGGTGGCGGTCATGAGGCGGCCGTTCGCGCCAGCATCAGGTTCCCGAGCGGTTCCGTCCGCGCCGTCCACCCGGGCGGGACGAGCGTCGTCGAGGTCCATTCCTCGACGATCGCGGGGCCGACGACCGGCTGGTCCACGGCGAGCGAGTCGCGGTCGTAGATCGCGGTCGGCACGGTTTCGCCCGCCTCCCGGAAGAACACGCGCCGCTCGGATCTCGGCGTCGCGTCCGAGGTCACCGCCCATCGGGGCCATCGAGGTTCCTCAGCAGGCACGACGCCGCGACACCGGACGGTGACCAGCTCGACGACCGCCTCGGGATCTCCATGCCCGTAGAGCCGGCGGTGTCGGGCGACGAATGCGGCGCGGAGCGCCGCGGCATCGCCCGAACCCCATGCGGGATCGAGATCCACCGTGACCGTGTGCTCCTGTCCCTCGAACCGGAGGTCCGCACGTCGCTCGACCTCGACCCGATCGCGCGCGATCCCGAGATCGTTCAGCCGTTCCACGACCTCGGCGCCGAGCGACCCGAGCTCGGCCACGGAGCTCCGCATCGCCTCGTCGTCCAGACGGAGCACCCGGGTGGTCGAGACGTCCTCCCGGTACTCCGACGCGAGGATGCCCCACGCCGAGAAGTTGGCCGGCGCGCGGGGCACGACGATCGTGTCGATGTCGAGCTCGGTGGCGGAGGCGGCGGCGAACAGTCGACCCCCACCGCCGTAGGCGTAGAGGGCGAAGGCTCGGGGGTCGATCCCGCGCTCCACCGTCATCGAGTGGATCGCGTTGGCCATGGCGGTCTCGACGATCCGCAGCACGCCCTCGGCTGCCTCCTCGACACGCATCCCGAGTGGCGTCGCGACCCTGTCGGCGACAGCACGTTCCGCCGCGCCCGCGTCGAGCAACATCCTCGAGCCGAGGAAGCGCTGCGGATCCACCCTGCCGAGGACGAGGTGGCAGTCGGTGACCGTCGGCTCCCCGCCGCCGAAGCCGAAGCAAGCCGGTCCCGGTCGCGCGCCGGCGCTCTGCGGCCCGACGCGCAGCGCACCGAGCTCGTCGATCCACGCGATCGAGCCCCCGCCAGAGCCGATCGAGGCCACATCGACGGTCGGGGCGAGGACGGGAAGCCCGGCGATCTCGGTCTCGGTGCGCTGCTGGACACGACCGCCCTCGATGATCGCCACGTCGTAGGTCGTGCCTCCCACGTCGGCGCAGATCGCGTCGGGATGGCCCAGGCGACGGGCGAGCGCGGCGACCCCGATCACGCCGCCGGCGGGCCCCGAGGAGAGTGTCCGCACGGGCAGCTCGAGGGCACGATCCGCCCCCATCACCCCTCCGTTCGATTGCATCACGCCCATCGCGTCGTCCATGCCGGCAGCCCCGAGCCGGTCGCGCAGCGATCCCAGGTACGTTCCGAAGAGCGGTTGCACGTACGCGTTGATCACGGTGGTCGAGGTTCGTTCGTATTCGTGCCATTCGGCCGCGATCGCCGACGACAGGGTCATCGGCAGATCCGGATGACGGTGCGCGATCGTCTCCGCCGCCTCCCGCTCGTGCTTCGGGTTGGCGTACGCGTGCAGGAAACAGACGGCGATCGCCTCGGCGCCCTCGACGACCAGGGCGTCGACCTCGCGCGCGAGGCCCGCGAGATCGAGCGGCGCGATCTCTTCCCCACGCGGCCCGAGCCGCTCGGTGACCTCGCGGCGAAGCTCGCGAGGCACGAGCGGCTCGGGCGGCACCCAGACCCAGTCGTAGATGAAGGGGCGGTTCCCCCGAGCCAGCTCGAGCACGTCGCGGAAGCCTCGCGTCGTGATCAGTCCGACCTTCGCGCCCTTGCGTTCCAGGAGCGCGTTGATCGCGACCGTCGATCCATGGAGGAAGCGCTCGATCTCGTCCGCGCCGCCAGGCAAGCGCTCGATCGCTGTGACGACTTCGTCGGCGAGCCGGTCCGGCGTCGAGGGCTGCTTCTCGACCGAGACCTCCTGGGTCTCCCGGTCGATCGAGACGACGTCGATGAACGTGCCACCCACGTCGACCGCGATCATCTTCGAGCCCACGTGCCCTCCCTCGAACGGTCGGCCATCATCGCACGAGGGACGTTCTGGCCCGAAGACCGATGCCAACCGAGTGTCGAGCCGATAGGCTTCGGCGTCGATACCGCGGTGGGCCCCCCCGACGCCCGAATCGGTGCGCTGCGGGGTGACCCGTCGCCCGAGGAGGAAGGGGTCGCTGCATGGTTCGATCGCTTCGACACCCCCGACGGATCGTGGTCGGCTCCGCTGTGGCCACGCTGATGGTGGTCATGCTCGCGGTGCCCGGCCTGACGGCACCACCGGAGCGGGGCTCGATCAACAACGAGCGCGGCCTCCGGTCGGAGGCGAAAGCGGCGGAGGAAGAGGACGAGGTCCTCGGGATCGCTTACTCGTTCTCCGCGGTCGCCGTGGCGCCCGCGGTCACGGTGGACTCGGCCGCGCTGATCGGAGCAGCCGCGGCCGCCGACGCCCTGCCGGTCGTCGGTGGCAGCTGGTCCGAGGTGCAGAACACGAACTACAACGCCGACAGCACCGACTACCGCGACCCGATCATCTCGAACGGCGGGGCCGGCTGGGGCAACGTCAGCGGGCGGATGCCGGGTCTCGCGGTGATGCCGAACGGTACCGAGGCCTACGCCGGAGCGGCCGGCGGCGGGGTTTGGAAGACCACGAACGGTGGCTCCACGTGGACACCCGTCTTCGATCAGGGAGCAGCTTCGATCGCGATCGGCGCGATGGCGATCAACCCCGCCGACGGATCGATCTGGGTCGGCACGGGTGAGAACAACACGGCGTTCGAGAACCACAAGGGCGTCGGCGTGTTCCGTTCGACCAACCACGGCGCGAGCTGGACCCAGATCGGGTCGAACGTCACGAACAGCACGATCGGCGACTTCGAGTTCGATGGTCAAGGAAATGTGTACGTCGCGACGAGCCGGGGACTGTTCAGCCGCCCGACGTCCGCGGCTCCGAACGTCGCGTGGTCGTTGGAGTTCGACGCGACGACGTTCGGGTTCTCACCGGCCCCCTACGGGCTCTCGATCGTGAACGACGTCGAGGTCCAGCCGGGCACGAACGGCCAGGTCGTCGTGGCGAACATGGCATGGCGGAGCGGCGCCGCTTACGACGGCTTCTACGTCTCCCGTGACGGTGGCGGAACCTGGACCGCGGCCAAGCTCTCGGGCGCGATCAACCCGAAGGAGGTCGGGAGCGCCAGCATGGACTACGCCTCCGACGGCACGCTCTACACCGTCGTGGAGTCGACCCTGCTGATCAACAAGCCGAACATCCAGAGTGGCAACACGGTCCTCGCGGGCGTCTACATGTCCAAGACCGGGAACCCCGATGGCGAGTGGAACCAGATCGCCAACTACCGCAAGCTGCAGGAATCGGGGTCCGCGATGAAGCTCCAGAAGGGGTTCGCCCCCGGGGTGCAGGCCTGGTACAACCAGTTCGTGGGAGTCGACCCGACGAACCCACAGCACGTCTACGTCGGCCTCGAGGAGGTCTTCGAGACCCAGAACGGCGGCTCGACGTGGCACACGATCGGTCCGTACTGGAACTTCGGGATGCCGTGCGCGGCGAACGGGCTGGATTCCTGCCCGAAGACGACGCACCCCGACCAGCACGTCGTCGCCTTCGGCGGCGGGAAGGTGTGGATCGGGAACGATGGCGGCGTCTACAACCGATCCCTCAGCCAATCGCCGAGCACCCCCGCGGGCTGGAACAACCTGAATCGGACCCTCCGCACGTTGCAGTACTACGGAGCCGGCGCGGGGACCGCGGCGGCCGGCAACAACCACGGCGCGGGGACGATGGTGTGGGGCGGGATGCAGGACAACGGCGTGTCCCTCCTCGCACCCGGGCTCCCCGAGATGGTGAGCCCGTTCGGGGGTGACGGCGGCGCCCAGCTCGTCGAGCCGACGAACGGCGACAAGACGATCGCCGAGTACGTGGGACTCGACATGTGGACGACGACGAACGGCGGGTACGCGCCACGGAACACGCCGAGCGGGTTGAGCTCGGTGAACGCGTGGAAGGAGATCACGCCCGCGTGCGGGGCCTTCACGTACACGCCCAACCCGTGCGACCCGCTCCCCCGGTTCATCGCACCCTTCGCCTGGGACGACGCGAACCGAGACCACTGGGTCGCAGGGGGCCAGTTCGTGTGGGACAACGGCGGCAAGGGCTGGGCCACCAGCTGCTCGTCGGCCACCTGCGACTGGAAGCAGGTGCGTGACACGGGAGCCGGCCACAGCGTCACGGCGCTCAGCGTGCGAGGCTCGACGATCTACGCCGGCTGGTGCGCGCCGGGGTCCGGGTGCAACCCCGCGACCTCGAGCACGACCGGCGGAGGATTCGCCTCGGGCATCGAGACGAATGCGGGAGGCACGTGGCACCGGGTCACCGGCGCGCTCCCGAACCGCTACATCAGCGCTGTGGTGATCGATCCTGCCGACACGACCGGGATGCACGTCTACGCCGCGCTGGGTGGGTTCTCCCGTCGGTGGATCGACAGCGGCGGCGTGGGTCACGTGTTCGAGTCGACGAACGGTGGCTCCAGCTGGACCGACATCAGCGGGAACCTCCCGGATGCGCCGGCGCGGGATCTGGTCCTGACGTCGGGCGGCGATCTCGTGGTGGCCACGGACGTCGGCGTGTTCACGGCGGACACGGCCAACCATTCCGCGTGGTCGCAGCTGGGAGCCAACCTCCCGAACGCGGTGGTCGACGACCTCTCTCTCTACCCGGGAGGAGGATCGATCCTCGCCGCGACGCATGGGCGCGGACTCTGGCGGATCACGACGCCGTAGCCGCCGGTCCCGGAGTAGCGAAGGGCCCCGCTTCGGCGGGGCCCTTCGCATCCCCGGTCGAGCGGGGCCGGAGACGGATGGGCGGCGGCGACGGGAGCCATGCCATACCGTCCGTGTCGTGGAAACCCTCTCTCGGTCGGCGAGGCGATGGCTCATCGACGCGCTGCTCTACGGGATGTCGGCCGCGTTCGCCGCCTTAGCGGCGACGGCGGCCGACATCCCGCTGCAACGGACGTGGGGGGCTTCTGCGCTTTGGGGGTACCTCGTTGCCACCGCCGCCGCGCTCGCAGCGTCGCTCAGACACCGGGGCGAGCGTCGGGATGAGCGACTCCGCGCCCTGCTCGCGGTCGCCGTCTTCGCGCTGACGGCCGTGACACCCCTCGTGATCGCGGCGCGCCTCCGTGCGGAAGGTGACCCGGGCGACCACGCGCAATCCGAAGTGATCATCGTCG
>Ga0307287_10000568_pt1 | contig 12957 bp, 14 predicted proteins | sample ER_DNA_141_FD_194485 | JGI IMG/M metagenome (GOLD analysis project Ga0307287, IMG submission 194485) | Bulk soil microbial communities from the East River watershed near Crested Butte, Colorado, United States - ER_DNA_141 | ecosystem: Environmental > Terrestrial > Soil > Floodplain | place...
GCGGGTCGAGCGCTGCACGATCTCGGACAGGAACAGGGTCATCGTCCACGGCCGCGGGTAGACCCGGCGCTCGATGTCCAGCACCTGGGGGATGTGGCGGCGGCGCATCGGGACGAGCTCGATCCCGAGCGGGTGCCGGGGGTCGTCGACCGAGCGCCGGGGCGGGTAGATGGTCGCCATCAGGCCTCCCCCACCGCCTCGTTGGCCAGCCGGCGCTCGACTCCCGGGTCGATGTCGGGCCGGCGCAGGTACAACGGGGTCACCTCCAGTGGGCTGGTGAACTGCTCCCGGAGCATCCGCGGGAGGGCCAGCTCGACCAGGGCGGCGGCCGACGGCGAGGATTGCGTCAGGCCGCCGAACTCGGACTGCTCGCCCAGATGCTCGAACGCCTCCCGGTAGAGGAGGGCCCCGTCGCCGCAGAGCAGCACCTCCTCGCCCCTGGCCTCGATCCCGGCGGCGAGCTGGTCGGGCCGGAGCACCTGGTAGTCGGTGAGCCGGACCACCCCGCCGGGGGCGTGGCGGTACAGGGCGCAGAACACCTCGCCCCGGCGGGCGTCGATCACCGGGCAGATGGCCCGGTGGACATGGCGGTGGGCGAAGGCGATCAGGTCGAGGCTGGGCACGGCCACCATCGGCAGCCCCCAGGCCTGGGCCAGCGCCTTGGCGGTGGAGACCCCGACCCGCAGCCCGGTGAACAGGCCAGGGCCGGTGCCGACGGCCACCCCGGCGAGGGCGCCCGGGTCGACCTCGGCCTGCTCCAGCACCCAGCGCACGGCCGGGGTCAGCACCTCGGCGTGGCGGCGCTCGTGGCGGACGGCGACCTCGGCCAGGGTGCCCGCCTCCGACCCGACGGCCACGCCAGTGACCGGGGTGGCGGTGTCCATGGCGAGGACGAGCAACGAAGACCTTTCGAGCGATGCCGACGGAAAACGTATTGTGGCACCTCAACCTGGGATCGCGCCGTCCCGAGAACAACCATGATGGCACGCGTGCTGATCGTCCAGGGACACGCCCGGTCGCGGGCGGATACGGCCGCCACCCTGCGGGCCGAGGGCCACGACGTCCTCGAGGCGGGGTCGGCCGACAACGGGGTCCGGCTGGCCCACGACCAGGGCCCCGAGGTCATCCTGCTCGACCCGATGCTACCCGACCGCTCCGGGTACGAGCTGTACGCCAGTCTCCAGCGGGACCCGGCCACCGTGGCCATCCCGGTGCTGTTCCTGCCCGGCGAGCTCCCCTCGGTCCCCGGCGGCGGCGAGGGGGAGCTGGTGGTGGTCGCGCTGCCCGACATCGTGACCCGCCTCGGGCTGGCCCTGCGCACCAAGTCGCTCAACGACGAGCTTCGGCTGGCCGACGTGAGCCTGCGCTCGGCCGTCCTCACCGACTCCCTGACCGGCCTGGCCAACCGCCGGGCGGCCGAGGAGCGCCTGCGCTCGCTCACCGGTCTGGCCCGCGTGGGGATGGGCCCGGTGTCGATGATCCTGGCCGACCTGGACGGGTTCGCCGAGGTCAACGAGCGCTGCGGCTACGCCGTGGGCGACCGTGTCCTGCAGGCCTTCGCCGGCCTGCTCCACGAGTCCTGCCGCACCGGCGACACCGTCGCCCGCCTCGAAGCCGAGGCGTTCCTCCTGCTCCTGCCCGTCACCAAGCTCGACGCCGCCTGGTACGTGGCCGAACGGGTCCGCCGCCGCACCGCCGCCATCGGCGCCGCCCTCGGCCCCGACGGCCCCGTCCTCACCGCCTCCTTCGGCGTCGCCGAGCACCGCCCCCCCGACGCCTGGCGCGACCTCCTCGACCGCGGCGAAGCCGCCCTGGCCCGCGCCCAACGGGCCGGCCGCAACCGCTGCGCGGTCGCCTGACCGCTCAGGTAGTGCGACGGCGGAACAGGACGCCGGAGACGGCCACCGAGGCGACCAGGATGCTCAGGCACCAGGCCACCGCCTTCCAGGGGCTGGAGCCGAGGGGGAGGCCGAGGAGCAGGCCACGCAGGGTCTCGATGACCGGGGTGACCGGCTGGTTGGCGGCAAACCCCTGCAGCCAGCTGGGCATGGTGTCGATGGGCACGAAGGCGCTGGAGGGGTAGGGCAGGAACATGACCAGGAAGCTGAAGCCCCCGGCCGCCTCGGGCGAGCGGGCCAGCAGCCCGAACGCGGCCGACAGCCAGGAGATGGCCAGGATGAACAGGACCAGGATGCCGGCCGCGGCCAGCCAGTCCAGCGGCCCGGCGCTCGGTCGGAAGCCGATCAGGAACGCCACCCCGAACACCAGCACGGTGGAGGCCAGGTTGCGGACCACGCTGGCGGCGACGTGGCCGGCCAGCACCGACGCCCCGACGACGTCCAGGGACCGGAACCGGTCGATGATCCCACCGGTCATGTCGGTGGTCACGCTCACGGCCGTGGTCGCGGCCCCGAACCCGGCACTCAGCAGCACGACCCCGGGGACGACGTAGGTCACGTAGCGGGTGCCGGTCTCGATGGCGCCGCCGAACAGGTAGACGAACAGCAGCATGATCAGGACGGGGAGCAGCAGCGAGGTCAGCAGCACGTCCACGTTGCGCCTGGCCATGCGCAGGCTGCGGCCGGACATGGTGACCGCGCCGGCGAGGGCGGCCAGCGGTCGGGGACGGAGCGACAGCCGCGGCGCGGCCGTCGGGGATGCGGTGAGCTCAGACACCGGCGGGCTCCTTCTCGTTCTCGTTCTCGTTCTCGTCGGTCTCGGGTCGGTCGGCGGGGCGGCCGGTCAGGGCCAGGAACACGTCGTCGAGGGTGGCGCTGTGGACGGCGAACCGCTCCACGGCGCCGCGGGTGGGGTCGACCTCGTCGAGCAGGGCCCGCACGTGGGCGGCGCTGCCGTCGGTGGCGACCCCGATGGTCAGACGCTTGGGGTCGCGCTGGACCGCGCGCCCGCCCAGCAGGTGGGCGGCGTCCTCAAAGGCCGGAGGGTCGGCCAGCACGAGGTCCAGACGCTGGCCGGCGACCTGCCGCTTGAGCGCCTCCGAGGTGCCGTCGGCGACCACCCGGCCGCCGTCGAGGACGGCGACGCGGTCGGCCAGCCGGTCGGCCTCCTCCAGGTACTGGGTGGTGAGGAAGATCGTCACCCCCGACCCGGTGAGGCCGGTCACGACCTGCCACACCGCCTGGCGGCTGCGTAGGTCTAGCCCGGTGGTGGGCTCGTCCAGGAAGATCACCGACGGCTGCCCGACCAGGCTGGCGGCCAGGTCGAGGCGGCGGCGCATGCCGCCCGACCAGGTCGCCACCGTGCGGCGGCCGGCCTCGGCCAGGTCGAACTGCTCCAGCAGCTCGCCGGCGCGGCGGCGGGCCTGGGCCCCGGACAGGCCCGACAGCCGGCCCATCATGCGCAGGTTCTCCTCCCCGGTCTGGAGTTCGTCCAAGGCCGCGTACTGGCCGGTCAGGCTGATGCGGCGCCGGACCTGGCGGCGCTCGGTGACCACGTCGAAGCCGGCCACCCTGGCCTGGCCGGCGTCCGGGCGTCCCAACGTGGCCAGGATGCGCACGGTGGTCGTCTTGCCGGCGCCGTTGGGGCCGAGCAGGGCGAGCACGCTGCCCCGGGCCACCTCCAGGTCGACGCCGTCCAGGACCCGCACCCGGTCGTAGGCCTTCTCGAGGCCGATCGCCTCGACGGCCAGCTCGCTCCCCATCTCGGGCTCCTTCTGTGTATAGCGTACACTCTACTGCGTAGAGTGTACGCAGTCGTAGGATGGGCGCAACCCACCGGAAGCGGAGGCGATGGACGACCAGATCGGCACCGGCCTGCCGGCCAGCATCGAGGCGGCCTGGGGCGTGCGCACGCGGCCCAACAAGGGGCCGCGGCCCGCCCTCAGCCTGGAGCGGATCGTGGCCGCGGCCGTGGGGGTGGCGGCCACCGACGGCCTCCAGGCGGTGTCGATGAGCCGGGTCGCGGCCGACCTCGGCGTCTCCACCATGTCGCTGTACCGCTATGTCGCCGCCAAGAACGAGCTGCTCGCCCTGATGGCCGACCTGACCTTCGAGGCACCCCCGGCGCCGAGGGGTCCGGACGAGGGCTGGCGAGCGGGGCTGTCCCGCTGGGCGTGGACGGAGCTTGCGGTGTACCGCCGCAACCCCTGGGTGCTGCGCATCCCGATCAGCGGCCCGCCCGTCACCCCCAACGCCATGGTCTGGCTGGAGCGGGGGCTGGACTCCCTGCGGGACACCGGCCTACGGGAGGACGAGAAGCTCTCGGTGATCCTGCTGCTCACCGGCTACGTCAGGAACCAGGCATCCCTCGAGGCCGACATCGCCGCGGCGCAGGCGGCGGGCATCGCCGCGCCGGACCCGGAGATGATGGGCTCCTACGGGCGCGTGCTGACCAGGCTGACCGACCCGGAGCGGTTCCCGGCCCTGCACGCGGTGATCGCGGCCGGCGTGTTCGAGGAGGAGGACGAGCCCGGCTACGAGTTCACCTTCGGCCTGGAGCGGGTACTGGACGGGATCGAGACCCTGATCGAGAACAGGAGAAGCGGACGTGGCTGACGCCAAGGAGGTGGCCCGGGAGCGGGTCACCCAGGCCAGGGACGAGCTGGTGGCGCTCAGCCACCGCATCCACGCCAACCCCGAGCTCGGGTTCGAGGAGGAGCAGGCCTGCGCCTGGCTGTGCGAGCTGCTGGAGGGGGCCGGGCTCCAGGTCGAGCGGGGGGTGGGCGACCTGCCGACGGCGTTCGCGGCCCGGGCCGGGTCGGGACCTCTGCACATGGTCGTGTGCGCCGAGTACGACGCCCTGCCGGCCGTCGGCCACGCCTGCGGGCACAACGTGATCGCGGCCATGGCCGCCGGGGCCGGCATGGCCCTGGCCAGGGTGGCCGACGACGCCGGGCTGCGGGTGACCGTGCTCGGGACCCCGGCCGAGGAGGGCGGCGGGGGCAAGATCCTGCTGCTCAAGCGGGGCGCGTTCGACGGCGCGCACGCGGCCATGATGGTCCACCCCTCGCCCTATGAGCAGCCCGAGATGCCGATCATCGCCGTGAACCATCTCAAGGTCGCCTACACGGGCAAGGAGGCCCACGCCTCGGCCTACCCGTTCCTGGGCGTCAACGCCGCCGACGCCCTGGTCGTCGCCCAGACGGCGATCGGCCTGCTCCGCCAGCACCTGCGCCCCAGCGACCGCGTCCACGGGATCGTCACCAAGGGCGGCGACGCCGCCAACATCATCCCGGCCCACACGACCGCCGACTGGATGGTCAGGGCCGCCGACCTGGAGCAGCTCGAGGAGGTCCGGGCCAAGGTGGCCCGCTGCTTCGAGGCTGGCGCCCTGGCCACCGGGGCGACCCTGGAGCTGTCCGAGGACCACGATCCCTATTCGGAGATGCGCCACGACCACGAGCTGTCGGCCCTGTACCAGCGCAACGCCGAGGCCCTGGGGCGGACGTTCATCGGCCGCAGCGACCGCGGTGCCGGGTCGACCGACATGGGCAACGTCTCCCTCGCCCTCCCCTCCATCCACCCGACCATCGGCATCGACTCCCTGCCCGCGGTCAACCACCAGCCCGAGTTCACCGCCAGTTGCGCCACCCCCGCGGCCGACCAGGCCGTGGTCGACGGGGCGGTGGCCATGGCCTGGGCGGCGATCGACGCCGCCGCCGACCAGGCGCTCCGCGAACGCCTCCTGGCCGGTCCGGCACGGCCCTGATGTCCGGGACCGGCCGGCGGCTCCGACGTCTCTGGTGAGCGGCACCGCGGTGGTGCCACCCAGAGAGGAGAGACCATGAAGTACATGATCCTGACCTACGCCTCCCAGCAGGACTACGACGGCATGGCGGGGAAGCCAACCGACCGGCCGGCCTGGTCGGCGGAGGACTTCGCGGCCATGGGCGAGTTCATGGAGTCGTTCAACAAGGACCTGGCCGACTCGGGCGAGCTGGTCGAGACCCGCGGGCTGGCCGCTCCCGTCCTCACCCGGCGGCTCCAGCTCCAGCAGGGCGTCCCGGTGGTGACCGACGGGCCGTACGCCGAGACCCAGGAGGTCCTCGCCGGCTACTGGATCGTGGAGTGTGAGAGCTTCGACCGGGCGACCGAGATCGCCGGCCGCCTCGCCAACTGCCCTGCGCCGCCCGAGGTGGCCGCGACCGCCGTGGCCGACGTCCGGCCGCTCGCCGACTCCAGGACCGACCTGGAGCTCTGACCGGTTCCGTGCCCGACACCGAGGCCGAGGACCTGCTGCGGCGGCTGGCGCCGCAGGTCCTCGGCGCGGTGGTCCGGCGCTACGGGCACTTCGACACCGCCGAGGACGCCACCCAGGAGGCGCTCCTGGCGGCGGCCATGCAGTGGCCCACCGGCGGCATCCCGGACAACCCGCGGGGCTGGCTGATCACGGTCGCCTCGCGCAGACTCACCGACCTGCTCCGCAGCGAGCAGGCCCGCCAGCGCCGCGAGGACGGCGTCGCCCGGTGGACCCTTCCCGAGCAGCGGCTGGCGCCCGCCGCCGACCGGCCGGCGGCGGAGTCCGACGACACGCTCATCCTGCTGTTCATGTGCTGTCACCCCGTCCTGTCGCCGGCGTCGCAGATCGCGCTGACCCTGCGGGCGGTCGGCGGCCTGACCACCGCGGAGATCGCCCGGGCGTTCCTGGTGCCCGAGGCGACCATGACCCGGCGCATCAGCCGGGCCAAGCAGCGCATCAAGGAGAGTGGCGTGCCGTTCGCCATGCCCCCCGGCGGCGAGCGCGGCCAACGGCTCGGCGCCGTCCTCCACGTGCTCTACCTGGTCTTCAACGAGGGCTATACCAGCACCTCGGGGCCGAGCCTGCACCGCGGCGAGCTGTCGGCCGAGGCGATCCGGCTGGCCCGCATGGTCCACCGGCTGCTGCCCGGCGACGCCGAGGTGGCGGGGCTGCTGGCGCTCATGCTGCTCACCGACGCCCGCCGGCCGGCGCGGACCGGGCCCGACGGCGGGCTGGTGCCCATGGCCGAGCAGGACCGGAGCCTCTGGGACGCGAGCGAGATCGCCGAGGGGGTGGCCCTCATCACCGAGGCCCTCCCCCGCGGGCCGACCGGCCCCTACCAGCTCCAGGCGGCGATCGCCGCCGTCCACGACGAGGCGCCGAGCGCCGAGGCGACCGACTGGCCACAGATCGTGGCGCTGTACGAGCTGCTGCGGCAGACCTCCGACAACCCCGTGGTGGCGCTGAACCACACCGTCGCGGTGGCTATCGCCCGGGGCCCGCACGAAGGGCTCGACCTGCTCGGGAAACTCGAGGCCGACGAGCGGATCGCCGACGACCACCGGCTCCACGCGGTCCGCGCGCACCTGCTGGAGATGGCCGGCGACCGCGCCGGTGCACGCGACGCCTACGAGGCGGCGGCCCGGCGGACCACCAACCTGCCCCAGCGGCGCTACCTCCACGGCCGGGCCGCCCGCCTGGCCGGCGGCGGCTAGGGGTCCCGGCGCGGGAACCGGTCCAGGGCGGCGGACAGCCGGTCGGCCCGGGCCGCCCAGGCGGCGCCGTGAGGGTGGACCTCGATCTCGCGGTCGTCGTCGTCGCGGATGTGCAGGACCAGCTCCAGCCAGCTCTCGGGGAGGGCGGCGGCGACCCGGTCGGCCCACTCGACGAACACCACCGCGTCGGCCGAGAGGACGTCCTCCAGGCCCAGGTCCTCAAGCTCCAGGGGGCCGCTGAGGCGGTAGGCGTCGACGTGGTGGATGGGCGGGTCGCCGTCGTACTCGCGGACCAGCATGAAGGTCGGGGACAGGACCGGCCCGTCGACCCCGAGGGCGTCGGCCGCCCCCTGGACCAGCCGGGTCTTGCCCGCCCCGAGGTCGCCGGCGAGCCCGACTACGTCGCCGGGGTCGAGCAGCCCGGCCACCGCCGCCCCGATCGCCCTGGTGGTCGCCTCGTCGGCCGACCACAGCCGCAGGCCGCCCATGGCTAGAACAGCCCGAGCTGCTCGGAGGGCCGGTCCTCGTCGACCAGGGCCGCCTCCTCGGGCGCCGGCTCCGGCTCGGGAGCCGGCTTGGCGGCGGCCAGCAGCTCGGCCAGGACCCGGAAGTCGCCCTCCATGGCCTCCAGCGGGCTCGGCCCGGCCGTGCGCCGCCCCTGGGCGTGCAGGGCCGCCGCCGGATGGAAGGTCGGCAGCAGCACCCGCCCCTGGAACGGGTGGGTCCGCCCCCGCAGCCGGGTGATCCCGGTGGTCGTCTCCAGCAGCGTCTTGGCCGCGAAGTTCCCCAGGGTGACCACCACCTTCGGGTCGACCAGCCGGATCTGGGCGTCCAGCCAGGGCCGGCAGGCGGCGATCTCGTCGGGCTGGGGGTCGCGGTTCTGGGGCGGGCGGCTTTTCACGACGTTGCAGATGTAGACGTCGTCGCGGCGCAGGCCGATGCCTTCCAGGAGGCGGTTGAGGAGCTGGCCGGAGGGGCCGACGAAGGGGAGGCCCAGGCGGTCCTCGTGGAAGCCTGGGGCCTCGCCGACGAACATCAGGTCGGCGTGCGGGTCGCCCTGGCCGAACACGACCTGGGTGCGGCTCTGGTGGAGGCGGCAGCGGGTGCAGCCGGCGGCCTCGGCGGCGACCGCCTCCAGCTCGATCGGCACCTCAGCAGTTCCCGCAGGCCCCGCCGCAGCAGCCTCCGCCCCCGGCGACGGGCATGGCCGCGCCGTCGCTGCCCCGCACCGGGGCGGCGACCAGGCTCAGCAGCCGGCGGGCCTCCGTGCCACAGTCCGGGCAGTGCTCGTCGTCGGCGCGACCGGCCGACACCAGCGCCTCGAACTGGTGCCCGCAGTCCGCGCAGCGGTACTCGTAGAGCGGCACGCTACTCCCCTCCTGCTCCCGAGGCGGCCGGGATGCCGGCGACCGGGCCGGCGGCCCGAACCCCGGCCCGGATGGCGGCGGCGAGCGCCTCCTCGGCCAAGAAGGCTACCAGGTCCATCGCCGCCGGCACCCGTTGCGTCGCCAGCGCGAACACGGTGTCGCCGTCGAAGCTGGTGTGGACCGGGAGGATGGCCCTGGCCATGCCGTCGTGGGCCTGCACGGCCACCCGGTGGACCTCGACCTTGGTCAGGGTGGCGTTGGTGGCGACCACGCCAAGGGTGGTGCTGCCGCCGGGCGGGACCGGCTCGGACCGGACCTCGCCGTCGGCGGCGGCGGTCGGAGCGGTCAGGAGCTCGCGGAGGGCGGTCCGGGCCCCGCCGGGCACCCTCGCCCCGGCGAGCACGGTGCCGTCCTCGTTGAGGACGTCGCCGCCGGCGTTGACGGCGGCCAGGGCGCCGACGGTGACCGGCCCGGCCTCGACCACCGCCCAGCCGAGGCCGCCCTTGGTCATGTGCTCGGGCCCGGCCGACTTGCCAACGGTGGCGCCCATGCCGGCGCCGACGTTGCCCAGCGGCCCCTCGGCGGTGGAGGCGGCCAGGCAGGCGGCCTCGCCCTCGGCCGGGCCCGGGCGGGCCTCCCAGTCGCCCACCGCCAGGTCGAACAGCACGGCCGCGGGCACGATCGGGATGGGCCGGCCGAAGCGGCCGTAGCCCAGCCCGCGCTGCTCGCACCAGGCGACCACGCCCTGGGCCGCGGCCAGCCCGAACGCGCTCCCGCCGGTCAGCAGCACCGCCGAGACCCCTTCGACGTGGGCCTGCGGCTGGAGCAGGTCGGTCTCGCGGGTGCCCGGCCCGCCCCCGCGCACGGCGGCCGCGGCCACGTTGCCGGGCGGCGGCACCACCACCGTGCAGCCGGTCAGGCCGACCGGGTCGGTCCAGTGGCCGACGGCCAGGTCCTCGATGCCGAGCGCCACCGTCAGGACCCCTTGACCCGGCGGACGGAGGTGCGGCGGCGCTTTCGGGCGGCCGCCTTGGCGGGCACCAGGACCTCGTCGGCGAAGGCGACGATCTCGGCGTTGAGCACCTCGTGCTCCTCCAGGAAGGCGCAGTGGCCGGCGTCCTCCAGGATCAGCAGGCGCGACCCGGGGATCGTGTCGGCCATGTGCCTGGCCGCGGTCGGCGGGGTCAGGCGGTCCTTGTCCCCGACCGCGACGAGGGCGGGCACGCTGACCGCCTCCAGCGACTCCGAGAGGTCGAAGTCGACCAGGCTGGGGAAGACCTTGGCCCAGACCTCGACGTCGGTGCCGGCCAGCGTCTGGTCGATGAACGCGACCTGGCTGGGCGAGGGGTTCGACCCGAAGCCGAACAGGCGCGTGCCCAGGTAGCCGAGGTCGCTGCCGCGCCGGCGGAGCTGGTTGGCCCGCACCGGGTCCTGGCCCATGAAGCGGAAGGCGCCGGTGATCAGGGTGCGCTGGGCCCAGGCCGACCCCCAGGCGCTGACGGCGGCGGTCATGCCGCGGACGGTGTCGACGTAGGTGGACCCGACCAGCACGAGCCCGGCGACCCGGCTGCCCAGCTCCTCGGGGAACAGCTCGGCGAACTGGAGGCTGGCGATGCCGCCCATCGAGTGGGCGACCACCACCACCCGCTCCTCGCCGGTCCAGTCGAGCACCGCCTTGAGGTCGCCCGCGAGAGCCTCGAGCGAGTAGTCGTTCCCGCGGGGGCGGCCGGAGCGGCCGTGGCCGCGCTGGTCGTAGAAGACGCAGCGGTAGCGTTCGGGCAGGTCGCGCCGCTGGTAGTGCCAGGCGTCCTGGGTCAGGGAGAACCCGTGGGCGAACACCAGGCAGGGACCCTGGCCCAGCTCCTCCACGTACAGCCGGGTCCCGTCGTGGCTGGTCAGCTTGGCCGGCGCCCCCCGGATCCCCCCGAACGCCTCCCCGGCCTCGGGGTCCTCCCGCCGCCGGTCCCGCCCCACCAGCGCCCGCTCCAGCGTCACCCCGGCGCCGACCCCGAGCAGCAGCCCCCCAGCCAGCAACCCGACCCCCCGCACGGTCAGGGGAGTCCGCTGCGCGGCCCTGTGGACAGCCGTCGGCGTCCCCTTTCGCCGTGCGCTACGCTCCCCCACCCGGGGTCTCGGCACCCGGCCTGATCGTTGCCGGCTGTCACGAGCGGTGGGCTTCTTCCGCGCGACCGGGTTCCTCCCCCGTCCGGCCCGCTCGACTGCGGACCGCGCCGCCCGCCCGGCCGTCCCCTTGCCGGCCACTAGCCGAACGCCTCCTGGATCGCGCGGCGGCCACCGCCGGGCTGGCCGGCGCGGTGGTGGACGCGGGGGAGGCGGGGGGAGAGGCCGCAGGTGATCTCGTAGTCGATCGTGTCCAGGGCGGCCGACCACTCGCCGACGCCCGGGTCGCCCTTGGCCGGGTCGCCGATCAGGGTGGCCACCTGGCCGACCTCCACGTCTGTCTCGCCTACGTCCACCATCACCTGGTCCATGGTCACGGTACCGATCTGGGGAAGGTCGTGCCCGCCGAGGCGGACCCGGATCCGGCCCGACAGGCCACGGCGCAGGCCGTCGGCGTACCCGATCGGGAGGGTGGCGACCCGGGTCCGGCGCGGGGCCCGCCAGCGGTGGCCGTAGGAGACCCGCTCCCCGGCCTCGACCGTGCGCAGGGCCGACACGGCCGCCCGCAGGGTCAGGGCGGGGGTCAGGCGGGCCCGGACCTGGCCGGCCAGCTCCTCGCTGGGGGCCAGCCCGTAGACCTCGATCCCGGTCCGGACCAGGTCGAAGCGGGCGTCGGTGCGCACGGTGGCCCCGGCGCTGTTGGCCAGGTGGCGCCAGCGGGGCTCCAGCCCGGCCGCGGCCGCCGCGGCCAGGGCGTCCCGGAACCGGGCCAGCTGGGCGTCGGTGGTGGCCGTCTTGGCGGCCTCGTCGGCGACCGCCAGATGGCTCCAGAGGCCCTCGACCTCCAGCCCCGGCTCGGCCGTGGCCGCCGCGACCAGCCCCGGCAGCTCGGCCGGGTCGCAGCCCTGGCGGTGCATGCCGGTGTCGACCTTGAGGTGGGCGGCCACCGGCCGCCCGGCCCGGCGCCCGGCCATGCCGAAGCCAGCCACCCCGGCCGGCGTGCACAGCGTCACGGCGATCCGGTCGGCCGCGCAGGCGTCGGCCGCGGCCGGGTGGGGCTCGGACAGCACCAGCAGCGGGGCCGAGATCCCGGCTCGCCGCAGCTCCAGCGCCTCCTCGACCAGCGCCACCCCCAGCCAGGCCGCTCCGGCCCGCACCGCCGCCCGGGCCACCGGCACCGCCCCGTGCCCGTAGGCGTCCGCCTTGACCACCGCCAGCAGCCGCGCCGGGGCCACCTCGGCGGCCAGGACGCGGACGTTCCCGGCGATCGCGTCCAGGTCGACCTCGACCCACGCCGGCCGCAGCCCCGGCCACGGCGCCCGGGTCACCCCCGCCCCCGATCCACCGGGGCACCCCCTCGGGGGCCGGGCCCCTCCGTCCCCAGGAGCTCCCGGAACGCGCCCGGGAGGCGCCCGGCGACGTCGCCGGCGGCGACCGAGACCGGACCCAGCTCGGCCGCGGCCAGGGCGGCGGCGCGGCCGTGGACCCAGGCGCCCAGGCGGGCGGCGTCGAAGGGGGCGAGGCCCTGGGCGAGCAGGGACCCGGCCAGGCCGGTGAGGACGTCGCCGGTCCCGCCGGTGGCCAGGGCCGGGACCCCCGTCGGGTTGACGGCCAGCCGCCCATCCGGGTCGGCGACCACCGTGTTGTCCCCCTTGAGCAGCACCGTCGCCTTCCAGCGCCGCGCCCGGCCGGCGGCCTGGTCCAGGCGGGTGCCCTCGGCGTCGGGGGCCAGGCGGGCGAACTCGCCGGCGTGCGGGGTGACCAGGGTCGGTCCCCGGCGTTCGGCCAGCGGGCCGCCGGTGCCGAGGGCGAACAGCGCGTCGGCGTCGACCACCGCCGGGCCGTCGTAGGTGGCCAGCAGGCCCCTGACCACCTTCTGGGTGCCGTCGGAGCGGCCGAGGCCCGGCCCCACCCCGATGGCGGTGGCTTCACCGAGCCAGCGCCGGCAGGCGTCGTCGGCGTTGCGGGCCAGCCCGCCGCCCGACTCGGGCAGGGCGACGGTGAGGGCCTCGGGCACGGCCGCTCCCACCCGCTCGACCACCGAGGCGGGGACGGCC
>Ga0307287_10000572_pt1 | contig 12908 bp, 14 predicted proteins | sample ER_DNA_141_FD_194485 | JGI IMG/M metagenome (GOLD analysis project Ga0307287, IMG submission 194485) | Bulk soil microbial communities from the East River watershed near Crested Butte, Colorado, United States - ER_DNA_141 | ecosystem: Environmental > Terrestrial > Soil > Floodplain | place...
TGTTCATCCAGCGTCGACTGGACTGCGTGAGCGTCCAAGGCGACCGCGCCCTCCTCGAGCGGTTGATCGAAGTCGCGCCGGCACCGCTCGAGCAAACCGCGGTCTGATTCCTCCTCGCTCGGAGCGCGTTCAGCGCTGTCGGTTGTGTTCTCTGGCCGGTTCGGGCAAGATGCGCCGCGCATGGCTAGAGATCTCGGCTACGACTTGATGCTCGAGGTCGAGGGGGTCCTTCGCTCCCGACCGACTCGCGTCCGGATCGACCGGGAACTCGATCCCGGCGAAATCCTCGAGCTGGACGGGCGGCGGTGGGAGGTCACACGCATCAGTCCCGCGCGCTCGCTCCATGTTGATCGCAGGGTTGTCGCCCGCGAGATCGTCGAGCCCGTCGCTCCCGCGGCGTAGACCGACCACTAGCTGCGAACGCGCGTCGTCACCGTCGCTCGCGCACCGGCCAACCGCACGGCAGCAGACAGAGCCCCAATGTCGTAGGCACCGTAATGACGACGGCCGTTGATGAAGAAGGTCGGTGTACCCGAGACCCCGCTCATGTCGGCGCTGTCGACATCCTCCGCGACCCGCGCGGCACCGACATGCGTCCGAAGCTCCTCCGTAAAACGGTCGAGATCGAGTCCCAGTTTCTCGGCGTAGTCGAGAAGGTGGGATGGGCGGAGCGCGTCCTGGTTTGCAAGCAGTAGGTCGTACATCTCCCAGAAGCGGCCCTGGGCTCCCGCGGCCTCCGAGGCCTCCGCGGCCAGCTGGGCATTCGTGTGCACGTCGTTCAGCGGCAAGTGCCGCCAGACGTAGCGGACGTCGCCGAAATCGTGGAGGAGGTCGCGGATGATCGGCTCTGCGTGGCCGCAGTATGGACACTCGAAATCGCCGTACTCGACGACCGTGACGGGCGCGCTCAGAGGACCGCGGATGTGATCGCGCTCGGGATCGACGTCGTCGTAGAGATCGGCGAGCGGCACTGTCGTGCCGAGAAGGGCGCGAATCCGCGCCTGCCGCGGGAGGCGCGCGGTGATTTGGAAGAGCAGCCAGGTGAGAAGGCCGGCGACGAATGCCGCGCTGAGAATCCCGACCTTTGCCTCGTCGAGCGGGCGTCCGTCGAAGGCGAGTGTGGCGATGAGCAGTGCGACCGTGAAGCCGATCCCGGCGATCGTGCCGCCGCCGACAACTGCCACCCACCCGACCGGCGGCTGCAACCGACCCCGGCTCAGGCGAGTCACGAGCCAGGAGCCCCCGACGATGCCCACGGGCTTCCCGAGGACGTAACCGACGAGGATCCCGAGCGTGATCGGCGACGTGAACGCCTCGGCCAGGAACCCGGCGTCGATTGAGATACCGACGTTCGCGAGGGCAAAGAGCGGCACGATCGCGTAGCTCGTCCATGGGTGGAGCTGCCGCTGCAGCCGCTCGTTGACCGAGGTCGCCGACCTTAGCTCGAGCGCGGCGACGCGCGCCAGGTCCGCGGTCGGTTGCTCGCGGAACTCACGAAAGCGTTCGGTGGCCCGCTCGAGACTTGCGCGCGGAGCCGGAAAGGCGTAGGCCAGCAAACCCAGCGCGAGCCCGATGACCACGGGCTCGACGCCCGACTTGAGGAGAGCAACCCACGCGGCTGTCCCCAGGAGGACACAGATGAGCCCCGGCCTTACCCGGAGTCCACGCGCAACGAGAACCAGACCAAAGAAGCCGATCGCGGCCAGGAGCGGCACGACGCGAAGCGTTTCCGTGTACGCGGTCGCGATGACGGCGAGCGCGACGAGGTCGTCGACGACGACGGCGGTCAGGAGGAACGCCCGCAGCCGGTCGGGGAAGCGCGGGCCGACGAGCGCAAGCAGCCCGAGTGCGAAGGCCGTGTCGGTCGACATCGCGATTCCCCAACCCGACGCACTGGAACGGCCGGCGTTGAAGGCGAGATAGATGCCGACCGCCGCGGCCATGCCGCCGAGCGCAGCCACGAGTGGCAGAGCTAACCGCCGGCGCTCCCGCAGCTCTCCAAGGTCGAACTCCCGACGCGCCTCGAGTCCGACCACGAAGAAGAAGAACGTCATCAGCCCGCTGTTCACCCAGTTGCGGAGATCCAGTGAAACGCCGTGGTCGCCCAGATCGATCGAGAGCGTCGTCTGCCAGAAGCTCTTGTACGAAGATGCGTCGACGTTCGCCCAGACGAGCGCCGCGACAGTGGCCGCGAGCAGGACCGCGGCGCCGCCGGTCTCGGTACGCAGGAAGTCCCCTAACGGCGTTTGGACGTTCCGCGCCCATGCCGTTCGTCCCGTGACGGTCGAGGAAGCCGCGCTCACCTAGTCGACGAACGGCCCATTGAAGACGGGCGCCTCGCCGTAGGGCCGGCCCGCCATGAGGAGATAGCGGGTGCCAGGCGACGCGTCGGTGATCTTGACCTCCTCACCGCGACCGAGGAGGACCAGCTGCGAAGGACTTGCCCGAAGCCGGTTGGAGCCGACTGCCGCCTCGCCGTCGAGCAGGTAGACGAAGCCCTGAAACCCCAGCAGGACAGACGTGCTCACCTCGCCTCCGGCCGGCAGCTCGACGTCGAGAACCAATGCGGGCGTCCCAAGGCGGATGCGAGATCCCTCGCCCACGAGCGTGCGCACGATCGCATCGCCCTGCTGGCTCACAGGTATCTCGTTCGGTTCGAGGACCTGTGCGCTCGGCTCCAGTTGCTTGTCCTTCCGCGCCAGGTTGACCCAGACGACCACCCCTCGGAACTCGGCGTCCGCCTGCCCCTCCTCGAGCTCGTCCGCGCCCATGGTGTCGGCGTGCCAGACACCACGCCCCGTCCTGAGCGCGAGGATCGCACCCTCCGACAGCCGTGCCCTCTCCATCGAGCCGTTCGGCCCAGTGCTGTGGCCCGTGCTGATCGAACCCTCGAGGACGTACAGCAGGTTGTCGAAACCGCGGTGGGGGTGCTTGCTGTCGAGGTTCGCCAGGTCCGACAGGCTGACGCGACCCTCGTGGACAAGGATGAAAGGATCCGTCTGCGTGTAGGGCACCGCTGCGGAAGGCAAGGCTTCCAGAATGCGTTGCCCCATGACCCGCGTCCATCCTGCGTCCTGGACGAGGACGGCGTCCCTTCCGGTCATCTCAACTTGGCGCGTCATGTCTCTGCCTCCTTTCAGGCTCTTGCAGGCTACGGCGAAGCTCGTTCCGCTCGTACGACCCGAGATGTCGACGGCCGTCGACGAGGATTGTGGGGGTGCTCAGAACCCGACCGCCTGCCGAATGATCACAACGTGGATTCGGCCCGGATCCTCCTGCCGGATCTCGAGGATCTTTCCAACACGGCTGTTCATTCCATAAGCAGCGTACGCCCGGGCGTCCTCGAGGATCAGGCTGTGCTCGAAGATGCGCTCCCGTCCAGCTTCCACGGTCGGGACCAGCTTCTGCGCGCCGACGACAAAGATGACCTGGTCAGCACCCCACGCGTACTGACCGAGCTGGCTTCCCGATGCCGAGGCGACGAGAAGCACCCCATCCTGGGTCACTGCGTGAACGCTCCCGAGCGCGAAGTCGGGCTGCCCGCCGACAGCTCTCATCTCGCGCCGCTGAGTCGCGTAGTCGAGCGCGAGGAGCTCGTTGCGGGCGGACTCGTACTCTCCCCCTCCGTTGATCGACTCCGCGATCCCCGTCTCTTCGAGGGTCACAGACGTGTTCGTCATGACAGATGAGCCTTTCGGGACGCGCGCCAGAACGGCTCGGCGGGCAGCATCGAGGTCGTCAACGACTTCGACGCTGAAGCCGTGCTCTTCGAGGGCAACGACGGTGGCGGCCAGAGTCTCTTCGCCAGGTCGTTCCGTAAAGCGTGCTTCTGTGCGGGTCGCGGCCATGGTGCCTCCTTAAAATCAGTCTGTTCTTTTACCGCTCTCGCAACCGATAGTTGCAAGTGCAAGCATCTTCCTGGTAGAACGTTGCACATGCAAATAAATTCCCAGGCGGGCCCGGCGGCGCTGATCGAGCGTCTCGTGGCGGAGGCGTCACCTCGCAGCCAGGGTCTGGACGCGTGGCGTTCTCTCTTGCAGGCGCATGCCACGCTGATGCGCCGACTCGAGGGCGATCTCGCGAAGGACACCGGTCTCGCGCTCGCCGACTTCGACGTGCTCGCTCAGCTGGGTGCAGCCGGAGGCGAGCTGCGCATGAGCGATCTGGCGGCGCGTGCCCTCATCTCCCGCTCGGGCATGACGCGCCGGGTCGCCCGCTTGGTCGACGAGGGCCTCGTCCGGCGAACGAACGCCGCGACGGATGCACGCAGCGTCGTTGTTTCCCTGACGGACGCCGGCATCGCACGCCTAGCCGAAACCGCTCCGGTTCATCTGAGAGGCGTCGTGGAGCTGTTCGTCTCTCAGCTCACCGACGACGAGCTCGCCCTTCTCAAAACCGCTCTGGACCGAGTCACCGTCGACAGCACGTTCGGTTGAGGTCGGGCCGCGCCCCAGCGGCGGCGGAGCAGCGCGTCCAGAAACGACGAGTTTGACGCCTGCGAGCAGCCACGCTATACCCGCGTTGACGTCGTCGTCAGGAGGTTCTCATGGTTTCGATCGCGACAGCTCAGCGGACTCTGGGACGCGCTCTTCCCCCGTGGTGGCTGTTTCTCATCACGGGCATCGCCTGGATGCTCGTGGCACTCATCCTGCTCCGTTTCGACTACACCTCGGTGTCCTCGATCTCGATCCTGTTCGGATTCGTCGCGATCGCAGCGGGCGTGATGGAGTTTGGGATGATGCTCATCTCGCCCGGGTGGTGGAAGCTCCTGAACGGTCTCCTCGCGCTCGTCTTCATCGTCGCGGGGATCGTCGCGTTCATTCACCCCGGTAACACCTTTGCCGCGCTGGCCGCCGTGTTCAGCTTCTTCCTGATCTTCGCCGGGGCCTTCGACATCATCGCGTCGATCGCCGCGCGGCATGAGATCGAGGTGTGGTGGCTGCAGCTCATCGGCGGCATCATCGAGCTCGCACTCGGCTTCTGGGCCGCCGGATACTACGGTCGCAGCGCCGTTCTTCTCATCGCCTGGATCGCAGCCTTCGCCATCATTCGCGGCGTCAGGGACATCGTGTTCGCGTTTCGGGTGCACGCGCTCCAACACGCGGCTCCGCCAGAAAGCTCACTTTGAGAGGCTGATCCACACCCGGTCGCATCCGCTCCCGGAGGCCAAAGGCCGGAGTCAGCTTCCGGTTGCTCTGACCGCGTGCTCAGCCCCTAAGCTTGCGCCGTGGAGAGAGTGATCCTGATCGCGCGTCTCAAGCCCGGGAGCCGCGACCGTGCAGACGAGCTGATCGCGGAATATGGGTCAGGCAAGCACACCTCGTCGGAGTTTGAACGCACCGCGATCTTTCTCTGCGGGGGTGAGGTCATCTTCTTCCTCGAAGGTCACGACGCCCGGGAGACGATGCGGAACGTCCTCAACCATCCGGTGCAGTCGACCTGGCTCAGTCCTTGGCTCCCATTGTTCGAGGGGCCACTGCACGCTGCCCGGAGGCGTATTACTGGGAGCGCCGCTGAGGTAGCTCCGACCGATGCCGAGAGTGGAAGCGCTTTGATGACCAGGCGCCGGGCGCCCCTGGTTAGCGCGCTAGACACCGCGTTCCCTCCAGCATCACGAGAACGAGAAGGTGAGGCAAGTGACGTCCCCTGAGCCGGCGCTCGTGCGAACGTGCTTGTGAGGCGCTTGTCCGCTGGGTCACGTAGAGGTCGTTAGGGGTCGGGCGGGACGTCATGCGGCCCCGCCGTGCCCGGCGCACGGAGTGGCGGAACCGGCCTTTATCGTTCGGACATGACGACGACACTCATCACCGGAGCGAACAGAGGCCTCGGCTTTGAGGTCGCCCGTCAGCTCGTGGCTGCTGGCCATCAGGTCTGGATCGGCGCGCGGGACGAGGCACGCGGCGAGCAGGCGGCCGACACAGTCGGCGCCAGATTCGTTCGGCTCGACGTGACTGATTACGCATCAGTGGCCGCGGCAGCCGAGAGGGTCGGAGCATTGGACGTGCTCGTCAACAACGCAGGCATCAGCGGCGGACGCATCAGCCCCAGCGAAGCGACGGCTGACCAAATGCGGACGGTCTACGAGGCGAACGTGTTCGGACCAGTCCGCGTGCTCCGTGCATTTATCCCGTTGCTCGAGAAGTCCCCCGCACCCGTGGTCGTCAACGTCTCAAGCGGTGTCGGCTCTCTCAACCTCGCTGCCGACTCAGGGGGTCCCTGGCGTGAGGCCAACTTCCCCGTCTACGCGTCGTCCAAAGCCGCGCTGAACATGCTCACTATTAAGTACGCCGCCGCCTTTCCGCGGATGAGGATCAACTCAGTCGATCCCGGCTTCACCGCGACGGACTTCAACGAGCATCGAGGGACGCAGACCGTCGAGGAGGGTGCCGAGGCAATCGTCCGCTACGCGCTGATCCCCGTCGACGGGCCAACCGGTGGCTTCTTCGACCGGAACGGCGCCGAACCCTGGTGAGCTAACGGGAATCTCATCGACGGCCGCCGTAACCCCACGGCGTCTCTCCGCGCCGTCGTCGCTCGGCTGCTCGGGCGAAAGCCCTGAATGCAGAGCACGGCTAGGATCCCGCGACATGTCTCGCTTCGTGTTCTGTCACATCTGCGACACCGACCTCGGTGTGCTGTTCGAACGTGAGGCGGAAGACGACGCGCCGACACTCGACTTCGTGCCGCACGACGATTGTTGGCACGTCTCGCGTCAGCAACTCGTGGAGGATCTCGAGGCGCTTCACCGGGGTGAGTCATCGCTTCCAGTCTCACTCAAGCGGATTGCCGCCGGAGCGAGACAGGTATCGCTTAGCCAGCGGCCAGCCGCAAAGTAGAGAACATCCGCGCCGTCGTTGCTCGGCGGCTCGGGCGGAGCAGCAAGGACTAGGTACTAGTAGACGCGTCGCCGGCGGAGGATGGCCAGCTGTAGACCCAAAACTCCGAGAACTCTTCGTCGACGACCCATCTAGTGTGGGCGCCCGCGGGAAGCGAAAGAATGACTCCCGGCTCGAGCTCGACCTTGGCTTGGCCATCAACTTCGAGCCGACCGGATCCAGTGAGCACGATTACAGACTCGTGAGCTTGTAGCACGACCTCGAATGGCTTGCCGACCATCTGACCTGGCTTCCATAGTCCAGCGTGAACTGCAGCGTCTTCGCGAAGCATGTGGACAAGCCCCCCGGTCTCATCGTCATGTTCCCAGTCGGCGACGTCGGTCTGTCCGACGAACACGCGCTCAGTTGCTTCCATGTCTTCCTCCCCGCAATAGCTTAGGGCGAAGGCAGTGACTATGCGACCTTCCGTAGGTGCGTCGTCGCTCGGCTGCTCGGGCGGAAGCCCTAGTCGGTGCCGACACCGAGTTCCAGCGTTGCGTAACAAGCAAGTTGCCTTCGCGGGGCGGGTCCGCCTCAGAACCCGAGTGCGACCCACGGAGGCGTCGAAGTGGGAGAGCCAGGCTTGCCTCGTGATCCCCGCGAGGAGGAGCGGAGGTGGGTCCGCAGACATGGCCAAGCCCGGCTCTCAGTACTGGATCGTTGGCCACGGTGGGTGGCAGTTACACCTGCGAACGAGTGGAAGCGACCTGCCCAAAAGGCCAAAGATTTCGCCGCCGAGCCGACCTGGCGAGACGTGCTCTACGTCGAGCTCGTCGAACTCATGACCGGCGGGGAGAACTGAAGCCCGCTCCGCTTGCGGAAGGGCGGCGGGGAGGTCGGGAACAACTGGTCGACTCACGCGGTCGAACTGAATGATGCGATGCTTCGTCTTACTAACGTCTCTTTGTCTCGCCCTTGTGGGCTGTGGCCGCAATGGAGCGCCAGCCGAGGGGCCGCAGACGTTCACGATTAGCGAAGGCGAGACGGCGACCTATCCGACGGGCGTCGCCCGGGTTGGCGACACGATCATCTGTGAAGCGAGCGCGGGTCGCATCGGCGCCGAAGTCCAGAAGCCGGGAAGAGGCGTGGGTGGAGCTGGAGTCGAGCCGAACGTCGGAGGGGGTATGAGCGTTGCAACGAGGGAGGACGGGTCGGTCGTCGCGAGTTGTGACGGCTAGAGGAAGTCGGGACAAAGCCGGAACGCTTGCGGAAGGGCTGCCACGCGGGTTGTGCTTGCGCGGCATACGCTGGCGAGCTCTTCGTCAGGAATGAGGAGCACGTCACAATCGCTGCCGTCGCTGTGGTGAATCTCGACCAGGCTCGTCCCCTCGCAGCGCTCACCCGGCCTCACGTCGACGGTGCAGCGGTAGCCGTTCCTGGCGAGGGTGCGCTCCCTCGCATTGCGCCATTCCCGCGTCGAGCCCGAGTGCCAGCGGTTCGTGTGATCCGCGCAGCGGGAGCCTTTGCCCTCGAAGAGTTGCCCGCACATGATGCAGATGCGCATCACCATGGTCCGAGCGTTTCAGGGTCTTTGCGCGGCATGGTTGGCAAGCGCCATTAGAGGCGAAGGAAGCCGAATCCCATGGACGCCACAGGTTGCTCTGCGGCTTGGTTCCTGTGACGCCGGGAGGGGCACTACCGGCTTCCTCCGCCCGTCGCGCACCGTAGCGCGATTTTCTCCAGGCCGGATTGGATCCTCCGCTCCGTTCGCCACGACCTCTCCTTTCCTGCCCTCCTGGCCAGATTGGCCAAGTGGAGGGGCAAAGAGGTCGGCGAGCGTTTCGGTAGCCCTCGTTTAGCGTCGGTAACGCCTTAGCTCCGTCAGCGCGTCTCGCCCTGGCCCACAACGCGGGCAACGACCTCGGGATTCATCGCCTGCCATGTCCTCAGAAAGATCGCGATTTCGCGTAGCGCTTGGTCGTCAGTTGAAGCACGCGGCATGGCAACGTCCAGAGTGACCTGACCCACCACGCGAACGGCGCATTCACTCGCCTCGAGGTAGTTCCTCAGATTCTCGACGAGGGAATTGTCGGAGACTCGAATTCGAACAGCCGCAGAAGAATCTGTTATCGGCATAAGCCTTTTGTGCCCGGACGGCCGATCGGGGTAACCCGAGCTCATTTCGCCGCTCGAATCCTGGCTCGGCGGGGTGAGAGCCAACCAGTCCGCATCGCGGCCAGAGAACCAGCTCTTCTCCTGTTTGAAACACGGGGTCAAGCACTCTCCCCGGCGGAAGTCAACACGGGCTTCGGTACACTTCTCCGCCGGAAATGGCTGGAGAGCGAGTCAAGCTGGAGGTTCAGGCGAGGGAGTCGCGCGGGAGCGGGGCCTCGCGGCGCCTGCGCGAGCAGGGTCTCATTCCGGGCGTCCTCTACGGGAACGGCGACAAGGCGCATCCCTTCTCCATCGAGGAGCGCGAGCTCCGCAGGGCGCTGACCGGCGACCACGGCCTGCACGCGATCCTCGACGTCGTTCTCGAGGGGCAGCAGAAGGCCCATCACGCGGTCGTCAAGGAGTACCAGCTCGATCCGGTCCGCGCCCGGCTTCTCCACATCGACCTGCACGAGGTGCGGCTCGACCAGGCGATCCAGACGAACGTCGTCGTTGAGCTCGTTGGCGAGGCCGCGGGCCAGAAGGAGGGCGGTGTCCTCAGCCAGATCAACCGCGAGGTGCGCGTCGAGGCACTCCCGATGGAGGTGCCCGACCACGTCGACCTCGACGTCTCCTCGCTGATGATCGGAGACAGCCTACGCCTCACCGACCTGCGCGTCCCCGAGGGAGTCACGCTTCTCGACGACCCCGAGACGGTGCTCGCCACGGTCAGCCCGCCCACGAAGATCGAAGAGCCCGAGCCCGAGGAAGTCGAGGGCGAGGAGGGCGAGGAGATCGAGGGCGAGGTACCCGAGGGCGAAGAGGGCGAGGCTGCCGCCGAGGGCGGTGAGCCGGAGGCTGCGGCTTCCGGCGACGAGCAGAACGAGGGGTAGTGACTCACTCAGCCGCGCCCTCCGGGCTGCGCGACCGGGCGAGCCACTGATGCGGTTCTTTCGTCGGGGCGAGCAGGCCTCGACACTCGACCTCCTGGTCGTCGGGCTCGGCAACCCGGGGCGCGAGTACGCCTCGACCCGGCACAACGTCGGCTTCATGGTCGCGGACGAGCTGGCGCTGCGGCACGGCGGGTCGTGGCGCGCGAAATTCTCCGGCGAGGTCGCCGACGTGCGCATCAACGGCGCGAGCGTCGCGCTCCTGAAGCCGCAGACGTTCATGAATGAATCGGGGCGCTCGGTCGCGGCCGCCGCGAAGTTCTACAAGGTCGAGCCGGAGTCGCTCCTGGCCGTGCACGACGAGGTCGACCTCGACCTGGGGCGAATGCAGGCGCGGCTCGGGGGCGGGCTCGCCGGGCACAACGGGCTGCGGTCGGTGGCGCAGTATCTGAAGACGCCCGAGTTCCTGCGGCTGCGGATCGGCGTGGGGCGGCCAGAGCGCGGCGATCCGCGTCCGGTGGCCGACTGGGTGCTGGCGCCGTTCGAGGCGGACGTGGACGTGGGTGGGTTGGTCTCCCGCGCCGCGGATGCGGTCGAGGTCTTGGAGCGCGAAGGGCTCGATGAGGCCCAGCGACGCTTCAACGAGCGCTAGCTCGGTTTTGGCGCAGGCCGCGCGGCACAGTTGCGCCTTTCAAGGCTACGCTCGAAAGCGGGTGGTGGCATGGGGTGGCCCCTCAGGACGATCTCAGTTCGCTCGGCAAGTGCTCTTCGTCGACCCGGACGCGCACGTAAGGGCCCACGCCGGTTCGGCCGTACTCGACGCGCCAGGCCTCGGGCGGGATTCCCGCCAGCGCCTCCGCGTTTGCGGCCTGCCACTCCCGGAAGCGCGCCTCGGCATCCGGCGGGTCGAACGACGCCACGAGCTTTGGGCGCGTGCCGATGGGGAGCAACTCTCCGGCCATGTGTAGACCCTAACCCGGCGGCTACGATGACCTCGCGGAACCGCGCGTTCCGTCGCTCGTCATGGACCAGCCGACTCTCAACACCGTTGCCCGCGAGCTCGCCGAGAGCGAGCGTCTGCGCGAGTTCGTCGCGGCGCCCGCCCCTGCGCGCGTCTCCGAGCCGCTCGTGCCGCTCTTCCTCACCGCCGTCTTCCTCGAGCGCGGCGGCCCCCTCGTCTGCGTCTTCCCCGACGACGCCGAGGCGCGCGACGCCGCCGAGGCCGCGGGCTGGTTCCTCGGTGAGGAGAGCGTGGGCCTCTTCGCCTCCCGCGGAGTCCGGTGGGGGAGCGGGCTCGAGCCGCCGCCTCACCTCGTCGGCGAGCGTGCCCGCGCGCTCGAAGTGCTCGAAGCCGGCGGGCTCGTGTGCGCCTCCGCGCTCGGCGCGGCTGAGGGCGTGCCGCCGAAGGAGACCCGCCCGGAGACGATCCGTCTGCGAGTCGGGGACGCGCCGGGGAGCGAGGAGCTCGTCGAGCGCCTCGCGCTCGCCGGCTACGAGCGGGTCGACCAGGCGCAGGAGCGGGGGCAGTTCGCGGTCCGCGGCGGCATCGTCGACGTCTACCCCTCCACGGGGCGCGAGCCGATCCGGTTCGAGTTCTTCGGAGACGAGATCGAGTCGCTGCGCGCCTACTCGGCGTTCACGCAGCGCACGCTGCATCCGCTCGGCGAAGCGCTCATCTATCCCGCCGCCGAGCGGCGCTCCGACCTCGCCGAGCCCTGGGTCGGGGACGAGCCGCCGCCCCCGCCGGGCGACCTCGTCGCACCGCTTCCGGCCGCCGACTTCGTCTGGGAGGCAGACGATGCGCGCCAGGCCGCGCAGGAGGAGCTCGGCGTCCAGCTCGGCCTCGGCGGGGCGATCGAGCTCGGCCAGCTCCCGTCTGGCCAGCGCTACTCCTTCGAGGCGCAGCGCCCCGCGGTGGCAGCGCGGGGGCTCTCGGAGGCCGAGCGTGACCTGCTTGCCTTCGTGCGCGGCGGGAACCGTGTCGTCGTCACGTTCGCCCACCGCGGCGAGGCGCTACGCACGAAGGCGCTGCTCCGCCGGATCGAGCCCGTCGTCCTCGAGCCGGGTGACAAGCTCACGGACGAGGCGGGGCTCTTCTTTGCCGTCGCGCCCGCCCGGCGCGGATTCGTCCTGCGCGAGCTCGGGCTCGTCCTCCTTCCCGACACGCAGATCTTCCGCAAGCGCCCCCCGCGCGCCGATGCCCGCATCGGGCGGGCACTGCAGAGCTTCGCCGACCTCCGCACCGGCGACTTTGTCGTCCACGAGGACCACGGAGTCGGGAAGCTGCTCGGCTTCGAGACGAAGACCGTCGCCGGGGTCACGCGCGACTACCTCTTCCTCGGCTTCAAGGGCGACGACCGGCTCTACGTCCCGCACGAGCAGATCGGGAAGGTGTCGCGCTACGTCGGCGCCGACGGGCACGCGCCGCCGCTCTCCAAGCTCGGCGGCAAGGCCTGGGACAACATCAAGAGCCGCGCCCGCGCGGGGGCGCACGAGCTCGCCGGCGAGCTGATCGCCCTGTACGCGCGCCGCCAGCGCGCCGAGGGCATGGCCTTCGACACCGACGGAGAGCTGGTCGAGCAGCTCGAGGCGAGCTTCGCCTTCGAGGAGACGCCCGACCAGCTCACCGCCATCGAGGCCGTGAAGGAGGATCTCGAGACTTCGCGGCCGATGGATCGCCTCGTCTGCGGCGACGTCGGCTTCGGGAAGACGGAGGTGGGGGTTCGCGCGGCCTTCGCGGTCGCGGCCAACGGGCGTCAGACGCTCATGCTCGCGCCGACGACCATCCTCGCGCAGCAGCACTGGAACACCTTCCGGGAGCGCTACCGCGATTTCCCCGTCAGCGTCGAGATGGTGTCGCGCTTCCGCAAGCCAGCCGACGTGAAGAAGGTGCTGCAGGCCTACCGTGAGGGCAAGGTGGACGTTCTCATCGGCACGCATCGCGTGCTCTCCCGCGACGTCGTGCCGAAGGAGCTCGGGCTCGTGATCGTGGACGAGGAGCAGCGCTTCGGCGTCGCGCAGAAGGAGCTCCTCCGCCAGCTTCGGCTCGAGG
>Ga0307287_10000573_pt1 | contig 12904 bp, 9 predicted proteins | sample ER_DNA_141_FD_194485 | JGI IMG/M metagenome (GOLD analysis project Ga0307287, IMG submission 194485) | Bulk soil microbial communities from the East River watershed near Crested Butte, Colorado, United States - ER_DNA_141 | ecosystem: Environmental > Terrestrial > Soil > Floodplain | place: USA...
ACGTGCAGGGCGGACCACTGTCGCTCGCCCCCGAGGGCCCGATCCGCCACGAGGTCGCGGTCCAGCTCCTCGAGTCGTTCTACAAGCAGGTGATGGTCGACGGGTTCTTCCACGCCGACCCGCACCCCGGCAACCTGATGTGGCAGCCCGAGGAGGACCGGCTCTACTTCCTGGATCTCGGGATGGCGGGCGACGTTGGCCCCGACATGCGGGAGTCGATGATGCTCCTGCTGATGGCGTTCTGGCAGGAGGACGTCGGGTTCCTGACCGATGTCTCGCTGATGCTGTCGGGAGCGATCGATCGCAGCGACCTGGATGTGGAGGCCTTCCAGGAGGAGATCGGCGTCCTGATGGGCAAGTATCGGGGCGCGTCGCTCAAGGACATCCAACTCGGACCGGTGCTGCAGGAGATGACCGAGATCTCGCTCCGGCACGGGGTTCCGCTCCCGGCTTCGTTGACGCTGACCGCGAAGGCATTGGCGCAGATGCAGCTGGCCGCGGCACAGCTGGACCCTGAGGTCGATCCCTTCGACGTAGCCGGCCGTTTCCTGATGCGGAGCGTCCTCAAAGGGATGGGGGCCAAGACCGACCCGAAGGCGCTCTTCTACCAGACCCAACGACTCAAGGTTCGGTTCATGCGGGTCGTGGAGGCGATCGAGCGGTTGATCGGCGCCCGGCCGGGACAGAAGCTGGAGGTCAACTTCCGCGCGACCACGCTGGAACAGACGATCCGCCGAGCCGGACGCCGGTTGGCCCTCGCGCTCACCGCGGGCGCGGCGATCCTGGGGACCGCGCTGACGGCCGTGTCCGAGAGGGTGGCCGGATGGGTGCCCGTCGCGTTCGGCATCAGCGCCTTCTTGCTGACGCTCGGACTGGTCGTCGACCTCCTGCGCAAACCGAAGAGCTGAGCCGCTCACTCCAGATCGACCTCGCCGCCTTTCGAGGTGACCGTGGTCGGCGGAAGCTGGCCCTTCGCGTCGCCGCTCCTCTTCATCGAACGCATCACGAGCCGCTCCAGGATGAACGCGACGACGGCCATCGCGAGTCCCACGAGCCATCGCTCCACGCGGCGGATGCCAGTCGGCTTCGGTGTCGACCGTGCCGCCGTCACGTCGCCCTCGCTCGACGTTCCGCGAGCGCGATGAACACGATCCCCCACACGATGGCAAGCGTCCCCCAGAGCGTACCCTCGGAACCCGGGTACGGGACGGTGCTGCCTGGATACGTCGCGAACACGACCGATGCGACGCCGTACACGATCGAACCGACGCCGGTGAGCCAGGCAACGATACGCCACCCCTGCGTCTGCGCCGATGCCAGCGCCCCCATCAGCACCACGCCGATCCCCATGATCGCCATGCCGGTCCAGTGGTGCAGCACGACGTGCGGGTCGTTGGTGGGACCCGCCCGCTGGAGACTGGCCATCTTCAGTGCGAACGCCCCCCAGAACGGCGCGCTCGCGATCGCGGCGATCAGAACGTCGGGCGCGATACCGACCCCTCGGGCGATGAACCGACGCCAGCCCTTCGAGATCGCGAGAAGGACCGCTATCGGGATCGCGAGGATCACGGCGAAGAGCAGGAAACCCCAGTCGAGGGCGAGGAGGCTCCCGAACACGGTCGCGAGCGCGGCGACACCCAGCATCTGCAGCAGCGCGATGTCGTTGCGCCGCCACGACACGATCAGCAGCGGGAAAGCAACGAAGATCCCCGTCGCAACTCCCGAGCTACCGATGTCGTGAACCCGGTGGATCTGGTCCTTCCCCCCCGAGGTCCAACCGAAGAAGAGGCCGATCCAGCCGAACAACGCGATCCCGAAGATCAGCGCGAAGACGACCGCAGCGACGCTGAACCACGTGCGGCGCGACGTGGAGAGGTCCTCCCGCCGTGTCATGTCCACCGTCAGCTCCCCTCCCTCCGGTCGTGAGCGCTCGGTCAGACCGGCACCTGTTTGCTTTCGATCACGGACCCGTCGACGTCCCCAGCTTCGGCGGGGCTCTGCGATCGGATCGGTACGCGCCCCGAGACCGTCGTGCCAGCCCCCGGCGCACTCTCGACCTCGAAGGTTCCCCCGATCGCCGCGAGACGGTCGGTAACGCCCTGGATCCCGCTCCCGGACACAGAGCTCGGATCGAAGCCGCAACCGTCGTCCGACACGGCGAAGCGCAACGTCGATGCATCGAGGCGGAGCTCGATCATCGCGTTCGACGCCTGTGCGTACTTCCCGACGTTCTGGAGGGCTTCGAGACACGAGAAGTACACGGCGGCCTCGACGTCCTGCGGCAATCGCCCGACGCCATCGGCGTCCACGTGAACCGGGAACGGCGCCTTCCGCGCTTGCGCGTCCAGCGCCGACCCCAGCCCCTTGTCGGCGAGCAACGGCGGGTAGATCCCGCGCGCCAGGTCGCGGAGATCGTCCAGCGCCGTCTGCGTCTCGGCCTCGATCTGACCGAGCATCTCCTCCGTCTTGGCGGGATCGCGCGCCACGAACTGCCGGGCGAGGCGCGCCTTGACGGCGAGCGCGACGAGCTGCTGCTGTGCGCCGTCGTGGATGTTCCGTTCGAGCTTCCGACGCTCATGGTCCTGCGCCGCGACGAGCCGGCGGCGCGATTCGCGGAGCTCTTCGACCAGGGCGACGTTCCGCAGCACGAGTCCGGCTTGCGAGGCGAGATCGGCCACCAGCCGCTCCTTGTCCGGCGTCATCGGGTCGCTCGCCGGCATCTCGACGGACAGCGCGCCGAGCAGTTCGCCGCGGTCGCGGACCGCGGCGGCGTAGGCGCCGTGGATCGTCGGCACCGCATCGCCGTCGATCGCGACGTTCGGCTGCGCCGTCGCGTCGGATGGCCAGGATGCGCTCGGCCGAAGCTCCCGACCGACGCGCAGCCACACCCGCGCCACCTTCGCTCCGGCGCCCTCGCCGAGGATCTGCGCCATGCGCGGCACCACGTCCTCGGTCGCGTACGCGCCACCGACCCGCGACGAGAACTCGGTGAGGACCTCGTATGGGTTCGCGCGGCGTCCGTAGACGAGCCGGTCGGCGAACCGGCGCGCGCGGATCCGGACGGGCTGGAACGCGACCGCAAGCAGGACCGCGGCGACCACCGCGATCGTGGTGTCGTTGCTCCCAACCAACAGGCTCCCCGCCGCCACGAAGGCCGCGTAGACGACCCCGACGAACGCCGCCAGCACACCGGCAACGACGGTCTTGCGGACGACGACGTCCAGGTCGTAGAGACGGAAGCGGAGCACGGCGACACCGATCGACACCGGGAAGGCCAGGAACCCCGCGCCGGCGACCACGGCGGCGAGAACCCCGGACCCCGAAAGGACGAAGTCGCCGACGATGATCGTTACGAACGCGAACGCGAGTCCGAACGCGACCCACTTGATCTGCTGGCGCTCGATCCCCGCCGATCGGCGGAACCGCAGGAAGAGCGAGCCTATCGACGCGAGGAACACCACCGGGAACAGCAGGCCGATCACCGAGTCGAGGATCACCCTGTGAACGAAGAATGGGTTGGCGACGTCGATGTTCTCGTTCGATCCCGTCAGCCTCGGCTGCCCGAAGATCAACGTCACGCCGACCACAGCGAGGAACGCGATGGTGCCCCACAGCAGGGGCCGCCATCGGGGCGAGGGCAGGTGCCCGTTGGGGAACAGGAGGGGGAGGATGAAGATCACGGGAAGGATCCCGAGGAGCCACCCGAAGTTGTTCATGAGCCCCAAGAAGACGACGAACGGTCCGGTGTGACCACGCACCACGAACCACGTGAACAGCTCTCCTGCGAGGAAGCTGGCAGCGGTGAAAAGCGACGCGTACAGGAGCATCAGGCCGATCACGTTCCTGCGGTCGCGACTGACGATCACCGAGCCGACGACGCCGAACATCGAGAACGCGACGATGTACGGCACCTGTTCGGAGATCGGTTCGTGGTTCGCGACCACGAAGGCGGAACCGACCATGGCGATCGTGAAGAAGATCGCGAGCACGAGCCACGGCCACCGGGCGGGGCGGGTATCGGTGCGATCAGCCGATGACGACACGGAACACCTCGACGGGCTCCTCGCGGCCCTTCACCATGCGGGGCCCGATCGAGGTCGCCGCGACATCGGGGGCAGCCGCGACGGTCGAAGCCGCAGCGACGATCTCCCCGGCCTCGGCCTCGGACTGCAGGCGTTGGGCGACGTTCACGGCATCCCCCACCACGGTGTACTCCAGACGGCCGCCGCCGCCCACGGTTCCGGCGATCACCGATCCGGTGTTCACGCCGATCCCGAGGCCGAGCGTCTCCACGTCGGTTCCCCAACCCACCGCGTTCAGCTCGGTCTGGCGCTGCTGCATGCCGAGCGCGCAGCGGAGCGCGCGCTCGGCATGATCGTCGACCGGGTCGGGTGCGCCGAAGATCGCCATCACCGCGTCGCCCTGGAACTTGTCGATCGTGCCGCCGTGTGAAAGCACCACCTCGGCCATCGCCTCGAGGTGGCGACCGACGATCGTCGCGACGTCGCGGGCCGACAGGCGCTCGGCGAGCGTGGAGAACCCACGGATGTCGCTGAACAGGACGGAGACGACGAGCTCCTGCGGCTCGATCGCCGTCTCCGGATGCGCGGCCAGACGGTCGGCGAGCTGTTGGGGCACGAACGACGCGAGCGTCGTTCGTGCCGCAGCCTGCTCGACCACCGCCGCGTGGAGCCGTTTGAACTCACCCAGGAGGCCGGCGCCGGCACCGTCGCCGGCCATCCGCCCGAAGAGCTCGGTGACACGCCGATCGACGGCCTCCTGGGTGGTGCCGAGCTCGCGAGCCATGTCGGCGTACCCGAGGCCCTTGCTCATCATGTCCAGGATGGCGCGGTCCTCGTCGTCGGCGTGCTTGCTCCCGGTCAGTCGTTCGGCGATCACCGGATCGACCGCACTGCCGCCGGCGTGGACCTCGTGGATCGCGCGGACCAGCTCGTCGCCCTGCGCGATGCGGTCCTTGAGCAGGTACGCGAGGCCGCTGTGCCCGCCGCCCAGGAGCGCGATCGCGTACTCCTCGTCATCGTGGGCGGAGAGCACGACGACGCCCGTGTCGGGGTGGTCATGGCGGATCGCGTGGGCGCAGTCGATCCCCTCGAGCTGGAACGACGGCGGCATCTTGATGTCCGTGACGACGACGTCGGGGACATGTTCGGCCGCCGCCGCCATCAGCGTGGGTGCGTCCTGAGCCACCCCCACGACCTCGATGTCCTCGTAGGAATCGAGCAGCGCGCGGACACCTTCGCGGACGAGCACGTTGTCCTCGCCGAGCACCACCCGGATCGTCATGCCGCCGCCAACCCCCCGTGTACGATGCGCGCGTGTTGCGCGTCGTCTTCGCCGAGGATAACTACCTGGTTCGAGAGGGGACGGTCGCGCTGCTGACCGACGCCGGCGACGTGGACATCGTCGGGACCGCCGCCTCCTTCGACGAGCTCCTCGCGGCGGTCGAGGAGCTCGCGCCGGACGCCGTCCTGACCGACATCCGGATGCCTCCGTCGGGGACCGACGAAGGCATCCGTGCGGCCAAGCAGATCCGGGCCGACCACGCCGACATCGGCGTGGTCGTGCTCTCGCAGTTCGCCGACGAGGAGTACGCCTACGACCTGCTGAAGGACGGCGCGGCGGGCCTCGGGTACCTCCTGAAGGAGCGGGTGGCCGACGTCCACGAGGTGACCCGCGCGCTCAACGAGGTCGCCAAAGGCGGGTCGGTGCTCGATCCCAAGGTCGTCGAGGCGCTCGTCGCCGCGAAGGACCGGATGGCCCACTCGCCCCTCGGGGAGCTCACCGAGCGCGAGCGGGAGGTGCTGTCGCACATGGCGCAGGGCCAGAACAACGCTGCGATCGCGAAGGAGCTCTTCCTCACCGAGCGAGCCGTGGAGAAGCACATCAACTCGATGTTCCACAAGCTCGGCCTCACGGAGGAGACCGACGTGCACCGCCGCGTGATGGCGGTGCTCGCGTTCCTTCGCGAGACCGAGCACGCGTAGCCGCGACGCGTCGCTCACTGGGCGCGCCTCGTATCCACGATGAAGACGCTGCACGGCGAATGCCGGAGCACCAGGTTCGGGATGCTGTCCCGGACCCGCCACCACGATCCGTGCGTCCCCCGGTTGCCGACGACGATGGTGTCCGCGCTGAGCTCCTGCGCGACGGCGACGATCCGCTCCGCCGCCTCGCCGTGCTCGACGCGCGTGGTCGTCGGCAAACCAGGGAACCGTTCGGCGACGTGCGCGAGGTACCGATCGGGATCCGCCGCCTTGCCCGGGTCGACCACCGATCGGAGATCACCGTCCGGTCGCACCAGCAGGACCACGAGATCGGATTCACGGTCGCGCGCGAGCCGCGCCGCATGATCGACCGCTAGGTCCGCTGCAGCGGAGGAATCCGTTCCCACCAAGATCGTCGTCATCTCCGTTCGCCTCCTCGTTCGTTCCTCGACCCGAACGCTAGGCGGTGGGGGGCGAGGAACCGAGCCGGGAAGCAGGTGGAAACGGGCAGGGTGCCAGCACCCGACCGACGGTGGGGTTCTCCCACGCGAACCAGCAGGTCTGACCCCCTTTCCGGCGGTTCGCCGGGGTGTAAGCATCCGCTCCATGGAGCAGGCGAAGCCACGGGAGGCGGGCGACCGCGCTCGCCGGCGTCTGGTGTGGACCCTGCTCGTGACCGGCGGAGCGCTCTTCGTCGCAGCGATCGTCCTCGCGACGTTGAACCACACGTTCACCGATGACCCGTTCACGCTGCTGAGCGTCGCGTTCCTCGGAACATATGCGGGTGTGGGGGCCGTTCTCGCGTGGCGCGTGCCGCGGAACCCGATCGGCTGGCTGTTCCTGGTCGCCGGGCTCGGCGTGCTCTGGGGCGGAGCGTCCGAGGAATACGCGAAGTACGCGCTGGAGACCGCGCCGGGCTCGCTGCCGTTCGGCGCGTCCGTCGCCTGGGTGAACAACTGGGCGTTCCTCGTCGTGGGCGCGGTCCCGCTGATCCTGCTGCTGTTCCCGACGGGTCGGCTTCCATCCCGGGCGTGGCGCTGGTTCCCGGTCGCGCTGATCGCGTGCTCGTCGTTGCTGGCGCTCGCGGTGATGTTCCGGCCAGGGGTCATCGACGTGACGGCGACGACCCAGCCGGAGAATCCCCTCGGCATCCCCGCGCTGCAGGGGGCTCTCGACGTCGCCGTCTGGGTCGGCGGACTGGGGCTCGCCGGCCTGTCGATCGCCGCGGTGGTGGGGCTCGTCCAACGGTTCCGGCGGTCGACCGGAGAAGAACGGCAACAGCTGCGGTGGCTCGCCGCGATCTCGGCGTTGACGGGCGTGTTCCTGGTGTCGACGCTCCTGACGAGCATCGGCCTCAAGGGCGGCCAGACGAGCGCGGCGAACGATCTCTCGTTCCTGTTGTTCTTCGTCTCCCTCGGGATCGGGATCCCGATCGCGTGCGCCGTGGCGATCCTCAAGTATCACCTCTACGACCTCGACATCGTCGTGAAACGAACGGTCGTCTTCACGATCGTCGCCGCGTTCATCACCCTCCTGTATCTCGGGGCGCTGGCCCTCGCGGCGTTCACGAGCATCGGAGCCATCGCCGGCGCCGTGATCTTCGTCCTCACGTTCAATCCGGTCCGTCGGCGGGCCAAGGCGCTCGCCGACCGGGTCGTGTACGGGAAGCGAGCGACCCCCTTCGAGGTCCTCTCCGAATTCTCGGCCAACCTGGGAGACACGTACTCCGTCGACGACGTCCTTCCCCGGATGACCCAGCTGCTGGCCGCGAGCACCGGAGCGGACGACGTCCGGATCTGGCTGCGTCGCGACCGCTCACTCGTCGACGTGGCGCGATGGCCCGCCGAAGCGCCGTCGGCGCCGATGCGTGAGCTGGTCGATGACGCGCTCCCCTCCTACGGACCCGCGATCTCGGCCTTCGCGGTGTCGCACCAGGGGGAGTTGCTGGGGGCCATCACGCTCAGCATGCCTCCGAGCGATCCGATCGACGCCTCGAAGCAGCGGTTGATCCTGGGGCTCGCATCACAGGCGGGTCTGGCGCTTCAGAACGTCCGCTTGGTCGACGACCTCCGCGCGTCCCGCAGACGGATCGTCGCTGCGCAGGACGAGCGGGCGAAGAAGCTCGAGCGCAACATCCATGACGGAGCCCAGCAGCAGCTCGTGGCGCTCGCCGTGAAGCTCCGGCTCCTCGAGCACCAGATCGAACGGGATCCGGCGGAGGCTCGAGCGATGGCCTCCGCATTACAGGAGACGGCGAACGAGACGCTCGAGGACCTTCGTGACCTGGCCAGGGGCATCTACCCACCGTTGTTGGCGGACAAAGGGCTCGGGCCGGCGCTCGAGGCGCAGGCGCGGAAGGCGGCGATGCCCGTCACGGTCAGCGCCGACGGGATCGCGCGGTTCGGGGCCGACGTCGAGTCGGCCGTCTACTTCTCGTGCCTCGAGGCATTGCAGAACGCGGCGAAGTATGCCGAGGCGCGCGCGGTTCGGGTCCGGCTGACGAACGGCGCCGGCGACCTCCGGTTCGAGGTGACCGACGACGGGCGGGGCTTCGACCCGACGACGACCAACTACGGGACCGGTCTGCAGGGCATCGCGGACCGGCTCGCCGCCGTCGGCGGTGAGCTGACCGTCACGTCTGCTCCCGGCGACGGCACGGCCGTCGCCGGGAGCATCCCGCTAGCGGGAGGCTCCGGATGAGCAAGCGATCGCTGGCGTGGACGGTCTTCATCGTCGACCTGGTCAGCCTCGTGGTTGCCGGGTGGTTGGCGTGGCTCACCCGCGACGTGACCAGTTCGTCCGGCTGGGGCGGCAACAGCTTCGTCTCCGGGCTGCTGTTCGCGCTCGCGTTGCTCCCGTTCCCGGTGATCGGCCTGCTGATCGCATTGCGTCAGCCGGAGAACGCGATCGGCTGGCTCCTGCTGGCGATCGGGTTCACGTGGTACTTCGCCGAGGTCCTGACCGGCTACGGCGTCTACGGGCTGACGGTGTCGCACCTCCCCGCCGCGGACTGGGTCCTGTCGTTCACGGAATGGTCGTGGATCCCCCCGATCGGGCTGATGGGGACGTTCACGCTGCTGCTCTTCCCCGACGGCCACCTGCCCTCGCCCCGCTGGCGATGGTTCGCCTGGTCCTGCGCGATCGTCCTCGTCCTGTCGTCGCTGGCGATCCTGCTCGGTCAGGGCACCCTGGCCGACGCCGGCTTCCCGAACGTCCAGAACCGGTTCGGTGTACCCGGCACGTCGTTCCTGTTCGTGGCGCTGCTCCTGTTCCCCTTCTGCATCCTCGGGAGCGCCGGCAGCCTGGTCGTCCGGTTCCGGCGGTCTCGCGGGCTGGAGCGCGAGCAGCTGAAGCTACTCGCGATCGCGGCGGCAACCGTCGCGGTCGCGTACCTGATCATCATGCTGCTGTCGCTCGTTCCGTCGTTCAGCGGACCGAGCAGCAGTGATACCCCCGGGTGGCTCGCGGCGGCACAGACCCTGGTCGTGTTCTCGTTCTCCCTGATCCCCCTCGCGATCGGCGTGGCGATCCTCCGTCACGGCCTGTACGAGATCGACCTGATCATCCGCAAGACCATGCGGTACGCCGTGCTGGTGGCACTGCTCGTGGCGATCCTGGTCGGCGCCCTGCTGGTGGTCGGAGCGCTCGCCGTCGGGAGCGGTCGCGGTCTCCGCGAGAACCCGACGGCGCTGGTCGCGATCGGCGCCGCGATCGGGCTCGCCTTCTCCCCGCTCCGGCGTCTGGCCGCCCGGATCGCGGACCGGCTCGTCTTCGGGGATCGATCGAACCCGTACGAGGTCCTGAGCGAGTTCTCGGGTCGGGTCGGAGACGCCTACGCTGCGGAGGACGTCCTCCCTCGGATGGCGCAGGTGCTCGGGATGGGCATCGGCGCCGAGTCGGCGGCCGTCTGGCTCGTGTCGCGGGACACGCTCCATCCCGCCGCGGTCTGGCCCGCCGATGCCGACCCCCCCGCCGAGGTCCTCGTGGACGTGGAGCACCGGGGCGAGCGCTTGGGTGCGCTCTCGGTCGCGATGCCGCCGACCGAGCCGCTGAGCGGCGCGCGCGAGAACCTGATGCACGATCTCGCCTCACAGGCCGGGCTCGTGCTCCGGAACGTGCTCTTGATCGAGGAGCTCCGGTCGTCGCGACGCCGTCTGGTCGCCGCGCAGGATGACGAGCGCCGGAAGATCGAACGCAACCTGCACGACGGCGCGCAGCAACAGCTCGTGGCGCTCGCCGTCCAGCTCAAGCTGGCGCGAACGATGGTCGAGCGGCATCCGGCCAAGGCCGCCGCCCTGCTCGACACGCTCCAGGGTTCCGCCACGGATGCGTTGGAGGACCTGCGGGACCTCGCCCGTGGGATCTATCCGCCGTTGCTCGCCGACAAGGGGCTGGCGACCGCGCTCGAGGCGCAAGCTCGTAAGGCGGTGGTGCCCGTTACGGTCGAGGCCGACGGGGTCGGGCGGTTCCCGGCGGACGTCGAGTCGGCCGTGTACTTCTCGTGTCTGGAGGCGCTGCAGAACATCGGCAAGTACGCGGAGGCGAACGCCGCGTCGATCTGGCTCTCGGACGGCTCAGGCGAGCTGCGTTTCGAGATCCGCGACGACGGACGTGGATTCGACCCGTCGGCGACAAGTTACGGGACGGGTCTGCAGGGCATCTCGGACCGGCTCGCCGCGCTGGGCGGCGAGCTGGTCGTCACCACGGCGCCCGGCGGCGGCGCCCCCCGCGCCGGGCGCCCCCCCGGAGGCGAGGCAGCCGGATGAGTGCGCGGGCGGTCCGGACGGTCGCGTGGGGCTCGGTCGCGCTCGCGATCGCGTTCGGTGTCCTCGCGATCGGCCTCACCGTCGGCAACGGCGGCGCGTTGCCGGTGACCACGACGATCGAGTCCGGCCCCGTGGGGACGAGCGTGCTGATGGCGATCGTCCTGTCGTTCTCGATCGTCGGAGCCATCATCGCCACCCGGCGACCGGACAACTGGCTCGGCTGGCTCTTCTGCGCCGACGGGTTGCTCATCTCGTTCCAGAACTTCGCCGGCGTCTACGCCTCGTTCCACGGCACCGCGGCAAGCCCGGGGTCCCTGCCGGGCGCTCCGTGGTTCGCTCTGCTCGACGACTCGCTCTGGATCCCCTTCCTGTTCATGACGACGGCCTTCCTGTTCCTCCTGTTCCCCGAGGGACGGCCCGTCGGTCGGGGACGGAAGTACGCCGTGATCCTCGCCTCCGTCGCCGCGGTGGTCGCGACGACCGTTGCGGGGTTGTTCGAGCCGTCGCTCTACATCTATCCGGACGTCCCGAACCCGATCGGCGTGCAGCTCCCGTCGATCGTCTCCGGGCCCTTGACCGGCGCGTCCTTCCTCGTGCTGTTGTCCGTTCTCGTCTACGCGGTCGTGAACCTCTTCATGCGGCTCCGACGCTCATCCGGCGAGGCGCGCCTCCAGTTCCGCTGGTTCACGTACTCGACCGTCCTGATCCTCCTGCTGTTCATCCCGTCCGCTTTCCTGCCCTCGGTGCCGGTCTTCGTGCAGCTGCTCGGCGCGCTCGCCCTGTTCACGCTCCCGGTGGCGGTCGGGATCTCGATCATGCGGTACCGCCTCTACGACATCGACGTCGTCATCAAGAAGACCGTGGTCTACGCGATCCTCGCCGGTCTGATCGTGATCGTGGGCGCCGTCGTGATCCTGGTCCTCGGCGGGATCGCCGTCGGACCGGTCTCGAACAACCGCGCGCTCCTCATCACGGCCGGCGCCGTCATGGGGTTCGCGATCTGGCCGCTCCGGCTCGTCGCGTCGCGCCTCGCCGACCGGATCGTGTTCCGCGGCCGCGAGACGCCCTACGAGGTCCTGACCTCGTTCGCGGACCGCGTGGCCGAGACGTACTCGACCGATGACGTGCTGCCTCGGATGGCTCAGGTCCTCGCGGCGGGGACCGGCGCCACGTCGGCCGCCGTATGGCTACGGGTGGGCGAAGGCTTCCGGATCGCGGCGGTCTGGCCGGCCGGTTCCGAGGAGCCGGACGCCATCCCGATCGAAGCGACCGAGGTGCGTCATCAGGGCGAGGTCCTCGGTGCCCTGTCGGTTTCGATGCCCGCGAACGACCCGATGAACCCGACGAAGGAAGCGCTGATCAAGGACCTCGCCGCGCAGGCGGGGCTGGTCCTTCGGAACGTCCGGCTGATCGAGGAGCTCCGCGGGTCGCGGCGGAGAATCGTCGCGGCCCAGGACGAGCGCGCGCGCAAGCTGGAACGGAACATCCACGACGGCGCGCAGCAACAGCTCGTAGCGATCCAGGTGAAGCTGCGTCTGGCCGACGGCATGATCGAGCGCGACGCGGCGAAGGCGCACGCCTTGCTCGCCGAGCTGCAGCGCGAGTCGAACGAAGCGCTCGAGGACCTGCGCGACCTCGCTCGCGGCATCTACCCGCCGCTGCTCGCGGACCGAGGGCTGGCGGCCGCCCTGGACGCACAGGCCCGCAAGGCCAGCGTCCTCGTCACGGTGGATGCGGATGGGATCGGTCGCTTCGAGCCCGAGGTCGAGGCAGCCGTGTACTTCTCGTGCCTCGAGGCCCTGCAGAACGTCGCGAAGTACGCCGACGCGAGCGCAGCCACGATCCGGCTTTCGAACGGTTCGGGCGAGCTCCGCTTCGAGATCCGCGACGATGGGCGCGGGTTCGACCCGACCGCGAGGAGCTACGGGACCGGTCTGCAGGGGATCGCGGACCGGCTCGCCGCCCTCGGCGGCGAGCTGGCCGTGACCTCGGCGCCCGGCGACGGCACCGCCGTCGCCGGGCGCCTCCCGGTGGAGGCCGCACCATGACCGAGCGCTCCGCTCGACGGCTCGCCTGGGCGATCTGGATCGCGGGAATGGCGATGTTCCTCGGGGTGTTCGCGTTCCGGCTGAT
>Ga0307287_10000575_pt1 | contig 12882 bp, 11 predicted proteins | sample ER_DNA_141_FD_194485 | JGI IMG/M metagenome (GOLD analysis project Ga0307287, IMG submission 194485) | Bulk soil microbial communities from the East River watershed near Crested Butte, Colorado, United States - ER_DNA_141 | ecosystem: Environmental > Terrestrial > Soil > Floodplain | place...
CGCCTGACTGGAAGCGGCGCCGTAGTAGTTGCCTCCGGTCGCGGTTGCGAGCTCCTTCAACGGACCGGGTGTGAACTTTGCGCTCTCGATCGCGACGACGTAGACGGCGGCGCCTGCTTGCTGCGCAGCCGAGATCGCGTCCTTCAACGACGCCCGGCTACGGGTCTCGTTGCCGTCGGTGACGACGATGATCACGCGGGCGGGAAAGTGCTCTACGGAGAGCTTTTGCGCGGACAGGACGAGTGCGTCGTAGAGCGTCGTGCCCTGGACCTTGTCCACTGGAATCGTCCTCAGCGCGATGTCGGCGTCGATCGTCGACGTGGAGAACCCGGTCACCATCTGGGGCGATGTCGCAAAGGTGGCGATGGCAATCCGGTCGCCCGGCGGCTTGGCCAGGATGAAGGAGCGGGCGGCCGCGGCGGCGTCGGCCAGCGGCTTGCCCTTCATCGACTGGGACCGGTCGACTGCGAGCACGACGCTCTTCGCCCGCCCGAGGTTCTGCGCGGAGCTCAGCGTCACCCGCATGCCGTTCTCGAGCAGCAGTGGGGCCGTCGCCGTCCGTTTCGACGTGACGACGTTGACCTTGATCGACGGGTAGCTGCCGGTCTCGAGTCCGGAGACCTTGACCGCCGCGTTCGCCGCGGGGGCGAGCGTGACCAGCGCTGCGGTGAGGAACAGCGCCTTGATGAATGTGCTCCGCCTCACGAAAAACCGCCGAAGCTCGCCGCGGCCAGAGTCGACCGGTAAGCCTCCTCTTCCTCCTCGAAGAAGGCAGGCGGCAGGACGACGCCGTGGGTCGCCAGCCTGTCGAGGAAATGCGGCTTCAGGCCAGTGCACTGCAGCGGTGTCATCAACCGCGTTGCGCCGTCAGCAAGAGCCTCCTCTTCGTTGGGCGGCCTGCCCAGGAAGACGTCCTGCAGCGTGATCACTTCGGACTCCATGCGGAGCACCTCGGTGATGTGGGAGATGCGGCGGGAGCCGTCGACCAGGCGCGTGATCTGCACGAGCAGGTCGAACGCACTCGAGATCTGCTCACGGATCGCGCGGAGTGGCAGCTCGACGCCGGCCGTGAGGACGAGCGTCTCGAGGCGCGAGAGCCCGTCGCGAGGAGAGTTCGCGTGGATGGTCGTCAGGGAACCCTCATGGCCCGTGTTCATCGCCTGGAGCATGTCCAGGGTCTCGGCGCCACGGACCTCTCCGACGATGATCCGGTCGGGGCGCATGCGGAGGGCGTTGCGGACGAGCTCGCGGATGCGGATCTCACCCTGTCCCTCGATGTTCGGCGGGCGCGACTCGAGCGTGATCACGTGCTCCTGCTGGAGCTGGAGCTCGGCCGCATCCTCGATGGTGACGATTCGCTCGTCGCCGGGGATGAAGGCGGAGATCGCGTTCAGGGTCGTCGTCTTACCGGTACCGGTACCGCCCGAGATGAGGATGTTCAGCTTCCCGCGCGCGCACGCGGCGAGGAACTGAGCGGCCTTGGGCGTGATCGAGCCGAAGCCGATCAGGTCGTCCATCGTGTACGGGTCACGCGAGAACTTTCGGATCGTGAGCGTCGGCCCCCGCAGCGAGAGCGGCGGGATGATTGCGTTCACGCGGCTCCCGTCCGGGAGGCGGGCGTCGACCATCGGCGACGACTCGTCGATCCGGCGGCCGATCTGGGAGACGATCTTGTCGATGATCCGCATCAGATGCTGGTTGTCGGCAAAGGTCGTCTCGCTGCGCTCGATCTTTCCGTCCCGCTCGATGTAGATCTGGTCGAAGTTGTTGACCATGACCTCTGTGATCGAGTCGTCGTTGAGCAGAGGCTCGAGCGGCCCGTAGCCGAGGATGTCGTCTGTGATCTCGCGGACGATCCGGCGTCGCTCCTCACGCGTGAGCGGGGTGCGGTCGAGCGCGAGCTGCTCGGTCACCTCGCGCAGAACGCGCTCGGTGAGGTTCTCCGTGGTCTCGGTCGTGAAGAGCTGCGGCCCCAGCTTGGCGATGCACGCCGTGTGGACGGCGGTCTTCAGCGCGCCGTAAGGGTCGCTCGTCGGTGGCGGCGGCTCCTCGGCGAGCGTAGGCCGTGTGAGCGCAGGCGTCGGCTGCTCGGGATCCGCCGAGCCTCCGTTGTTGACGGGCTCGCCGCCCTTGATGCGGTCGTGGAGGCCCATTAACTCTTACCTCCTCGGCCCCAGCGCTTCTTCCCGTTCTTCGAGACCGGTGCGGGCAGGAGCGCCTTCGCCATCTCGCGCATCGCGCGCGAGAAGTCGGACTTCGGATCGGAGAGAACAGCGGGGTTCGAGCGGTTGACGGCCAGAGGCACGGCCCGGTCGCTCGGCACCTCGAAGCGAATCTTCGCCTCGAGCGCCGCCTCGACCTCGCCGCGCTTCATGCCGACGTTCGAGTTCGCCCTGTTCAGGACGACTCTGATCCGTTCGGTCGGGAACGAGAGGAGCTGGAGTGTCTGCAGGCTGAGCCGTACGTTCTTGATCGTCGGGACGTCGAGCCCGCAGACCAGGAGCAGGTCGTCGGTGCGGTCGAGCGTCGCCAACATCGGCCCGTGGAAGAACGGCGAGGTGTCGACGACGATCACCTCGTAGGACTCCTTCGCCACCTCGAGCAGGCGTGAGAGCTTCTGCTCCGTGACGAGCTCGGCATCCTCCGGCCGGATCGGCGCTGGGAGTACGTCGACGCCTGACGAATGGCGCGTCGTGTAGCCGGCCAGCTTCTCCGGATCGAGCTCACCCGGGGCGACGACGAGGTCTTGAATCGTCTTCTCGGGCTCGATGCCGAGCATGATCGCGGCGTCCCCGAACTGCAGGTCGAGGTCGAGGAGCAGCGTGCGCTTGCCGGCGTACTTCGCGAACGACGTGGCGAGGTTGGTCGCCGTGACGGTCTTGCCCGTCCCGCCCTTCGGGGAGAAGACGGTGATGATCCGCCCCTCACCGCGGCTTTTGCCCTGGCGGCGGCCTGCGTGGCCCGCCTTGCGGACGGCGAAGACGACGTTCTCGGTCAGCTGCGGGAGCAGCAGGACATCAGCGACGTCGGCATCGAGCGCGTCCTCGAGCAGCGCCGAGGACTCGCCGGATGCGAGCAGAACGATCGGCGCCCGCGTGTACTCGCGAATCGCGGCCAGCTCGTCGACCGGCAATGCGGACGATCGCGTGGCGTGGAGGATCACCTGCAGGTGGCCTCCCGAGAGGGGCCCGCCGCCTTCGCGAACGCTGTCGCTGCGGCCGACGAGCTCGATCTCACCGTGGCGCTCGAGGGCCTCGGACAGCTCGTCCAGGCCCTCACAACCGCCGGTGATGAAGACGCGGGACTTCTCGCGACTGGGTGCTTGTGTCTCGATGGTCATGTTTAGCGCCCTCCTCTGAGTGCCCGACGCTGGCCAAGGCGGAGGCCGTCGCCCAGGACTGAATCGACCGTCTCAATCGACTCAGGGCTGTCAGCGGGATCCGTGACCGGCCGGAGCTGGAGCGTCCACTCGCCCTCTTCCACGACGAACAGGAGCTTCTGTGCCTGCGCGTCCGTGAGGGCCAGCATGACCGAGTACGGAGACGACGGATCGCTTCCGATCTTGCTCTTTAGCTGGTTCGTGTCCGGTGCGCGTAGGACCAGGAGATCGCGAAGGACGACACGCGAGGCGGCGATCCCTCGCGCTTGGCGCGACGAGAATTCGACGTCCGCGACGACGTCCACATGATCGCCGTCGGTGAGCGTGCCGGCCAGGAGCTGATGCTCGCTGCCCGGGAGCTGAAACGCGCGCAGGTTGCCCTTGAGCTGGGCGCGGATGCCCTGCTCCTCGGCGGCGCGGAAGCGCCGAGTCGAGATCTGCTCGCCGGCGTAGATGGCCTCGACCGCCACCGCCTGTTCGATCTGCTCCGGCTCCGAGATCGCACCCGGGACGACACTGCGGCGAGTCACGTGCTCGACTTTGAGCAGCTTCTGGCCGGAGAGCTCGGAACCGGAGGTGCCGATCTCGATGTTCTGCGCGGCGACGTACACGGGAACCATGTCCTCGCCCTGCTGGACGTTCCGCTTGTAATTCGTTACGTAGAACGTCGTCAGCAGCGCGGCGACGATCGCCAGCGCGATTGCTATTCCGATGTTTCGAACTCTGTAGGTCATTTGGGTTGGCTCTCCTTCTCTCTTTCGGGTTGGTTATTCGACGAGCGAGACGCTGCGGGCGCCAAAGTCGTCACCGGTCGCGTGTTCGCTGTAGATGCCCTCCCAGATCACGTGCGTGAACCACCCGTCGAGCTTGCCCGAGTTCCCACGGGCGTCGAAGCCGGTCAGGTGGAAGCCCACCCAGCCGATCACTTCGTATTGAAAGTTGGAGCCGCCTCCACGAATGTCCGAATAGACCGGGAACAGAAGATCGGAGCCGATTCGGTCGTCGAGCGCGCCCTGAATGTGTGACGAGTCGAATTTCGCGCCGGGGTCCGAGAAGTACCAGTTGATCGGCATGTAGCCGTCGTACCCGTTACGCAGCCAGTCGCCGAGAATTTGTGGGCTCGTGCCCCCCTTCGAACCATCGATGTTGATCAGGCGAAAGGCGCCCGGCCCGGTCTTCTGGAGATCGAGCTGGGTCGTCTGGTTGAAGCACGGCAGTGGCTCGCACTGCAGCATTGGGTGCAGGAGGTCCACTCCGATCGGCGCTGCGTAGCGTGCTGATCCGAGCACCCCGACCCGCGCTGTGGCGCTGGCACGCGCCGTGAGATTTTTGAAGCCGAAGAGTCGCGAGAGGAACACGGGCGCGTTTTTTCGGGCCGTGACCTTGACGGTGTCGTTGGTCATCACGGCGCTGGTGAGCACGACATCCTGGGCTGCCACGCCACCGTCGTTCCGGTCGCCGTAGTCGACGGCCATCGACGTTGCGGTAGCGGTTTCTTCTGGAAGCTCCTGTGCAGCTGCGAGGGCTGCTGCGTCGGCGGTCGCCTGGGTATGGCGATGCGTTCGGTACCAAGAGCCGACGTCGAGCACTCCCGTGGCCACCGCCATCAGGGCGACCATGAAGAGGAGCGACAGGACCATAGTCTGTCCGCGCTGATTGTCGTAACGATTCATTCCACTCGCTCCTTCGTCGTGCTGGTCAGTCGACCTGACTTCACTACGAGGCCGAGGAGACTGATCGAGTACGGATAGGACCCCGTGACAGTCACTTGCTCTCCCTGTTGCCAGGATGAGGCGACGGTTACGTTCAGGTCAGATTGCTTCAGGCCGGTCGAAGCGTCACGGACGCTTTGCACGACCGCCGCACTGGGGTTTTGCAAATGCCGGCCGACGGCGCCCTTGCGCGCACCTGCGCGAACAGCATCCGTCACCGTGATGTAGTTGTTGAAGACGATTCCGAACTGGATCACGCCGAAGAGCAAGAAGACCAGGATCGGCAAGACGAGAGCGAACTCCGTCATGGATTGGCCCTGCTGGTTTTTGAAGTTGAATCTTTTTGACATTCGTTTTGGGTTCTGCTTGGTGTGATGGGCTGATGCGACTACTGCGGTGGAGCGGGACTTGCGAAGTGAGGGGGCGGGCCCTTCGGTGAAGAAAGGCCCGCCTTAGCCATGCTTGTCTTGGGCCTACGTGATGTACGCGGCGACCCTGTTGATAGCGCTAACGATGTTTCCGGAGAGAAGGGCGAGCGCACCGAAGACGGCGATCGTGATCACTGCGAGCACGACTCCGTACTCCGCCATGGTCTGCCCCTCCTCGCGCTTGACGAAAAGGTCAAAAATGTTCAGCACCTGTTTCACCTCCCCCGCGGCGAGAGGGGAAATGGAAGTGCCGCACTGCGGATCTGAGCCACTAACAGGCGGTGCAAAATGCTTGGTCACGCCGGAGAAACCTCCGTGCTACTGGGTTGGGCGTGGCCGCGCCGCCTTGTTGGCTTTGTCGCCAAGCAACATCGCCCCACAGTGAGCGGCCCCGAATCCCTCGTTCTGGCTATTCCCGCGCCGGTTCCCTACATCGAGTGAGACAGACGCTCACGCGCCCGCCGATACGGAGGGCGTATCCGTTGCGGCCGCGGATGTTCAGCAAGGAGATCCGCGCCAACGAGCGGCTCAGGCGCCCAACCCAACTGGAGCCAAGGAATGCCACAACGGAGACATCTCTTCAGAAGCACTACAGCGAGCCTTGTGTTGCTCGCGGCCGCCCTCGGCGTGCTGAGCGTGATGCCCTCGAGGCGTCGCAAGATCCGCGTCGCCCCACGCCGGCTCGCTGCAAGCCTCGCGTTCGCAACACTCTTCTTCGCAGGCGCGGCCTTCTCGGCCGGTGCCGGCAACACGGTTGCCCAGCTCCTCGAGCCGGGTGACGAGAGTGCCCTCATGGCGCCCGAGTCGGCAACGACCTCGACGGATGAGGACCCGGCCGCGGACTCGGAAGCCGGTCGCCGCGTAGGTGGCCCGACGGACGACGCCGAAGAGGCACCCGCCTCCGAAGAGGCACCCGCCTCCGAGGCTCCGCCCGCCGAGCAGCCTGACCAGCCGGCCGAGGCAACTCCTGCCGCGTCGGCCGACGACTCGGCGTCAGAGCCGGACAGCGATGCCAACGCGTGGCAGCCGGCAGTGGCTGCGCCGACCAGCTCGGACGACACGCATGCGTCTGCCGCCTCTAAGGACGGGACCCTCCTCGCGCGGACGAAGCCCAGCAAGTGGGCAATCCGCCAGAACGCGTTCCGCCGCTCCGCGCCGCCGGTGCTCGCACCGCGCCCGCTGATGAGCGGCGAGCTCAAAGACACCGATCCCGAGGTCGACGAGCCGGGCGTTTCCGCCACGGTGTGGCTCCATCGGAAGCTTCCCGACCCGACTCCCCCGGCACGTCGGCTGAAGCCGTCCTTCGCTGGTCAGCTCGCACGCACCTCCGCACGCGCGAAGGTCGACTGGGCACTCGTGCTCGGCGTGCTTCGGGCCAGTGGTCAGCGTGGTTCCGCCCCCGCGTCGCCGGCGACCCTCCGCACGCTCAGCAACAAGCTGGCGAAGCTGGGCGCACGGCGCAACCCGTGGTCGGCAGTGCTCGCACTCGAGGGCCAGACGGCGTTTGCAGATCGCGCGATCGCGCTGCAGCGCTACAACCGAGCGGTTGGGCTCCGGTCGCTCGTCAAGGGCCTTGAGTGGGCCAAGCCGTCCATCTCTAAGCGCATCCTCAGCGACAAGCGAATCTCCATGTACCCCGGCGGCCGCGTCGACATCCAGGCCGGTCGCGTGAACATCCGCACGCTCGTGCTCATCGCCTATCTCGCCGAGGCGCATGGCCAGGTGAGCGTGTCCTGCCTGATCTCCGGCCACCGGCTCTACTCCCGGCCCGGCGTGATCTCGGCCCACATCTACGGGCTGGCCGCGGACATCTCCGTCCTCGGCGGACTGTCGATCCTGGGTAACTCGCAGCCCGGCGGCATGACTGAAGCAGCCGTACGCAACGTCCTGCTGCTCCCCGCGGAGCTCCAGCCGCGCCAGGTCATCTCGCTCCTCGGCATGGGTGGCCCGTCGTTCCCGATGGGCAACCACGACGACCACATCCACGTGGGGTACTAGACCACCGTGGAGCAGCTTCTCATGCGGATGGACGGGGTTACTGTCTGCGAGCGCACTTGCGTCGCGGACACCCCGTTCACCCGCATGAAGGGGTTGCTTGGACGAGACGGGCTGGAGCAGGGCGAAGGGCTTCTGCTCCGGCCCGCCTCATCTGTCCACACCTGGTTCATGCGTTTCCCGATCGACGTGGTGTTTCTCGACCGCGAGCTCGTCGTCGTCGGCATCGCCGACGAGGTGGAGCCGTGGCGCGCCGCGGGTCGGCGGGGTGCCAAGGCGGCTCTCGAGTTGCCGGCCGGTGAAGCGGCCCGCCGGGGCCTCTCTGTCGGCGATCAGCTGACGCTCGCCGCCTAGCCAGTACTTTCGGCGGCGCGCGCCCCTTCGCGGCTGGTAGCTTCGATCAATCTTAGCTACCGCTAACAACGAGGGAGTTGGATTGAGCTCACAGGCTGGAGGAAACGGAGCTGGACCTGTCGTGACCGCGCACGACATTTCACGCCGTTACGGCGAGGGTGACACGGCGGTCGACGCCCTCGCGGAGGTTTCACTCGAGATTGAGCCCGGCAAGCTGACCGCCGTCATGGGCCCGTCGGGCTCAGGCAAGTCGACGCTCATGCACATCCTCGCGGCCCTGGACCGACCGACTTCGGGCTACGTGACGATTGCGGGCACCAGGCTGGGGGAGCTGAACGACAAGGAGATCACAAAGATCCGCCGTCGGCACATCGGCTTCATCTTCCAGTTCTTCAACCTGTTGCCCATGCTGACGGCCGAGGAGAACATCGTGCTGCCGCTGTCCCTGGCCGGCGAGAAGCCGGACAGCGCCTTCCTGACGGATCTCGTCAAGCGGGTTGGTCTCGCCGATCGCCTGACCCACCGGCCCTCCGAGCTCTCGGGCGGCCAGCAGCAGCGCGTCGCTATTGCCCGGGCACTCGTCTCGAGGCCGACCGTGGTCTTCGCCGATGAGCCGACGGGCAACCTGGATTCGAAGACGGGAGGAGAGATCCTCGAACTACTCCACGAGTCGGTCGGGAACTTCGGACAGACGATGGTGATGGTCACCCACGAAGCGCGTGCCGCCGCAGCCGCCGACCGGATCCTCTTCCTGGCGGACGGCCGGATCATCAAGGATCTCGGCCGTGCCGGCGAAGAGGAGATCCTCGACACGATCCGCGAAGTCACGCTGACGTGATTCGCGTCGCGCTGCGAGGGTTGGCTGGCCGGAAGTTCCGTGCCGCGCTGACGGCACTGGCGATCGTCCTGGGGGTCGCGATGGTCAGCGGCACCTTCGTCCTGACCGACACGATCGACAAGGCGTTCAACTCGATCTTCGTCGAGTCATACGCAAACACCGACGCGGCGATCAGCGGCAAGGCGCCGGACATCTCCTTCGAGGGCGACACCGCCGAGACACCGCCCGTGCCCGCGTCCCTGCTTGCGCGCGTGCGCGCTCTCGACGGCGTGCAGGCGGCCGCGGGCAGCGTCATCGACGAGACCGCCACCAAGATCCTCAAGCCCGACGGCAAAGCGATCAACACCGGAGGCGCGCCGTCGTTCGGCTTCGGCATCGATCCCGCGCAGACGGCGTTCAACCCACTCAGGCTCGTAGACGGCACCTGGCCGGCCGGCCCGGACGAGGTCGTCATCGACGCCGGCACGGCCGACGACCAGGGCTACGACGTCGGGGAGACGGTGCGCATCGGGACGCTGAAGCCCGTCCGCTCGTTCCGGTTGGTCGGCATCGCTCAGTACGGAAGCGTCAGCTCGCTCGGCACCGCCACCTTCGCCGTGTTCACGATCCCGACCGCCCAGGAGCTCCTCGAGCGCGAGGGCAAGTTCGACGCGATTTCCGTCGCTGCCAAGGAGGGCGTCAGCGCCGACGAGCTCGTCGCCGACATCAAGCCGATCCTGCCGCCGACCGCGCAGGTCCGAACCGGCGTCGAGCAGGCTGAAGACGACGCTGCCGAAGTCTCCGAGTTCGTGAGCTTCATCCGCTACTTCCTGCTCGCCTTTGGCGGCGTGGCCCTCTTTGTCGGCGCCTTCGTCATCTTCAACACGATGTCGATCACGGTCGCCCAGCGGACGCGGGAGCTCGCCACGCTGCGCACCATCGGCGCGTCGCGCAAGCAGATCCGCCGTGCCGTGCTGCTGGAAGCGCTCGTCATCGGCGCCGTTGCCTCGGTGATCGGCTTCGCGCTCGGGATCGGTCTCGCCTACGGGCTGGACTGGCTCTTCGGCGTCCTCAACCTCGACCTGCCGACCACGAGCATGGTCATCGCCACGCGCACCGTGGTCGTCGCCTTCCTGATCGGGATCGTCGTCACGGTCCTGGCCGCCTTCGTGCCGTCGATCCGCGCCACCCGCATCTCGCCGATCCTCGCCGTGAGGGAGGGCGCTGAGCTGCCCCGCGGGCGGTTCTCTCGTTTCTCGCCGTACATCGCGGGGGTACTGATCGTCATTGCGCTCCTCCTCCTCGCCCGCTCGATGTTCACCGACGAGCTCGCGATCGGGGACCGGCTGCTGAGCATGGCTGGTGGCGTGCTGCTCCTGTTCGTCGGGGTGGCGATGATCTCGCCGAAGCTCGTGCGGCCGCTGGCCGCGGTGGTGGGCGTTCCCGGTGAGAAGCTCGCCGGGATCTCCGGCTACCTGGCGCGGCGCAATACGCTCCGGAATCCGGGGCGAACCGCCTCGACCGCCGCCGCCCTCATGATCGGCCTCGCTCTCGTCACCTTCGTTTCGGTGCTCGCGAACGGCATGAAGGCGTCGAACCGCGGTGCGATCGAGGATCAGGTCAAAGCGGATTTCGTCGTCACCTCCCAGGACGGCTACATCCCCTTCGTGGCGGGCGCCGGCGACGCCGCGGCCGGGGCGACCGGGGTCGAGCTGGCGACGAGCGTTCGCTCGGAGCTCGGCAAGGTGGCCGGGACGGACAAGTACGTGACGGGAATCGAGCCCGACAAGATCACGTCGGTCTACAACTTCGACTGGGCGGAGGGCTCGGACAGGACTCTCGCGACCCTCGGCGAGGACGGCGCGATACTCGACAAGGGCTTTGCCGAGGACGAGAAGCTCGCGGTCGGCGACCGGTTCGAGCTGCAATCGGGCTCGGGCCGGTCGGCCACCCTCACCGTGAAGGCGCTCTACGAGCCGCCACCCTTCTATCCGCTGCTCGGGTCGGTCAGCATCCTCAAGGACAAGTTCGACTCCCTCTATGACCGGCCTCGCAACCAGTTCACCTTCATAAACGTGCCCGGTGACCCGGATGCCGAGTCGGAAAAGCCGCTCGAAGCCGCGCTCGCCAAGTTCCCGGATGCGAAGGTGCAGACGCGCGAGTCCTGGATCCGCGCGCAGGACAAGGAGTTCAACCAGTTCCTGATCATGCTCTACGTGCTGCTTGCACTCTCGGTGATCATCAGCATCTTCGGAATGATCAATACGCTCGCACTGGCCGTCTTCGAACGGACGCGCGAGCTCGGGATGCTGCGCGCCGTCGGCATGACGCGCTGGCAGGCGAGGGTGATGATCGGCAGTGAGAGCGTCATCACGGCTCTCATCGGAGCGGCGCTCGGGCTGCCGCTGGGAATGTTCCTCGCTGCGATGGTGACGCGCGCGCTCGACCAGTACGAAGTTCGCTATGCGATCCCACTCGTCCCGCTCTTGCTCTTCGCACTGGTCGCGGTGCTCGTAGGCCTCGTGGCCGCGATCATGCCGGCTCAGCGGGCGGCCCGGCTGAACGTCTTGCAGGCATTGCAGTACGAGTAGCCTCGGCCCGATGCTCTGGGCGATCTCAGGTGGTGCGGGCTTCCTCGGCCTGCACCTGGCCCGGCGGGCCCTTGCCGACGGCCACACGGTCCGAACGCTCGACCTGGCGCCGCTCGACGAGCCGAGCCTCGAGGGCAACGTAGCCGAGCTCCGCGGCGACATTCGCGACCCCGCCCGGGCGCGTGAGCTCGTCGCCGGTGCCGGGATCCTCGTCCATGCAGCGGCCGCCCTGCCCATCAGCGGCGCCCGCGACGAGATCCGCTCAGTCAACGTCGAGGGCACCGCAACGCTCCTCGCTGCCGCGCTCGAGGCCCGTGTCCGCCGCGTCGTCTTCATCTCGACGACGGCGGTCTACGGCGTTCCCGAGACCCATCCCATCGACGAGAGCGCCCCGCTCCACGGAGTCGGCCACTACGGACGCTCGAAGATCGAGGCTGAAGAGGTTCTCCGCGAGTTCGAGCAGCGCGGCCTGGCCGCGGTCGTCATTCGCCCGAAGACCTTCATCGGCCCGGAGCGGCTGGGCGTCTTCGAGATCCTCTTCGACTGGATCCGTGAGGGCAGGCGCATCTACGTGCTCGGAAGCGGGCGAAACCGCTACCAGCTCTTGGCCGTGGAGGACCTCATCGATGCCATCGCCCTCGCCGCATCGAAGCGAACTGCGGCGGGGGAGACGCTCAACGTCGGCGCCACCGAGTTCGGCACCGTGCGCGCAGACCTCGAGGAGCTGATCCGGCATGCGGGCTCGTCGAGCCGTGTCACTCCAATCCCGGCCCGCCCGGCGGAGGTCGCGCTCAGGGGGCTCGAGCTCGCTCGGCTCTCACCGCTCGCGGAGTGGCACTACAAGACGGCGCACCGCGACTCCTACGTGGAGGTCTCGCGAGCCGACCGCGTCCTGGGCTGGAAGCCTCGCCACTCAAACGCGGACGCGCTCATCCGGACCTACGACTGGTACCTGGCGAACCGTGATCACATCGGCGCCGCCGGCCTCACCCACCGCGTTCCCTGGGACCAGCGGGCTCTCGGTCTGATCAAGCGCCTATCCTGACGCGCCATGGAGCTGACCGCGTACCGCGAGCGGTTCCCGATCCTCGCGGAAACGAACTACCTGATCAGCCACTCGCTCGGCCCGATGCCGGCCGCGGCCGAAAGCCGCCTCGCCGAGTACGCGCACGCATGGAAAACGCGTGGCATCAGAGCCTGGGGCGAGGGCTGGTGGGACCTGTCGACGACTGTCGGCGACCACGTCGGCCGCCTGGTCGGCGCTCCGCCCGGTTCGACGGTCATGCACCAGAACGTGACGATCGCCGAGGCGGTCGTCCTCTCCTGCTTCGACTTTCGTGGCGAGCGGCGCAAGATCGTGTACGAGGAGGAGAACTTCCCCTCCGTCCGTTACCTGCAGCAGGGGCAGCGGGCACGCGGGGCCGAGGTCGTCGTCTGCCCGAACGAGGAGGCGATCGTCGAGGCGATCGACGAGCGCACGTTGCTCGTCCCGATCAGCCATGTGATCTTCAAGACCGGCCGCATCCAGGATGTCGAGCCGATCATCGAGCGCGCGCACGAGGTCGGCGCGTACGTGGTGCTCGACGCGTATCAGTCAGTCGGCACG
>Ga0307287_10000577_pt1 | contig 12869 bp, 10 predicted proteins | sample ER_DNA_141_FD_194485 | JGI IMG/M metagenome (GOLD analysis project Ga0307287, IMG submission 194485) | Bulk soil microbial communities from the East River watershed near Crested Butte, Colorado, United States - ER_DNA_141 | ecosystem: Environmental > Terrestrial > Soil > Floodplain | place...
GCTTGGTCGGCGATGGGCCAGCCGTAACGTTTTCGCGGACATCCAATCACCTGGACTTCTGGTCCGAGCTGCCCTCGTGCGTTCGCCTGCATTAGCTGGGTCCGCTGCTCACCACGCCGGTTTCGTACGCGTAGATCACGGCCTGCACCCGGTCGCGCAGGCCGAGCTTCATCAGCATGCGACCGACGTGTGTCTTCACCGTGGTCTCGGACACAAACAAATCTGTCGCGATCTCCGCGTTGGTCAGCCCGCGCGCCACCAGGTGCAGGGTCTCCCGTTCCCGGGCGGTCAGTGACGCAAGCCGCTTGCGCGCGCTCGCATCCACGGCCCGTGGCCGGTCGAGGAATGACTCGATCATCCGCCGGGTCACGGTGGGTGCGAGGAGCGATTCGCCCGCGTGCACTGCCCGGATGCCAGCGACCAGCAGCTCTGGCTGCACGTCTTTGAGCAGGAACCCACTCGCCCCAGCCTTCAGGGCCTCGTAGACGTACTCGTCCATGTCGAAGGTCGTCAGCATCACCACGCGCGCCCCGCACGAGGCGTCGGCCATGATCCGGCGCGTGGCCGCGATCCCGTCGGCTCCGGGCATCCGCACGTCCATGAGCACGACATCTGGCCCCAACGCCGTCACCTGGGCCACAGCTTGGTCGCCGTCGGCGGCTTCACCAACCACGTGCAGGTCCGGCTCGATCTCGAGGATCATTCGGAAGCCGGCCCGTACTAGCGCCTGATCGTCGACAATCAGGACCCCGATCGAGGACGCCGGGCCCGCTTCAACGGCACTCATGTCGGATTCAAGGGCAGCGTAGCGACCAGCTCGAAGCCGCCCTCCGGCCTCATCCGAGCTATGAGCGAACCGCCATAGACCGCAACGCGTTCCCGCATCCCGAGGAGCCCGCTGCCTGCCTCTGTCGTCGGAGTCGAGCCCACGGGATACTGACCGTCGTCGCGCACAGCCAGCTCGATCCGGTCTGTCCCGTAGTCGATTGCCACCTCGGCGCGCCGCGGGTTCCGCGCGTGCCGCAGGGTGTTCGTGAGCCCCTCCTGCACAAGCCGGTACGCCGTGAGGTCCAGACCCGGCGCGAGGTCGCGCGCCTCCCCGGTCACCGAGAGCGCAACGGGCAGCCCCGCCGTACGGAACTTCTCCGCCAACTGGTCCACCTGGTCCAGCCCCGGCGTCGGCTCGAGCTCGGTGTCGTCACCGGACTGTCGCAGCACACCGACCATCCGTCGCATCTCAGCGAGCGCCTCCCGACCTACTGTCTCGACGGTTTCGAGGGCCTGTCTCTCCACCTCCTGCTCGGGCGTGAGCCGCCGACGCACCGCCGACGCCTGCACCGTCATCACGCTTACGCTGTGCCCGATCACGTCGTGCAGTTCGCGGGCGATCCGGTTCCGTTCCTCGGCCACGGCCTGTGACGCCCGTTGCTCGCGGTTGACGCGTCGCTGCTCGGCGTTGAGCCGGGTGACCCGTAGGAGCGCGCCGAGAAGCCACGCGATGATCGACGGGGTCAGCCAGACCAATGACGACAACCCCTCGCTGAAGGTCGTATTCATCGGGTCGAACGCCGCCCATGTCACCCAGACCACGCCAGACAGCGCGAGCGCGACCCAGGAGCGTCGCCAGTCCAGCCGATTGCCGACCGTATAGGTGGCGATCAGCGGCGCAACGCTGACACCGAACCCCTCCGGCGAGCCGACGGCAATGAACTCGACGACGCTGACGACGACCATGGCAGTGAGGCAGGCGAGCGGGCGAACCCGTCGACCCACCAGGAGGAGGGCAGTCAGGGCATACAACAAGGACTGCACCCACAGGGGACCCTGGCGGTGCGTCGATCCGATGCCCCACCACACCTCGAGCTGGCCGAACACACCGACCACCGCCGCCAGGGCGATGTCGAAGGCCCAGTTCCTGCGGCTCACCTCACGACCGTACTGCTGGGCGGGCGACCTGACGTCCTCCTTGCGGAGGACAGGCCGCTCCTCCTGGGGGCTACCCGATTTCGTGCGACCGCATGACGACCGAACGCGGCTGAGTTCCTACCGTCGAAACGAGGCCGATCGCTCGACGGCCAACCGACAGCCGGACAAGGAGCCAGCCATGGACATCACATCATCACTCGCCCGACGGATCAGCCAGTTCGCCTGGGTGATGGCCGCAGCCGGCACCGTGATCGGGCAAGTTCACGCCCTTGCCCGCGCGCAGGCCCACCCGGACGACTTCGTGGAGTCACCACTGGCCCGGGTGTGGGGCGAGCCGGCCATCCGGGTTCTGAAGCCGCTACTCGACTGGAGTGACCCATATACGGTCTATGTCACGTACGGGAAGATCTGGCTCCCCGTGTGCCTTGCTTTCACCGCGGCGGCCTACCTGGTCTACCGGCGGCGGCACCCAAAGGGCGGTGAGCGGCGCCTGTGGCAGGTCGTCCTCGTCGGCTACACCGTGATGATCTTGTCAGTGTTCGGCGACTACTTCACCCCGTGGATGGACCAGATGTTCCTACTCGGCATCGGCGCCATGCTGGTCATCGGGTTCGGCGGGATCGCCCTTGGCATCATGATGCTGCGCAACGGTTTCCGACCGCGCATCACCCCGATTCTGCTCATGATCTTCATCCCGTTCATGTTCGCAATAACGGAGGTGACGTCGCTCGGCAGTGCGTTGCTTCCACTCATGTGGGGCTGGGCCGTCGCGGCCCACGGCGTCGTATCCCATGAGCGTGAGGAAGCAGCACCCGCCTCGGCCCTAGTAGCCGGGTGACGAAGGTCGACTTTCGACAGCCCGAACTGTTGACGATTGATCGGTTTCGATATGACGGGGCTCGAGTGGGCGAACAGCGAAGATCCCGCGGTGCCACTTGCTGCAAGCGTTCACATCTCCTCTTCCCAGCCGAGCAGCACGGCAAGCCGCCCCGGCGACAAGGCGACGGGGCCCTCGTAAGGTCGGTAAGCGACGGCTATGGTCTGCAGTCCCGCGTAGGGTCTAGCTGGTCGTGGAGCACCGGCGCCGAGTCCATGTCGCCGAACCAGGCGCACACCTCCGCGTTCCCGACTGTGGCGATCAGCCACTCGGGAGAGCTCGTCCGCTTGGCGCTGCCTACATGGACGCAATCAAGCCGTTCCGCTACCTGTGGGTGCGGCCGGCACTCATCTGATGGATCGCGCACGAGTGGCAGACTGTCGGCGCAACGGCGCTGAAGGCTACGATCAAGCAACCGGATATCGCTCGCTACCTCCCCCCGGCCCGCGCTGCTGGCCCGACTCTGGACGGGGCGACAGGACTCTCGGAGGTGAGTCTTCATGAGCAACGAAGGTAGTCCGTTGCTGGAGGTCCGCGGGCTAGTGAAGGACTATCCCGGGGTACGTGCACTGGGCGGCGTCGACCTGACGGTGACCAGTGGTCAGGTGCACTGCCTTATCGGCCAGAACGGTGCCGGCAAATCGACACTGATCAAGTGCGTTTCCGGGCTGGTTGAGCCGACCGCTGGCGAGGTTCTGTTCGAAGGCGCTCCGCTGCCGGTCGGAGATCCGAACGCGTCGATCGCCCGCGGCATCGCCACCATCTACCAGGAGCTCGACCTGGTCCCGCACCTGTCGGTCGCACATAACGTGTTTCTCGGCCACGAACGCAAACGGGGTCCGCTGCTGAATCGGGCAGCGATGAACAACGAAACGGAAGCACTGTTTGCCCGGCTCGGAGATGAGGGCATCTCTCCGACGGCGGCAGTCACGACGCTGCGGCCGGCGCAGCAGCAGGTGGTCTCCATGGCCCGAGCGCTTTCGCACTCGGTCAAGCTGCTGATCCTCGACGAGCCGTCTGCGGTCTTGGATGACGTCGAGGTGGACGCGTTGTTCGGCGTCGTACGACGGCTCACCGCCGAAGGGGTCGGAGTCATTTGGATCTCGCACCGGCTCGGTGAGGTGGCCGAACTTGGTGATGTGGTGACGGTGTTGAAGGAGGGCCGGACGGTGGCCACCGAGCTGCCGCCGGACACGCCGGTCGACACCCTGATCAGACACATGGTCGGCGGGCGTATGGAGGCGTTGTTCCCCGACCGCGGACCATTCCGCGAAGAGACCGTGCTGCAGGTACGCGGGCTGACCCGTACCCCGGACGTCTACGACGCCTCGTTGACGCTGCACGAGGGCGAAATCCTCGGCCTGGCCGGGCTGGTGGGCTCGGGTCGTACCGAGCTCTTGCGCCTGATCTACGGCCTGGACCCTGCCCAGTCGGGCGAAGTCGAGGTCGGCGGCCGCCGCCTCCCGCCCGGCAGGCCGGACCTGGCCATCCGAGCCGGGCTCGGGATGGCGCCAGAGGAGCGAAAGTCCGAAGGGCTGTGGCTCGACTGGAGCATGATCCGTAACACCTCGATCGCCGACCTCAGCCGGTTCCGGCGCGGCCCGTTCACGGACCGAGCCGCCGAGCGGCGCGATGCCACGCGTCATCTACGGTCTCTGAACACCCAGCCCGACGCGCCTGAGCGGCCGGCGCGGCTGTTCTCCGGGGGCAACCAGCAGAAGGCGGTTCTCGCTCGCTGGCTGCTGCGTTCCTGTCGCGTGCTGTTACTGGACGAACCGACACGGGGGGTTGACGTTGGCGCTCGGTCGGAGATCTACCGGGTGATCACTGAGTTGGCTGCCAACGGGATCGGGGTCGTCATGGTTTCCAGCGAGCTCGCCGAGCTGCTCGGTTTCTGCCACCGCGTGCTGGTGATGCGTGAGGGCCACATCGTCGACGAGTTCGATGGTGCGACCAGCACCGAGGAGGACGTGCTGCGGTCGGCTGTCCCAGTTCATCACATAGCAAAGGCAGGGTGAGGAAATGGCCGTCGATACCACGCCGCCTACGGTCGACGTTCGGGCCCGTTTACGCCAGGTGCCCGTCCAGGAGCTGGTGCTGCCAGTAGTGATCATCGCCTTGGTCATCGTCGGAGCCATCATCAGGCCCGGCGTCTTCCTGACCAGCGACAACCTGCTCAACGTGCTTACGCAGGCCGGCATCACCGGCATCATCGCCATCGGCATGACCTTCGTGATCGCCACCGGAGGCATCGACCTGTCCGTGGGGTCAGTACTGGCCGCGGCATGCATCGCCGGAGGACTGTTGGCCGAGTATGGCACCTGGATGTTCATGCTTGGCGCGCTCGGCATGGCACTGCTCCTCGGCTCGATCAACGGCCTGGCCATCACCTGGGGCAAGGTGGTCCCCTTCATCGCGACCCTGGCCATGCTGATCATTGCCCGTGGCTTGGCGTTGTGGATGTCCGACAAGACCCCCATCAGCCTGATCGAACTGGACATCCTGCAAAGCTTCGGCAGTGGCCGGGTGCTCGGCGTGCCCGTTCCCGCTCTGGTCTTCGTTGCCGTCACAATCGCTGGCTGGGTGCTGCTCAACCGCACCACCTTCGGCCGACGCGCGATCGCCGTCGGCGGTAACCGCAGCGCCGCCCGGATCGCGGGCATCCGCCCCGGACGGGTTGTCTTCGCCGTCTATCTGCTCACTGGGCTGTGCGTTGGCATCTCGGCCATCCTGCTGTCGGGCCGGCTGGCCAGCGCCTCCCCGGTCGTCGGGAACCTGGTCGAGCTGGACGCGATCGCCGCCGTGGTCATCGGCGGCACCGCCCTGACCGGCGGCAAGGCCACGGTGACAGGCACTTTCTTCGGCGTCATCACATTCGGCCTGATCTTCAACTTGCTGAACCTGCTCAACATGCCCAACGAGATCCAAGGGATCGTCAAGGGCATACTCATCCTCCTTGCCGTGGCGCTGCAGCGCCGCGATTAGCCGACGTCGTCGCTGTCCCACCGCTTTGGCTCCAAGAGGAGCCACGCCTAGAAAGGAAGAAGAGCACATGAGGCTCCCTCGAATACTGGTACTCGGAGTCGCGCTCGCGGCGATCACGCTTACCGCCTGCACCAATGAATCCCAACAACAGCCGCAGGAGCCAGCAGCGTCCCAGGCCCCTTCGGCTGGGCAAACCGGTGGCGTCTCCGGGCGTGCCGTCAAGGTGGCCTTCAGCGCCCCGGGCGCCGACCACGGCTGGCTCAAGGCAATCACCGACAACGCCCGCACGGCGGCTGACAAGCTGGGAGTCGACCTAATACTGTCTGAGGGCACCAACGACTCCGCCGCCCAGGTCTCTCAGGTAGAGACGCTGATCAGCCAGAAGCCGGATGTGCTGGTCATCCTCCCTAATGAGGGTGGACCGCTCACCCCTATTGCGCAAAAAGCAATGCAAGCCGGCATCCCGGTCGTCAACATTGACCGCGAGTTCTCTAGCCCCACGGCCTATCGGACCTGGATTGGCGGCGACAACTACGGCATCGGCAAGGCCGCCGCTGACCTCATCGCCGATGACCTGAAGTGCCAAGGCAACGTCGTCGAGATCCAAGGTGTCGCCGGCATCTCCGTGACCGAGCTGCGCACCAAGGGCTTCACCGACGGCATCAAGCGCTGCAACGGCGGCATCAAGATCGTCGCCAGCCAACCTGCCGACTTCCTGCCTGACAAGGGCCTGCAGGTGATGGAGACCATCCTCCAGGGCCAGAAGAAGATCGATGCGGTCTACACCCACGACGACGACATGGCCATGGGTGCGGTCCAGGCGATAAAGGCAGCCAACCGGGAGGACGAGATGTTCGTGACCGGCGCCGGTGGATCCAAGGACGCGATGAACCTGATCGCCCAGGGTGGCCTATACCGGGCCACGTTCCTGTACAACCCCTCGATGTCCGGGTCGGCGGTCTCGCTAGCCAAGCTGATCGCCGAGAAGAAGGGACTCAGCGAGCTTGTTGAGCCCGAGGTGCCGAGCCGCATCGAGCTGCCTGCTACCACCGTGACTAAGGAGAACGTCGCCGCAGTCCAAAACCTGGGTTACTAGTGTCCTGAGTCGTTGATTCACGTTTAGTGTCGGGCGACTCCGCGTTGGAGCCGGAGGGTCATCTCGACGTCTCGAGCGCACCGGGGCGCCGTGGAGCGAATTCCGTGATCACCTCGTGGCGGCGATTGCCGCCACGACTGCCTAGTACACCGCCTGGCTTAGCCGGGGGCCGGCATGGCGACTCGGCCTTATCGGCTAGCCGTTCGGGTTAGTGGCCCGGCTGGTGTACCAGCTGGCCACGGCGGCCCTGGATGTGCGGCCGAGCTTGTGCAGGATGTGGCTGACGTGGTTCTCCACCGTGCGCTCCGACAAGGTGAGTCGCTGCCCGATCGCGGCATTGCTGAGTCCCTCGGCGACCAGGGCGGCGATCTCGAGCTCGCGGCGGGTGAGACTGGGCTCGGACCGACGGGACGCGGTCAGCTGATCCGCAAGCACAGTAGCGAGCGGGTGCATGCCCAGCCGTCGGGCCAGTCGGGCCGCGGTCCCGGCGTGCTCCTGGCCTGGGCGCGAGCCGAGGCCGTACGCGGTCGCGAGCTCGGCGTGGGTCAGCGCGAGGTGGGGCAAAGCGCGCTGGTCCTCGCAGCTACGCAGCGCCGCGTGCAGGTGACGGCGACCCTCCTCTTCCCAGCCGAGCAGCACGGCAAGCCGCCCCAGCGACAAGGCGACCGGCCCCTCGTACGGTCCGTAGGCGACGCCGATCGCTTGCAACCCGGCGTACGGGAGTAGCTGGTCGTAGAGCACCGGCGCCGAGTCGACGTCGCCGAGCCAAGTGCACACCTCCGCGTTCCCGACTGTGGCGATCAGCCACTCGGTGGCCCGCTCCGGCATCCGTTTCAGATGCGGCACGAGGGCTTTCCACTCCCACGCCGTCTCCTCCCGCTTGCCGGCGCTGCGCAGTTGCACCGCCAGCCAGCCGCGGGCCAGGTACGGCATCTCGTCGACTGCTCGGCGCACCTGCTGCTCGACCTCGTCGGCATCCTCACCGGTCATTCTGGCCAGGGTGGCCCGGAAGATCAGGTGCCAGAACCCTGCTTCGGAATCGGGACCACCGACCGCAAGTGCGGTGTCGTTCAGCGCGGCGGCCTCGGCGAACCGCCCTTCCAGCAGTCGGGCCGAGGCCTTGACCAGGAGCAGGTGGACCTGCCACGCCGCCTTGCCGAGCCGCTCCACGAGCGGTGTCAGCGCAGCTAGTTCTGCCGTCAGGTCGAGGCGGTTGCCGAGCTCTGCGTACGCGTCCATCCGCCAGCGGCGGCCCCAGCAGACGTACTCATCCACCCCTGTACGGCGGCCCAGGTCGATTGCCGCATCGGCCAGCACCAGCCGCTCCCCGATATGGGTGGGGTTGAGTCGCTCGGCGTGCCGAGCCCGCAGCCGCAAGAAGGACGTCTCCGGATCGTCCACAGCGGAATCCCCGCTCAGCTCGACCCGATCGGGGCCGAACGGATCGCTGGTGGCCACCAGCTGCGCCCGCAGCCGTGCCGAGCGGATCGGGTCGGCGTCACCCAGCCGTGCCAGGGCCTCCGCGCACAACTCGTGTACGCGGGCCATCATGGCGAAATTGTGCGATGGCCGGATGAGGGTCGCGGCGTCGGCCAGCGTCACCGGATCCTCGGCACGGCGACTCAGGTCGGCAACGGCGGAGACGCTCTTCCAGGCGTCGCTGAGCGCGCCCTCGTCATGCTGCCGTCGAGCCTGCCGCAGCAGCTCGAATCGGGCCGCCGGATCCGCAGCCGACGGTTCCCGCACGACCGCCAGCTTAGGGTCGGCCTCGCGGTGCGAACAGGACTTTTGAGTGGTCAGATGAGTGGTTCCACGGCTGTGGTGTGCGCCTTCGGGCCCTTACGGTCGCCTCATGAGCACTCGAGTCTCCACGCCGGCCCGTTCTTCGGCTGGCGAATCTCGTTCCGGCAGCCGGATCCGGACTCTGGGCTTGGTATGTGCTGTCGGTGGGCTGCTCGGCGCGGCCTCAGTCGTACCCATGCTGGCCGTGCCGCCGATGGTCGGGCCGGACCGGTTCAGCTATCCGTTCAGCGCTGGATGGCACATCGCCGCCGAAGTGTTCTTTGCCCTGCAGCACCTCACGCTGCTGGCCGGGGTCGTGGGTCTGGCGGCGTACTGCGGCCGATATGGGTCTCGGCTGGTCCGTGCCGGTCTCGTCGTCACCGGCTTAGGTGTGGTCACCCTGGTTTGTTGCGAGGTGCTCGCAGCCACGGCGGCGTACGAGCCGAGCGACAGCCCGTGGGCCATGACCGTCGGCAGTTTCTACGGGGTGGCGATGTTGCTGATCGGTGTCGGGCTGGTGGTCGCCGGACTCGTTATCGCCCGGCGGAGGATGCTGACCGGCTGGGCGCGCTGGATCACTCTGGCCACGGGCGGCTATGTGTTCGTAATCTTGTTCCCAGCCGTTTTCGGGCCGAATGTGGCCGGACGGCTGGCGATCGGTGGCTGGATGCTCGCCTGGGCGGCCGTTGGCTGGGCTGTCGCCCGGACCGAGCGCGACGGCGGAGGAGAGCAGGGTGGCTAGCAGCGCACCAACGCGCACCGTACAGCGGCAGCGCTCCCCAAGCCGGAACGCCTCACTCCTATCTCTACTGCTGGTGGGTGCCGTATGTGGGCTGGCCTGGGCGGCTTCGTTGCGCGGCTTCATGTCTCAGGTCGCCGGACCGGAATCGGCTGTGACCTGGTCGGGAACGTTCGGCTGGATTCTGGTTCCCGGCGTCGTGACCGGGGTGCTGCTGGGCTGGGCGGAGTACCTGCGGCGGACCGGGGGGCGGCGCGGTTGGCGGTGGCTGGCCCTCGCTCCGCTCGTGTTCGCCGGCGTCTTGCTGCCTGGACTGCTCGATCCGGCGACGATGTTCGAGGGCGGTGTCGGCGGCGGGGCAATTGGGGTGCCGATCTACGGCATGGCCGGTGGGTACGCCATCTCGGGTCGCGGTCCGCTGGTGGCGCGGATCGGTTGTGGCGTGCTGTTCCTGACAATGATTCCGATTTGGGCGTTGACCGTCACCTCGTTCGGCGGCCCGGGGCTCGCCGTGGACACCCCACGCGGGTTGTGGGTTGCCCTGTACTACTGGTCGCTGATGGTGGTGCTGGCGCTGGCCTGCGCCATCCCGCACCGACCAGTGATCGCCCCGACCGCATCGGCTTGATCGGACAGCGCGTTAGCTCAGCCCTTAGTGCGAATCACGGCTCACATGATCTCCACTGGCGCCGACAAGGAAGTCGAGATCGGCGCCCGTGTCGGCCTGCTGTACGTGATCTATATAGAGCCGCTCCCAGCCGCGTACGGGGTTGGCGAAACCTGCAAGGGTGGCGGCGTTCGGCCGGCGGCGCTGTAGCTCCTCCTCCGACACCTCCAGCGTCAACGTTCGGCCGGGTACGTCGAGGGTGATCTCGTCTCCGGTCTGCACCAATGCCAGCGGTCCGCCGGCGGCAGCCTCGGGGGCGACATGCAGCACCACGGTTCCGTAGGCGGTACCGCTCATCCGGCCGTCGCAAATCCGCACCATGTCGCGTACGCCCTGCTCGAGCAGCTTTTTCGGCAGTGGCATGTTCGAGACTTCTGGCATTCCGGGGTAACCCTTCGGCCCGCAGCCGCGCAGCACTAGCACGGTGTTCGCATCCACCTCGAGGTCAGGGTCGTCGATGCGTGTGTTGAAGTCCTCGATGCTGTCGAAGACGAGAGCGCGTCCGCGGTGCTGGATCAAGTGCGGGGAGGCAGCGGCTGGTTTGATGATGGCGCCGGCGGTGGCGAGGTTGCCGCGTAGCACCGCGATGCCGCCCTCGGTCAACAGCGGCTCACGTCGAAGGCGGATCACCTCGGCGTCCCAGATCGGCGCCGCGTCTAGGTAGTCGACAAGTGGACGCCCAGTCACAGTCACGGCCGTCGGGTCGAGAAGATCGCGTACTTCCCGCAGAACCGCGAGCAGGCCGCCGGCACGATAGAAGTCATCCATCAAGAACCGGCCTGCCGGCTGTAGGTCGACCAGCAGCGGGACGTGCGAGCCAATCCGGTCGAAATCGTCCAGTGTCAGGTCAATCCCGAGCCGCCCGGCAATCGCCAGCAGGTGGACCACGGCGTTGGTGGATCCGCCGACAGCGGCCATGGTCACGATCGCGTTGGCGAACGAAGCATGCGTGAGGAACGTGCTCGGCCGTCGATCGGCGGCGACCATCTCCACGATCAACCGCCCGGTTCCGTGGGCAGCCTCCAGCAGGCGACTATCAGCCGCGGGTGTCCCGGCGACGCCAGGGACGACGGTTCCGAGCGCCTCGGCGACCAGCGCCATCGTTGACGCGGTACCCATGGTGTTGCAGTGCCCCCGGCTCCGGATCATCGCCGACTCCGATTGGGTGAACTGCTCCGCGGAGAGGGTCCCGGCCCGGACCTCCTCCGACAACCGCCAGACGTCAGTGCCGCAGCCCAGGGACACGCCGCGAAAGGTGCCGGTCAGCATCGGCCCGCCGGGCACCACCACGGCGGGCAGGTCGACCGAGGCGGCGGCCATGAGTAAGGACGGGATGGTTTTGTCGCAACCGCCGAGCAGCACCACGCCGTCGATCGGGTTGGCCCGAAGCATCTCCTCGGTGGCCATCGCGGCCATGTTGCGCCACAGCATCGCGGTGGGCCGGAGCAGGGTCTCGCCCAGCGACACCACCGGGAGCTCCAGTGGGATACCGCCGGCCTCGTACACACCGTTCTTCACCGATGCGGCCACCTCGGTCAAGTGGGCGTTGCACGGGGTGAGGTCCGAAGCCGTATTCGCGATCGCGATATGCGAACGGCCGGTGAACGCGTCACCCGGCACGCCGCGACGCATCCACGCGCGGTGGATATAGGCGTGGCGATCATCGCCGGCGTACCAGTGGGCACTTCGCAGCCGGCTTCCAACACTGAGATCGTTTGCCGAGGTCATGGCTCCTTACTAGCCGAAGCGGCATCGGGAGTCGAGGCGTGCCGGACCGGCTGCTAGAACAAGCTCGTCAACGGGATAGCAGGATCAGCAAGATCATCAGCGTTGATCGGGCGTCCTGACGTGATCAATTGTTCGATGTCCCCGGCGACGTCCCAGATGTTGATGTTCATGCCAGCCTGGATGCGCTGCTCGTAGAGCCAGAAGACGATCACCTGGCGTGAATCCGGGTACCGCCGGAAGATCACGTGGTCATAGCCGGCCGGGCCGATATCACCGGTGTATTCCATGCCCAGGTCGTACTGATCGGTAAAGAAGTATGACGGCCGTACGTCAACCGCGTCGTGGTCCAGCATCGCCTTGGCGGCAACAGCGCCTTGACGTCGGGCGTTGGCCCAGTGCTCGACACGGATGTGCCGACCCAGGCGTGGGTTGTACGTGTGGGCGATATCGCCGGCGGCGAAGATGTCCGGATCGGAGGTCCGCAGGTGTTCGTCAACGACGATGCCGTTGTCGATCTTGAGGCCGGCGTCTGCGGCGAGTTCGGTGCGCGGTGCGACGCCTACGCCAACAATGATCATGTCCGCATCGATCCGAGTCCCGTCGCTCAGCATGACACCCGTCGCCGTCCCGTGCCTGCCAGTCAGTTCGGCCGCCGTGGTCCGATAGCGCAGGTCCACACCGTGGCTGCGGTGTAGTTCGTCAAAGATGGGTGCAACCTCGAGGCCGAGGACGTGCTGCAGCGGCAGATCGCCAGAGACGAGGAGCGTGACATCCACCCCCGCGGCGCGGGCAGCGGCGGCGGTTTCCAGCCCGATCCAGCCGGCGCCGATGATCACCACCCGTTTCGCCTGGCCGAACTCGATCTTGAGGCGCTCACAGTCCTCGACGTTCCGCAGGTAGTACACGCCGTCGAGATCTGCGCCTGGCACGTCGAGGCGGCGCGGCTTCGAACCGGTGGCTAGCAGCAGTTTGTCGTAGTCCAGCTGGGCACTACTTGCGGTGGTAACGGTCCGCGAGGGGGGGTTGATTGAAGTCCCACCATTGCCCAAAAACAGCTCGACCGCGTGCT
>Ga0307287_10000578_pt1 | contig 12866 bp, 14 predicted proteins | sample ER_DNA_141_FD_194485 | JGI IMG/M metagenome (GOLD analysis project Ga0307287, IMG submission 194485) | Bulk soil microbial communities from the East River watershed near Crested Butte, Colorado, United States - ER_DNA_141 | ecosystem: Environmental > Terrestrial > Soil > Floodplain | place...
TGTGTCTCGTCTGCCATGCGTCTCCTCCTCCTTCCGCGAACGCCTGGGTTCGGCTGCCCGGGTGCCTCATCGGTAGGTCGGAGCGGCCGTGCGGTGCTCGACATGTCCCAGCTCGGTCGACGAGATGTTTCTGGGGCGAACGCTATGGCGTCCTCACGGCTCGTAGCCTACGCGGACGAACGGTGAGTTTCGGTCGCTTGAAAGGTGGTGATCCATGTCGGTGGTGAGTAAGCAGCAGGAGAAGGGATCCACCTTCCGAGCGATGCACGCCGGCGACCCGTTCGTGATCCCGAACCCATGGGACGTGGGGTCTGCCCGCGTCCTCGAGGCTCTCGGGTTCACCGCGCTCGCGACGACGAGCTCGGGCCTCGCGTTCACGCTCGGGCTCGTCGACGGCCGGATCACGCTCGATCAGATGGCGCACCACGTCGCGTCCATCGACGCGGCGACGGATCTCCCCGTCTCCGCGGATCTCGAGAACGGCTACGGGCCGGATCCCGCGGATGCGGCCGAAGCGATCCGTCGGGTCGCCCGGGCCGGGGCGGTCGGCGGGTCGATCGAGGACTTCGACCGGGAGAGCCGTCAGCTCTACGAGATCGGCCACGCCGCGGAGCGGATCCGCGCCGCCGTCGAGGCCGCCCATGCCGTGACCTTCCCGTTCACGCTCACCGCCCGTGCCGAGAACCACATCCGGGGCAACGCCGACCTCGCCGACACGATCCGGCGGCTCCGATCGTTCGAGGAGGCCGGCGCCGACGTCCTGTATGCGCCGGGGCTGGGAACCGTCGAGGAGATCCGCGCGCTGTGCGATGCGGTCTCGAAGCCCGTCAACGTCCTCGCCGTACCCGGGTTGTCGGTTGCCGAGATCGTGGACGCAGGGGCGCAACGGATCAGCGTCGGCGGGAGCCTCACCTGGGTCGCGGTCAAGGCGCTCGCCGATGCCGCCGGTGCGATCCGAGACCGCGGCGATCTCTCGGCCCTCGGCGCGCGGGTTCCGCTGGACGATTGGCTCGGCGATTGATCAGTCGCCGCGCACCACGTGGTGCCGCCCGTGGATGATGGATGATGACCTCCTAAACCCGGTACCACGGTCGTGCGTCGATCCCCTCGCGAGCTTCGGTCGAGAGCGACCGAGAGGCGTAACGGCGCATCCGCTGGTCCCGATCTGACCGGCAACCGGCGTCCGAATCGCCTGCTCGTTCAGGTCGGAGACGAGGGGTTCTGACCGCGACGATAGATCTCGTCCGCCTTCCGCAGCTTCCAGTCCTGCGAAAAGACGCCTCCGAACACGACCAGCGTATGGATCACGATGGCGATCCCCCAGACAGCGAGCGGCCAGTAGAACCACCAGCTCCCGTCGTCCCCGCGCGTGAGCAGGTTGATGAAGAACAGCCCGGCGTTCACGACCAGGTAGACGAGCAGATGGGTGTAGTAGGCCCGGAGCGTCTCGGCTCGCTGGAGGGCCGCCTGGTAGGCAGCGTCGTCGCGGGCCGGGTCTTGAGATGGCGTGGACATCACTCCCCCTCGGCGATCGCGTCCTGGTCCGTCGCTCGCCAGCGTCGCACACGAGCAGCTATCCCACACACGATCGACCCCAGGTGTCAGCCGTCGCGGACGACGCGGTAGCGCAGGTGCGTGGCGTGCGGGCTCTCGCTCACCCCGACGAACTCGAGCGTCACGTGCTCGTCCACGCCCTCGCCGAACATCGGCGTCCCGCTCCCGAACAGCACGGGCACGAGATGCACCGAGATCTCGTCGATCGCGCCGGCGTTCATGAGCTGGCGTCCTACGTCGGCACCCATGACGCTGATGTTCCGGTCGCCCGCGGTCTCTCGTGCGCGCGCGAGCGCGGTCTCGAGGTCGTCCACGAACGTGTACACGCCGCCCTCGGGCACCTCGTCCGGCACGCCGTGCGACACCACGAACAGCGGGACGCGAGCCGCCCCGGTCGGACCGTCGGCGCCCCAGTACTGGATCGACATGTCGTAGGTGCGGCGCCCGCAGATCACCGCGCCGAGCCGTTCGACCTCGCGCTCGAGCATCTCCATGCCCGCCTGATCCTGGAACGCCCACTCATGGAGACGCTCCCCGTCGTCCCCGAGCCCGGCCTCGATCCGCATGTTCGCTCCGGCGATGAAGCCGTCGACGGACGCACTCTTGTCGTAGATCACGCTGCCCATCGCGTGCCTCCTCCGGTCTATGCTATGAGGGCGGCCGCTTCTGCGTCGCCCAACCTGCGGGAGAGGGTCCCACGTCCCGGACCTCGGTCGCCATGGAGGGTGAAGTCGGCCGTGACGGAGGCCGGCAGGAGCAGCGCGGCCTCCACGTGGCGCGCGTGTGAAGGTTGGACACCACGCCGCGGGAGAGGAGTGTGAAGGCGGGCATGCGACGGGCTCGGCCGCCCTCGGGTCGATGTAGCCTGGAGTCGTGGCCACGGACGTGAACATCGATCGATTCACCTTCGGCTCGATCCGCATCGACGGTGTGACCTACGAGCACGATGTCGTGATCGCCGGTGGTCGAGTCCTCAAGCGGAAGAAGAGGCCCTCGAAACCCTTCCGCGACGAGTTCGGCCACACGCCGTTGTCCGTCGAGGAGGACATCCCCTGGGGCTGTCGGCGCCTGGTGGTGGGCACCGGGGCAACCGGCGCGCTTCCCGTGATGGACGATGTCAAGCAGGAGGCCGCCCGCCGACGGGTGGCGCTGGTGACCGCTCCAACCCGGGAGGCCATCGAGGCGTTCCAAGCAGAGCCCGAGGACGCGAACGCGATCTTGCATGTGACCTGCTGAGCTACCCTCGCGGATGCCAGAGGGCCCCGCGATCGATGTGTTGTCCGGTTAGCGGAACAGACGGAAGAACGTCCGCAGGTCCTCCACGAGCAGGTCCGGCGCGTCCGACGCCGCGAAGTGCCCGCCGCGATCGAACTGCGACCAGTGGACGATGTTGTTCGAGCGCTCGGCGAATGCCCGCACCGAGATGAAGTCGTACGGGAACACCGACACCCCGGTCGGCGTCTCGTTCGGCACCTCGCGGTAGCCGGCGCCCGTCTTCGCGTCCTCGTAGTACTCGCGCGCCGACGAGCCGGCGGTCGCCGTGAACCAGAAGATCGACACGTGCGTGAGGAACCGGTCGCGGTCCAGGTGGTCCGCACCCTCGCCGCCGAACCCCGCAAACAGCTCGGTGTTCCATGCGAGCTGACCGGCGGGCGAATCCGTGAGCCCGTACGCGAGCGTCTGCGGACGGGTCTGCTGGATCTTCACGTAGCCGGAGCTCGCCTCGAAGTTCTCAAGGTTCTTCATCCCCTCCTTCTCGTAGTCGTCCATCCTCGCCATCTCCTCGGGGTCGCCCGAAGGGAATGCGAAGATCTGGAGCATGTGCACGCCGACGAGCCCCTCCGGCTTCAGGATGCCGAGCTCGCGCGTGATTAAGGCGCCCGTGTCGCCGCCGTGTGCACCGTACCGCTCGTACCCGAGGCGCTTCATGAGCGCGTCCCACGCCTTCGCGACACGCGCGCTGTCCCAGCCCGTGTCGTTGGTCGGCCCCGAGAAGCCGTAGCCCGGGATCGACGGGATCACGAGCTCGAAGGCGTCGGCCGCGTCGCCGCCGTTCGAAACCGGATCGGTCAGCGGGCCGATCACGTCGAGGAACTCGGCGACCGAGCCCGGCCACCCATGCGTGAGGATCAACGGCATCGCGTTCGGCTCGGGCGAGCGCACGTGCAGGAAGTGCACATTGGTGCCGTCGACGGTCGTCGTGAACTGCGGGAACTCGTTGAGCACGGCCTCCTGCTTGCGCCAGTCGAACGAGGTCCGCCAGAGCTCGGTCATCTCGTTCACGAAGTCGCGCGAGACCCCGTAGCTCCAGCCGACGCCCGGCAACTCGTCGGGCCAGCGCGTGCGGGCGAGCCGGTCGCGCAGGTCCTCCAGATCGGCGGCCGAGACGTCGATCCGGAACGGCCGGATCTCATCCGCGGTCATGACGTCGGGCATGGCCTCTCCCTCCTCCTCGTCCGAACTCCTCCGAACCACGTCTATCGCGGCTGGCTCGCTTCACGCTAGGGGTGGAGGCAGACCGTTTCGGTCCCGATACGGAGTCTCTCGGCGGGTCGTGAGCGGCGAGCGGTCCGTTTCGAGGAGCGATCGGGTGCGAGCGGAGTCCCACGCGGGCTTCATGCCGTGGCTGTTCGGTACTCCGGACGCTCGGTGGGGTGATAGATCTGGGGCGTCACTCCGTTGGCGGCGGCTCGCGCGCAGCCTCGCCGACCGCGCGCGAGCCGTTCGTTCAGGCGGGCGGCGCCGTGATCGCGATGATCGCCGTCACCTCGTGCCGTCGCTCGGGATGGAACAGCGCCTGGATCGCGCGGATCGGTCCGACGAACAGCAGGTCGAACCGATACTTCCGCTTGATCAACCGCTTCGCGCGCTCCACCTCGGTCGCCGGCAGGAGCTCGGCGTGCGCCGGCATCCGCTTCGCCTTCGGCTTCCCTCGCCCCGAGCACGGAGCGATCGTCACGTACGGGTTCCGCCGGATCCGCTTGACCTTGCCGGACTTCGAGTCCGTCATGACGAGCAGCCGGTCACCCTCGGCGGCGAACCACACCGGCGTCGAGACCTCCGAGCCGTCACGGCGATAGCTCGTGATGCTCAGGTACTTGCCGGTGATGGCCGCGACGTCGGTCCGTGCGGGCGGCTCGAGCGCAAGGTGCGAGAGCGGGTCGTCCGTGGGCGTTCGAACGGTCGTCATCCTGCGTCACCTCCTCTGGCGTGCTGCGACGAGTGCTGCCCGCGCCGGTAGATCTCGTCGGCCTTCCGCTGCTTCCAGCCCTCGGAGAAGACGCCGCCGAACACCACCATCGTGTGGATCATCAGGCCGATCCCCCCAACCGAGGAGCGGCCAGTAGAACCACCAGCCGCCGTCATTGCCGCGGGTGAACAGGTCGATGAAGAACAACCCCGTGTTCACCACGACGTAGACGAGCAAGTGGGTGTAGTAGCCCTGCAGCATCTCGGCGCGTTCGAGGGCGGCCTTGTAGGCCACGTCCTCTTGGTACGCGGTTCCGAAGTCGGTGGACATCGTGACCTCCTCTCCGACCGGTTCGAGCGGTCACCTGCAAGGGTGACCGGGGACGGAGGCCTTCACATGGGCCGGAGGTCCCGCGTTCGACGGGACCGTTCGCCCGCCTGTCTCCGAGGCACGTGGCGCGCCGGCGGCCGACGGAGTTGAACGACGTCGGTACCGTGTGAGGGGCGGGACGTACGGGAACGAAAGGGGATTCCGATGAGAAGACCAGTCATCACCATCGTTGGATCGACCGCGTTGCTCATGACCGCCTGCTCGTCAGACGGCGGGGACGTGACATCTCCAACATCGTCGCCGCAGGCCACAACGGTCGAGGTCGGGGCCACGGAGTATTCGTTCGATGTTCCCGCAGAGGTGGCCGGAGGCGTCGTCCGCATGCGCTTCACGAACACCGGCGGACTGCCGCACGAGTTCGCGTTCGCGCGGATCGAAGAGGGCAAGACCGAAGAGGACGTACGCGAGGTGATCGAGTCCGGAGGGGAACCCCCCGACTGGGCCGAGGACATCGCCGGCGTGCCGGGGCTTTCTCCCGGCGAGACCATCACGGTGACCCGGACGCTGGAGCCGGGCAGCTATGCGTTCCTGTGCTTCTTCCCCGACCCGGAAGGAACGCCGCACGCAGCACTCGGCATGTACGAGGTGTTCACCATCGCCGGGAACTCGGGCCTCACGGCGCTCGAACCGGACGCCACGATCACGGCAACCGACGACGGACTCGAGGTCCCCGCGCTCTCGGCCGGCGAGCAGACGGTGCAGTTCCTGAACGACGGTACGAAGCCCCATGAGCTGGTCCTCGCCACGTTCGAGCCCGGGAAGGGCGTCAGGGACGTGGACGGGTGGATCGAGGGCGGGTACGAGGGCGAGCCACCCGTGACCTTCCTCGGCGGCATGCAGACGATCCCGTCGGGCGAATCGGTCTTCCTCACGATCGATCTCGAGCCCGGCGTGGAGTACACGGCCGTGGACTTCTCGACGAACTCGAGGGAGACGTTCACGGTCTCCTAGCGACGTCGTCTCAGGACGCAGCCGACTGACTCCCGCCGAGTCGGTCAGCCGTCTGAGCTCGCCGGCGTCGGGATCCGGCCTTCGATGGTCGTGCCCGCGCCTTTGCCGGAGACCACCTCGAGGGCGCCGCCGATCGCGTCCAGGCGGTCGGCCATCCCCTGCACCCCGGTCCCGTAGCTCGTCTCGGCCGTGTCGAACCCCGTCCCGTCGTCGACGACCGCGAAACGGAGATGCCCGTCGTCCTGCGCCAGGCTCACCACCGCCCTCGTCGCCTCGGCGTACTTGGCCACGTTGTTCAGGGCCTCGAGGACGCAGAAGTAGACGGCGGCCTCGATGTCCTGCGGGTAGCGGCCGATCTCGTCGGATCGAACCTCGGTCGGGACGGATGCTTTCCGCGCCTGCGCCTCGAGCGCGGCGACCAGGCCCTGGTCGGCGAGCAGCGGCGGGTAGATGCCGCGCGCCAGGTCTCGGAGCTGCTCCAGCGCGTCGGTCGCGTCTGTCTGGAGATCCGACGCCATCGACTTGGCCTTCTCTACGTCGCGATCCATCAGCTGGCCGAGCAGTCGCAGCTTGACCGTGAGCGCGACGATCTGCTGCTGCGCGCCGTCGTGCAGGTTGCGTTCGAGCTGCTTGGCGCGTTCGTCCTGCGCGGTCACCAAGCGTTGGCGAGACGCACGGAGCTCTTCGATCGTGTCCATCAGCTGCTCCGCGAGGGCGACGTTGCGCATCACCAGACCCGCCTGGGCGGCCAGATCGCGGACGAGCTTCTCCTCGGTCGCGGTGATCGACTCTCCCGGCTTCTTCGTGATTGACAGCGCTCCGAGCAGCTCGCCCAGGTGGCGGACGGGCTCGCGCATCAACGACGGGGAGAGGGTCCCTTCGGCGTTCGCCGAGGCGGCGAGGGGTTCGGGCCGATCGGCGTCCTGCGGCCACACGGCCTCCGCTCGGAGCTCGTCGCCGACACGGACCCACACGTCGGCGCGGGACGCTCCCGTGCCCTCGGCCAGCGCCCGGGCCATCCTCGGCAGCAGCTCCTCGTTCGCGTAGGCGTTCCCGAGCCGATCGGAGAACTGCGAGAGCACCTCGTAGGGCGTCGCCCGCTTCCCGTAGACGAGGCGGTCGGCGAACCGCTGCGCACGTCTCCGCGCCGGTTGGAACGCCAGCGCGACGACCGCGGCGGCCACCGCGGACAAGACGGGGGTCGATTGACTCCCGACGAGGGCGCCGACACCGACGACGATCGCCACGTACACGAGAGTGATAAAGACCACCATCGCCGCGAGCAGCAGCGCCCGGTTGATCACGAGGTCGATGTCGAACAGGTGGTACCGGAGCACGGAGATCCCGATCGCGATCGGGATCAGGCCGAACGACACGATGGCGAGTGCCTGGATGACCCCCAGCCAGCTGGGCGTGGCTTCGGTCCCCCACGTGGAGTTGATCGAGAGGATGAGCGCGGAGGCGTAGAGGATCGCCACCGTGCTCGCCGCGGTGACGAGCCATCGCAGCTGCAGACGTTCGATCCCCGTGGAACGGCGGTACCGCTGGACGAGGCTCACCAGTGAGCCGATCACGCCGATCGGCAGCATGATGATGGAGGCCGTCGCCGCCGCCAGCACCGGCCGCAGCGCCTCGATGCCGAGCGGGTTCACCACATTCGCGAATGGGCTCTCCTCGAACCGTCCCGGGCCGAACAGGATCGCCAGGTAGGTGATCACCATGCTGATGCCCAGGACCCACGCGAACCATCTCCAGCGCGGTGACGGCAGATGCCCATCGGGGAAGAGCAGGAGTAGGAACGTCGCCGGCAGACCGACGATCGGCACCCACATCGGCTGATCGATCGCGAGCGCGATCGCGCCCAGGCGTTCTCCGCCGACGCCGCCGTGGATCGCGTAGCTCGCGTAGGACCCGACGAACGCGCCCAGGCCAAAGGCGGCGCCGATCCCCAGCATCAGCCAGCTGATCGCGTTGTCCGGCCGACGGATCGCCAGGATGTACCCGATGATCGGAAAGAGGCAGAAGCTGAGGAGGAAGGCGAGGTCGACCTCGAACTTCCCGGTATCGATGATCGAGAACCAGATGCCGCCCGCGATGCCCAGGATCGTCAGCCCGAAGATGACGCGAGCGAGCAGCCGCAGGCGGGGCGAGCTCACAGGCGCCGCGGGATCTTCGGTCGAGCTCGACATGACGGCATGGTGCCACGTCCTCCGGGGCGGGACCAGGCTCAGGGTCGCTCGTCGGCAGGTGGAGTGAGCGGGTCTAACCTGACTTCGCCCCAGCGTCGCATGCTGTCGATTGCGACGCCGTGGCCGGCGGGCCGACGATAGGAACTGATGGCTCGCGAGCCGTATCCGGATGAACAGATGAGACCGCGTACCACTATAGGTAGTCGAATACCCTGCGAGAGAGTCGGGGAAGGGGACGCTTGCTTCTGTGAATAGTTCAGGGCGGGATGGACTGCTACTAAGGAGGAGGCGACTGCTTCTCGGTTTGAGGGACTGACTAGTGTTGTGTCCGGATCGGATCAGAACTTGGCACCCTCGGTCCGGAGCATCGTGTAGGTATTCACCACCGGTACCCCCATTGCCTGACATGCATTGGGAATCTTGATCTTCCGCGTAATCGCGGGTTCGAAGACCTCCTGTGTGACTGCGGCGTGCCCGTGCGCGAGGGCGTGGGCTACCAAGTAATAGTCCGCCGCTTGCAGAAACTCGTTAACCGCCGCTTCGGTAAATGCCTGTCCACTCGCCCAACGGGCCACGTCTTTTTAAGCTTTCGAGAACGGCCTCGTCAGCTGGTAAGAAGAACCCGCCGATCTGGTTTCGAGTCTTCGCCCACTCAGCGAGCTCGTTGCCGTATCCGACGAGCTAATCTGAGACCTTTTCGATACTGAAGACGGTTCCCGCGCCGTTGGCGGCAATGAGCCAGGCCCAGAAGGCCGGGACGATGTCGAAGCCGTAATACTGATTCTTGGCCTGGATGAAGACGTTGGCGTCAAGAAGGTATGTAGTCATCCAGTAACGCCGAGCTTTTCAGAGAGCTCCTGGAATGTGGACAGCTTCTTGAAGCCGAGCATCTGGAAGGCATCTCGGTAGAGCGTTCGCCCCTCAACCGTGTCGGCAAGCAACGCGCGCGCAAAACGCTTGCTGACCCGAACTGGGAGTGTGTTGTAGAAATTTCCGCCACTACCCCGTTCACCGATTAGCCCCAACACCCGAATCAACTCGGCCGTGTAGAGGGCTTGGTAGTTGTCGACGTTGACAAACCCTGCGTCTCGCACACGTCGTAGAACAACAAGCGTGCTCACGCGAAAGCGTGTCGCCAACCGATCCAGTTCGGAAGGCAGATCTGCCTCTTCGTTGAATTCTTCACTCAGTTCCGCAAGTGGGACGAGAACCTCTGCGGCAACTTGGTTGCACCATCGCTCGATGGAATTGTTCGGTGGCACTGTAAGAGCAGCGTCGTCAAGCCCGGTCTCCCCGAGCCAAAGGTGCGCCAACTCATGAGCAAGTGTGAAGATCTGAGCTGCCTTCGTGTCCGCCCCATTGATGAATACGACCGGCGCGAGTGCATCGACCAGGGCGAAACCTCTGAACTCAGCAGGATTGAGCTTGCGGTGGGTATTGCTGCCCACCACCCCGTTAACCATAACCAGGATGCCGATGTCTTCTGCCCGTTCTATGAGACGTGTGAGTGCTTCGCTCCAAGAGCTGCCACGCTCGGCCACATCAAAGGTCAGTTTGGCCCGAATCTGGGCCGCGGATTCGGGCACATCGGCGGCTACTTCCAGGGACCCTACAAATGCGAGCGTCTCTGCGCCAGTGGCCTCCGCGTACTCGCGGTACCAATCCTGTCGTTGCTGGCTCTGGTAGATCGTGTCTAGCAAGTCCGCACTGGGTCGGGTGACATTCGCATCTGCCATCGTGCGAAAGTCAGGGATAGGAAGTGTCTCCTCTGGCAGTTCATCGAGTAACAGGTAACCGACAGGGGTGTGCGTTGCACGGGCAAACTGCTCGAGCTGCTTCAGAGTCGGTTGAGTCTCTCCAGCCTCCCATTCAGAGAGCCTCGGGAACCGGCTGGAGAGATCGCTTATGTCGAGCTGGGCCCTCTCGCGGGCCCACTCGAGTATGTCTCGACTGATTCCGACTCGAACAACCATGACCGTATTCTGCCCTGAGATGACGACTGCCATGTGGAGGCACGAAGGACAGCGACGACTCAGCTGATTCGTCGGTCTTGCACCGCAACAGATACACTTGCTCGACGTAGGGCTGGTACGGAGATCACCTATGCCACGAGTACTTCTAATCGGATGGGATGGCGCCGACTGGCGCATCCTCGAACCCCTGCTCGAGCGGGGGGCCCTGCCGAACCTGCAGGCCCTGATCAACCGGGGGCAGAAGGGCGTCCTGCGTTCGACGGTGCCGACCCATTCCTGGGCGGCCTGGCCGTCGTTCCTGACCGGGGTCGACCCGGCCGATCACGGGGTCTACGACATCCTCGAGACCGTGCCGGGGACCCACAAGCAGTACCCGGTCACCTACAAGTCGATCAAGGAGCGGACGTTCGTCGAGGACCTCTCGGCGGCGGGCAAGGTCGGGGTGTACGCCGACGTGCCGCTGCTGTTCCCGCCGCCGGACATCAACGGGAAGATCGCCGCCGGCGGCGTGCTGCCGAAGGGGCGCACCTACACGCAGCCGGCCGACCTGGCCGAGCAGCTCGAGAAGGCCGGCGTGCCGTGGGTGATCAACGGCATGTCCTGGACCACCTATCGGAACCGGCCCGAGCAGTACCTGGACGAGGCGCTCGAGATCACCGGCAAGCGGATCCGCGCGACCGAATGGCTGATGGACAACTCGGGCTGGGACCTGATGGCCTCCGTCTGGGTCTCGGTCGACCGGACGCAGCACGCGCTCTCGAACTACGTCGCGCCCGATCACCCCGACTACGAGGCGAACGTGAAGACGCCCATCGGCTGGAAGGTTCGAGACGTCTACGCGCAGCTCGACGACGCGATCGGCTCGTTCGTCTCGCGCACGCGTGACGATGACCTCGTCCTGTTCATCTCGGATCACGGGTTCCAGTCGGTCACGCGCACGATCCAGATGGACCACCTGCTGAAGAAGTTCGGCTTACTCGAGTTCAGCGCGTCGAACGTGGTCTTCGGGCCGATGCAGTGGGGGCCGGTGCGCAAGTTCGCGCGCAAGGCCTACGACTTCCTCGGCCTGCACGGGAAGGTCTCGCTGCCGCAGTCGGTGAACTGGTCCAAGACCAAGGCGTTCACGACGATCCGCTCGACGGGGGAGGGTGTCTCGATCAACCTCGCCGGGCGCGAGCCCGACGGCATCGTCGACCCGGCCGACTTCGAGAAGGTGCGCGACCAGGTGATGGACGCGCTCTCGAGCTTCGTCGACCCCAAGACCGGCCGCAGACCGGTGAAGGCGATCTACCGGCGGGAGGAGATCTTCAAGGGCAAGCACGCCGACACCGCGCCCGACATACTGATGGAGCCGGCCGAGCAGTACTCGCTCACCCACGCGAAGTCCGCGCTCGAGGACGCCGACTGGATCAGTGGCGACCACCGGATCGAGGGCGTGATCGTCGCGGCCGGACCGACCGTGAAGCCGTTCGAGCAGCCGCCGATGCTGGTCGACATGGCGCCGACGATCCTCGCCGCGTTGCAGGCACCTGCCTCGATCGAGCACACCGGCCGCGTGCTGCACGAGGTGGTGGGTACGGAGGTCAAGGTCGAGCAGAAGGTCAAGATCCCCGGTATGCCAACCGGCGAGGAGACCTCGAGCGTTTCGGACACCGAGGCCGACGAGATGGAGGAGCACCTCCGCGGCCTCGGCTACCTCGAGTAGCTCGGCGTCGGTACTTGCGCGGCCGCCGTTTCGGGCACACACAGTGACCTGCGGGCGGGCCTCTTGACGGGTCCACCCGCGGGTCGGGTTCGCTACGTGACGGCGCAGCCCTCGGGCTGTGCCTGGTCGATCCGTGGGCTCGAGCCCACCGGAACGTTGAAGAACACCACGCCGAGCTCGACCACGCTGCCGGTCTCGTTGCGCCCGACGTGGACGCTCGATGGCAGCTCGACGAACGCGTCTCCGGGCCCGTACACGTTGGGCTCGCAGTCCTTGGCGTGATACACGGTGAACGTCCCGGTCTTCACCGTGACGAGCGTCTTCCCCGGATGCGTGTGCCACCCGGTGGACGAGTTCGGCCCGAACGTGTACTGCGCGACCACCGTGTTCATGTCCGGGGTTGCGGCGAAGCCCGCGCCGTTCGGCATCGAGCCCGCGCCGATCACGGTCGGCACGACCGAGCCGGTCGGACCGGTCGCGATCGCCACGCCCGACAGGATCAGCGAGGCCGCCAAGATCGACGCGCCGATGATCCATCCGTTGCGACTCCTCATCAGCATCCCTCCCTTCTGCCCGTATAAACACGCGACGAGCCCGAAACGCTGTAACGAAATCGAAGCCGTGGGAGTCCTGCTCGCTCGGCGCCGTTTTCGCGCGGGCGACTGATACCGATTTCGATATCGCCCTCGTTCGGAAATTGCGTGCCTTGTCCCACCTTCCGGAGGCCCGCCCGCAAAGCGGATGGATCGGACGATTCGCTCGTCATCTCGCGCGGACCTCGACCAGCAGAGTGTGATCGTCGATCCAGATGGCCATCCGCCCGTACCCGACCTTCGCGGCGAGATCGTCCGTCTCGGCGGGGGCGAGGGAGAGCGCGCGGCGCACCCCGAGCGGCTCGCCGAAACCGGTTTCGG
>Ga0307287_10000585_pt1 | contig 12761 bp, 11 predicted proteins | sample ER_DNA_141_FD_194485 | JGI IMG/M metagenome (GOLD analysis project Ga0307287, IMG submission 194485) | Bulk soil microbial communities from the East River watershed near Crested Butte, Colorado, United States - ER_DNA_141 | ecosystem: Environmental > Terrestrial > Soil > Floodplain | place...
TGCTCTCGGCGTGCTCGGTGCCGCGGACCAGCTGCTTGTGCAGGCGCGAGGTCTGGCCATGCCCGAGGACAGTCAGACCAAGGTCGACCGCGTCGAAATCTCTGCCTCCGGTTGCGGGTAGCCGCCAGGAAAAGTAAACGGCATCGGCCGGTACCTTTCCGGAACTCTCGGTGCGGGGGAGACCGGACAGTGGCTGCAACGGCCCGGCTCCGGGTTTGGGTGGCTTGGAACCGGAGGCAAGTGGCCCGAAGTAGACGTCGGCGCGCTCGAAGGCGTCCTCGGGCTCGACGTCGCCGACAATTGACAGGACCGCGTTATTCGGCACGTAATGGCGCCGAAAGAAGCTGTGCACGTCGTCCAGAGTGGCCGCGTCCAGATCCTCCATCGAGCCAATCGTGGTGTGCCCGTACGGATGGTCCGGCGGGAACGTCAAGGTGTTGAGCAACTCCATGACATCCCCGTAGGGCACGTTGTCGTAGCGCTGTCGCTTCTCTTCCTTCACCACCTCGCGCTGATTGTCCAAGTTCTCTTGGGTCAGCGCATCCAGCAGCGTCGACATGCGGTCGGCCTCTAGCCACAGGGCCAGATCGAGCCCGCCGGTCGGCAAGGTCTCGAAGTAGTTCGTCCGATCGAACCAGGTGGTGGCATTGACCACGGCACCAGCCGCCTGCAGCAGCGAGATGTGCTGGCCGGACGCTACGTTCGCCGAGCCTTGGAACATCACATGCTCGAAGAGATGGGCAAAACCGGTACGGCCCTGCTCCTCGTCTCGGGAACCCACGTCATACCAGATGTTGACCGCGACCGACGGCGCAAGGTGGTCTGGACTAGAGATGACGCGCAGCCCGTTTTCCAATGTGTGCTGGACGATCGGGTAACCAAGACTGGTGATCGGGCCCGAAGTCATGTCCCACATCACAACACATTGCCCGACGCGTTGGATGCCGGGGGCGCTGGTCGTCTAAGTGATCACTCCGGCGACTCTCGCGGGCTCGGCGTACGCCACGGCCAAGCTGGTGATCGTCTCGTGTGCGTTCAGTCCACTGGGATTGGGCACCACCCAGATCCGTGCGCCCGATGGCAGCGCAGCCTGCTCGCCCTCCCTCGCCTTTGGAACGGCGAAGGCCACCCGGTACGCGGTGATGCCGGCGATCGCAACGACCACCGGATGATGCTCTGTGACGAACTTCTCGAGCCGCGTACGCCCCGCCCTCAATTCAGCGGGAGCAAGCTCGCCGGCGCGGGCGGTGGCGCGATTGACCAGATTTGTGATGCCGATGCCACGCTTGACGAAGTAGGCCCGGTCTTGGTCAGTCATCGGTTTGCCTCGGTCAAGATCACGATCGAGGATGCCGGCTAGCCGTAATGCTGGGTAAAAACGGTTGCCGGGATGGGCGAAGTGAGTCTGTGTAGCGGCGGTCCACAAGCCTGGGTTGATACCGACGAAGAGCAGCGTCAGTCTCGGGCCGACCAGATCGGGAACCGATGCATTCCGAAAGGCCTGCAACTCCTGCTGAGTAAAGCCCACGGACGTCACCGTAGTGGTTAGCCTTTCTCCGTGACTGAGAGCGCGGTCCTTGGTGTTGGCGCTCGACGCGACTTTCGACGTCGGTTTCGCCAGGTCGTGTTCACCCTGCTCAAGGTCGCGGGCGCAAACATTGTGCTGCTCGCGATCTACTACCTGCTGCCGCTGGATCGCACCTCGAGTGGTGGGGCGATCGCGCTGCTGGCTGCCGGACTTCTGGCGCTCGTCGGACTGATCGCCTTTCAGGTACGGGCGATTATTCGAGCGGAGTATCCGGTGCTCAGGGCGGTCGGAGCTCTCGCGACCAGTGCTCCACTGTTTCTGCTGCTGTTCTCCGGGACGTACTTCGTCTTGGGCGCGCTCTCTGCCAGCAATTTCAGCGAGCCGTTGACCCGTACCGATGCGCTCTATTTCACCGTCACCGTTTTTGCCACGGTTGGGTTCGGCGACATCACGGCCACGAGTCAGGGCGCTCGGGCTCTGGTGACGGGGCAGATGGTTGCCGGCATCGTGATCGTAGGTCTCGGGGCGCGAATCATCATTGACGCGATCAAGTACGGGCGGCAGCAACAGCCGGTACAGCAGGCCAATGCTGAGCCTCATGCTGATGCCGGCTAAGCACTTGTCGGCGAGGTGGAGCCCGCTCCTTCGGCGCCGGATGCCTGCGCCTGGCCCGTAGCCGGCGGCTCCGCTGTTTGTGCACTCCGATCCGGCAGGATGTTGATGATGACAAAAGACACGGCCACTGCGACGACGACCTGCGGTGTCACCACGAGACCGTCGGTGCCCAGCAGCACTACGGCGAGCAGCGTCGATGTCAATGGCAGTCGCAGCATGGCTGCGCACATGGCCCCGATTCCCATAGCGATTCCAGCCGCCAGGTTCATGCCGGGCAATGCGCTCGCGGCAACACCGATCGCAGCGCCGATGAACATCGAAGGGAAGACCGGACCGCCGCGAAAGGCGCTCAGTGAGAACCCGTAAGCCAGAGCCTTGCAGAGTATGAGCAAGATCAACACGGAGAGCGAATAGTCGGCTGCGTGTTCGACCAGCTCGGGCAGCGCATCCTGTCCGGAGAACAGCACTTGGGTGAAGCTGCGTCCCGAGATGAGCTGATACACCATTGCCGTGAGGCCGATCAGCAGACCGAGGAGCACGGTAACCAAGACACGATTCAGGTGCACGATTGGACGTAGCCGCAACGCTAGAGATCGGATCAACCAGCCGAGGAAGGCGCCCACCACCCCCATCACTATCGCCCAAGCCAGGGATGCCACCGTCGGTGGCATTGGGGGCGGAACTGACGGCAGAGCAAGCGAAAACGTGCCAAGGCCAGTCCAGTTGTCGAGACCAACGAAGACCAGGGCCCCGATGCCCGATGCGAGCAGGCCTGGCAGCGCCACCAGGCTCAGCGTCATGCCGCCGATCCCCGCTGCCTCCATGATCAGAAATGCGCCGAGCACGGGGGAGCCGAGCAGCGTGCTGATTGCGGCAAAACTGCCGGCCGACGCCATGACCGTCGTTGCCATCGGCGGCGCATCTTTCCTCGCAAGGCGTACGGTCAGCGCTCCAAGCCCGCCGCCGATCGCGATGAGAGGCGCTTCGGGTCCGAGCACTGCGCCGAGGCTGAGTGTTGTCAGCGCGGCGAGGGCTATGGCTGGAAGCTCGCGGCCGGTTGCCGGACTACCGCCGGTCTTGAAGCCAAATGCGGGTGAATGTCCTCCGTTGCCCGGCAGGTACCTGATGGTCAACGCTGTCAGCAGTCCGGACACCAGCAGCCAGGGCACCGGCCACCACGCGGGCGGGGCCGCCCCGAAGAGTTGATTCGGCAGGTCGGTAAATAGGTAGTGCTGGATCACTGCCACCAATGCGAGGAAGCCGTAGGCGATTGCCGAGATCGGAATGCCCGCGATCGCTGCGAGCACAAGCGCTCCGAGGTAGGCCCTCGAACGAATCACGGCGACAGGGTCGATCGTTGGTGGTCTTCCCGTGGGCGCGCCTAAGGGATGCTGGCTCGGTTCAGGGAATGCGCCACTTCTGGGACTGCTTGAGTCAGCCATGAGATGCAGTCTCTCCTCAGATCAGCATGGCGTGGTCGACTACACGCCGGTTTGGACACTCAGTCGCCCGGATTTGGCCGCGGCAGTGAAGGCGTAGTAGTCGCTTTCGTTCTGGTCGGCATAGCGTGCAGAGAAGTCCGCGATCGCCTGGTCGAATGTGTTGGCCTTGCCCAGATAGGAGGAGATGGCGATCCGGTCGCCCCATCGGGCATGGGCACGTGCGAGGGTTGCTGCGCAGAGGCGAGCGTAGAAGGCGGCACCGCGCACCTGGAGGTTGTCGACATTCACACCGCCCTTCCAGTCATGGAACTGCCGTACGTAGTAGTCGCGGGTAACTCCATCGAGTCCTTTGATGCGTTGCCAGCCCAGGAAGATGTCGGTGGCGCCCTGCATCAGGCGTTGCCCAACCACCACGCGTTCGCCGTGCTGCCGGTAGCTGCTGCTGCCAAGGAACCGCTCCAGCACTGAGGCGTTCGCCTCTTTGACTTGCAGAAACAGCGGGTCGTTGGTGTCGCGCCCCATCAGGAGCAGCAGATAGCACCGCGTACCGACGCTGCCCACTCCCACGACCTTGCGGGCGGCATGGACGTAGCGAAACTCCTCCAGCGGGTGGCCCTGCCGACCAATGGTGCGCCGGTAGGAGGTGAGCAGTTTCTTGATGATCGGAGTCGGGTCTTCCCAATCCGTTCCTGGCACGACGAGATCCTCAATAGGCACGATCAGTGGCGGATCTGCGACGATCCGAAGCTCGCCGTTGACCTCACCAGCCCGCTTGGCGAACACTCGAATGCTGTCGCGTGTCTGAGCTTGCGCCACCCGCCGCTCTGCGGTCCGCAACTCCTGCTTGGTCAGGCGTTTCTGCTGGGCTTCTTGGTTGGCTAACTTCAGCAGCATGCCCGCATCGAGCTGGTCATACCAGGCACCGAGAGTTCCCAGCTTGGCCGCATGGCTCATCCGCTCCCGATACTCGCGCATTCCAGCCATCACGACCGTACGCCGGTCAGCGGGGGAGAAGCCCCTATCACGTCCCATAACCTCGAGGCTGGCTGCGAGCCGCTTGACGTCCCACTCCCACGGGCCCGCCAGGGTCTCGTCGAAGTCGTTGATGTCGAAGAGCATCCGGCGCTCCGGCGTGCCGAAGAGGCCGAAGTTTGACAGGTGCGCGTCACCGCACAGCTGCACGGTGACCCCTGACACCGGTGTTGACGCCAAATCCGCGGCCATGATTACGGCGGCTCCGCGGAAGAAGGTGAATGGGGAGACAAGCATTCGCCCATAGCGAATCGGAATCAGCTCGGGGACTCGGTCCCTCGACTGCTCCTGGAGAAGCGTGACCGGATCGACGCGGCCCGCAGCCGGCTCCCAATGGGCGTGGGCTGACCTTGGCGTCTTGTTGCGAGCGTCCCTGCCCCGGGCCGTGCGCTCTTCTGCCGTTAGCCGCGCACGCCGCCACGCTGATCCGAAACGCCCGTCGAGCGTGCCATGCGGCTCGATCTGCTCGGTTCCACTAGAGCGGGTGCTCGCCGCCATCTCGCCCCCAGTCACGCTGCTGTTGATGACAGTTTTCACAGCTCACAGCGACTTTGCTAGGGGCGTGCCATGGGATTGCATTCGATAATCGTTGCCCGACGGGCCACACGGACCAAGCTTTCCAGAGAAAATCACTCCGTCATGTCAACCGAAGAGCCCACTGCGGCGTGTGACTTTTTGATGGAAAGTCAAGGGGTAGCAGCAGCCGCCATCGAACCTTCAGTCGAGGCGCGTAGCGAGTCGCTGACGTTCGACGACTTCTACAGAAGTGAGTACCGACATGTGCTTGGTCTGGCGTTTGTACTGACCGGCAACCAATGGGTGGCCCAAGACACCGCACAAGACGCGTTCACGGCTGCATTTCGGCATTGGCGTTCCATCGTTGCCTACGACTCGCCGGGGGCATGGGTTCGGCGAGTCACCTGTAATCGAGCGGCCTCGGTGTTGCGGCGACGCGTACGCGAGGCAAAGGCGTTGATGCGTCTTGCTGCGTGGACCCAGACCCACATCGAATTGGAAGAAGGCGATGAAGCGTTCTGGCAAGCGGTTCGCCGTCTGCCACCTCGCCAAGCACAAGCGGTAGCCCTTTACTACCTGGAGGACTACAGCGTGCGAAAAATAGCCGAGGTTCTTGATTGCAGCGAGGGCACCGTCAAAACCCACTTGAGCCGGGCGCGGAATGCAGTCGCGCGTCAATTGCAGCTAGAGGATGAACAGTGAGCGACTTCGATTCCCGAGCACGAAGAGCAGCCGATGCGGTTCGGGACCAAATTGCCGATAACAGCTCCGACCACGAAAAGGGAATTCAGCGCGCGCAACGATCACCCGGCCGCGTCGCCATTCCGAGCGCAGTTGCCGCGGCGGCAGTCCTCATCGCTGGTCTCGTGGTCGCTTTGCCTCGTGTCGGCGACAGCGGAGCACTATCGGGCGGGGAGGGCGGCGCAGCCTTCGCGATGGCCGGGGCGTTGCAGCCGTTTGACACCTGTGACAACGTCCTGCAGTACTTCAAGGACCAGGCTCCCGACTATCTGATCGAACGGGCGCGCGGCGGCACCATAAGTACGACGACGGAGGCCGGCGCACCGGTGCCGAGAACTGACGAGCCCAAGCAAGGCCGTGCGAATGACTCGGCGGGCGCGGAGTCGGGGGGCACGGAGTCGGGGGGCACGCAACGTGAGCACTCGACGACGAACGTCCAGGAGGCGGGAGTTGATGAGCCTGACATCGTGAAGACGGATGGGAATCGCATTGTTGCGGTGGCGCAGGCTCGAGTGCACTTAGTCGGGCTCGACGGCGGCAAGATGACGTTACGCAAAACTCTTCCCGACACGATGGTTCGCAATGTGTTCCTTTCCGGGCAGCGTGTGCTGGTCTTCAGCGGTCAAGCGGTTCAGAACTCCGAGCCAGGGTCAGGCTGGGAAGGTCAGCAGGCCGTTCTGAGGATGTATGACATCTCGGACCTGAGCGATCCACAACAAATTGCCACATTGACAATCACCGGCAACGTGCTCGACGCCCGACTTGTCGGAACGCAGGTGCGTGTTGTGACGGCCTCGTCACCCGACGTTGATGCTCCGTCGCCGGTCTATACGCCCGATGGCGGTATCGCTCAGAAGTCCAAGGACGAACTACGCGCTGCGATTGCGAAGACGAAGGTCGACGACTGGATTCCGACGTACACACTGCAAGATGGTGCCGGCGTGGACGTGAACAAGGGGCGGCTTGTGGATTGCGCCAATCTGGCTCATCCCGAAACGTTCTCGGGGCTCGACACGGTGGCCGTGTCCTCCTTCGATATGGGTTCGGCTTTACAGTCCCGCAAAACAGTGGGCGTGATTGCCGGGGGACAGCAGATATACGCCACCGACAAGTCGACGTATGTCTCGACGACAGATTGGAGTCGCGACGGTTCACCCGCAAAGACGAGCTTGCATAAGTTCAGCACGGGGCCATCGGCGGCAACGACTTACAAGGGATCCGGTGAGGTGCCCGGAACCTTACTGAATCAGTACGCGATGTCGGAGTACAACGGCGTGTTGCGCGTCGCCAGCACGGTCTCTGAGCGCCGGGGTTGGGTGAGTTCTCGTGAGGTCACCGAGGGTGTGGTGACCACGCTGGATGAGGAGGGCGGCGCGCTTCGCCAACTGGGACAGGTCGGCGGGCTTGGTAGGCAGGACAACGAATCGATCCGAGCGGTGCGATTCATCGAGGAGCGCGGGTATGTCGTGACGTTTCGTCAAACGGATCCCCTGTACGTTCTCGACCTCCGCAACGCTGCAGCGCCGAAGGTCGTGGGTCAGCTGAAGATCCCGGGCTACTCGGGCTACCTGCATCCGATCGGTGCGAACCTGCTGCTCGGTGTCGGACAGAGTGGACTGGACAGAACGATCGACAACCCGCCGTCTGCGCCGGTCCGTGGCGGCCAAATCGGGGTGCAGTTCTCGTTGTTCGACATCAGCGACCCTTCGTCTCCCCGCCGCATCGACACACAGACCTACGGCGGAGGTGCTGCAGCAGCCGAGTTCGACCCAAAGGCGTTCCTCTACTGGCAGCCGCGCAATCTGATCATCGCTCCGACCAACGTGCATGGTGACTACCGGGGGCGCGGAGCGTTCAGCGGCCTTGTGCTACTGAGAGCCGACGCGGATGGACTCACCGAACTCGGCCGCCTCGCGACCACTGAGGCCGACGGCGCTGTCAACCGGTCTCTGGTCATCGGTGACATCGTCTACATGCTCTCGGACAACGCTCTTCAGGCCAACAGCCTCAATACTCATCGTGAGGTCGACAGGCTGACCCTCGGGTGACCTCCTCAGCCTAGGTCGAGTACCGCAGAGTTGGCCGCGCAGACTTGTCGTGAAGCGTGACTTCCATGAGGAGATCCTTCGGATCCGCGACACCGAATCCGACGTCAAACTCCGACTTCTGGCCTTTCGAGATTGCCGTATCAGGAGGTCCTTTGAGACCGCTGACGGAGTCGAAGAGTTCGTCTTCCTCTTTATTCCGAGACTCAAGGCTGATCGCTGTCAGTCCGATATCGATGCGCTTGTCGGACTTGTTGACCACGGTGATGTCGAACCTCACATAGCGCTTTGACTCTTTGACCACTGCCCACTTGCTCGGTTTGAAATTCTTGGGCTTCCCGACGGTCACGGTGAGCCCGTCGTCCCAGGTGTGGGATCTACCGAAGGCAAGCGTCTTTCGCTCGGGCTGCCCGTCAGCAGTCCAAGGGGTCGACGTTGGACGGTTCTCGCCGCCAGGCGACGGGGTTGACGTTGGGCTGGCCTCGCCGCCAGTCGAGGGAGTCGACGATGGCCGATTCTCGCCGGCTTGACGACTGTCGTCGGGGTTGGGATCGGGCGTGGCCAGGCAAGCGGAGCACAGCGAGGCGACAAGAAGCGCGAGGGGGCTGAGGACGAGGCGTTTCACGCGCCGCGATACTACGGGACGCGATCGGGATTCGCCCGGCACGCCGCGCCGGCCTAGGTCCAGAACTCGTCGGCGGCGTAGAGGTCCTCAGGGCGCCACCAAGCCTCCGCGATCTGTCCTTGGCGCAAGTGGAACACCCATGCGTCCCGACCCTCATAGCTGCGAGCATCGCGGTTGGCAGTAGCTTGCGTCAGCGCGACCGCATGGCCCTCGCTAGCCAGTACGTCGTGGAGTTCCTGATTGAAGGTTCCCTCGGACGCTTGCATCAACCGGCCGAACATCTCGAACACGGCGTCTCGCCCGTGGTGATCGCCGGCCAGGGGCCCGCGGCCCGGAATGTGGTAAAGGGTGTCCTCGGCGACAAGCGACCTCATCGCCTCAATGTCGCCGCCGGCGAACGCCTCAAATGCCCGTCGGATGGGCTCTGCGTTAGGGTGCTCAGCCATTTCGCCTTCTCCCGGTCGTTGTCTTCCCCGGTAGCTCTGTGCTGTTCCGAGCCGTCATCCTCGCTCCGGCCCGGGTCGACTCCTCTGACCGACGATAAGACCGGTCGAGGTAGCGAAGTCAAGGTCCTCGCCGACTTGATCGGCTGCTACATCTGAGAAGCTCATGGGATGAGTCGAGAGCCAGCGTGGGCAGGGATGCAAGTCGCGGAGGTGCTTGAAGTGCTTGCCGACCTATGCGGCGCCGGTTGTCGCATCTGGGTCGCTGGCGGGTGGGGAGTCGACGCCCTCGTCGGGCACCAAACGCGTCCGCATCGTGACATGGATCTTGCTGTTGACGCCGATCACGAAGCTGCCGCGATCGCGACCCTCGAACGCCGTGGATACCACATCGAGACTGACTGGCTCCCGGTACGAATGGAACTCGCCGCGCCAGACCGTGGCTGGGTGGACCTTCACCCCGTGGTGTTCGACTCGTCCGGACACGGGCGCCAAGCCGATCGGAACGGTGGCCACTTCGATTACCCATCCGACGCGTTCGACCACGGGATCCTTGGCGGAATGTCAACGCCGTGTCTCTCTCGGACACATCAAGTCCAATTTCATCGCGGGTACGAGCCGCGGCCAGTTGATATCCACGACCTCGGTCTCCTTGAGCAGATCTCACGGTGACACTGATTCACGCCGACCTGAACTGCCGAACGCGGGACCTCACCAGAGCGTGCGCACTGGATCGGTCCCGCGTTCCAGCATCCCAGGGAGCCCGACGGTTACACGACTCGGGAGCGCGACCTGGCGGTCACGCCGGCGGCGATCATCACTAGGACGGCGGCTACGACGATCGCGATGATCCACCGCACCCAATCGATCCCGGGGCTGCCGTTGCCCCCGAATGCGGTGTAGATGAACCAGCCGATCAAGACCCCACCGATGCCGCAGATGATGGTCAGCCAGATCGGGATGTTGTCTCGGTTGCCAGGAGCTACGAACTTGCCCAGCAAACCGATGATGATACCGGCAACGATGACACCGATGATCTCCATTGCTTCCTCCTAAAACGTGATGAGTGTTTCTGGTGCGAAGCGAGTGCGGTACTTGGCAACGATCCCGCTCCGTCGACAACTTAACCACCCCAAGGGTGGATGCATTACACCCTTAGGGAGGTTAAAGTCACCCTATGGAGCCTCCGGCAAGGACGCCTATCACCATCGCGTTGGTTGACGACTACGACATCGTCGTGATGGGCGTCGCACACATTCTCGAGCAGTACGGAGATCGCGTAGTGATCGCCGAGCTGGATACCAACAAGGCCTTGTCCGACAAGGTCGACATCGTTCTCTACGACTCCTTCGCGCAGCCGGAATCCGACCACGACGAGATCAGCGTGCTGATCCAAAACCCGCGCGCCCGGCGAGTTGCGGTCTACACCTGGAACTTCCACCCCGACTTGATCGAGAGCGCTCGCAAGTACGGCGTCCACGGGTATCTGTCAAAAGCCTTACCGGCGCGCGAACTAGTCGCTGCCCTCGAGGCGATCCACGCCGGCGACATTGTCATCAGCGACCCACCCTTTCGAGCGCGCAGCACCGGCGGACTGAATTGGCCGGGACGAAGTGAGGGACTCACAGACCGTGAATCGGAGATCTTGGCACTGATCACTCAAGGCAAGAGCAACGCCGAGGTGTCAACGCTTACGTACCTAAGCCCGAACACCGTCAAGTCCTACATCCGTACGATCTATCGCAAGATCGAGGTGACCAGCCGCACCCAGGCGGTTCTGTGGGGCGTTCGGCACGGCTTCGCACCCGACCATCACCGGATCGAACACTGGCGGGGAGGGCCCTGACCGGGTGCGATTTGGGTCGGCCTCCTAGCTGAATGCATGTCCGGAGCTCACTAGGGAGGAGCGGCTCGAACAAGATGATGCCTCCGACACAGGACCCGGCGGAGTAGTTATTGACACGTCGATGCGAAAAAGGGAATAGGGTCTAGGCCAGCATCTCGGGGGAGGATCACGCATGGCTCGACTGTTGGGCTCGCGAGCGTGGTCCGTTCTGGCGTTGGTTGCCGGTATCGCATCTGTCTGGGCGGGGGAAGCCATCGGGCTGCGACTCGCCTGCGCTGCTGGATTGGCTATCGGGATCGCGCAGCAGCTGACGCTGCTCGCGCTCAGCATCCGCATGCTGGGCACGTTCTGTGTTCGGCTGAGCGCCGCGATCATGCTGTGCGCTGGAGTTGCAGGCTGGCATCTGGCGAACTCCCCGAGCCTGCCGTTCCTCGTCGTCGCTGGCTTGCTCGTGGTACTTGCTGGGCTCTGGTGGTTTTGCACCGCCCTAAAAGACGCTGACGTAGTGCAGCTCAAAGCCCGGAATCTGCCCGGCGCTCCCGAAAAGCCGGTTGACCCTCCGCGCTTGCCGTACGGGTGGGGCGGGGTGGTGATCTGCGGGTTTCTTGTACTCGGCTTTGTCGCTGCCACACTGCCGCTATCAGGGGCGGCATTTGCCATGCTTGCCGTACTAGCCGTAGCAATGCTGGCCGTTATTCGGGTACAGCTTGCACGCTTCACCAGATACAACAAGAAGGTGCTCGACAAGCTTCGGGCATACCGTCCGGTACTGACGATGCCTTATAACGGGCATGCCGAATTCCACATCGGTTTGTGGTCACCTTATCTGGAGAGAACGGGACAACCTTTCACCGTCGTGACCACTGACGCACTCTCATTCCAGCGCGTCGCTGACAGTTACACGATGCCCGTGATCTACGCGCCGAGGGGAGACCGTCGGGCAATACGGGCGATGCTGCCAAAGACAATCCGCGCCGCGGTCTACGTTTACAGCGGCAACAACGCCGACTTCCTGAAGGCCCGGCGGCGGCTGACTCACATCTGGCTCCACCACGGCGACAGCGACAAGGAGGCTTCGTTCCGGCGGAAGGCAGCGGCCTACGACGTCCTCGTCGTGGCTGGCCAGGCTGCCATCGACCGCTACGCCACACATGGGGTCTGCATTCCGTCGGAGAAGTTCAAGATTCTTGGACGTCCCCAGATCGAGAACATCGAAACAGCGACGGCCTCGATCTCCAGCGTCGACAAGCCGGTCGTGCTCTACGCACCGACCTGGTACGCCGCTGATCGCGAGATCAACCACTCCTCCCTTCCTCTTGGCACAGAAATCGTCTCCGCTTTACTCGCGCGCAATGCAACAGTGATCTTCAGGCCGCATCCGGCCCGCCGCAAACTGCCGGAGGCCGCCGCCGCGATTGGCGCAATTCACGAGCTCCTCCGAGCCGACGCCGAGGCGACGTCCCGGCCCCATCGTTGGGATTCGGCCGCATCCGACCCGACGTTTGCTGAGCTGGCAAATGCTGCGGACGCCATGGTGGCGGATGTCTCGGGGGTCGTCACCGACTTCATGCAGTCGCTTAAGCCGTTCGCGATGGTTGCGACGGGCGACAAGACAGATATCTTCCGAGCCCGATTCCCTTCCAGCCGCTCTGCCTACGTCATCGAATGGGACCTTTCGACGCTCGACGATGCGCTTGACGCCATGCTGGGTGACGATCCGCTCGCAGCCACCCGGGTCGAACGTCGCACGTACTACCTCGGAGGCTATGAAAGCGGAGAATCGGCTCGCGCCTTTGTCGAGTACCTGCAATCGCTGATCGCGGATCCGACGCCTCTCGAAGCTGTGCTGGCGAAGCCCCCAGTTCGCGCACAAACGACGCAAAAGCGTCTGCAGCCGGCTGGCCAGTAAGGTTTCCGACGACGTCGGT
>Ga0307287_10000586_pt1 | contig 12732 bp, 11 predicted proteins | sample ER_DNA_141_FD_194485 | JGI IMG/M metagenome (GOLD analysis project Ga0307287, IMG submission 194485) | Bulk soil microbial communities from the East River watershed near Crested Butte, Colorado, United States - ER_DNA_141 | ecosystem: Environmental > Terrestrial > Soil > Floodplain | place...
CGCCAGCAGGTCGAGCGCGCGGAGCTTGCTCGGCGTGAGCTTCCTCCCGAGCTCCGGGTGGAGCGAGGCGTGCAACCGCCTGCTCGCGAGGATCGTGCCGAGCTCGCGCCAGCACTGCGAGAGCTCAGCGGCGAGCAGCCTCGTGTTGCTCCTGGCCATACCTGCAACTTACAGAAATTGTGTAATGCACAAAATTCTTACAGCGACCGGGGAGCGCGCCTCCGAACCTGCGGTCGAGCCCAGCGCGGGGATTCGGTCGAGTCGCACGCCGCAGTGACCAGCACGGCGGCGGCAAACATCAGCAGCGGGAAGCGACGGTTCGTAGCGCGATGATGGCAGCGCCTCCGGCAAGCCGCTCGGGCGCTACGCTCGGCGGCGTGACGGGGGCGGCCGTGACGATGAGCTTCACCGCCGGCGACAGCGCGCTGCTCGCGGCACTGCTCGCCGCCGCCCTGCTGCTGCTTGCTCTCTCCCAGTTCCTCCGCGTCCCGTACCCGATCCTGCTTGTGCTCGGCGGGGTCGCGATCGCCTTCGTCCCGGGCGCCCCACAGGTGCAGTTGCAGCCGGATCTCGTGCTCGTCGCCGTCCTGCCCCCGCTCCTCTACGGCGCCGCCTACTTCACCTCGCTCCGGGAGCTCCGCGCGAACGTCAGGCCGATCGGGCTGCTCGCGATCGGGCTCGTGCTGACGACGATGCTCGCGGTGGCGGGGGTTGCCCATGCCGTGATCCCGGGCCTCGACTGGCCACAGGCCTTCGTGCTGGGCGCGCTCGTCTCGCCCACGGACCCGACCGCGGCCGCGGCGATCGCGCTGCGGCTCGGCCTGCCACGCAGGCTGATCGCGCTGATCGAAGGCGAGAGCCTCGTCAACGACGGCACCGCGCTGGTCGCGTACCGGTTCGCCGTCGCGGCGGTCGTGACCGGGAGCTTCTCGCTCTCTGCTGCAACCGGCCGCTTCGTGCTGAACGTCGTGGGCGGGGTCGCGGTCGGGCTCGCGGTCGGCTACCTGATCCGCCGGCTGCGGCGGAAGCTCGACAACCCACCTGTCGAGATCACGATTGCCCTGCTCAGCGGGTACTTCGGCTACCTGCCCGCCCAGGCTCTCGGGGTCTCCGGGGTTCTCGCGGCGGTCACCGTGGGGATCTACATGGGCTGGTACACGCCCGAGCTGACGACCGCGCAGACACGGCTCCAGGGGCAGGCCGTGTGGGAGATCGCCATCCTGCTCCTGAACGGGCTCCTGTTCGCGCTCGTGGGGCTGCAGTTGCCGTCGATCATGGACGAGCTCTCGGGTCGCTCGACCGCCGAGCTGATCGGATACGCCGCGCTCGTGAGCGCCGTGGTGATCGGCGCCCGCTTCGCCTGGATCTTCACCGTCGGCTTCAGCGGACGGCTGCTCCCTCGGGAGGTGATGGACCCCGCCCCGACGTGGCGCGCGAAGACGATCCTCGCCTGGTCGGGCATGCGCGGTGCCGTCTCGCTCGCGGCCGCGCTCGCCCTGCCGCTCACGACCGATGCGGGCAGCTCGTTCCCGGACCGGAACCTGATCATCTTCCTGACCTTCAGCGTGATCGTCGCGACGCTCGTCTTCGAGGGCCTGACGCTACCGCTGCTGATCCGCGTGCTCAACCCGGAGGACGACGGCCTCGCCGAGAAGGAGGAGGCAAAGGCGCGAATTCACGCGGCCGAGGCCGCGATCGCACGGCTGGACGAGCTCCTCGACGAGGAGTGGGTGCGCGAGGACACCGCGGAGCGGATGCGAGGTCTCTACGGCTTCCGCCAGGAACGCTTCCGCTCGCGTTTCGACCCCGACGGCGACAGCTCGGCCGACGAGCGCTCGCGCGACTACCAGCGCCTGCGCCGCGAGCTGCTCGACGCCGAGCGGCAGGCGGTGCAGGAGCTCCGCCGTCAGGGCCGGATCGACGACGACGTGATGCGCGTCGTCGTGCGCGACCTGGACCTCGAGGACGCGCGGCTCGAGCTGTGAGGCGCGTCGTCTCCCCCGAGCAGGCCCGGCGGATCGCGGTGCGCGCGCAACTCCTCGACGGCTCTGCCAAGAACGTGCTCGAGACCGTGCGCCATCTCGGCTTCCTCCAGATGGACCCGATCGCGACAGTCGCGACTCCGCAGCAGCTCGTCCTCCACAGCCGGCTCGGCTCATTCGACACCACCGAGCTCGACCGCCTGCTCTGGGAGGAGCGCAAGCTGTTCGAGTACGACGCCTTCATCTACCCGATCGAGGACCTGCCGCTCCAGAAGGCCCGAATGGCGCGGTTTCGGCGCGCGAACACCTTGAAGCGCGACCGCTGGATCCGTGACTTCCTGCGCGAGAACGCCCGCTTCCGCCGCCACATCCTGCGCGAGCTCGAGCAAGACGGGCCGAAGCTGTCGAGGGACTTCGAGCACGAGCTGATGCCCGCAGGGCAGGCGCACCGCTGGTGGGGCGACCGTCAGGTGCGGCTGATGCTGGACATCCTCACCGCGCGGGGCGAGGTCGCCGTCGCGGGGAGAGTCGGGAAGCAGCGCCTCTGGGACCTGGCCGAGCGCGTCTTCCCGGAGACCGAGACGGTGCCGTGGCGCGAAGCCGAGCGGGAGCTCAAGCGGCGACGTCAGCGTGCGCTCGGCGTTTGGCGGGAGCGGGGCGAGTGGGTCGCCCACCCGGACGTGAGCGACGAGCCCGTCCCGGACAGGGCCGTCTTACTCTCGCCGTTCGACCGTCTCGTGCACGACCGCGACCGGGCCGAGGCGCTGTTCGACTTCCACTACCGCCTCGAGATGTACGTGCCGCAGGCGAAGCGCGAGTTCGGCTACTACGTGCTGCCGCTGCTCGTCGGCGACCGGCTTCCGGGCCGGGCGGAGCCGCGTCTCGACCGCAAGACCGGGACGCTCGAGCTGCTCGGCGCCTGGGGCGACACCTCACGCCTGGACGAGGCGCTCACAGGCCTCGCGGAGTTTCTCGGCGCCGAGCGCGCGCTGCCTCGCGGACGGAAGCGGCCGGCCGCCCCTCGCACGCGTGCACCGCGGCGAAAGGCGAGCCGGCCGCCGAGGGGGCGGCGCCGCTAGGGCGTCAGCGTCACGGGGATCCGCACCGAGTGCGGCGGCTTGCCGGTCCCGGCTGCGTCGTCGTCGTGGACGACGATCGTCCCGCGCTGCTCGCTTCCGACCTTGAACTTCACCGGTACCGAGAAGGTCCCGCGGCAGCCCGTGCCGCAGCTCGCGGTCGTAAACGTCTTGCCGACGACCTTGCCGCTTGCGTCGAGGATCTCAACGGTCACGTTCGCCTCGAAGACGTTCGCCGTCCCGGCCACGGTCACCGGGCTGGACACGCTCTCGCCGTCCATGGGCTTGGCGACCGCGATCGGCGGGAGCAGGTTGGCGTAGTCGCTGCGCCCGACGGGCTTCTTGAGCACGATCCCCTCGCTCGAGAAGACGTTCACCGGAGTGCCGTCGAGGCGGAAGCGCACCTTCTGCACCGTCGGGAACTGCGTCAGCGTGTAGACGACCTGCCCGAGGCGCATCTGCATCGAGAGCGAGCCCCCGCCCGACTGATACTCGGACGTGAGGTCGACCGTGGCGACGCCGTTGCGGATGTTGATCCCGAGCAGCCGCGTCCCCTTCGGAACGGCCGACACGAGCCCGGCGGAGCGCTCGGCCGCGGAAGGGCCCGCGAGCAGAGCGTCGACGGCCGCGGTCGCCACGAGCGGCGTCGGCTGATGCGTGCGCTGCACGGAGACGAGCCCATCGCGGTCGGCGAACCAGACCTCGAGCGAAAGTAGCGTCGGAACGGAGCCGGTCTGCTCGGGGGCGGTCGTGGCCGGCGGCGGCTTCCCGAGCGAAACGGCCTTCTCCGAGCCGCAGCCCGCGACAGCGAGCCCGAGGGCGCCGCCGAGGACTGCGAGTGCGATGAGTGCGACGATCTTCTTCACGATGCCCTCCCGAGCGAGTACCGATTGATGATGACGCCGCTCTCGGGCGACGTCGCGAGCTGGTAGAGCCGACCGTCGGGGCCGATCCGGACGTCTGCAAGCAGGTTGTCGCCGAAGATGGCGCGCGGGATCGAGAACTGCGAGCGGACGCCGTGTGGCCCGAGCCTCAGGACGACGTACTCGAGCTTGCCGTTGGCGTAGACATCGAGGACGGCCACCGGGTCGTCGCCGACGAGCTCGGACGTGGTGTAGTCCAGACCGATGTCGGTGGTGCTGGTGACGCGCCAGGAGCGGACGAGCCGCCCCTTCCGGTCGAGCAGCGCGTAGCGCACTTCACGTACCGGGCCGTTGGTCTTCGGCGCGTACGCCTCCGAGATCAGGCGCAGGCCGCGACGCAGCGGCTGGTCCGGCCAGTGAGTGGCGCGGCGCTGCGCAGCCAGCGTCAGCGGCCGGCCCGCCGGGGTGGCGACGGGCATCCAGCCCTGCTGGCCGCCCGGAAGCCCTGGCATCGCGACGAGCAGGTAGAGCGTGCCGTCGGAACCGGTGCGCAGCTGGCTGTTCCAGCTGAGGTTGAAGGTGCTGGCGTCCCCCACCGCGGATCCGGCGAGCTTGCTCCTCCAAAGGACGCGGCCGGTGGCGCTCAGTCGGTAGAGGACGAACCGGGTCGCGGCGCCCCTGCCGACCACCCCGGTGATGTAGAAGGTGTGGTTCGGGCCGAGAGCAACGTCGTGATCCGCTGAGAGGTCGGGCAGCGGCACCGTGCGCACGATCGTGTCCGGGCGGCCTGCGTCCCAGCCGAGCAACCGGTTGTTCAGGCCGTCGTCGAGCCAGGTCGAGCCGTCCGGGGCCACGAGGAAGGTCTCCGGGCCGAAGGAGGTCCCCCAGCCGCCTGGAGGCGGGATCTGCCAGCCGACCTGGTCCGCGCTAGTGCGGGCGACGACGGTGCTCGGCGCGCGCGTCTGACCGAAGTGATGTGCGCCGAGGGCGACCTTGACTGGGTGCTCGAGGATGAGGGCCGAGGTCGTTCCGCGGGCCGGCACGCGTGTCGAGCGCTTGCTGCCGCGGTCGCGAATGACGGCGTAATAGGAGAGTTTTTGCCCGTGGACGAGCCGAGCCGGCACGCGGACCTCGATCGCCGAACCGCGGCTGAGGTGTCGCAACGTCAATGCGGTAAAGCTGCGCTGCGCGTCGCTGCGAACGTAGACGGTGCCGATCGTGCGGTTGAATCCGGGCGCGTCGTAGACGAGGGAGATGCCGTCTCCCGGGACGATCAGATTGCCGATCCCGCGCGGCTCCTGGTGCGGCGCGAACGGCTTGGCAGCCGGAGCCCCCGCAGCGGCGACGAGGGTGACGGCGGCGATGCCTGCTAGTGCGAGGAGCGTTTTCACGAATGCCTTTCTCTTTGCTTTGGGTGGACGCTCATGCTCGTCGCCCCGCGCAACGCTTCCGCGACCGTCGTGTAACCGTTCCGTCACGAAAGCTTCCGAACGAACGCGTCGGGCTTGTCGTTGGTGTCGCCGGCGATGAAGTTCGCGGCCCACGACGAGAAGGCGAGGTAGCGGGCACCGGCGCTGAACTCGAGACCGGAGCCGGCACCGCCCACCGAGCTCGCGTCGTCCCCCTGGCCGGCGGCACCGAGGCTCGCCAGCGTGGTCGTCCCGGTCCGCAGGTCGCGGATGAAGACGTCGGTGATGTCGTTGGCGTCGTTGGCGACGAGGTTCGAGGCGAGCGAGGTGAAGGCCACGTAACGGCCGTCGGCGCTCATCGTCAGCGCGCCGAGGCTCTCGCCGTTCCCCTGCTTGCCGGCGCTGCTGACGCTCAAGCGCGTTGTGCGGCCTGCCTTCAGGTCGCGGACGAAGATGTCGGCCGTCTTGTTGGTGTCGCCCGGAACGAGATTCGTGTCCGCGGAGTGGAACGCGACGTAGCGGCCGTTCGCGCTGATCGCGGGAGCGTTGCTGCCGGTGTTCGTGCGGTCGCCGCCGGCCTGCTTGCCGACGCTGGTGACGCTTACGCGGACAGTCTTGCCCGTGCGGCGGTCGTGCACGAAGACGTCGCCCAGCTTGTTCGTGTCGTGGGAGACGAGGTTCGTAGCCGAGGACTGGAAGGCGACGTAGCGGCCGTTCGCCGTCAGCGACGGAGACGTGCTCTCGCAGTAGTCGGCCTTGCACCGCGCCTGCGCGCCGTGGCTGTCGACGCTGACGCGGGTGGTCTTGCCCGTCGACAGGTCGCGAACGAAGACGTCGGAGAGCCGGTTCGTGTCATGTGCGACCAGATTCGTCGCAAGCGACTGGAACGCGACGTAGCGGCCGTTTGTGCTGATCGTCGGGAACGAGCTGCTGCCGTTCGCCTGGCGGCCGTGCAGGCCGCTGCTCACCCGGCTCGTCCGGCCGGTCTTGCGGTCGCGGAGGAAGACGTCTTCGGCGTGATTCGTGTCGCCCGGGACGAGGTTCGCCGCGTCGGACTGGAACACGACGTAGCGGCCGTCGGAGCTGATTCCGCCGCCGATCGAGCCGCCGAAGGGCGACTTCTCAGCCTTTGCCTGGGCTCCGCCACTCGTGACGCTGACGCGGTTGGTGCGGCCTGTCGAGCGGTCGTGGACGAACACGTCCCACCGGTTGTTGGTGTCGCCCTTGACCAGGTCGGTCGCGAGCGAGTTGATCACGACGAAGCGCCCGTTGGCGCTGATCCCAGCCGCGAAGCTGTCGCGGTTGCCCTGAGCTCCCGTGCTCGAGACGCTCACGCGGGTCGTGGCGGCAGGAGCCGCCGAGAGGGCGCCGGCCGCGGCGGCCAGCGAGGCCACGGCGACGATCGCCGAGGTGAGTGTGAGGAATGGTTTCATTCTGAGCCTCCCTGTCGAAGTCGCCGCCCATCGTCCTCCGCCCCGGCAACGTGTCCGTCACGCGCCCGTAACGGTTCGGCCACAAAGACGGCGAGACCGCCGTGTCGCGGCGAGGAAACAGCCGTCATAGGCAGGTAACCGCTACGCCACAGCTAGCCGGAGCGTGAAGCGGCTACCCGCTCCGGGCGTGCTCTCGACCTCGATCGCGCCGCCGAGGAGCCGTGCGTTCTCCTGCGCGATCGCGAGGCCGAGGCCGGTGCCGCCGCCGCTGCGGGACTCGTCGGCCTTGTAGAAACGCTCGAAGACGTGCGGCAGGTGCTCGGGCGAGATCCCCGGCCCGTCGTCCACGACCTCGACCACGCCCTCGCCGAGCCGCACCTCGACGTGCGAGCCGCCGTGCTCCAGCGCGTTGTCGACGAGGTTGGCGACGATCCGCTCGAGCCTGCGCGGGTCGCTCGTCACCTGCAGCCCGCCCCCGTCGAGGCTGACGCGGTCCTCCCAGCCGCGGGCGCGTACCACTGCCGACACGAGCGCCGCGACGTCGACGTCCTCGGCGTGGACGCTCTCGGCGCCGGCGTCGAAGCGCGAGATCTCCATCAGGTCCTCGACGAGCCGGCGCAGGCGGCCGACGTCCCCGATCAGCAGCTCGGCGGGCCGGCGCGACTCGGCGGGCATCCGCTCGAGGTGCTCGGAGAGCAGCGATGCCTCGCCGACGAGCGCGGTCAGCGGCGTGCGCAGCTCGTGCGCGACGTCGGCGGTGAAGCGCCGCTCCCTCGCTTGCGCGGCCGAGAGGGCGTCGATCTTGGCCTCGAGTGCAGCGGCCATCTCGTTGAACGACTGTGCCCAGGCGCCGAACTCGTCCTGGCCCTCGACGGGAAGCCGCGTCTCCAGCAGCCCCTCGGCCAGCGATCGTGCGGCGGCGCTCGCACGCGCCACCGGTCGCAGCGCGCTCCGTGCGAGCACGAACCCGACCAGCGCCGCGAGCAGCACGAGGATTCCGACACCCGCGAGGAGGATGTTCCGCAGCTGAGCAAGCTCGTGGCGCAGGCTCTCCTCCGAGAAGAAGAAGTAGACCTTCGTCCCTTCGGCAGGACCGCCCGTGACCAGGTAGTGGGTCCCGGCCACCGTCGTGCGTTGGTAGCCGAGCTCACCGTTGTCCACCACCTCGCGCAACCCCGGCGGAACCTGGCGCAAACCGACGCTGAAGCTCGAGACGACGCGGCCGTCGCGGACCACGACCGCCACGAAGCCACGGCGCTCGTACGCCTGCAAGAGCCTGGCGGGCAACCTGTACGCGCGCGCCACCTCGAGGTTCCGCCGCGTCTGCACGGTGGCCGAGTCGACCGAGTCCGCAAGCAGGTTGTGCCGCACGACGAAGTACGAGCCGGCGCCGAGCGCCGCCGCCGAGAGCCCGACCGCGAGCGCGAGCACGACGGTCAGGCGGCGGCGAAGCGTCACTTGCCCGCGTCGAAGCGATAGCCGACACCGCGCACGGTCTTGATCAGCACCGGCTGCTTCGGGTCGTCCTCGATCTTCGCGCGCAGGCGCTGCACCGCCGCGTCGACGAGGCGCGAGTCGCCGAGGTAGTCGTAGTTCCAGACGAGCTCGAGCAGGAGGTCGCGCGTGAACACCTGCTTGGGCCGCCGGGCGAGCTCGAGCAGAAGCCGGAACTCGGTCGCGGTCAGCGCGACCTCCTCGCCGCGCTTGCGCACCATGAAGCCGTCCGGATCGATCTCGAGCCCGGCGACGGCGAACGTGCCGCCTTCGCCCACGGGTCCGGCCCGCCGCAACACCGCCTTCACCCGCGCCACCAGCTCCGGGAGCTCGAACGGCTTCGTGACGTAGTCGTCGGCGCCGAGCTCGAGCCCGACGACGACGTCGTGCAGCTCGCTGCGGGCGGTGAGCATCACGATCGGCGCCCCGCTCTCGCGGCGGATCTCGCGGCACACCTCGAAGCCGTCCATTGAGGGCAGCATCACGTCGAGCAGCACGAGATCGACCCCGCCCTCGCGGAAGCGGTCGAGCCCTTCGCGCCCGTCACCGACCGCGGTCACGCGCAACCCGGCCTGCTCCAGGCCGAGCGTGGCCACCTCGCGAATCGAGGCGTCGTCTTCCACGAGCAGCACGTGCTCGTCCACCGTGAGTCGATTATCGCGCTACGGCAGGAGGGTGACCGGGATCTGGACCGAATGCGGCGGCGTGCCGGTGCCGGCCGCGTCGTCGTCGTGGACGAGGACCGCGCCCAGCTGCGCCTTCGAGACCTTGAACGGCACCGCCACCGAGTACTTGCCGCGGCAGCCCGTGCCGCAACTCGCCGTGGTGAACGTCTTGCCGACGACCTTGCCGTCGGCGCCGAGGATCTCGACGGTCACGTTGGCCTCGAAGACGTTCGCGGTCCCGGCGACGGTCACCGGGCTCGACACGCGTGCGTCCTGCAGCGGCTTGGTGACGGTGATCGGAGACTTGACGACCTTCCCGGTCGACGTCGTGCCGGTCGTGGTCGGGGAGCTCGAGCTGTGCGATCCGCACCCGGCGAGCACGAGGGCGAGCGCGACCCCGGCGCCGAGCCTGGCTAGAGCGGCCACGTCGCCTTGACCTGCTTGAAGTTGCGTGGCCACTCGCGGTAGGCCTCGCGCGCGTCGTCCGTCTCCTCGGGTGCAGCGACGCCGTGCTTGACCGCGAGCTCGGTCACCGGGTAGTGAAGCTTCTTCCCCTCGCCGCGCGCGCCGACCATCAGGATCGCGCAGGGCCCGTCGCCCGCGCCGATGCAGATGTGCCGCGTCCCGGGCGCGAAGTGCATGAAGTCCCAGGCCTTCAGCTGCCGCTCCTCCTCCTCGACCAGGAGCAGGCACTCGCCGGAGAGAACGAGGAAGTCCTCCTGAACGCTCTCGGAGTGGTAGAGGCCGTTGACCTGGCCCGGACGGAGGACGTGGATCCCGATCCCGTACTGCTCGAACTCGCCCTCGGGCTCGCCGAAGGTCGACCACTCGCCGCCTCGGTCGTCCTGCGTCCAGACGGAGTCCGCCATGTTGACCACGAACCAGCCCGGCGAGGTGACGACCATGCCCTCGTCCGTCTGCTCGATCTTCGCCTCGGGCGCGGTCACGAGCGGCAGCCTACAACGGCGAGGGGAGCGGCTCGCGCCGCTCTCCTCGGCCTGATTCCTAGGCGAAGAACATGAAGACGGCCGTGTGCGGGGCGGTGCCGTCGTTCAGCTGGCGGCTGACCGCCCGAACGCGAGACAAAGTCAAGTGGCGCACCCTGGTCCCCGCCGGTGCTAGCTTCCGGCCCGTGGGCGCCACGGCCGCTTCTGCCGCTGCCGAGCCGCGGCGGCGAATCCGCCCCCGGCTCGTCTACGGCGTCGCCGCGGTGCTGTTGCTGATCGCCGCGATCCTGTCCGTCGCCGACGTCGGCGAGCAGCCCGGGCGGCTCTCCGACTGGCAGGCGTTCGTCCTCGGCCTCACGCAGGGCCTGACCGAGCTCCTGCCGATCTCATCGTCGGGCCACCTGATCCTCGTGCCCTGGCTTGCCGACTGGCACTACCTCGAGGCGCACCCGAGCTTCAACAAAACCTTCGACGTCGCGCTTCACCTCGGCACGCTGGTCGCGGTCGTCGTCTACTTCTGGGCCGACGTCGTGCGCTACGTCGTAGCCTGGGGGCGCTCCGTCGGCCACCGCAGCGTGCGCACCGACGACGAGCGCATCGCCTGGTGGATCTTCGCGGCCACGATCCCGGCCGCAATCGCCGGCGCGCTCGGGGAGGAACCGATCGAGAAGCATCTCGGGCAGCCCTGGCAGATCGCGATCTTCATGGCCGTCTTCGCCGTCCTCCTCTGGCTCGCCGACCGCTTGCCACAGGAGAAGCGGATCCGGGACCTCGGCTTCTGGCCGGCGCTCGGGGTCGGCCTCTCGCAGATCCTGGCGCTGATGCCCGGGGTCTCGCGCTCGGGGATCACGATCACGACGGGCCGCTTCCTGCGGCTCGACCGCGACTCGGCCGCCCGCTTCGCCTTCCTGCTCTTGATCCCGATCGTCTTCGGAGCGGTCGTCTACAAGGGGCTCAAGCACGTCGTGCTGGAGTCGCTCCCGCCGGGCTCGGTGGGGCCGTTCGTCGTGGGGACGATGGTCGCAGCCGCCGTGGGCCTCGTCGCGATCGACCTGCTGCTCGGCTACCTGCGCCGGCACGACTACACGCTGTTCGTGATCTACCGGCTGGCGGTGGCGGCCTTCATCGTGATCGTGATCGCCAGCGGCTGGCGCGGCGCGCACTTCTAGACCAATCGGTGACGAAAACGCGCCGAGAGGCGCACGGGCGCGGATCGGGCGGTCGGCACGCCGGTATCGGTGGGCGCAATCGACCGAGAGGAGATCTCAGATGCGCCTGTTTCGAAGTCGCGTGCTGCTCGTCGCGGTGCCGCTGGCCCTGGCCGCCGGTGTCGCGCTGGCCGCGCAGCCCGCGGGAAAGTCGTCGGCCGCGGCCATCAACGCGTGCGTGAAGAAGAGCAGCGGCCAGGTCCGGATCGTCCGGGCCGCTGGCTCCTGCCGCCGCGGCGAGCGAGCGATCGCGTGGAACGTCGCCGGCACGCGTGGCCCGAGCGGCGTCACCGGCGCACCGGGCCCACGCGGACCCGCGGGCTCCGCCGGGCCGACCGGCGTCAAGGGCGACGCAGGAGCACGCGGGGCGAATGGGCCTGCCGGAGCGGCCGGGCCACAGGGCCCTGCAGGCCCAGCCGGGCCGGCAGGACCTGCGCTGCCCTCCCTGGAGAGCCTGAACGGCGTGGGCTGCCACGTCGGCGGCGTCGCGGGTACCGCTTCCCTCACCTACGACGCGACCGGCATCGCCACCCTCAAGTGCACCGCCTCGGCAGGTAGCTCGGCCGTCCTGCGCGTCAACGAGTTCATGACCGGCTCGACCGGAGCGGCCTCGAACGAGTTCGTCGAGATCGTCAACGCGGGCACGACAGCCGCAGATGTCGGCGGCTTCAAGATCGCCTACCGCTCGGCCGCGGGCTCGAGCGACATCACGCTGGCCACGATTCCCACCGGCACGTCGATCCCGGCCGGCGGCTTCTACCTGGTCGGCGGCAGTGGCTATCTCGGCTCGCACACGCCCGACCAGAGCTTCTCCGCCTCGCTGGCCTCAACAGGCGGCGGCCTCGCCGTGCGAGACAGCACGGGAGCGATCCTCGACTCCGTCGGCTACGGCGACGCCACGAACACGTTCGTCGAAGCGCATGCGGCTTCCGCCCCGCCGGCCACGGCGTCGCCCGGAAGCAGCTCGGGCCGGATCCCCGACGGCCACGACACGAACGACAACGCGCCTGACTTCTCGGTCAGCGCGACCCCATCCCCCGGGGCCGCGAACCACTAGGGACGACCACGCGGGCGGCGCTCCCCACGGCTGAGCGCCGCCCGCCAATCACTCCAAGGGGTGATTCCGCTCCGCGGGCCCACACCGATACTCCGCATGCGGGTTCACCCTCGCATGGCGATTACACAAACAACTGCGGAAACTGCGGCGATTGGTCTCATCGATCCACACACCCTCGTACGGTCGCTCTCGCCCGAGCTCATGCTCGTGGATCCAGAGCTGGCCGAACGGGCTCGCGAGCTCCTGCGGGAGCCGCACGAGGCCAACGGAAAGGGCGTCTACATGTCGGCACTAGGGACTCACGAAATCACTGCGGGGATGAGCCTCGGGCTCGAGCCCCCGCTCAGCCCGCCGGTGGTCCGGAGCCCCATGGGTTCCGCGATGCCTACCGGCGACGGCCTCGCTGGACTGCCGACGCCGCCTCCGGCGATCCGGCCCCCCGAGAGCGCTGCCCCGGCTTCCACGCCGGCGCCGGCGCCTGCGCCTGCGCCTCAGGCCGAGGTGCCCCAGCAGCCCGAGCCGGCCCCCGCGCCCGCTCAGCCCGAGCCTTTGCAGCCCGACCTCGCACCTCCGGCGATGGTGCCCGAGCCCGCCCAGG
>Ga0307287_10000590_pt1 | contig 12688 bp, 12 predicted proteins | sample ER_DNA_141_FD_194485 | JGI IMG/M metagenome (GOLD analysis project Ga0307287, IMG submission 194485) | Bulk soil microbial communities from the East River watershed near Crested Butte, Colorado, United States - ER_DNA_141 | ecosystem: Environmental > Terrestrial > Soil > Floodplain | place...
GAAGTCTGCGTAGTATCACTGGCCGACGACGCGGCCGTGACGGCGACATATCTGGCCGACGACGGCCTGGTCGTCGGTGTTCAGCCCGGTGCGGTGGTCTGCGACACGAGCACAGTTGCCCCTGCCACGGTCCGCAGCTTGGCCCCCCTGGTGGCACAGCAGGGTGCGACCTTGCTTGACACTCCGGTATCGGGGAGCGTCTCGACCGTGGAGTCAGGGACTCTTACCATCATGGTCGGAGGAGACCAGACCGCACTTGATTATGCCCGGCTGGTGTTGGGGGCGTTCGCGAAGTCGATCTTCCATCTTGGCGATGTCGGGGCGGGAGCGACCATGAAGCTGGTCGTGAACTCGTTGCTCGGCTCGCTGAATGTTGCGGTCAGCGAGGCGCTGGTGCTGGCCGAGAAGGCCGGGCTTGATCGCGAGATCGTGTACGACATCTTTGAGTCGGGCGCCGCTGGTGCGCCTTACGTGAAATACAAGCGCGCCGCCTTCCTTCAGCCGGGCGAGGTCCCGGTTGCGTTCAGCCTGGCGCTCGTCGCCAAGGACCTGGAGCTCATCCACGATCTGGCGCAGCAAACCGGAACGCGAATGGACCAGGCCGAGGCATCGCGCCAGCTGGTTGCGGAAGCGATCCAGGCAGGGCTGGCTGAGCGTGACATCAGTGAGGTCGCCTCGTTTCTTCGCCACGAGTGAGGTCTGAGGATCTAGTGTTCCCGGGCCGGTGATGTTCACCGTGAGTTGACGACTGACGGTGGACCCGCATCCGAATCAGTCGCGCAGATAGCCTGTCTTTGGGTCGATGTCGGCCAGGAAGCTGCGGATATGCTCGGCCAGCTCGGCTCGGTCTGGATGCCAGTCAGCGTTGCTCCCGATGGTGAACCCGTACGACGCGGGGTGGGAGGTCCAGGCGAAGTCGTAGGTGGCGGAGGAGCCGGCACGTCGAGTGACCACGAATGTCTCCCCGTCGACGATCAGCTCGACGGGATCGAGACCGGGTGCGGCGGTGGGTGCCAAGCCCGGGATGGCATTCTCATTCGGCTGGGCCTCATTCGGCCGGGCGGGATGGCTCGGGTCGTCCTCGGCGTACACCTTCCACACGCTCGACAGACTGACACTCAGCAGCGCTCGGCTCAACCCATTTGTCGATGCCGAGCGGGAGGGCCTGCTGCATGACGGTCGCGCCGTGCAGGCCGACGATCTTGTCATCGCCCGCTGTCGGATCGCTCACCGCCGGCGTACCAAGAAAATCCTCGAAAGAAGTCCGGGAGGTGGTGTCGGATGGGGGCAGCGGTGTTCGTAGCAGGGGTGAGGGGCCGCCCACGAGGGGCGTCCGAGGAAAGGGACCGGGACGATGAAATTGATGACCATGACGCAAGTCACCGTCGATGGAGTGATGCAGGGAAACGGCGGCGCATCGGATGAGGACCGTAAGAACGGATTCGTGCGCGGCGGATGGGCCCTGGGGAAGGGTGACAACGAGACCCACGCGTTCATCAACCAGACCTACCAGCGCGCCGACGTGTTTCTGCTCGGCCGGCGGACCTACGAGCTGTTCGCCGGCTCGTGGGGGTCCTTGACGGAACAGGATGTCCCTGGCTGGGAGCCCGTCATGCGGGCGTTGAACACCCAGCCCAAGTACGTGGCGTCGACCACGCTCACCGATCCGGCGTGGTCGGGCACCACCGTCCTGCCCGACGACCTTGCGACCGCCATCCGAGGGCTGAAGGCCAAGCCGGGGGGTGAGCTGCAGGTGCACGGCAGCGGCACCCTGACCCGGTGGCTGCTGGAGAACGATCTGATCGACGAGATGACGCTGATCGTGGTCCCGGTGATTCTCGGGCAGGGCGCGCGACTGTTCCCGGCGACCGGCCCGGATCTCGCGCTCGACCTGGTCGAGTCGCGAGTCGACTCGAAGGGCGTAACGATCCAGGTCTACCGGCCGGCCGGGCGCCCGCAGTATGCAACGGCGTGAAGGCCCTGACCACCGAACCACGCCGTCTTGACACCACAGGAGATGATCTTCAGATGCAGTACCTGGTTTCGGTAATCGATGACAAGAGCAATCCCGGCAGCACGGACAGGCAGCCTGCCATCAGCGCGTTCAACGAACGACTGATCGCCGAGGGCTACTGGGTTTTCGCGGGCGGACTCGCGGACACCGACGCGGCCACGGTCATCGACAACCGGGGCGAGCAGGCGGTGTTCAGCGACGGGCCTTTCGTGGAGTCGAAGGAGTACCTCGCCGGCGTCTGGGTGTGGGAGGCCCCCGATCTGGATGTGGCGCTCAAGCTCGCCACCGAGGCGTCGAAGGTCTGCGATCGGAAGATCGAGGTGCGGCCGTTCGTGTGAGGGTGATCGACATCCGGGACGCGATCACCCAGGCACACCACGCGGAGTGGGCCCGGGTGGTCGCCGCCCTGACCAGACGTTTCGGTGACCTCGACATCGCCGAGGAGGCGGCGGCTGAGGCGTTCGCGACCGCCGTCGAGCGGTGGCCGGCCGACGGCGTACCTCCCAACCCCGGTGCCTGGCTGACCACCACCGCCACCCGCAAGGCCATCGACCGGGTCCGGCGCGAGAACAAGCGCGACGACAAGCAAAAGGAGGCCCAGCTGGTGCACGATGACCCGCCCGAGCCTCTCGGTGCCATCGACGACGAGCGGCTCCGGCTGATCTTCACTTGCTGTCACCCGGCGCTTGCGATGGAGACCCGCGTGGCGCTGACGCTGCGCATGGTCGGCGGTCTGACCGTGGCCGAGATCGCTCGAGCTTTCCTGGTGCAGGAGGCAGCCATGGGCCAGCGGATCACCCGCGCGAAGGCCAAGATCAAGGCGGCCCGCATCCCTTATCGAGTGCCGTCAGCGGAGGATCTCCCGGCACGCGTCTCCGGCGTACTCGCTGTCCTCTTCCTCGTCTTCAACGAGGGCTACCTGGCGACCGGACCCGACACCGATCCCGTACGTCACGACCTGACCGCTGAGGCGATCCGGCTCACTCGCCTGATCCGTCCTCTGATGCCGGAGGCCGGTGAGGTGGCCGGGCTCCTGGCGCTGATGCTCCTCACCGAGGCCCGTCGCACCACCCGGGTTTCGGCTAGCGGCGAACTGGTCCCCCTCCACGAGCAGGACCGTGGCGCCTGGGATGCGGCGCTGATCGCCGAGGGCCATCGGCTGGTGCGCGAGGGCCTGGCAGCCGGGGTGGCTCCGGGTCGCTACCAGCTCCTCGCCGCGATCAACGCCGTGCACACCTCCGCCCGCGACGTACGCGACACCGACTGGTCGCAGGTCGTCGCCCTCTACGACCAGCTTGTCCGCATCGACCCCTCGCCGATCATCGCCCTCAACCGAGCCATCGCCGTCGCCGAGCTCGACGGCCCGGAGGTGGCACTTGCGACCATCGACCGTCTCGACGACAAGCTGGCCGGCTATCACGCCTATCACGCAACCCGCGCCGACCTGCTACGCCGGCTTGGCCGCAGTCAGGAATCACGAGCCGCGTATGACAAAGCCATTGAGCTGGCGGGCAACACCGCCGAGACCGCCTACCTGACACGCCGCCGCGACCAGCTCGGGTAGCACCCGTCTAAACCCCGCGGAGAAGCGTGCCCGACCCGGCGGAACCGCGGTTGTCGGGACATTACGGCCGGTCCGGCTGACCCCGCGAGATGACCGAATGGGATGCCGCGCTGATCTCGGCAGTCAGCTGCCGGGCCTCGTCGAAGCTCGCCGCGGGGTAGGCGTCGACGTCGGCGGTCGCGTCGAGTACGGCCTGCAGCGTGCGTCGGTCTTGCCCGTACATGCCGCCTGCAGTGTCGGGATGGCCGTTCAGGAACCGGACGATCCGCGCGGCGATGCTCGGGTTGCCGAGCGCCAGCGCCGCGGCCGCGAGGTGCACGAGGTCGACGTGTTGTTGCTCGAGGTCCTCGAGCTCCGCGCGGATCGCCAGCGCGGCCAGCAAGAACGGCACGGCCTCGGCGGCGCGGCCAAGCTGGAGCAGTGCGACGCCCATCCCGTTCAGCCCGTTGCCCGCCAGATTGACGATCACGGCACCCGGGGCGAGGGCGAGCGCGGCATGGAACTCACCCATGGCCAGCTCTGGATTTTCCTTGTCGAGCAGGAGAAAGCCGAGCTCCTGGCGACAGTAGGTCTCGTCGGTGCGGTCGCCGGCATCCAGCGCGAGGGCGAGCGCCGCGTCGAGGTGGGCGCGGGCCTCATCGAGCCGGTCGGCCTTGTGCGCGACGATGCCGAGCAACGTCCGGCAGGGTCGGACGACCTCCAGCATGCCCGCCGCGGAGGCCGCATCGAGTGCCTCGGTGAGCAACCGCCGGGCCGGCCCGAGGTCGTGCACACGCTCGTAGGCGTAGCCCTGATCGAAAAGCTCCAAGATCCGCTCACGCTCGCCCATACGCCCAGGCCGTCCGAGGATCTCGTTCATCTCTTCGTCGGAGGTCCAGTCAAAGCCCGGCGGCGGTTGCCGGCTCCACGGCATGTCCGCGCGGTAGACCTCGACCAGGCGGGTTGTGCCATCTGCTTCCAGGATTGGGAAGATCTGGCCAGCGTCGAGCTCGGCCACCACTTCCATTGTGGTCTGGGCAATCGTAGTGAATCGATGGGGAGTGTCGGTGGGAATGATGACAACGTCTCCGGCAACGCACCGTTGGATCTCGGAGCCGACAGTCACGTCGACCTCTCCTGACAAGATGTGCAGGATCTCCTCGCCGTGGTGCAGATGTAGCGGCCCACCCTCACCGGTGCCAAGTTGGCCAGCTGCAAGCACGATGCGGCGCAATCCCTCGTCACGCCCAGCAATGGTGTCGAAGCCGATTGCCGGCGTCCGGTACTTGGCGAAGTAAGTCACAGCAAAAGCCTATGAAACGCCACGCCTGATGCTCGACAACGTCCCGGCTAGGCGGTCGTACCGGGTGCGGACGCTACGCGCAACCGCCGGGCGTAGGGTGAGCGCGATCTTTCGATCTCGACCGACGGAGTTCGATGACCGACGTGCTGTTGTTCCACCACGCTCAGGGCCTGACCGAGGGGGTTCACTCGTTCGCCGACGAGCTGCGGGCGGCCGGTCACACGGTGGTCGTGCCCGACTTCTACGACGGTCGAACCTTCGCCACGCTGGACGAGGGCATGGTCTACGCCGGAGAAATCGGATTCGATCAGATCCTGGAGCGGAATGTTCGCAGCGCCGATGAGCTGCCGAGCGACCTCGTCTACGCCGGGTTCTCGCTCGGCGAGATGTCAGCTCAGAAGCTCGCTCAGACCCGGCCCGGGGCTCGCGGCGCGCTGCTGTTCTACTCCTGTATCCCGATCACCGGCGACTGGGCGTTCGGCCCGTGGCCCGACGGAGTCCCCGTCCAAATCCACGGCATGGACGCGGACCCCATCTTCGTCGGGGAGGGAGACGTCGACGCGGCCAGGGAGATCGTCGCGACCGTCGACGACGCCGAGTTGTTCCTCTACCCCGGTGATCAGCACTATTTCGCCGACAGCTCGTTGCTGTCGTACGATCCGGAAGCCACTGCGCTCCTCACGCGCCGGGTGCTGAACTTCCTCGGCCGGGTCCAGAAAGCCCGGCGTTAACTCATCTGCACTCCTGTCGCGAGTCTTCGATTCTCGATACTCTCGACGGCCAAGGAGCCGCGGGAGGATCTGGTCAGGAGAAGCGGATGGCGGACACTTGCACGAGTGTGAAGGACACCGACCCGTCCGAGACGGGCGGCAAGTTGCCGAGGCGCTCCTGCGCCTCGTCCAGGTCAGAGGCGCTGAGCACCATCCACAAACGTTGTCCGCGCTCATCTATCCAACCGCCGTGGAACATTCCTACGTCGGTCATGGGGCCGAGCCAGGCCTGCGCGGCGCGACGCGACTGATCTTCGATCGGCTGGTGGATAGTTCCCTCGGCGACGATCAGCATGGTGGCTGTCCTTCCGGTGATTAGTTGGATCGAGGGCTGGGGCTGCGGCCGACCGGGTGCTACCGGCGGCTGGCGAGCCAGTCAGCGACGGTTGTGGTGCCCAGGTGCGCGTTAGGCCCGGGGAGTAAGCGATGCGTTGGTGAGCCGGGTGCCGAAGTAAACAGCCTGGTCATCACCGACGACTTTACGTGGGTCATGGTCGGCCGCCAAGACCGTGCGGATCAGGCCGAGGGAAGCTGATAGCGGCCGGGCCGGCGATCTCGATGATCGGGCAAGTGGGACACGTTCCCGCGGGAACGCGTTCCCGCAGACGGAACCGGATGCGGGACAAAAGACACATACTCAACATCCAAAGCGCGTCCCTCCGAAATGATCAAGAGGCAGCCAGCTATCAGCTCAGCCGCACAGTCACCCTAGGCTCAGACTTCATGGACCCAGTGGAGGCGCTGAAGCGAATTGCGTTTCTGTTGGAGCGATCACAGGCGCCGACGTATCGGGTCGCCGCATTCCGTCGCGCCGCCGAGACAGTCTCCGCGCTCGAACGCGGTGAAGTGGAACGTATGGCGGGCGACAAGCGGCTTCGCACCTTGAAGGGAATCGGTGCAGCGACAGAGGCCGTGATCTTGGAAGCGCTAGCTGGCAAAGTGCCCGAATACCTTGAGAAGTTGGAAACGGAGCCGCCACCGTTTGCTGTTGCCGGCGATGCGCTTCGCAGAGCGCTGCGGGGTGACTGTCACACGCATTCGCTGTGGTCCGATGGCGGCAGCCCCATCATCGAAATGGCGTACGCGGCGCGTTCGTTGGGCCATGAGTACATCGTCGCGACCGATCACTCCCCGAACCTCACCATTGCGAACGGACTCTCGACTGAGCGCCTCATGCAACAACTCGAAGAGATCGAGGGCGTCAACGATCAACTCGCCGCTGACGCACAGGCCGGGGCGCCACCCCTTCGTGTTCTCAGCGGCATCGAGGTTGACATCAATGAGGATGGAACACTCGATCAGACCCAAGACGTGCTCGCCGCACTCGACATCGTCGTCGCGAGCGTGCACTCCAAACTGCGTTCACCCGGCGACGTCATGACCAAGCGCATGCTCACGGCCATCGAGGACCCGAACATGGACATCTTGGGACATTGCACCGGTCGCATCGTTGTCGGCCGTGGACGTCCGCAGTCCGAGTTCGATCATGCAGCCGTCTTCACCGCGTGCCGGGACAACGACGTCGCAGTCGAGATCAACTCCCGGCCGGAGCGCAAAGACCCGCCACGCAATCTGCTGAAGCTGGCCGTCGATATCGGCTGCCGTTTCTCCATCGACACCGACGCACACGCACCGGGTCAGCTCGAGTGGCAATACATCGGCTGCGACCGTGCTGCCGAATGTGGTGTCACCAAAGACTGCGTAATCAATACCAGTCCGGCCGAGATGTTGTTGAGCTGGACTGCCTCGCGCCGTTAGTCCTGATGTGGCCGAGGCCGCCACACCGGACTCTGGAACGTGAGCCGACTAGTCCCAGAGTCCATACCGGACCCTCCACAGAGCGCAGGGCTGAATGGAACCGGCCCGCTTGGGCTGCGTCATCGCTATGGATAGATGCCTCAGCTCGCGCTCAATGTGCAGCACCGGAGCAAGATCAGATTCACCAGTCATGCCGCTATCTCTATCGCCTGCCACCGACGAAACGTGATGATCTATCGGGTGCTCTGCTTCGGACTCGTTGCTAGGAGCCGTCAGCTGGGGAGCTTCCTCTCAGCGGGCCGCCTGCCGGCTGGAGAAGTGCCACTGGAATCGTTCGGCCGGCTCGGCGCGCGTACTTCTCGACCTCGGGCGCCTGGGCCAACACGACCCCATTCCAGGCCGCGTCCCGCTCGGCGCCGAGCAGCTCTCGAGGCCTTACTTGCAACGTCTTGGCTCCAATCTGGACGTCGGCGGTCTTGGCTTTTCGCAGGTTGCGGAACCAGTCCGGGTCGCGCGGAGCGCCGGATGCCGTACCCCAGACCAGAAACCCGTCGGCCGTGTCGAGGTAGCGCACGCACGTGGAGTGCAGCACGCCCGTACGGCGTCCAGGCGCAGTGATCATCAGGACTGTGATGTTCTTGCTATGGCTCGCGAGCCGTCCATCGGACACGCGATACATCCAAACGCCGATCTGGTTTCCGATGCGCTGCATTTTGTGTCTGAACGTGGTCATGGTGAGCAGGAGGCTACTGCAGCGCCGACACGAGCCGCATCACATTGTCGACGTACCGCTGGCCCTTCGGGCGTTGCCGCCACTCAGCCAAGTTCAGCTCACGGCTAACCGCGCGATACTCATCGGCGACCGCTTGCAGATCGGCAACGAACTGTTCACCAGTCGACATCAGCGTGATCTCGTAGTCCAGCCCGAAGGAGCGGTAGTCCATATTGCTGGATCCGATGATGCCGACCATGTCGTCGACGGTGAAGTGCTTGGCATGCAACACCGTCGGCTTGGGATACAGATAGATCCGTACGCCCGCCTCCAGCAGGACGTCGTAATAAGAGGCTTGAGCGTGCTGGACCATGAACTGGTCGGCCTGCTCGGATACGAATAATTCGACCGCGACACCACGGTAAGCAGCCGTTGTGATCGCCTCCAACAAGGAGTCATCCGGCACGAAATACGGGCTGGTCAGAGACAGCTTCTGCTGGGCGCGATGCACCAGCCCGGTGAAAAGTCTCAAGTTCGGAATCGTCAAATACCCCGGTCCGGACGGCAACAGCTGCATAGGCACGGCGGCTCCGTCTGGAGCATTCACCAGCTCAAGCTCAGCGCCCAACTTCTCTCCGGTCTCGGTATACCAATCCATCGCGAAGACCGCCTCGAGCTCCGTCACGATCTCGCCGGTGATTTTGATGTTGAGATCCTTCCAATGCCGTCCGACCTTGATGTTTTTCGGCAATAGGTAGCTGGAGTCGATCATGTTTTGGGAGCCCATGAACGCCACCTTGCCGTCCACCACGAGCAGCTTGCGATGATTACGCAGGTCGGGCCTACGCCATTTGCCCTTGAGGGGCTTGATCGGCATCATTTCGTGCCATTCGATCCCGGCCGCGGTGAGCTTTGCGTTCATCTCCTTAAACCCCGGATAGGCGCGAGATGCGATGTCGTCGTAGAGCAACCTGACCTTAACGCCGCGCTTGACCGCGTCAGCCAACGCTGTACAGAAAACGTTGGTGGTGTCGTCCCACGCCGTAATGAAGAACTCGCTGTAAACCCTCGTCTCCGCTTCATTGACGGCATCCGCCATCGCCTGGATGGCGGCGTCGGAGTCGCCGAACAATCCATGGCTGACACCGGTCACGCACGGCAGATGACTCAGATGCCGGTTCAGGCGGAACAAGCTGTCCACCCCGACCGGGATATCAGCTCCCGGTGGCAGGTCAGGAGTCCCGGCGGTACGTTCGGTGATCACCTTGTTGGCCTCAGCCTGGACCTTTGCCCGCCGGCCCCGCACGAATGGGCTGCCGATCAACAGAAAGATCACCAGGCCGAGAATCGGCGTCACCACGATGAGCAGCAGCCAGGCGATGGAGGAGGACGGTCGCCGGTTGCCGGGTATCGTGCCGAGCGCAACGATCTTGATCGTCAGTTCGACGAGATACAGGATCAATGGGGCCCAGGCAATTGCGCTCACCGATACCACCTCTCGAATTCGGGACCACGATAGGGCAGGGGCGGCCGATTCAGCCTCACCTACCAGGGGTGATCCGGCGACAGAGGCTGCTGCCTCACCGCCGCCTGTGACCAGGCACGTACTGCTGAATCGGCCATACGGCCCGTACGAAACCTGTAGTCTCCCGAGCGAATGAGTGGTCGCTGCCCAGGTTGCTCCGAGCTGCCAACGGGGGTCATGCACAACGTAAGGAGCCGCAGCATGCGGAGATTCGGGGCCCCTGGTTTGCATGCGGTTGTCCTGATTGCGGCGGCGGCCCTGGCTGGGTTCGCGCCAACAGAGGTGGCCACGGCCGCTCAGGCCGACTGCCAGCCAGCAGCAAGAGTCGCCGGTGATGTGGACGGTGATGGCAAGTCCGACTTGCTGGTCGGCCTCCCCGCTCGTAACGGAAAGACGGGAGAGGTTGATCTAAGGCTTACTTCGGCATCAGGCGAGCCTTTGACCTTGACCGCGTCCACTCTCGCCCAAGGCAGTCCAGGAGACGAATTCGGCGCTGCCGTTGTGCTCGCGGACCTCAACGAGGACGGTTGCAGCGACATCATCGTCGGCGCTCCCGGCGCCGGTGGGGGCGCCGGCCGGGTCTATGTGGTGCTGGGCGATCGGGATGGCTTCCAGAGAGCCGACGGCCAAACATTGGATGGCGCCGCCACCTCGGGTGACAGGTTCGGCTCCTCGCTCGCAATCGCGCCCAATCCGTCCGATACCGGCTTTGATCTGTGGGTAGGGGCGCCACTCGATGACGTCGGCGCCACCAATTCGGGCTCGGTCGTGCATTATGCGATCAAAAATTCCGGTGGTGATCTTGACTTCCAACCGAGAACGATCACTCAGAATTCAGCTGGCGTACCGGGCAGTGCAGAAAGGGATGACCAGTTCGGGGCCGTACTGTCCGCGACGTCGCGAGGCTTGCTCATTGGTGATCAGCTCGAGGACGTTGGTACGGCCAAGGATGCAGGCTCCATCACACTGCTCGCCAACACCGACAACGTTCCTGGGTTTGATCAGGCGTTCGGTTGGTCGCAAGCATCCTCAGGTGTGCCTGGCAACGCGGAGGCTGGTGATCATTTTGGTGCGGCAGTCAGCACTCTTGGAGAACACTTGGCGGCTGGCGTACCCGATGAGGACGTCAACGGATTTGCCAATGCCGGGATGGTGCAACTCTTCAGCTGGTCAGCCGCTACGCCCGTGCCAACTGGTGAAGTCAAGCAGTACATCCCAGGAGTTCCGGGCAAGGTCGAAGCCGGCGATCGTTTTGGCGCAGCCGCGGTGTTTGGACGCAATATGGGCCGCTGCTCCGAAGGATCCATTCAGCTTGCTATTGGTGCACCCGGTGAGGACATCACCGTCAATGGCTCGTCAAAGGTTGATGCCGGGACCGCCGTGATCTTTACACCGCCGCCAGGGAATTCCTGCATCCAGGCCGTCGATCAGGGCAGTCCGCTCAGCGATGGCCCGGAGAAGAGTGATCGTTTTGGTAGCACTCTTGCGCTGGGCTGGCATGGCGGTGATGGCGCGAGTGATCGTGCCTACGTCGGTGTGCCGGGGGAAGACGGGGCTGTCGGCATCGTGCAATCAACCCCCATCGGTAGCGGCGCACGCTCTGCCGACATCCTCGTCGGCGGCAGCTCCACGTCATCCGTTGGCTACAGCGGTGGCAGCCAGGCTGGCATGGGCTACGGAACGGTGATCGCCTCGCCGGCCGGCTCATGACATCGTTCCCGGATCACGCAGCTTTACGGCTTCCAGCATGGCTGCCGGACCGCCACCGAAGGAGGTCAGCCGCCTACGAGCTGGCCTGGGCAGCCGCGGTAGCAGGCGCATGGCTTGGGCCATAGCCCAGAGCTGCGCACGAGAGCCGGGAATCAGTGTCTTGAGGATGTAGGGTCCGATCTTCTGGCTCTGGGTCACGGCAGGTCGCAGCGCCGCCTCGTACGCGGCGAGGCCGCGAGCCTGATCACCGGCTGCTGCGGCCAGTTCCGACGCGAGCACATAGGCACCCAAGACGGCGAGGCTGGTTCCACCGCCCACCGCCGGACCAGGAGAGTAGCCCGCATCTCCGACCAACGTGATGCTGCCTCGAGTCCAGGTGTCCATCACGATCGTGCTGATCGAGTCAAGGTACAGGTCGTCGGCTGTGTCCAGCTCGGCGAGCAGCCGCGGCACCTCCCAGCCCATGCCGCTATACAGATTGCGGATCAGTCGCCGCTGGGCGGCCAGGTCATGGCGGTCGTAGTCATGCGGCGTCGGGGTACGCCACAGCAGGAGGACGCGCGCCTCGTCGGTATCCCACACCGGATAGATCGCGGCAGTCATGCCAACCTCGGCGTAGCCCAGCATCCGCTGATGCAGGTCGAGATAGTTGGGCACCGTGAAGACCGCCAGGTAACCGCCCAGGAAATTCAGGAACTGTTCCTCCTGCCCGAACGCCAGCCGCCGAGTGATCGAATGCAGGCCGTCTGCCCCTACGACAAGATCGAATGTTCGCGGCGCTCCATGCTGGAATTCGACATCGACTCCGTGCTCGGACTGCGCGAGCGAGCTGATCGAGTTGCCAAAGAGATACTCGCAAGTATCTCGACCTGTCTCGTAAATGATCTTGGCGAGCTCACCACGCATGATCTCCACGTGCCGCTCAGACACGCCCTCCGCCCCCAACTCCGCCGACACATCAATGGGCCGGTGCCCAGCCCTGAGGAAAGAGATGATCTCCGTACGAGTGCGCGCGTCCTGCACCTGTGGCAGGACTCTCATCCACTCGATGATCTCCAAGGCCGGCCCGAACAGATCAACGGCGTGGCCGCCACTGCCAAAGCGAAGCTCCGCTGTCTTCTCCACGACAGTTGGCCGGAACCCGAACCGGGAAAGCAAGTACGCCAGCACCGGCCCGGCAACGCTGGCGCCCGAGATGAGCACCCGACCGCCACTCAACGACACCGCTCAGCCTCCGTACCGACGGCTCAGCCAGAGGCACCAGACGGGATAGAGCAGATAGGTACCCATCCAGTTGAGCAATCCTGCATTGACGAACCACGGGGCGAGCTGCGGATCATCGATGCGGGCAAT
>Ga0307287_10000593_pt1 | contig 12626 bp, 10 predicted proteins | sample ER_DNA_141_FD_194485 | JGI IMG/M metagenome (GOLD analysis project Ga0307287, IMG submission 194485) | Bulk soil microbial communities from the East River watershed near Crested Butte, Colorado, United States - ER_DNA_141 | ecosystem: Environmental > Terrestrial > Soil > Floodplain | place...
CAGCGGCCGGCCTGCTGCGGGTGAACCCGATCGTGCGCGCACCGCGTTCGACCAGGCCGGTCATCACCCATGAGGCTTCCGTCAACGCGCTCCGCCGTGCCCCGGTCTCCTCGTCGATCACCGGCGGATTCCAGAGCGCGAAGAGCTTCCGGCCGCGCGGCGAGGCGTCGCGCTCGACGACCTCGACGTCCAGACCCGTGAGGCGGGAGGCCAGCTCCCCCGGGTTCCCGACGGTGGCGGTGGCGAGGCACCAGCGGGGGTCGCCGCCGTGCGCGGCGATCAGCCGCCGGAGCCGGCGGAGGACCATCGCGACCTGGGACCCGAAGACCCCGCGGAGCACGTGCGCCTCGTCGACCACCACGAGGGAAAGCCGCAGGAAGAAGTCGGCCCACCGGGCGTGATCGGGGAGCAGCGACGCGTGGAGCATGTCGGGGTTGGTCAGCACGAGGTTCGCGTTCGTCCGGATCAGCGGGCGTTCCGCCCGCGGGGTGTCCCCGTCGTAGACGGACGCTTTGAGCTGCGGGAGCTTGAGCGAACGGACGGACCGGAGCTGGTCGCGCGCGAGGGCCTTCGTCGGGAACAGGAACAACGCCGTGGCTTTCGGGACCGTGAGCGCGGCGTGGGCGAACGCGAGCTGATACACGAGCGACTTCCCGCTGGCGGTCCCCGTCGCGAGCATCACGTCGCGGCCATCCGCGAGCAGCTCGAGCCCCTCGGCCTGGTGCGGGTAGAGGCCCTCGATCCCGAGCAATCCCAGCCGGCCGATCAACACATCAGGGAGGTCGGCCGGGAACGGACGCACGAGCGGCGCGCGCGCGGGAAGGTCCTGCACGTGCACGAGTGACCCGTCGGTCTCGGGATCGGCGGTCAGGTGGTCGAGGAACGCCTGCGGGTCCACCGGTCCAGGCTACGGGGCGGCGGAGTTACGTCCGGACCATCTCGGCATAGGGCGTGCGGAGACCGTCGCGCAACAGGGAGCGAGCATCGCGCCGCTTCACGGAGAGGATCCAGACGCCGGCGACCAAGTAGACGGCCGACGCCACGAACAGCACCTCCTCGTGCAGGTGCTCCCCTCCGACCAAGGAGGCGATGAACTGTGCCCAGAACAGCCCGAAGATCCAGCCGGCCTCGGCGAGCGACATCCGCAGGTTGACCAGCATCGCTACCGCGAACAGCGACTGCGATGCCGTGAGCAGCAGCTCGCCGGCCTGGGTCCCGGCGATCGGCAACCCGTGCCGGCTGGCGGAGGAGATCGCGAACACGATCGGGAGCGATCCGACCAGCAACGTCCACTGGTTCACCTTCGAGCTCACGAGCGCGCCGAGCGCGATCCCCGTCTGGAGCCGCCACGCGAACAGACCGGCCACGATGAACTCGGGCGCCTCCGAGGCGAGCGGCGCGAGCCACTGCACCAGGAAGAACTCCGAGATCCCGTGGTCGCGCCCGGTCTGCACGAGCGAATGGGCGAAGGGCTCGGCGCTGAGGACGATCACGAACGCCGCCCAGACCGCCATCGCGATGGCGCTCGCTCGCCGCGCGGCCACGCCGAACGACGCGATCCACAGGGCCGGGCCGACCAGGTGCGGCTCCTCCACCGGCGCCTTCGTCAGGCGGATCGAGTACAGGACGAAGAGGGTCAACAGGACCGCGCCGTCGATCAACGTGATGCTGGACTTCAGCGGTAGCGTGAGCGAGTAGAGCGTCGCCACGGCGAGGAACGCGACCTCCACGGAGTGCGTGCGGTCCAGGACGACGCCCGACCAGGCCGGCGGGCGCGCCGGCGCTCCCTCCGGGAGCGTCCGGCGCGCCCGCCGCGTCCGGTACCACGCGATGAACACCACGCTCGTCCAGCCGAGACCGATCAGCAGTCGGTTCGCTCCGGTCATGTTCGCGAGCGCGAGCGAACAAGGCGAGGCCGCGCCCGGGTCGGCGCTGGGGCACGCCGCGCCGTACTGCTGAACGGACGCGCCGCCTTGCCACGCGAACACGAAGTCGACCGCGTACTCGGGGAGCACCGCGATCAGCGCGAGCACCGCGATCGCGAGCCCGGCGGAGATGTCCAGCTGGGCCACCTCCGCCGCCCACGACAGGAGGAAGGCCGCACCCACGATCGCGAGACCGAACAGCAAGGCTTCGATCGCATGCGAGAGCTCTGGCGTCGCGAACCGCAACCAGAGCGCGGGAACGGCCGACAGGAGGGCGGCGCCCACCACGAGGAGGGGAAGACCGGTTCGCTGCGGTGCCTCCGCGCGGCTCATCGGTTGCGAGACCCTAGCACCCCTGCGAGCATGGCCCGCCACATGGATTGGGTCTTCCTGGTCACGTCCCTCTTGATCATCCTCGTTGCGGCGGAGCTCTTCACGAACGGAGTGGAGTGGGTCGGCGAAGGGTTCGGACTGTCGGAAGGAGCGGTCGGCTCGGTCCTCGCCGCCATCGGAACCGCGCTTCCCGAGACCCTGCTGCCGATCGTCGCGATCGTGTCGGGGCACGAGGCAGGCGATGAGATCGGGATCGGCGCCATCCTCGGGGCGCCGTTCATGCTCACGACGCTCGCGATGGTCGTGATCGGGACGGCGGTCCTGTTCTACGCTCGGGGCGGCCGCCGTAGCCTCGACCTGGACATCGACCGGCGGGTGATCCAACAAGACCTGGGCTACTTCCTGGTGATGTACGCCCTCGCGATGATCGCCGGGCTGCTCCACGTTCGGGTGTTCGACGTGTGCCTCGCGATCGTGCTCGTCGTGGGGTACGCGTATTACGTGCGACGGCACTTCCAGGCGCCCGAGTCGGAGGCCGGGGCCGAAGAGGGGGCCGAGGATGGGGAAGGAGATGCCTCCGACATCCGACCGCTCCGTCTGTGGGTCGCGCTCCGATGGGCGCTCCACCGGCTCCCCGAGTGGAGTGCCGATCGCTCGACGGCCGCCCCGTTCGTTCAAGTGACCCTCGGTCTGATCCTCATGGTCGGCGGCGCGAAGCTCTTCGTGGACGCCGTCGGCAACCTCGGCAAGGCGGCGGGGCTGCCGCCCCTCGCGTTCTCGCTCCTGGTCGCACCGCTCGCGACGGAGCTCCCGGAGAAGTTCAACAGCGTCCTGTGGGTGCGGCGGAACAAAGACACGCTGGCGATGGGCAACATGACCGGCGCGATGGTGTTCCAGTCGTCGTTCCCGGTGACGGTCGGACTCCTGCTGACACCGTGGGAGCTGGCCCACGAAGCGCTGGTCGCGGCGGTCGTCGCGCTCCTGGCGGGCTCCGTCCTCTACCTCACGCTTCGGATCCGCGGACGTTTGTCCGCACGCCTGCTGCTGTTGCAGGGCGTGTTCTACGTGGGGTACGTCGCGTACGTCGTGACGAAGCTCTGAGCCGAGCTACGGCTGGTTCGCGGTGGGACTCGGCGGCACGTTCTTCTTCGACATGATGCCGTCGGGCGTGACGTCGTTGAAGATCTGCGAGACCGCGGCGGTGTTGAGCGCGACCGCCGAGAGCCCGCCGATCGTCTGCGAGCTCCCGGGCAGGACGATGTTCCGGAGCTTGCTGACGGGTTGGGCCGTCGCGGTGTACGCGAGCAGCATCACGTCGTCCACCGTCAGCGACGTGTTGATCCGTGTCATCCCGGCGCCGATCCAGTTGAAGAGGCTGCCCGCATCGCCGTTGAACTCCTTCTGGAACTGCGTGAGCGCCGCGAGGATCAACCGCCCGCCGTTCTCCTGGCGCCCGAAGTCGCCGGCCAGCAGGCTGTGACGGTCCCGAGCCATCGCGAGCGCCTGCTCTCCGTTCAGGGTCTGCACACCGGCCTGGAGGTCCACGCCCGAGTAGGTTGGGTCGTACATCCGGAACGGAACGTTGACGGTCAGTCCGCCGATCTGGTCGAGCATGCCCTTGAAGCCCCAGAAGGTCGTGATCGCCCAGTAGTCGATGTGTACGCCGAACCGTGCCTCGATCGTCTGGACCATCAGGTCGGGGCCGCCGACCGCGAGCGCGCTGTTGATCTTGTCGCTGCCGTGCCCGGGGATGTCGACCCACGAGTCGCGGGGGATCCCGACGATCGTCCCGGCGTGCTGGTCCGGGTTCAGGAAGATCAGGTGAAGCGAGTCCGAGAGGGAGTGCAGGACGTCATCGCCGGGACGGGCGCCGCTGCCGACGGCGAGGATCACGACCGGCTTGGAGCCGGTCAGCGACGGTGTGTACTCCGCCGTGTGGGCCTTCCCGATCGCGATCCCCGGGGAAGACGCTGCGGCGGGGGAGCTGCCGAGCGAGCCCGCGACCGTTCCGGCCAGCCACGCGGCCAGCACGAGGAGGACAGCGACGAACCGTCGGGTCACGACGCCACCGCCGACGGTGAGGAAGAACCCTTCGGGACGGGGGCCTTCGCCGGCTTCTCCTTGCGGTCCAACGAATAGCCTTCGATGCGCCAGGTGTCGCCGTCCTTCACGAAGAAGAACGTCCCGGTGACGGTGATCGCCGAGTAGGTGCCGTCCTTGTGCTTCGCGAGCCCCGTGAACGAGATGTCCGCCGCGGCTCGCAGTGCGTTCCCGTCCTTATCGGTCAACGTGCGGACCTTGGCGCTGTTCTTCCCCGGATCGACGGAGTCGTAGGTGTCGCCGGCGTTGTCCCCGAGCGTGATCGTGGCGATGTCGTCCTTGAGCTGGCCCTTCGCGCCGTCCGTGAAGAGGTCTCCGATCTCGCCCGTGTCTCCCCAGGAGCCCGGATCGACGTACGCCTTCTCGAAGAGGGTGTCCAGCTGCGTCTTGACCGCATCGGCCGTGGCCTTCGCCGTGTCCTTCTGCGCCTGGACGTCGCCCTCGGGCTGCGTCGCCACGAATTCCGTGCCTTTCAGATGGAAGTTGACCTTGCCGACCGGTGGCTTATCGCCAGTGATCGTCCCGATGATCCCGTCGCCGCGCGTCAACAGGAAGATCGCGACGATCACAACGACGGCAATCACGACGCCGGCGATGATCCGGTTCCGGGCGACCTTCGACCGATCTTGGGTCTCGGGGGTTCGCCCGGAGGCGGAAGGTGCGGCCTCCCGCAGCGGGGTCTTGTCTTCGGTTGCCAAAGCGCGACGAGGCTACCAGGCGTCCGGCGGGTTCTTCTGTATCTGCGCGTTGCGAGTTCGTGACGTCGCCGGCGACGCAGCTGGCATCCGTTGCGCGGTACGATGCACCGGTCACGCAGGCGAGCCGGGAAGACTGGTCGGCATGGAGATCGCCATGACCGATACCGACCCCTCACCCCTGCGGCTCCCCTGGTCCCGGTCCGATCGCGCCTTCCCGCGCACCGTGGTTCGGCCGCTCCAGGAGTTCCTGCGCTCCTCGACGGCGAGCGCGCTTCCGCTGTTCTGCGCCGCGATCCTTGCGCTCGCGTGGGCGAACTCGCCGTGGTGGCGGACCTATGAACGGTTGTGGGCGACGACGTTGACGGTGGGCGTGGGCCGGTGGGCGATCACCCAGGACCTGCGCTTCTGGGTCGGCGAAGGGCTCATGACCTTCTTCTTCCTGCTCGCCGGTCTGGAGATCAAGCGCGAGCTCGTGACGGGTGAGCTGCGTGATCGGCGTACGGCGTTCGTGCCTGTGGCGGCCGCGGTCGGCGGCATGGTGGTGCCGGCGGTGATCTACCTCGTCGCGACGAGCGGGACACCGGCCGCCGACGGCTGGGGGATGGCCATGCCGACCGATCTGGCCTTCGCGCTCGCGATCGTGGTGATCGCGATGCGCTCGGCGCCGCCGGGGATCCGGCCCTTCCTCCTCACGCTCGCGATCGCCGACGATCTGCTCACGATCGTCGTCGTGGCGGTGTTCTACGCGGGGAGCGTCTCCTGGCTCCCACTGGGGCTCGCGTTGCTGTCGGTGGCGGCGATGGTCGCCTGCGAACGCGCGCACGTTCGCCATCTCCTCGTGTACCTGGTGCTCGGCGCGCTGACTTGGCTGTTCGCTTATCACGCTGGCGTGCACCCGGCTCTGGTCGGCGCGGTGTTGGGGTTGCTCGCTCCCGCGGTCCCGTTCCAGCGTCCGACCGACGTCAGCGCGGCCGCTCACCGGATCGCCGACGAGACGTCCGATCACCCCGACCCGCCGGACGAGGACGCCGCGAGCTGGCTGGAGCTGGCGCGGCTGTCGCACGAGGCGGTGTCTCCGCTCGCGCGGATCGAGCACGAGCTGCTGCCGTGGGTGAACCTGGCAGCGCTCCCGCTGTTCGGCCTGGCGAACGCCGGCGTGCGCCTCTCGGGCGGGTGGTGGTCGCCGACCACCGCCCGGCTCGTGGTCGGCCTGATCGTCGCGCGGCTCGCCGGGAAGGTCCTGGGGATCGTGGGTGCGTGCTGGCTCCTGGCCCGGCTCCGACTGGGCCGGATCCCCGGCCCGGGCGGGCTGGGGGCGCCGGCGGCCGCGGCAGCGGCGGCCGGCGCCCCCTTCACGGTCTCGCTGTTCGTTGCGTCGTCGGTCTTCCCGGAGGGGTCGCCGCCGCTCGCGGCCGCCCGGCTCGGCATCCTGCTCTCGATCGTCGTGTCCGGGGTGGGAGCGCTGGTGATCACCCGCGCGGGGCGTGTTCGGCCGGCGCGCTCCGCCCGCGCGCGATAGGTTCGGCTCGTGGGGACACCGGGTCGGGTCGTCGCAGGTCAGCGCGCGGAAAGCTCGGGTATCCTCTGCGGTTCCAGCGCCCTGCGCGGCGCGCGCCGGTGCGGATGAAGGTCGGTTCCCAAACGTAGGAGGTTCGATGGTCGGCTGGCTTGCCCAGGAGAGCGGCCCGATCCAGGCGCGGTTCGGGTCGGGCGAGAACTTGGCCCTGTGGCTCATCTTCGGCGTCTCGCTCGTCGCGTTGCTCTTCGCCTGGTACCTGGTGCGCGAGGTGCTCGCGGCGCCCGAGGGCACGGAGAAGATGAAGGAGATCGCCCAAGCGATCCAGGAGGGCGCGAAGGCGTACCTGAACCGTCAATACCGGACGCTCGCGGTGTTCCTCGCAGTGCTGGCGGTCGTGCTCTTCTTCGTGCTTCCCGTCCCGAAGAACGCCGAGCACAGCGCGCTCAGCATCCGGTTCGGGCGGTCGATCGCGTTCCTGCTCGGCGCGCTCGCGTCGATGGTCACCGGGTACGTCGGGATGTGGCTCGCCGTGCGCGCGAACGTCCGGACCGCGAACGCGGCGCGAGAGACGGGTCTCCGGCGGGCCGTTCGGATCGCGTTCCGCGCCGGCGGGGTCGCCGGGATGTTCACGGTCGGCTTGGGGCTGTTCGGCGCGACCTTGATCCTCATCATCTACAAGGGCGACGCCACGAGCGTGCTGGTCGGCTTCGGGTTCGGCGGCGCGCTGCTCGCGATGTTCATGCGGGTCGGCGGCGGCATCTTCACGAAAGCGGCCGACGTGGGCGCCGACCTGGTCGGCAAGGTCGAGCAGGGGATCCCGGAGGACGACCCGCGGAACGCCGCGACGATCGCCGACAACGTCGGTGACAACGTCGGGGATTGCGCGGGGATGGCCGCGGACCTGTTCGAGTCCTACGAGGTCACGCTCGTCGCCTCCTTGATCCTGGGAGCCGCGGCGTTCAGCGGCAGCGAGGTCGGCGCCATCGCGGGCGTGATGTTCCCGCTCTGGGTCCGCGCGATCGGCGTCCTGACGTCGATCGTCGGCATCCTGTCGGTCGCGCCTCGCTCGGAGGAAGAGCACGGGATGAAGGCGATCAACCGGGGGTTCTTCATCTCGGCCATCCTGTCGGCGGCGATCGTCTTCTTCGCCTCCGAGCTGGTCACGAAGGATTGGCGGCCGTTCGCGGCGGTGGCGATCGGTCTCGTCCTCGCTTCGCTGATCCAGGTCCTCACGCAGTACTTCACCGACGCGAAGTACAAGCCCGTGCAGGAGATCGCGGAGTCGACCGTTACGGGACCGGCGACCACGATCCTGTCCGGGTTCTCCGTCGGACTCGAGTCGACGGTGTGGTCGGCGTTGCTGATCGGGGCCGCCGTCACCTCGGCGTTCTACCTCGGTGACACGGCCTTCGAACGGCTCTACTTCATCTCGCTGACCGGCATGGGGATGTTGACCACCGTCGGCGTGATCGTGTCGATGGACACGTTCGGGCCCATCTCGGACAACGCACAGGGCATCGCCGAGATGTCCGGTGAGTTCCAGGGAAGGCCCGCGGAGATCCTCGGCGGGTTGGATTCGATCGGCAACTCGACGAAGGCCATCACCAAGGGCATGGCGATCGCGACCGCCGTGATCGCGGCGACGTCGCTGTTCGGGTCCTTCGAGGCTGCGCTCGAGAACGCCGGCTACACGTTCCTGGGGATCCGCGTCGATCAGCCCGACGTGCTGGTCGGCTTGTTGCTCGGTGGCTGCGTCGCGTTCCTGTTCTCGTCGCTTGCCATACGTGCGGTGGGACGGGCTGCGATGCAGGTGGTCGTGGAGGTCCGCAATCAGTTCCGCGACCACCCGGGGATCATGACCTACGACGAGAAGCCCGACTATGCCGCGGTCGTCGACATCTGCACGAGGACGTCGCTCCGCGAGCTGACGACGCCGGGGTTGCTGGCCGTCCTCGCCCCCGTGATCGCCGCGTTCTTCCTCGGCGCGGAGGCGCTCGGTGCGTTCCTGGCCGGCGCGATCCTCACCGGGCAGTTGCTCGCCGTGATGCTGTCGAACTCCGGAGGCGCCTGGGACAACGCGAAGAAGTTCATCGAGGAGGGCAACTACGGCGGCAAGGGCTCGGAGAGCCACAAGGCCGCGGTGATCGGCGACACCGTCGGCGACCCGTTCAAGGACACGGCCGGACCGGCGCTGAACCCCTTGATCAAGGTGATGAACCTCGTGGCGCTGCTGATCGCGCCGCTCGTCGTCCAGTACGCCGACGACACAGCGATCCGCGTCGCGGTGGCGCTGGTCGGCGCCGTGATCCTGGCAGCCATGATCTGGGTCTCGAAGAACCGGAAGTCCGAGCTCGAAGAGGATCTCCGCAGGGCGCGCACGGCCGCGTGAGGCCGGGGACGCGGTGGTTTGCGGATAGGCTCACCGCGGCATGGGAGGGTTCCGTCGCTTCCTTCAGCGTCTCACGGAGAGTGACGAAACGCGTCTGGAATCCGAGATACGCGAATGGGCCGACACGGTGCCCGGCTCGGTGCGCATCGCCGACGCGCCCTTGCGCAAGCGGGTCAAGATCGCGGGCGTGATCCGACGGCTCACCGTGTTCCCGATGAAGGACAACGAGTCGCTCGAGGCGGTGGTCTCCGACGGCACGGGCGAGGTCGTGATCCGGTTCATGGGCCGTCGCGCGATCGGCGGGCTCGGCTTGGGCACGAAGGTGGTCATCGAAGGGGTCCTCGGCGAGCAGCGCGGCGGCATCCAGATGATGAACCCGCGGCTGGAGTTCACCGCGTAGCGGGCACCCCGGACGATACGCTCCGCGGATGAGCTCCCCGAACGGCACGACGGCGGCGCCCGAGCGCGGGACCGAGTCGGTCGAGGCGCTGGTCGGTCGCGAGGTCGTTCCGGAGCCCACGGGGGCAGCCGCCTGGACCCGGGACGCGGCCATCGCGGCGAAGGCGGCTCCGCTCCGGATCTACCTGGGCGCCGCCCCGGGGGTCGGCAAGACCTTCGCGATGCTCTCCGAAGGCCGCCGACGAGCCGAGCGGGGAACGAAGGTCGTCGTCGCAACCGCCGAGACATACGGCCGCCCGAAGACGATCGAGATGCTCGAGGGTCTGGCGATGATCCCCCCGCATCCGGTGGAGTACCGCGGGCACCTCTTCGACGAGATGGACGCCGCCGCCGTGCTCGAGCGCCATCCGGAGGTCGCCCTCGTCGATGAGCTGGCGCACACGAACGTCCCCGGAGCCGGGCGCGCGAAGCGATGGGAGGACGTGATCGATCTCCTGCACGCCGGGATCGAGGTCATCACGACGGTGAACGTGCAGCACATCGAGAGCCTGAACGACGTCGTGGCGGACGTGACCGGGATCCGGCAACGTGAGACCGTGCCCGACTGGGTGGTCGACATGGCGGACCAGGTCGAGCTCGTCGATATGTCGCCGCACTCCCTCCGCCGACGGATGCTCCACGGCAACGTCTACCCCGACCAGCGGAAAGCCGAGCTCGCGCTCCAGCGGTTCTTCACCACGGAGAACCTCACCGCGCTCCGGGAGCTCGCGCTGATGCGGGTCGCGAACCAGGTGGATGAAACGCTCCTCTCGCGGTGGTCGAAGGGACGGGCACCCGAGACGCGGGAGCGCGTCCTCGTCTGCGTGACCCCGCGCGGTCCGAGCGAAGACCTGATCCGGCGCGGGGCTCGGGTCGCACAGCGAGCCCGCGGCGATCTCCTGGTCGTCCATGTCCGGGAGCGGGACGACGAGCAGGCGCGCGCGTGGTTATCGAAGATCGACCGGCTCGTCCGCGATCTGGGCGGTGAGCTTCAGGTCGTCGACGCGGATGACCCGGTCGAAGGAGTGCTCGGTCTCGCCTATCGCCAGTACGTGACCCAGATCGTGATCGGCGAGCCGCTCCGTTCGCGCTGGCAGGAGCTCCTCCGGGGGTCGTTCGTGAACCGGCTGATCCGCCGTGCCACGGACATCGATATCCACGTCATCGCTCACCGGGAGCGCTGAGCCTTCGGCGGATCCGGCGAGCTTCCCGCGATCCCGCATCGAGCACCAATCGGTCCTCGGAGCCGACGAACGCGGCGGCGGCGGCCGCCGACGACACGAGGTGTGCATCCAGGACGACGCGAGCGGTGCGCGCGAGCCCTTCAGCCCGATCGAGCACGTCGCGTTGCGCGTCCGTCAGGGGCCAGCCGATCGCGAGCACCAGGATCGTGTCGCGGACCTCGGCGAGCGGTGGCAGCGTCGCCCCCCGCGCCGAGCGCCCGAGGACGACGACCGTGCGCCGCTTCGTCGGGATGGCCACCGTGGGGATCACGACGATGGATCGACCGCGTCGAGCGCCAGGTTCAACGCGAGCACGTTCACGTGCGGTTCGCCGAGGAAGCCAAGCGTCTTCCCCGCCGTGGCGCCGGCGATCAGCTCCTGCACCTGTTGCAGCGGGATGTTGCGGACGGCCGCGATCCGAGGCGCCTGGAATCCCGCCGCGACGACCGAGATGTCGGGGTCGAGACCGCTCGCCGACGCGGTCACCAGCTCGACGGGGATCTGGGCTGCAGTGAGACTGCCCGTGTACGGGCCTTCGAGCTTCAGGATCGTCTGGATCCTCGACGCGATGTCGTCCGACAAAGGCTTCGACGTGGGCCCCAGGTTCGAGCCGCTCGACGTCGAGGCGTCGTAATCGACGGCCGAGGGACGTCCGTAGAACCACCGCGGGCCGCTCCACGCTTGTCCGATGCGGCTGCTCCCGACATCGGTGCTGTCGCGCTCGACGAGGGAGCCGTCGGCGTCGTTCTTCAACGCGACCTGCGCGAAGGCCGTCATCACGGCCGGGTAGAGCACCCCGGTCAGGAGCACCAGGACGACGGTGGCGATCAGGGCGCGCAGAGCGGTCTTCATGTCATCACGCTCACTTCGGGAAGTTGACGAGGGCGAGGGCCATGTCGATCAGCTTGATGCCGACGAACGGCGCGATGATCCCGCCGAGCCCGTAGATCAACAGGTTGCGGCGGAGGAGCGCGGCGGCGCCGGCGGGCCGGTAGCGGACCCCGCGGAGGGACAGCGGCACCAACAGGACGATGATGACCGCGTTGAAGATCACCGCCGACAGGATCGCGGACTGAGGCGAACTGAGGTTCATCACGTTCAATCTGTCCAGCTCCGGGTAGGTCGCGACGAACATGGCGGGGATGATCGCGAAGTACTTCGCGACATCGTTCGCGATCGAGAAGGTGGTCAGCGCGCCACGGGTGATCAGCAGCTGCTTGCCGATCTCCACGATCTCCATCAGCTTCGTGGGGTTGGAGTCGAGGTCGACCATGTTGCCGGCCTCCTTCGCTGCGGTCGTTCCGGTGTTCATCGCCACGCCGACGTCGGCCTGCGCGAGTGCGGGCGCGTCGTTCGTCCCGTCGCCGGTCATCGCCACGAGCACCCCACCCTCCTGCTCGTGCTTGATCAGCGCCATCTTCGTTTCGGGGGTCGCCTCCGCCAGGAAGTCGTCCACGCCGGACTCCTGTGCGATCGCGGCCGCGGTCAGCGGGTTGTCGCCGGTGATCATCACCGTGCGGATCCCCATGGTGCGAAGCTGGGAGAAACGCTCCGCGAGCCCCTCCTTGATGATGTCCTTGAGCTCGATCACGCCAAGCAGCTGACGATCCCGCGCCACGGCGAGTGGGGTTCCGCCCGCTTGGGCGATCCGTTCAACCTCGGCGTCGAGCTCGGCAGGCATCTCGTGCCCCGCCCATTCCACGATCGACTCGACGGCGCCCTTGCGGATCTCGCTGCCGTCGAGATCCACACCGCTCATGCGGGTCTGGGCGGTGAAGGGAACGAACCGAGTGTGGGTCTCGAGGAGCTCCCGCTCTCGGATCCCATAGCGCTCCTTCGCGAGGACGACGATCGAGCGGCCCTCGGGGGTCTCGTCCGCGAGCGAGGCGAACTGCGCCACCTCGGCGAGCTCTCGCTCATCGACGCCGGGGGCCGGGAAGAACGCCACCGCCTGCCGGTTCCCGAGAGTGATCGTGCCGGTCTTGTCGAGCAGGAGGGTGG
>Ga0307287_10000595_pt1 | contig 12609 bp, 15 predicted proteins | sample ER_DNA_141_FD_194485 | JGI IMG/M metagenome (GOLD analysis project Ga0307287, IMG submission 194485) | Bulk soil microbial communities from the East River watershed near Crested Butte, Colorado, United States - ER_DNA_141 | ecosystem: Environmental > Terrestrial > Soil > Floodplain | place...
AGACGCTCCGCGGGGCTGGGTCACGCGCAAAAACCGCGCGTGACCCTGCCCCGCTTCGCTACGTAGGAGTCCGTCTGGCTGATTGAGAGCCCGTCGATGGGCCTCCTTCGTCGGCCCACGACGAGCGAAAAAGTGGAAGACGGACGATCAGCCGGCCCTGCGGGCCGGGCGCGCATTCGCGCGCGATAGAGAAGACCAACTTGCGGCTACGCCGCCACTCCCACATTAGACTCGGGGGAATTCGTTCACGTGCCACCTCAGACCCGCCCGCGACCCGGTGGACAGCGGAACGGTGGCCAGTGCAGCAGCCCAGCCATGCCCCCGACGTTGCGGGGCGGTTCGATCGGCCCAGCCCCACGCCGGTGGCGACCGTCTGCCGGGGAAAGATGCTTGCTTCCCTAATGGTCATCTGCGCCGGGGGTCCAACGACCCTGATCGGTCGCTTGCGATTGGCAGACGCTCATGGGAGCAGAGACCGTAGGAGGTGCCTGAAGTGGTCCGATTCCTTCTGGGAGCGTTCATCGTCGCCCACGGGCTGCTGACCGCGCTGATCTGGGCCAGCTCCCCCAAGGCAGACGCTCCGTTCCGCGCCACCCATTCCTGGCTGCTCGGCGACGCCCGACCCTTGGCGGTCGCGGTCGCCCTGGTGGCCGCCGCCGGGTTCGTGCTCGCCGGCGCCGGCTTCATCGCCGATCAGGCCTGGTGGGCGGTCACCGGGGTCGGCGCAGGGGCGGTGGCGCTCCTGTTGATGACCCTGTTCTTCAACCCCTGGCTGCTGGCCGGCATCGCCATCAGCGCCGGGATCCTCTACGCCGGGTTCCAAGCCCTGCCGCAGGCCTAGCGGCATGGCCCGCCACCAAGGAGGCCACCATGACCCGCTACCAAACTGATATCGAGGCCGCTCGCCGGCGCCTGGCCGCCCGCGAACACCACAGCATCCAGACCCCCTACGGATCGGTCCAATACGCCGAGCACGGCCAGGGCCCCCCGCTGCTGTTCAGCCACCCGCTGGTCGGCGGCTTCGACGTGGGCCTCGGGTGTGCCGAGAGCTGGATCGGCGATGGCTTCCGGGTGATCGCCCCCTCCCGGTTCGGCTACCTCGGGTCCTCCCTGCCTCCGGGGGTTATGCCGGCCGACCAGGCCGACGCCTACGCCTTGCTGCTGGATGCGCTCGGCATCGAGCGGGCGGCCATCGTCGGCTACTCCGCCGGCGGGCCATCGGTGATCCAGTTCGCGCTTCGGCACCCCGACCGGACCAGCGGGCTGGTCCTGATTGGTTCGGCGCTTCCCGGAAAGGCCGGGGGGCCGCCCAAGCCGGTGGCGCAGCTGCTGTTCACCGATCTGGTGTTCTGGGCGCTGAAAGCGTATGCGCCATTCCAGTTCGCGAGACTCCTGGGCACGCCCAAGGGCTTTCGCCTGACCCCCGAACAGCGGACCGGGATCCTGGAGAGCGAGGAAAGCCTGTTCCCGATCCGCCCGCGCAAGCAGGGCGTGCTGTATGACAACTACATCTCCACTCCCGACGTGCAAGGCTATCCGCTGGAGGAGATCAGCGTGCCCACGCTGATCATCAACGCCAGAGACGACAGCCTGTCAGCCTTCCAGAACGCGGCCCGCGCCGCAGAACGGATCCCCGGGGCGGAGCTGCTGGCGATCGACCAAGGCGGCCACATGCTGCTTGGGAGCGAGGACCTAATCGGCCAGGAGGTGACAAGGTTCCTCGCCGGGAGTCGCGTCGGCTGAGGAGGGATCGGATGAAGCGTCGAGCCGCTGCCGCGGGCACTGCCGTCATTGGCAGCGCGGCGGCCTACTTCCTGGTGGTCAGGCCGTGGCAGCTGCGATGGGGTGCGACCGACGAGGAACGCGGCGCCACCCTGGACGGTGACGACCTCATCGCCAACCCCGATCTGGTGGCAACCCGCGCCATCACCGTGCAAGCCTTGGCGGATCAGGTCTGGCCCTGGATCGCCCAGCTCGGCCAGGGGCGGGGCGGCTTCTACAGCTACGACGCGCTGGAGAACCTGGTCGGCTGCGATATCCACAGCGCCTACCGGGTCGTCCCCGAGTGGCAGGACCTCAAGGTCGGGGATCAGGTCAAGCTCGCCCCGGAGGTGGGGGTGGGCGTCACCGTCGTGGAGCCGGGTCGAGCGCTGATGCTGCGCGGTGGCGTGCCGATGGGTGCGGTGCCGCCTCCCTACGACTTCACTTGGGCGTTTGTCCTGCGAGAGCAGCCGGACGGGACGACCCGGCTACTGGTGCGCGAGCGCTACGCGTATACGCAGCGGTGGGCTCCGTTCCTCGTCGAGCCCGTTGCGGTGATCGCCTTCGTGATGAGCCAACGAATGCTCCGCGGGATCAGGGATCGTGCCGAATGGGCTGGCCGGCCGGCGGCTTGCACGGGCCGCGGGATCTAGGCTGGCCAAGAGCCGCGGATCCTGCCGGCGGGACTTCACGCGTCGCGAGATCGGTAGGTCGAGGCCTGCGAGGTTGGCGGGTCAGTCACCGGCCGATTCCAGCAGATGCAAAGGTGGAGGTCGAGCATGTCATTCCGCTTGTCATTCCACCTGGCGCCACTGGACGCGACAGAACCACATCAGCCGGACGGCGCTGCCGACCTGAGCTGCGAGGACGGTACTCGCCAGCACGCCACAGACGGTTGCCCGCTGTCCTGTAAACAGCAGATTGGGGGTTCGAGCCCCCCGCCAACTCCCAGCACCGCAGGTCACAGGCTGTCTTGGTCTCATCTGGCGGTGACTCGGCAAAGACCCGCCCCTTCCTCACCGTCCCGAGTTCAGGCAGCCTCACAGGTCCGGCCAGGCCCGCGTGAGAACGGCCGCGTCCAGTTTCCGGTGCAGCAGAGAGATCTTGGGCTCGTGAGCTGTCGGATTGCGGAAGGCGCTAAAGACGCCTCGAACCATGAAGGTGAGCCCCCGATGCTCACTGCGGTCGGTCTCGGTGGCGAGCGAGTTGAAGGCAACCAGCGGTAGCCCGCCCGTCGATCCCGGCTCTAGCACCTGGTCGACAAGCCGTGCGCCGTCCGCCTCTACTCCCGTCATCTGGCGCAACCGCTCAGCCAGGCTCTTAGCCGCTTCCAGGACGGCGTGAAAGTAGTTGTCCTGAAGCAGTTCAGCCCGACAGAAGCGCAGGACTTCGGCATGAGCACCACGGCGCAGCAGCTCGTTGCGGAGGCTCCTGGCGCGCTGCTCTGCCTCCGAGAGGGTCTTAGCGACGGCTCGCGTGGAGAGCTGGCCATCTACCCCGATGGAGAGGCCGGCGAAGGCTAGGGCCTCATTGACGGCCGCCCGGCGATCCTCGAACAGTTGGGAGCTGCCCACGTAGTTGACCGGGGCCATGACTGTTGCCACGAAGGCCAAGACGTTGTTGGCGCAGCCATCCCGCCGCTGGCAAGCCGCTAGAGCCTCGAACAGGCGGTATCGCTTGGTGTGCGCCGGCAACGGATCATCAATGCCGGCGCGGGCTAGGTGGCGGCCGATATCGCTACCCGTCAAGCCAGTGGCGGTATCGCCCAGCACATCACAGAGCTTCTGTAGTACCGGCAGCGGCAGCGTTGGGATAGCCGGCATGAATGTTTCCCTCTAGTTGATGATCCGGATATTAAGGGCGTGTCTTGAGCCCAAGATCGGCCTTGAACAGCTCGATCACTTCGTACCGACGGCGATCGACCTCGGCCACCGTCGCCTCCTCAACGCCCGTGCCCGCAGCGATCATCGAGTGCACCTCGATCACCGTGTTCACAAGATCCCGAGCCGGTCCGGACACCTCCCTGCCAGCCAGAACCTCGATCTGGGCCGTAGCGGCATGGAGGCGGGTGTCCTCCGAACGGCTCCGTTGACCAGACATCGCCTGGCCATAGCTCGCGCTGATCGATCGCAGATACTCGGAATAGACGCTTCGCTTCGCGTCGCGGAGTGAGTCCTCCCGCTGCCACCTGCGGTTGCGCGATGCCTGCATCTGCTGGAGGGCACCGCCGAGCAAGACTCCGAGCAGAGTTCCGATCACGCCCACAATGAGAGAGCCCATCCTCAGTCTCCTCGCACACCGTCGGCCGACGATAGTTGCCGCCAGCGCTCTCCGCGATTGTCCACCGTTCGCGCACGCCGGCTCGGCCTTCACATTGTGATCATCCGTTTGATCATCCAGACGATCCGACGGGACCCGTCTGGATCCGTCTGGATCGACGAGGCCTCCAACGTGAGCAGGCCAGATCCGTCTGGAGCCGACCACATCGACGCAGAGCACCAGGCTACGGATCTGATGCCGGAGCGCCGCCAAGGCCGCCCGCTGGTTCACGAGCGCGCCGCAGGCGCGACAGCCCCGCTTCGCTGTGTAGGGCTCTACGCGGCGCACCGCGCCGGCCCGCGTCGCCTTCTGGCGACCTCCAGCCGGCATCGGCCGCACGCGGCCAGCCGCACCACAATCGACGCGACTCAGTACAGGCGCACGCGACTCAATCCCTGGTTACCACGGATCAACTTGGTAGCAACCTTGAGTGCGAACATCGCATCGTCCTGTAGGACCTCGTCCAGCAGCTCATCATCCGACTGAGCCGTGCTCGTCTCCGCCCGCTCGAAAGCACGCAACATCACAGTGTTTGGAGTCAGCGGCGGCTTGAAGTGCGCCGAGACCTTCCTGACCTCCGTGACCTGGGCAAGATCGTCGCGCAGCGCCGAATCGATGAGATCGCGTTCGAAAGCAGACTTGGCGAGTGGCCCAAGACCCCACCGCAACCAGTTCTTGTCGGGCTGCTCTGGATACATCTGCAAGCATCCGGCCAGAACGCGCTCACACGCGGCATGAGCACACAGCAACGTGGCCAGGAACAGCCCGTCCACATAGGCTAATCCAGCTTCGTCGTACAGCCATACAACTTCAGTGCCACCAGGCACGAGCCAGCCCCAAGCGCGGTCGTACGGCGCCTGAACCGCTCGCCAGTCGGCCCATCGCTGGGCGCGAGCGGACCGAGTGTTGGCATCACGCAGGTAGAGAAACGCGGCATGGACCTGCGCTGTCTCTTCCGGTTGGTCAGCAAGCCAACGCTCTAACCGCTCTTCCGCCGAGAGAGGCGGCACGCCTTCTAGGGCAAGTTGCAGTTGATCCAGCGCGAGAGACGGTCGCGTAGGGTCGACGTGTTCCACCGAGCGAGGATACCGGAACGGCAAGCGACACCCTTCGTGTCTATGTGGCTGGCCCTCCCGCGGCCGGCCCGCGGCGTCCGACCCCGGAGTCGACGGTGAGACCCTAGCTGGCGGGCCATGGCCGCCTGTGCCCTACGAGCGATCGGTCATTCTCTTGGTCATTCCTCCTGCCGTAACTCGGCAGGTCGGGAACACACTGGCTGGACGACCCGGCTGACGTGAGCAGCCAGAACGGGCCTGGATGGCACCTGCTGGACGAAGGCTTTTCGACTCGTAATCGGAAGGTCGTCGGTTCGAATCCGACCTCGGGCTCCAAAACCGCAGGTCAGATGGTCTTTCTTGCACCGCTGAGTGCGTAGCCGTAGCGGGCGGCTATTCCTTTGGGTCGGATCAGCGCGCCCGCAGACTCGCCCGCTCCGCTTCGGCGTCGGAGCTCGTCTGGGTGATTGAGAGCCTGTCGATGGGGTTCAGTCGTCGGCCCATTTCAGGCGAAATTTGTGATGGCGGGCACTCGGGCCGCCCTGCGGGCCGTGTGCGCATTCGTGCGCACCAGAAACCACCTGTGGCTCAGCCCCACACCAGAATCAACCTGTCGACTCCGAGAACCGCTGGGCTCCACGCGCAGGCAGGCGCTGGCAGTCAACCCGAGGCGTCGTGGTCCAGGTCGAGCTGGCCAGCTCGGCACGGGAATCGGAGTGGAGGGAACGCGCCGCCATCCCGGCCACGGCACTCCCCGGCGCCGGTCAGTCCAGCCGGACCACCAGGCCCTCGTCGCCGGCCAGGTCGAAGCGGCCCTCGACCCGCTCGCCATCGCGGTCCGGGGTCGTGGCCAGCTCGACCCGCCCGCGCACGGCGAGGTCCAGGCGCCCGGCGCCCGGGCCGAGGTTCAGGGCCACCAGCCAGCGCCCGTCGTCGCCGGTGCGCAGGTAGGCGAGCACATCGCCGTCGGCCTGGATCGGCTCGTAGGCGCCCGCGGACAGGGCCGGGCTGTGGTGGCGCAGGGCGAGCAGGCGGCGGTGCAAGGTGAGCGTCGAGCCGGGATCGTCGCGCTGGGCGGCCACGTTCACGGCCGGATCCCCGAGCGGCAGCCACGGCGTCCCGGTCGTGAACCCGGCCCCGGGGTGCTCGTCCCAGCGCATCGGGGACCGCTCCGGGTCGCGCCCGCGGCCGGGGATCAGCGCCGCGACCGGGTCCCTGACCTGGTCGGGGGCGACAGGCACGTCGGTCATGCCGATCTCGTCGCCGTAGTACAGGACTGGGGTGCCGGGCAGGGTGAGCAGCAGCATCGCGGCCACCCGGGCCTGCGCCGGGCCGAGCCGGGAGGCCACCCGCGGGGTGTCGTGGTTGCCGAGCACCCAGTTCGGCCACGCCCCCGGGGGCAGGACGGCCAGGTAGCGGTCGACGAACGCGGCGATCCCGCGCGCGTTCCAGTCCGCCTCCAGCAGCTCGAAGTTCAACGGGACCTGGATCCCGCGGCCGTCGGTGCCGTGGTAGGCGGCGAGGGCCTCGATCGGCACGACCAGCTCGGCCAGCAGGACCTTGTCGTCGCCATACTCGTCGACGACCTTGCGGATCCGCATGGCCAGCTCCCGGGTCTCGGGCTGGTCGTGGGTGTACCTAAAGTGCTGGCGCAGGTACGGCCAGTCGCCCTCGCGGAATTGGGGGTTGACCGGGTTGTTGCGCAGCTGGTCGTCCTCCACCAGCAGCGAGAGCACGTCGATCCGGAACCCGTCCACCCCGCGCTCCAGCCAGAACCGCAGCGTGTCGAGCATGACCGACTGGACCTCGGGGTTGCGCCAGTTGAGGTCGGGCTGGGCGTCGAGGAAGAAATGGTAGTAGTACTGGCCGGTCGCCTCGTCCCAGCTCCAGGCGCTCTGGCCCGCGTACCCGACCCAGTTGCTCGGCGCGCCGCCGTCCGGGGCCGGGTCGCGCCAGATGTACCAGTCGCGCTTGGGGTCGTCACGGCCCGAGCGCGACGCCAGGAACCAGGGGTGCTGGTCGGAGGTATGGTTGGGGACCCAGTCCAGCAGTACCCGTAGCCCGCGCTCCTGCGCGGCCGCGATCAGCCGGTCCATATCCTCCATGGTCCCGAACAGGGGGTCGATCGCGGTGTAGTCGGCCACGTCGTAGCCGAGGTCGGCGCCGGGCGACGGGTACACCGGGGAAACCCAGAGCGCGTCCACCCCGAGCCAGGTGAGGTGGTCGAGCCGGGTCAGGATGCCGGGCAGGTCACCGATCCCGTCGCCATTGCTGTCCATCCAGGAGCGGGGATAGATCTGGTAGATCACCCCGCGCTGCCACCACGGCGGCTGCTCCATCCGTCCCCCCTTCGGTCGTCCCCGGGCCAGGCCAGGGTTACAGATGCCAGGGATGATCGTGGCCGGCGCGCCTGTACGATGTGCGCGCCTGCCCGCCCCGAGGGCACCCACCGCCGCCTCGCCCCGCGCGGCCCGCCGCCTTTCATCTTGATCCGGTGATAGCCAGCCTGGACGCTCCTATGTTGCGTCAAGTGCTGGTTGGGTCTCGAGGAGTCGGTAGAGCTGGCGGGCGACATAGCGGACCAGGCAGCGTTTGATCTCGCGGTTGGTCTTGCCCTGGGCGCGCCGTCGGTCGGCGTAGGCGCGGGTGGCCGGGTCGGTGCGGAGCCGGGTCAGGGCCACGGTGTACAGGGCCTGGTTGAGTTGGCGGTCCCCGGAGCGGTTGAGTCGGACGCGGATGGTTTGGCCGCTGGAGGCGGGGATGGGGGCGGCGCCGCCCAGCATGGCGAAGGCGGCGTCCGAGCGGCAGCGACCAGGGTGGGACCAGGCGCACAGCACGGTGGCGGCCACGATCGGGCCCACCCCGGGGCGGGCGAGGAGGTCGGGGCGCCAGGCTCGCACCAGCTCCAGGATGGCTTGGCGGTGGTCGGCGGCCTCGGCGGTGAGTTCCCGGATCCGACGGGCCAAGCTCCGCAGGGTCGCGGCCGTGGTGGCGGTCTCGACGTCCCAGCTGGCCTGGACGCGCAGCCGAGCGCAGGCAGCCACCAGCTGGGGGGTCGAGCGGATCCGGAGCCGTTCCGGCAAGAGCTCAGGTGCCGCAACGACCAGGGCGTGGAGCTGGCGTTGGGCATCCCCGGCAGCCTGGACGGCCGAGCGGCGGGCGGCCAGCCGCACCGACAGCGCGGCTCGTGGACCGGTCGCTCGGGGCTGAGCCAGCTGATCACGGCCTAGCACCTCGCGGGCGGCCCTGTGCGCGTCCAGGGGATCAGACTTGGCGCCATGGCGGCGGGCAGCCCGCTTGGGCCGGTCAGCTCCACAACTTGCTCCTGGTGGCCATGCAGGAACCGGGTCACCCGGCGCCGTAGCCGCCGGTGCCCTCGATGGCCCACACCCGCCGGCCATGGTGCTGATCGGCGAGCTCCAGGAGCTGCTGGTAGCCGTCGGGGGTGGCGGCCACGGTCAGGCTGGCCAGGGTCTGGCCGGTGGCTGCGGCCACGACCGCGGCGGTGTGGGTGTGCTTGTGGGTGTCGACGCCGACGGGCGACGTCGACGACCTCTGCCAGCATGGCCATCGCGTTGTGCTCCTTGCCCGGAGGATGACGTGGTCGGTGCCGGTCCGGGACGAAGCACGGCAGGACTGTGATGGGACACACCCGCTTGCCTCGGGTGGTCAGGCTCCTCCATCAGGCCAGCAGCTCCGACCGGGCCGGCGCCGGCAGCCGCGGGTGGACAAGTCCAGCCAAGGACACCACAAGGGTCAGTCATTCTGAGGGTCACACCCACCGCCACCAGTTCCAGCCCGGGATCATCACCGAACCGTGGGCAGTCTCACAGTCCTTCCCTTGGTCATTCCCCCTGCCGTAACACCGCAGGTCAGGAACGCACTCAGCAGACGACCCCACCGACGCGAGCAGCAAGAACCGGTCTGGCTGGCACCTGCTGGACGAAGGCTCTTCGACTCGTAATCGGAAGGTCGTCGGTTCGAATCCGACCTCGGGCTCCAAAACCCCGCAGCTCAGGGCCCGTATCGCGCGCTCCAGGTGCTTGCCTTGCTTGCCTCAATGATCATCCTTGTGGCCGAAAACCTAGCCGCAGGAGGCATCCGCGGGTGATCAAGAAGCGCGGCAACAGCTGGTGGGTCGTGGTCTACACCGGCCGCGACCCACTCACCGGCAAGAAGCGTCAGAAGACCGGCACGGCCAGGACCCGAGCCGAGGCCCGCCAGCTCGAAGCCCAGCTGATCCGGGAGGCAGGAACGGGCCAGCATCGGGCCGCCGGCAACAAGACGGTGGCCGAGCTGCTGGACGCCTGGAGCGAATGGCGACCCAGCAAGGGCGAGATCGCCGAGCGGACCATGCTTGGTTATCGCAGCCTGATCGAGCACAAGATTATCCCGGCGTTGGGAGAGCTGCGGCTCAGTCGGGTGGATACCGCGACCCTCGACCGGTTCCTGGCCCAGCTCAGCGAGCGGGGCACCCGCTGCAAGCACTGCCAGCACCTGGTCCGTATCGGCCAGGCGCCGCTACGGGCTGGTGACCGCTACCGACCGCGACCGGGGCTGCGCGAGCGCGAGCATCCGACTGATTGCGTGAGCGGGCTCCCAATGTCGCCCAGCGCCGTCCGTGATGTCCATGCCGTCCTGGCCGGCGCTTTCAGGCAGGCGCAGGTGTGGGGCTGGATCGACCACAACCCGATGACGCTGGTCACCCGCCCGGCGGTCCGGCGACTCGACGTCCAGCCGCCCCAGGTCGCCCAGGCCGAACGGCTCATCGACACTGCCATGGCCGAGGATCCGGAGCTGGGGCTGTTCCTGGTCTTGGCCGTGGTGCTCGGCGCCCGGCGGGGTGAGGTATGCCGGCTGCGCTGGTCCCACATCGACCTCGACCGGGGAGAGATCTTAGTCGGCGGGAAGATCACCAGCCTCCCGGGGGAGCTGCGGGACGAGGATTGGACTAAGAACCGCTCCAAGCGTCGCGTTGCCATTGGGCCGGCCGTGGTGGAGCTGCTTCGCGTCCGCCGGGTTGAGCAGGCGAAGCAGGCGCTCGCCAGCGGGGTCAGCCTCTCGTCCGACGCCTACGTGTTCAGCCACGAGGCCGATGGGTCCCGCCCGATCCGGCCCGACGGGGTGACGCAGCGCTTCACCGCCCTGGCCCGCCGCCTCGGAGTGCAGTGCCGCCTCCATGATCTGCGGCACTTCCTCGTCACCCAGCTCATCGCGGCCGGGGTGGATGTGCGAACCGTCTCCGGTCGTGTCGGCCACCGCGACGGCGGCCGCACCACGCTCGGGACCTACGCGCATTTCCAGGCGGCTCAGGACCGGACGGCCGCGGAGCTGATGGAGGGCCTGATCCGGCTTCCCCAGGCCACTAACGACGGATAGGGTCTGCTGTGTGCAACCCGCCGAGCTTCCTTCCTGGGCCGAGCAGCAGGCCGCCGCGCTCCTCTCTCGTCTCGGCGACCGCTGGAGCCACGTCCAGGCTGTCGCCGCTCAGGCCCGCCAGGTGACCGCCGCGCTCGCACCCGAGGATCGCCCCTACCTGATCGCCGCCGCCTGGCTGCATGACGTCGGCTACGCCCCGCCACTGAACAGGCACGGCTTCCATCCCCTCGACGGCGCCCGCTACGTGCGCCAGCAGGGCCAGGAGCGATTGGCCTCGCTGGTCGCCTACCACTCGGGCGCCCGGTTCGAGGCCGAGTTCGAGCCCGAGGACGGGCCGTTGCTGGATGCGCTCACCTACGCCGACATGACCACCGGCCCGGCCGGGCAGCGCGTCGATCTCGAGGAGCGCATCGCCGAGATCCTGGAGCGCTACCCGCCCGATGACCCGGTACACCGAGCCATCAGCCGCTCGCATCCGATGTTGCGGGAAGCCGTTGCCCGGATTGGTGCTCGGCTGGTGGCCTGGCCGATCAGCCGATGTAGGGCGTGCTCCGATGCTCCAGGTAGTGGTTGATCCGTAGCCGCATCGACGGGTGGATGTTGAGCGCCTCCAGGCTGCCCGGGGCCACGAACCGGACTTCCTTCGTCTCGCTGCTGGTCGCCAGCGTGCCGCCCCGCAGTCGCGTGGTGAAGCAGATGGAGCACTGCTGGCGGACCTCGCCGTCGTCGTAGGCCATGACGTGGTTCGGGTTCGTGTAGATCCCAACCACGCCTGTGACCTGGACGTCGATCCCGGTCTCCTCCTTCACCTCGCGGACGACCGTATCGGCCATGGACTCACCCACGTCCATCCCGCCGCCTGGCAGCGCCCACAGATCGTTATCTGTCTTGTGAACCATCAGGATGGCGCCGTCCTGGTCGGACACGATGGCTGTCACCGACGGAACAAGGCTGTTGGCCTTGGGCGCGTCGGGATCGTTGTAGTAGTCAACGCGTGCCATCGGCGCTCCCTCGTCTGGCGAGCGCGACAGCAGGGCGGGCTTGCTCCCACACCCGCTCAAATGACGCCTGGTAGTGGTCGAACAGCCAGCCGCCCGGCAGGTGCCGCAGGTGCAGGACGGGCGACTGCGCCGCCGGCGAGCCGTAGGCGTGGGCGTTGACCAGCATGTCGCTCCCGAACCGGTAGATCGAGTTGTAGAGCGTCGTTGTGTGCAGCCGGATTTCCACGCCCGGGAACCCGATGGCCTCATCAAGGTAGGCCAGACTCAAGCGAACCCGAGCCGCCATTCCCTCGCCGATGTGCTCCTCCTCGCCCCGCTGGCGCACGGCCTCAGTCGGGATCACCGAGCGCCACGCGGATCGCGGTCCCCTGCTCGGCCTTGGAGATCAGCACCTTCGCCAGCTCAGGGTAGCCGTCGGGGAGGAACAAGCCGGCATACACCAGGACGTCGATGTGGTCTTCGCAACGTCGATGAGCTGCATCCAGAGATCCTTCTGCACGGCCCCGCGGTGCGGGTACAGCATGACCAGCTCGGCCCTGCTGGCAGACGTAGTGCGCGGGTCGTCCAGGACATCCGGCCACAGATACGCCTCGGTGGTCCGTAGCAGCGTGGCCGTCGCCGTGCGGTGGGCGCGGTACGGAAGCCGGCCCTTGATGATCCACCGGTCGACCGTCTTGACGTCGACGCCAACGTGGGCGGCCAGGTCGCTAGTGGTCAGCTCCGCTGCGGCGAGGCAGCCGCGAAGTCGCTCGTTCGCCATGAGTGCTCCAGCTCATCCGGCGGGACGTCTTGCGGCTCCAAGACGTCCCTAGATGGTACGCCGGTGCGGTCCCTATGTCCGGCTGTTCCGAGTTCCATGTGTTCTTGTCGGAAGCAGATGGAAGCAAGGCGATCCGAGCCGGAGCCGGCGGGAGGTGATGGAGCGGCTAAGCGGCAGTGGGCCCGGCGGTGGTCGAGCGCGCGAGGCTGGCATCACGCAACGGAGGTCCAGATGCAGGAACAGCGTCGGGAGTCGGCAGGGACGCCGGCAGTGAGCACCGAGAAGGCAACCGAGTCCCTTGCGGCCGAACAGCGCTTGACCTGGACCGTGCCGG
>Ga0307287_10000604_pt1 | contig 12542 bp, 15 predicted proteins | sample ER_DNA_141_FD_194485 | JGI IMG/M metagenome (GOLD analysis project Ga0307287, IMG submission 194485) | Bulk soil microbial communities from the East River watershed near Crested Butte, Colorado, United States - ER_DNA_141 | ecosystem: Environmental > Terrestrial > Soil > Floodplain | place...
GCTCAGGTCGCCGAGGCGACGCGAGGCGCTGTCCAGTCCATCCCGACCGAGCAGCACGAGGCCGCCGCGGCACTGGGCTTCGGCTGGATCGGCCGCCATCGCAGCGTGATCCTGCCGCAGGCCTTGCGGCGCCTGCTGCCACCGCTCGTGAGCCTCCTCGCCAACATCATCCAGAACACGACGATCGCGTCACTCATCGGCGTCACCGAGCTTCTCGCCACCGGGCAACGCTCGATCGAGCGGCTGCAGCTCACCCCTCCCGGAGATTCACACGCGTTCGCGATCTACGCCGCGCTCCTCGCGGCGTTCTTCTGCATCTCGTTCCCGCTGACGCGGCTCGCGAGCTTCCTGGAGCGCCGTCTGGTCTAGTTGGTCATCAGGCGGCACGAGCCTGTTGCTCTCGATCCTGAAGCCGGCGGCCTGCAGGAAGGGCCGCGCGACTTCGACTGCGCGGGCGAGGTTGGTCGCCATCCAAAAGCACAGAGCCGCGAGCGGCAGCTCGATCAGCAGGGCCTCCAGGGAGGCTTGCACCATCTCACCGGTCGTGTGTGCCGTGAGCACGTCGAACCAGGCGTCGCAGACAAGCAGCGTTCCGGTGACGGCTGCGGCAACCTCGGCGAAGGGCGAGCGACGGACCACAGCGATCGCTGTCGCGACCATCGCCGTGCCGAGGCCGAGGTCGAAACCGCCCCATGCAACCCTCCAGTGGTTGGCGCTGTAGTTCCGCGGGAGCGTGAAGATCAGGAATGCGGCCCAGGGGAGGAGGAGGAGAGCGCAGACGGCGAACGCCGGGGCGATCCACGGCGGCACGAGCCAGCGACCCCGTCCCAGACGGAGCCCTGCTCGAGCCCGAAGCTGGATGCCCCTCATCTTCCCGAGCCTAGTGATGGGACTCGAGCAACTCCTTCATTCGCGCCTGGTCCTTCGGGATCTGCCTGCGCGCCTGAGTCTTTGCCACCGGGAGCAGCACCTTGCCGGCAAGCCCGTGGCCTTTGAAGTCGATCGTGATCGTCACCCTGGAGCGCGACTCGTCGCCGACCGGCTCGACCGACACCGTGCCGATCGCACGGATCGGGCCGTCGAGCACCTGGAACGACGATTGCCGCGGCGGGTCGTGCTCGGTGATCTCGTACGTCATCGCGCGGTCGCCGCCGGGCACGCGCCGTGTTTCCTTCACCCGCGAGCCGACCCGGAGCGGCCCGTCGTCCTGAGGTTGGACGTCGACGATCTGTTCTTGCCACTCGCCGTGGCGCTTGACGTCGTCGAGGTACGCGAACACGTCCTCGGGCCTTCGGTTGATCTCGATGCTCTCGGTGATCGGCGCCATCGGTACCTCCTCGTCAGAACGACAGGGCCCGATCCTCCCTTCCCTGGGCCTTGCGGGTCAATCCGCATCGGGCTCTCATCATCGGCTCACCTTCGGCTCCTAATCTGCCGCGTTGGTGATGGGCGGAGTCGCACCGCGAACAACGGTACGACCGCCGCGAGCACCGGCCCGACCGTGCATGTCTCGATCGCCCGTCGCCAGACGCTCAACTCCGGAGGCATCCTTCCGCTTGCCCTCGGGATCCCTGCTCTGCTCGCTGCGCTCTCGGTTGGACTCAGAGTCAGAGGGCGCGCTTCGGACTAGACTCGATCCTGGGTGCTAGCTTTACTTTCTGAAGGGATACCTGCGTCGAGGAGGAGAGATGGCTTTGCAGATAGGCGATACCGCACCTGACTTCACGGCCGAAACCACGGAAGGCCCGATCAGCTTCCACGACTGGATCGGCGATTCGTGGGCAGTGCTCTTCTCGCACCCGCGGGACTTCACCCCTGTCTGCACGACCGAGCTCGGCTACATGGCCAAGATCAAGCCTGAGTTCGACCGGCGCAAAGTCAAGGTGGTCGGGCTGTCGGTGGATCCCATGGAGAACCACGCGAAGTGGGTGGCGGACATCGAGGAGACGCAGGGCTACGCACCGAACTACCCGATCATCGGCGACGCCGACTTCAAGGTCTCGAAGCTCTACGGGATGCTGCCGGCCTCGGTCGAGGGTGACCCGACCGCGCGCACGCCGGCCGACAACCAGACCGTGCGTAACGTCTTCGTGATCGGGCCTGACAAGAAGATCAAGCTGATCCTGGTGTATCCGATGACGACCGGCCGGAACTTCGACGAGGTTCTTCGCGTGATCGACTCGCTGCAGCTGACCGCGAAGCACAAGGTCGCGACTCCGGTCAACTGGCAGCAGGGCGACAACGTGATCATCGCGGGGTCGGTCTCCGACGACGAAGCGAAAGAGACGTATCCGGACGGCTGGGAATCGCCCCGGCCCTACATCCGGATCGTGCAGCAGCCGAGCTGATCTAGGTCGTTCGAGCCGGCACCGTGAAGCGCAGGTGGGTGACGGACGGTGACGCGATCACCCTCGTCGTCTCCAGCCCGACCGCGTCGATGCGGAGCCGGTCGAAGAGGGACGTCCCGTCGCCCAGGAGCACGGGGGCAACGTGAATCTGTAGTTCATTCAGCAGTCCGGCCTTCAGGTACTGCTGAACGACGCTCGCCCCGCCGGCGAGCAGGACATCCTTGTCGCCTGCTGCCGCGCGAGCCTCCTCGAGCGCGGCCTCGATGCCGTCGGTGACGAAGTTGAAGGACGTGCCTCCTTCCATCGCCAGGGCCTCGCGAGCATGGTGGCTGAGCACGAACACGGGCACGTGGAACGGGGGGTCGTCTCCCCACCAACCGTCTGCCCTGGGATCGGGCTCCCATGGACCCTGACCGCCGCTGAACATCCGCCTGCCCATGACGACGGCTCCCGTCGAGCCGGTCGATTCCTCCAGGACCTCGGAGTCCGCGTTCGCCTCGCCGCCCGAGAGGCCGTGACTTTCCCGCCAGCTCGCAGCCGCAAAGGCCCATTCATGCAAGAGGTCCCCTCCTGCTCCCAGCGGCTCCTCGAGGCTCGGGTTCGGCCCGGCGACGAAGCCGTCGAGGGACATCGAGATTTCGCATCTGAGTCTTGCCATCGTGATCAGCTCCTCGTTCGATATCTGCTGGGAAAGACCGTGTCACACGGCGGAACTCATCGGAGCTGCGCGGCCTCTTGCCGTCAGAGGTTCAGATCGCGGGCCAGCGCGTAGCGCCGAGGTCCCGGGAGATGCCCCGCGCCGCCTCGATCACCGCGGTGCCGAGCTTGCGCTCGCGGCCGCGGCCGAGGACCCGCTCGCGTGGGCCGACGACGCCGATCGCTCCGACCGCCTCCGAGCGGCGGTCGAAGATCGGAGCGGCTACGCCGCCCTCGCCTAGCACTGCTTCCTCCTTTTCGAGTGCGTAGCCTCGCTCCCGAACACCGTCGAGGTCGCGACCGAGCGCGGCCGTCGTGACGAGCGTCTGGCCCGTCAGCTTCGTGGGCGCAGCTCCGACGAGGTCGTCCCAGACGTCCTCGTCGAGGTATGCGAGTACGGCTTTCCCGAGAGCAGTCGCGTGCAGAGGCAGCAGCGAGCCGACCTCGAGGATCTGGAGGCTCGTGTCGGGGCGGAAGACGTGGTGGACGACGAGCATCCCGTCGCCGTGGAACGCACCGACGCGCACCGCCTCGTCGGCGCGTCCCGCGAGTGCCTCCGAATAGGCGAGTGAACGCGAGCGGAGCTCGCTCAGATCGAGGTAGCGGTTCGAGAGCTGGAGGAGCTGTGGGCCCAGCTGGTACTTGTCGCTGTCGGGGTGCTGCTCGACGAGGCCGTGGGACTGGAGCGTCCGCAGCAACCCGTGGACCGTGCCTTTGGCGAGGCCGAGACGGTCCGAGAGCTCGCTGACTCCAAGGCGCCCGGGGCCACCGGCGAGGGCCTTGAGGATACGCACGGCTCGGTCGACGGATTGAATCATCGATGGGTATTGTCGAATGCCGTTCGACATTGTAGAATGGCAGGTCGATGGACCGGGAGTCTCGAAACGGCTTCGTTGGCCTCGTGCTCGTGTCGCATAGTGCGGCGATCGCGGACGGCCTCGCGCAGCTCGTCGCCCAGGTCGCGGGTCCAAGCGTGCCGATCGTGGCGGCTGGCGGCGGGCCGGACGGAACGTTCGGAACCGATGGTGGCCGTGTGCTCGCGGCCCTCCGCGAAGCGGCCCAGTCTGCCGGAGCGGTCGTCCTCATGGACCTCGGCAGCTCCGTGCTCTCGGTACGCGCCGCACTGGGCGAGTTGCCCGACGAGACGGTCGCACTGCTTCGGATCGCCGACGCCCCGCTCGTGGAAGGCGCGATCGCCGCTGGAGTCACGGCGTCGACCGGCGGATCGGTTGACGAGGTCCTCGCCGCCGCGCAGGAGGCGCGCACCGTTGCCAAGCTCTGAGACCGAGCGACGGGCGACGCTGCCCGACGAGGTTCCGCTGCACGCGCGCCCGGCCGGGGACTTCGTGCGCGCGGCGGCGCAGTTCCCTGCGGAGATCTCGATCGCCGCCAACGGAAAGCGGGCCAACGCCAAGAGCATCCTCGAGATTCTGGCCCTGGGGGCGCTCGGAGGGACCGAGCTCGTCATCGCGGCGTCAGGTGACCGCGCGGCCGAGGCCGCCGACCACCTGGCCGGTCTCGTGCCGCATCTCGGCTGACAGGAGCCCGCCCGCCAGCGCGAGCGCCGCTCGCGCCGACGATGCCCCGAGTGCTTGTCGCGCCGCATCTGCGGCGTCGGTGAAGGAGAGGCGCCGCACCGTATCGCGTAGCTCGTCCAGGCGTGCCGGCGCGACACTCAGCTCGTCCACGCCGAGCCCGATCAGGAGCGTTGCGACCTCCACCTCGCCTGCCGCCTCACCGCACACCTCGACCGATCTCCCCACCGCGTGCGCAGCCTTCACGACCTGGCCGATCAGCCCCAGGATGACCGGCTCGGCCGCGGTCGTCGCGGAGGCGACCGGCCGTTCGCGGTCGAGGCCGAGCGTGTACTGCACGAGGTCGTTCGTCCCGATCGAGATGAAGTCCGACTCGGCGGCGATCTCGGCCGCGCGTGCGGCTGCCGAGGGTGTCTCGATCATCGCGCCGAGGGAGACGTCGGGATCGGACACAAGTGCGCGCACCGTTCGTACCTGCTCGGCCGACTCGACGAGCGGCAGGAGGACGCGCAGCTGTGTTCCCTCGGCCGCTCGGACGATCGCGCGCAACTGCTGCTCGAGCTCCACGGGATGGGAAAGCATCAGTGTGAGGCCCCGGTCGGTGATGCCGGCGAGAAACGGCGGCGTCTTGTCGGCGCCGAAGTCGAGCGTCCGCACCGTCGCGAGGAGGCCACGCAGCCGCGCGAGCGCCGGTGCAAGGGCAACGAAGTGCTCGTCTTCGGTCGGCCAGGCGCTCGCCTCGAGAAAGGCCAGCTCCGTGCGCAGGAGCCCGACACCTTCGGCGCCGGCCTCGAGACCCGCCGTCACCTCCGCCGCGGTGGAAGCGTTGCAGAGCAGCGACACGATCCGCCCGTCGCGCGTGACCGCGGGGAGCCCACGCGCTGCAACTCGCTCCTCGCGCAACAGCCGCCGACGCTGTACTGCGCTTTCGGCAGAGAGAAGCCGGCTCGTGCTCGGGTCGACGACAACGGACCCGTCGTCTCCGTCGACGATCACCGTATCTCCGTCTCGGATCGAGAACACGTCCTCACCGAGACCGACTGCCATCGGCACGCCGAACGCGCGCGCCATGATCGCTGCATGGGAGGTGGCAGCCCCCTCGGCCAGCGCGATGCCGAGAACCAGGCCTTCTTCGAGGCGAAGTTCGGCCACGTCCGCCGGGCCTAGGTCACGCGCGATCAGGATCGAGGCTTCGGTCGCCCCGGGCATCGCGGTTCCTGCGAGCGCGCGCACTGCCCGGACGCCGAGCTGTCGGACGTCGGTGGCGCGCGCAGCGAGCATCGGATCCGGAAGCTTCGCCAGCGCCTCGGCGTGAAGTGCCGTTGCCTGCCGAAGCGCCTCCGCCGGGTCGAGCTCGGCTGCCAGTCGCCCGACCTCCAGCCGGAGGGCGGGATCCTCGACCATGAGCTTGTTCGTCTCCAGAATGTCCGCCTCGTCGTCGAGACCGGCGGTACGGAAGCGTTCGGCGCCCCTCGCAAGGTCGGCCGCGACCGCGTCGAGCGCAACCAGCGGGTCGCCCGTCCTTGGCGTCGCAGACTCGTCGTCGTGCCACACGAGCGCGCGCCCGATCGCGACCCCGCTTGAGGCGGCGAGCCCACGGAGCTCGCGCTCGTTCATTTCTCCGCGGAGACCGTGCTGGCGAGAGCGCCGAGGATTAGCGTCGTGGAGGTCGCGCCTGGATCCTGGTGGCCGATGCTGCGCTCGCCGAGATACGACGCGCGACCCTTAGAGGCCTGCAGCGGCACGGTCGCCCGCATGCCTTCCTCGCTGGCCTCGAACGCAGCCTGCACGGCGTCGGCCAGCGAAGCACCGCCGGCGAGGCTTTCCCGCAAGGTTCGGACGGCCGGCGCGAGGGCGTCGACCATCGTCTTCTCGCCTTCCTGCGCGGCTCCGAGCTCGACGACGCCTGCCAGCGCCGCGTCGAGCGCCGAGGCGAGCTCGCCACTCCCGAACTCCTCCGCTTCACCGAGGGCGCGGCCGGCCCGCCGTAGGGCAGTGCCCCATAGCGGACCGCTCGCGCCTCCGACTGTCGAGACGAGCGTGCCGCCGGCGTTGGTGAGGAGACGGCCCGGTGAGACTGGACCGTCGGTCGAGCCCAACTTCTCGACCACCGCGGTGAACCCGCGGTCCATGTTCGTGCCGTGGTCGGCGTCACCGATCGCGGCATCCAGCTGTGTCAGGTAGTCGCGCTGCTCGTGGAGCGACGCGGCTGACTGCTCGAGCCAGCGCTGGACTGTGTCGGCGTTCACGCTCGTCCCTCCTTGCACCTGCTCAGCGCCCCCAGCGGAGCGCCGGTGTGTGGACCGGAGCATCCCAGAGCTTGGTCAGCTCGTCGTCGAGCTTCAGCAGCGTGATCGACGCGCCGGCCATCTCCAGGCTCGTGATGTAGTCGCCCACGAGACTACGCGTGGCCGTGAGGCCGCGCTTCTTGAGCTGCTTCGCGAGCTCGTTGTAGATGACGTAGAGCTCGATCGTAGGCGTGCCGCCGAGCCCGTTCACGAACGCGAGGATGTTCGATCCACTCGGAGCATCGAGGTCACCGAGAATTGCCTCGGCCATCTCCGCGACGATCTCGGAAGCGGGCTTGATCTTCTCGCGCCGGCGTCCCGGTTCGCCGTGAATACCCACTCCGAACTCCATCTCGTCGGCGCCGATCTCGAACGTCGGGGTCGGCGAAGAAGGGGTCCAGGCGGAGGTGAACGCAACGCCGAAGCTGCGGCCGTTGTCGTTCACCTTGCGGGCTACAGCTGCCACTTCGGCGAGCGAACCGCCCGCCTCCGCCTTTGCACCGGCGATCTTCTCCGCCAGCACCGTGACGCCGACGCCCCGGCGGCCCGCCGTGTACAGGCTGTCCTCCACCGCGACGTCGTCGTTCGTCAGGACGGACTCGACCTTGATGTCCTCGTCCTCCGCCATCTCGGCGGCGAGCTTGAAGTTCATCACGTCGCCCGTGTAGTTCTTGACGATGTGGACGACACCGGCGCCGCCGTCGACGGCCTTCGTCGCGGCGAGCATCTGGTCTGGGACGGGCGAGGTGAAGACCTCCCCGGGACATGCGGCGTCGAGCATGCCGGCTCCGACGAAGCCACCATGCATCGGCTCGTGGCCGGAGCCGCCGCCAGAGATGATCGCCACCTTGCCCGTCGGCGCGTCCTTGCGGACGACGATCTGATTCGCGAAGTCGACGCGCACGAGGTCCGGATGGGCCGCGGCCAGGCCGGCGAGGGACTCGGTGACGATGTCGGCCGGATCGTTGATGAACTTCTTCATGACTTGCGTGGCAATTGCCATCTCTGCTCCTTTAGGGCGACGGGACGGGATCGCCGACGCCACGGTCGGGCTCGGTGACGGCTTCCTTGATGGGGCGTGTGATCTTCCGCGGTGTCGCCATCCAGTCGTAGGCGAAGCACGCGAGCGCAGCGCCGACCAGGTTTGCGGGGATGTACGCGAGGAACTGCTGCGTCCAGTTGTGCACTCCGCCGTGGACCGTCGTGACGAAGAGCGGGCCGATTGCACGCGCCGGGTTCAGCGACGCATTCGTGACCGGGCCGACGGTGATGATGATTGCGACGACCACGAGGCCGATCACGAGCCCCGCCCAGCCCTCGGGCGAGCGCGTGTCGACGATGCCGAGGATCGTGAAGAGCAGGATCCCCGTGCCGATCGCCTCGATCAGCATGGCCGAGCCCCAGCTCGTCGTCGAATGGTCGAAGTGGACGACGCCGAACCCGTAGCCGAGGTCGACCGCCCTCGTCCCGAAAGAGCCCCACATGGCAAACGCTCCGGCGACGCCGCCGGCGACCTGCGCCGCCCAGTACGACGGCACCTCACGCCACGGGAAGCGCTTCGTCGCCGCCAGGGCGAACGTGACAGCCGGGTTGATGTGACAGCCCGACACCTTCCCGATCGTGTAGACGAGCGCGACGATGACGAGACCGAAGGCCATCGAGATGAAGCCGAGGTCGGCCCCGGAGAACGGCGCCTTCGAGCCGCTCTCGAGTAGCAGGATCGCCGGCACGGAGCCGGCGCCGATGAAGACGAGCAGCGCGGTGCCGATGAACTCGGCGAACAGGCGCTGGGAAACGTGGTGCTCCGCCATTAACCCGAACCTCCTCCCGGCCCAAGGCAGAGGAGCCGCGGGCCGTTCCGCGGATATTCCCGAGGCCTCATTGCCTGGGAACGATATTCGACATGACCGAACAGCGTTCGGCGAGATTAGAACAGGTCGGCCGCTCGTGTCAAGCTGTGCGAGCAGGCCAACCGGCCCAGCCTTCCCGATGTAAAGCGACTTCATTTTTGATAGAAACGGGAAATGGCTGCCGCGCCGCCCCGCCAGAAGGAGCCCGCGACGTGGGAGCTCGTGCTCAAGCGCAACCCCGTCGAGCGCCTGAAGCAGGCGAAAGCGCCGCTCGGGATCCGCGACGAGCTGCCCGCGCTGATCGCCATGGGCTACGAGAGCGTTCCGGAGGAAGACGTCGTCCGCCTCCAGTGGTGGGGGCTCTACCACGACAAGCCGAAGGTCGGGACGTTCATGCTCCGGCTGAAGATTCCGAGCGGGATCCTCCCGCCGGCGAAGCTCCGGGCGATCGGCGAGGTCTCGAACCGCTACGGGCGTGGCCACACCGAGCTGTCGACGCGCCAGTGCATTCAGTTGCACTGGCTCCGCCTCGAGGAGCTACCGAACATATTCGCCGATCTCGATGCGGCCGGGATCACGACCGCCGGTGGCTGCGGTGACACCGTCCGCAACATCACCGGCTGCCCCGTCGCGGGGCTCGACGCGCACGAGCTCTTCGACTGCACCGAGCTCGTGGCGGAGGTAGCCAATTTCTTCTACGGCAATCCCGACTTCACGAACCTGCCGCGCAAGCACAAGTACACGATCGCGAGTTGCGCGGACCGCTGCAACGCCCCTGAGATCAACTGTGTGTCCTTGATCGGCGTCGTCAAGGACGGCCGCGAGGGATTCGCGGTCAAGGTCGGCGGCGGCCTCTCGTCGGTGCCGCGGATTGCGCGCGACCTCGGTGTGTTCGTGCCGGCCGATGAGGCGATCGAGATCCTCTCGGCGATCACAAACGTGTGGAGCGAGGACCTGCGCTACCGCGTCTCGCGCGTGAAAGCGCGCCTGAAGTTCATGGTCGACGACATCGGCGCGGAAGGAATGCGCGAGCGGGTCGAGGCCAGGCTCGGCCGGACGCTCGAGGACTTCGAGCTCCCTCCGATCGACGTACAGCCTTCGAATCACGTCGGCGTCCACGCCCAGAAACAGGTAGGTCTCTCATACATCGGCGTTCCCGTGCGCGTCGGGCTCGCATCCGGCGATCAGTTGATCGCTGTCGCCGACCTGGTCGGGTCATTCGGTGGCGACCTTCGCATCACGCGACAGCAGAACTTCGTCGTCACCGGCGTGCCGAACGAGCACATCGGCGAAGTCGTCGCTCGACTAGAGGAGATCGGCTTTCCGCTCGCAACGAACAACGTCTGGGCGAACTCGATCGGCTGCACCGGCGAGCCACACTGCAACTTCTCGGTCGGCGAGACCAAGCAGAGACTTGGACGACTCGTCGACCACCTCGAGGGCGTCTTCGGCGAGCGGATCGCCGATCTGCGCCTGCACCTCGACGGCTGCCCACACGCGTGCGCGCAGCACTGGGTGGGCGACCTCGGCTTCCAGGGCACGACCGGAAAGGACGCCGACGGTCGCCGGCTGCCCGCCTACGACATCTTCGTGCGCGGTTCGCTCGGCCCCGATCCAGCGATCGCGCGGCCCGTCTTCAGGCGTGTCGCGAGCGACGGGCTCGAGGCGGCCGTCGAGGGTCTGATTCAGGGCTGGCTCGACGGCCGTCGCAACGAGGAGTCGTTCACCGAGTTTCAATGCCGTCTCTCCGACCAGGAGCTCGGCGTCTTGGCGCAGCTCGAGCCCGCGCGCAGCAGACGAGAGGTGGGGGCAGCGTGAGCACCTTCGAGCTCATCGACGAGCTGGAGGCGGGCGAGCTGTCGGTGGAATTCGAGGGCGAGGAGCCGGAGACCGTCCTCGAGTGGGCCATCGAACGCTTCAGCCCTCGCATCGGCGTCTCGACGGCGTTCCAGATCGACGGTGTCGCGATCATCGACATGGCCTACCGGATCGATCCCGAGATTCGCGTCTTCTCGGTCGACACGGGCCGGCTTCCCGCTGAGACGCACGAGTTGATCGCACGGCTGCGCGACCGCTACCCGGGACTGAACCTCGAGGTCCTCGCCCCGGAGGAAGAGCACGTCAACCGCATGGTCGAGAGAAAGGGCCTCGATCTGTTTCGCGAGTCGGTGGAGAACCGACTCCTCTGCTGCAACATCCGCAAGGTTCGACCGTTGACCAGGCATCTCGCCACCCTCGACGCCTGGATCACGGGGCTCCGCCGTGACCAGTGGGCGACCCGGACGAACATCCGTAAGGTCGAGATCGACCACGACCACGGCGCGATCGTGAAGCTCAATCCACTCGCCGAGTGGACGAAGGACGAGGTCTGGGACTACGTGCGCGCGAACGACGTGCCGTACCACCCTCTCTACGACCAGGGCTACACGTCGATCGGCTGCGCTCCGTGCACGCGCGCGATTCGTCCGGGTGAAGCGGACCGTGCCGGCCGCTGGTGGTGGGAGTCGAACGCGCCGAAGGAGTGCGGCATCCATTGCGCGATCGAGACCGGCGGTTTCGAGCACGAGCTCCACGCGATCCTCGGAGAGGACGCCGATGGCTAGCGCCGCGGTGAGGCTCGACACGGCGGCGGCCGAGGTCGCCCTCGGTGAGGCGCAGGCCGTGCTGGCGCTCGTGCAGGACGCGGAACGGCGGGGCCGGCTCGCCGATCTCGTCGCCGCGGTCCAGGAGGGCGAGCTCGGCGAGGACGACGCGCAGGCGCTCGAGGAGATCATCGAGCTCGGGCTCTCGACCGGGCGCATCCGCGGCCTCTACGGTCCCGAGGGAGAGCAGGCCGCGCTCAAGACCTACCGCAAGCTGCCGCGCGGCAAGGAGCTCTCCGAGAGCACCCGCGACGTCACCGGCGCGCTCGCCTCGCTCGAGGGCAAGACTCTCGAGCAGGTCAAGGTCCAGGCAGCCGGGCCCGGCGCGTACCTCCTCAGCATCGGCGTCGAAGGGCTCGAGCTGACGATCCGGCTCGACCGGTCCGGCGCCCGTCTCCACTCGGTCGGCGTCTGATGACCTACGTGATCGCGGAGCCCTGCATCGACGAGAAGGACAAGAGCTGCATCGACGTCTGCCCGGTCGACTGCATCCACGAGACCGAGCAGATGCTCGTGACCGACCCGGACGAGTGCATCGACTGCGGCGCGTGCGAGCCCGAGTGTCCGGTCGAGGCGATCTTCCCGGAGGACGCGCTTCCGGAAAAGTGGACACCGTTCGTACGCGTGAACGCAATCTTTGTCGAGGGCGGCGCGCCGGCGGTCGCGGCGGCGCTCGCGGGCCACCGTGGCTGAGACGCGTTACTACATGGCCTGCCTCGACCTGACGGGGCGCGACTGCATCGTCGTCGGCGGCGGGAACGTTGGGCTCGAGAAGGCGCGTGGCTTGCTCGAGTGCGGCGCGCACGTGACGGTCACTGCGCCGGAGATCGTCCCCGAGCTTCTCGATCTGCCCATCGAGTGGGTCGAGGGACGCTACGCGAGCTGGGATCTCGGCGGCAAGTGGCTCGCGATCGCCGCGACGCCGGATCGTCAGGTGAACCGCCGGGTCAAGGAGGACGCCGAGCGGCTCGGGATCTTCTGCAACGTGGTCGACGATCCTGAGCTCTGCAGCCTGATCCTGCCCGCCGTGCATCGCGTCGACCCGATCGCGGTCGCCGTTTCCACCGGCGGCGCCTCCCCGGCGCTCGCGCAACGGCTGCGTGGCGAGATCGCGGCCGTCGTAGGCCCCGAGCACGCGCGCCTCGCGCGCGAGCTGCGCGACTGGCGGCCGTGGGCGCGTGAG
>Ga0307287_10000608_pt1 | contig 12533 bp, 10 predicted proteins | sample ER_DNA_141_FD_194485 | JGI IMG/M metagenome (GOLD analysis project Ga0307287, IMG submission 194485) | Bulk soil microbial communities from the East River watershed near Crested Butte, Colorado, United States - ER_DNA_141 | ecosystem: Environmental > Terrestrial > Soil > Floodplain | place...
GTGCGTTTCTGACGCGGTCAGCCCGACCGCGCCGCGGAGCATTTAGGGGGCGTCGTGACTCCCTTCTAGGTAGGCCGCAGCTTGGAGCTGGAAGAGTTCGGCGTAGTGCCCATCTAAGTCCATGAGCTCCTCGTGGGTCCCTGCTTCGGTTACCCGGCCGTCCTGCAGCACATAGATGCGATCGGCATTGCGGACGCTGGAGAATCGATGCGAGATCAGCAGCACCGTACGGCCCTCGAGCAGGGCTCTGATGCGCTCGAACAGCTCGTGTTCGGCCCTAGGGTCGAGGGCAGCCGTTGGCTCGTCCAAGATCACGAAGGGAGCATGGCGAAAGAATGCGCGGGCTAGCGCGACGCGCTGCCACTGTCCGACGGAAAGATCTGAGCCGCCTTCGAACTCGGGGCCGAGTACGGTCTCGTAGCCATCGATCAGGGAGCTGAGGAATGCATCGGCGTCGGCATGCCGTGCTGCCTCACGGATGTCGTCAAGATCATCGATGGCCTCGACGCGCCCCAGTCCGACGTTGTCCCGGGCACGCAGATGGAAGCGTACGAAGTCTTGGAAGATCGCTGCAATCCCGGCGCTCAGCTGCGTGGCATCAACACCGTTGATGTCAAGGCCGTCCCAGGTGATCGTTCCCGTATCCGGCCGGTAGAGCCCAGCCAGGAGCTTCGCGAGCGTGGTCTTGCCGGAACCATTCTCTCCGACCAATGCCACGATCTCTCCGCGGCGAATGTTGAGCTTCACGTCACGAAGAGCAGGTTCCGTGGCCGTTGGGTAAGTGAAGCTCACACCGTTAACCGATATCTCAGCGAAGGAACTCGGTGCCGGATCGTGCCGCTCTGCGCGCCGTACCTGAGGCAGCAGCTCCACGAACGCAAGGTAGTCATCGACGTATCGCGCTGATTCGGAGAGCGTGCCGGCGGCATAACCCGCCATAGTGAGGCGTTGACCGACGATCGCGATTCCGGCCACAGCGATGCCCGCCTCTGCTAGCGGTACCGTGCCGCTGACGGCAAGCCATCCCACAACGAGCAGCGTTATGGCGAGCACCACGGCGATGCCCAGATTGGCGAAGAGCTCACGCCACGTCTGCTTCGCCGCTACTCGTTGGAGTTCAGCGACGCGGTCGTCGTACAGATAACGATGCCGAGCACGCAAGAACTCCCCAAGATTGAACGCGCGGATCTCCTTGGCAGCATCGCGATCAGAGAGCAGCCCGACAAGGTATTGCCGTTCGCGGTCTCGCGGCGTCATGCGCCAGAAGAAGCGCCAGAATGCCTCGCCGCGGCGGGAAGCCGATAGCCAGGCCGGAACCAAAACGATCGATACCATGATGATCAGGAGAGGCTGAATCGTGATCAGGGTTACCAGCACCGCGATAACACCGATGGCGGCGGCGATCAGGCCAAACAAGCCGAAGACCACGTTGAGTGACTGCGGTCCGCTGTGCCGCATGCGTTGCACCCGGTTGTGCAAGGCAGGAGTCTCGAAGCCAAGCAGGTCGACCGCTGCGGCAACTTCCAGGATGTGTTCCTCGACGTGTCGTTGCATCATTTCGCCGAGGACTTCTTGACGTTCGCGTTGGACTGCTGTGACAAATGACTGAATTCCAGCAACCCCAGCGATCGCAATTGCCCAAGGCGCAATTGGCGCGAGCGATTGGCCGCTTTGCAGCTCGAGGAGTGCTTGCAGACCTTGTTGTCCAAGGAGCAGCAGCAGCGCGATGCCGCCACCCGCAATGACCTGCAGCAACGTCGCGACGACGAACTCACTGCGGCCGGACGCCCACGCGATGTGTATCGCTTGCCGAGTCAACCGGGGAAGTGCCCTGAACCGGACCTTGTTCTCGTCAGGACCCTGAATGTCGTAAATGGTTACCGGCCCGGCGTCTTCGTCTCCCGCTTCAAGATCAGCTACGGAGTCGCTCATGGGCCAAGTCTGCCGAAAACAGTCTGCCGGTGCCTCTGTTGGAAACGCACGTGCACGTTCGCTTCCGTCGCGATGCACATGTTCCAACGGATGCATCGCGACAGGACCGCACGTGCACGTGCGTTTCCAACACCGCTCAAGCCCGGTACATGGACTTCCGCGCAGCAGATGGACTCAAGCGCGGTAAACGGAGATGTCGCCAGAGGCCGTACGCGCTCGCAGCGTGAGGTACGGCTCGCCGGGCTCGGGCTGGGCGGTCGGCTCCAATCCAATACGGATGTCGCCAGACACCGAGTTGAGGTCGAGCCAAGCGGACAGATTGTCGGCAATCCCGACCGTCAAGGAGCCTGAAGCCGAGCGCAGGTCGACAGAGCCGCTTGTCGCAGCGACCGAAATGTCGCCGGATCCCGAGTTCGCCTGCAACGTCGCACCGCGCAGTGATTTCACTATGACTGAGCCGGACCCCGACTTTGCGGTGATGGGGCCGTTCACTTCGCCCAACGACACGTCGCCCGAGCCTGTCCGGACCCGGCTGCCATTGCCGTCCATTCGAGCAACCGAGATACTGCCCGAGCCGGCACTGCAGTCAAGATCCGTCGCGTCGCCCAGCGTGATGTCGCCCGAGCCGCTGACGATCTTGGCGCGACCGATTTCGGCACTGATCGAGATGTCTGCCGAACCGGTCTTGATCGTATAGTCCAGCCCGTCCGGTACGTCGAGCCGTAGCTCGGCTTTCGTGTACCGCAGGAACTGCTGCGGAAAACTGATCCGGAGCCAGTCGCGATCATGGCGGATCTGGATCTGCTCCAGGTACGCATCGTCGGCGCCCTCGATAGAGGCTTCGACCACATCCGGCCGCGCCCCAGGCATTACGGTGATCGATCCGTCGCCGAGGTCGTCCACCACAACGTGACGTACCCCCTCGTAGGAGCGTGTGATGCTCATCGCACCCATCCCTGAACGTTCCCGCGGGAACGCCGATCCTCCCGCGCGGCTCTCCTTAGGCGATCCCGCAACGCCCCGGCCGGTCCGAACGGACCCTCTGGGCTGAAGACGCCATGCTCTCCGAATGGGCCATACGGACCGAAGACCGCACCCGGTGCCGGCGGCATCGGTGGACGCGGCGGCTGCGGCCACTCGCTCGCCGGGGCGCTGCTGCGCTCGGAGAGGGCATCCATGACCGCGCGGATCAGCCAGGCATTGGTGGAGATTCCCTCTGCCGAGGCGATCTCGTCGACTCGCGTCTTAACCGACTGCGGAAGCCGCAGGCTGATGCGAGCTACCGGCTCGTCCTCAACATCAGAAGTTGCCGCTGCGTCCTCGCCCGCCTGTTCGGACTCGGGCATCAGCAAGGTGGGTTCGGCATCGGCAGTCTGGATTGAGACGACGAATTCTGGCTCGCTGCCGACCATCCGCACCTCAACTGAAGAAGGAGCGAGTTCGGCGCTGATCGTCCCTGCGGCGTCGGACAACGCTCGAATGAGCGCGAGTCGGGTTGAGGACTCGATTGCCGTTCCGAGCCGTGCCGCCACGTGTTGGGTTGGCTCGTCGGCCAGCGAGGAGGCACTGACAACGCCTGCCCGGACCGACTCGATGTACGGTGAAAGATCCATGACGCCACTATGACGTCAAAGTGACGTCAAATCAAGAGGGACAGACGTCAAATAGTTCAAATATCCGCATGCCGAAAGAGATATATCCATTTCGGTCGTATCTGCAGCGGACTGTATGGAGGACAGCCAGCTGAGGCGCATCGGAGTGCTCCTTGCCTCGTCCAGCGGCCAAGCGAGTGGCACTAGGCGCGCTTCACCGCCTCGAGGAGCAGTTGCGCGACATCGAGGACCTCCGTGGTTTCCGGTGCAGCGCCGTCGGCTTGTTTCTCGGTCAGCCCGTCGGTCAACATCACCCGACAGAACGGACATCCAGTCGCAATCGCATCGTGGCCGTTGCCACCCGAGCTAGCGAGCGTACGCAGCGCCTCCTCGGTCCGATTGTTGTTGATCCTGGTGCCGAGCCGTTCCTCCATCCACATCCGCGCACCGCCTGCGCCGCAACAGAACGACCGCTCGCGGGTGCGCGGCATTTCGGCGATGGTGGCGCCAGGCAAGGATCCGAGCAGATCGCGCGGCGGATCGTAGATCTCGTTGTGTCGGCCGAGATAGCAGGGGTCGTGATAGGTGATCGTCCGGCCGGCGACGGAGCCCTCGGGTGGCGCGATCGGGGTCAGTCGACCGTCGCGTACCAGCTGGTTGAGCAGCTGAGTGTGATGCACGACCTCGCAGTTGACGCCGAGTTGCGGATACTCGTTCTTCAATGCATTCAGACAGTGTGCGCACGTCGCGATGATCTTGGTCGCCTTCGCCTCCTGCAAGGTGTCGGCATTCTGCAAAGCGAGCTGCTGGTAGACGAACTCATTTCCGGCGCGTCGAGCCGGGTCGCCTGTACACGTCTCACCATTGCCGAGTACGGCGTAGCTCACGCCGGCGAGATGCAGCAATTCCGCGACCGCTCGCGTGGTCTTCTTGGCGCGGTCCTCATAAGCTCCGGCGCAGCCGACCCAGAACAGGTATTCCACCGCGCTGAGGTCCTCGACGTCCTCACCGACCACTGGCACAGAAAAGGGCAGATCCTTGGCCCAGTCCAGGCGTCCGCGAGGACTCATGTTCCATGGATTTCCCTTGCTCTCCAGGCCTTTGAACAGGCCGTTGAGCTCACTAGGAAACTCCGCGGACATCATCACCTCGAAGCGGCGCATATCAAGGATGTGATCAACATGCTCGATGTCCACCGGGCATTGCTGAACGCACGCGCCGCACGAGGTGCAGGACCACAGGACATCAGGGTCGATGACCCCAGGCACCCCGTCCGTGACCTCGATAGGTCCTACCAGCGGCCGGGCCGCCTCCTGGCGGGTCGCGTCAGGCAAGGTTTCACGTGCTGCTTCGGCTGCCTGCAGATAGGGCGCCTTGGCGTACCCGTGCTCCCGTAGATCCATGATCAGCAGTTTCGGGGAGAGCGGCTTGCCGGTATTCCAGGCCGGGCACTGGGATTGGCAGCGACCACACTCGGTGCAGGAGGTGAAGTCGAGCAATCCCTTCCAGGTAAAGTCCTCCACCCTGCCAACACCTAGTGACGTGTCTTCGTCCAGATCCTCGATGTTGGCGAAATCGAGCGGTTTGCTATCGATCATGATCGGTTGCAGCGCACCGAGCGCCGGCTTGCCAGAGCTCTCTCGCTTGAACCAGATATTCGGCCAGCTGCTGAATCGATGCCAGGCAACGCCCATCGTCGTGTTGAGGCCGATCACGATGAACCACGCCATCGAGATGATGATCTTGATCGCTGCGACAATCACGATGCCGGTTTCGAGCGCCGCGGGACTGCTCCCGGAGGGCAGCAAGAACCAGGTCAGCGGGAAATGCAGTCGCGAGGTTTCAGCGCCGAGCAGCCGATATTCCATGGCGTGCAGGGCAAGAAAGCACAGCACGATCCCTAGCACGGTCAGCTCGACGTAGAAGCCCTGCCATGATCGTGAACCGAAAAATCGAGATTCCCGGCCGCGACCGGTCAGCAGCCGCACGATGGTCAAGAAGCTGATCGAGATCAGTCCTGCCCACGCGATGATCTCGCTGGCCCACTCGTACGGCGGCCAGTGCCCGATGATCGGCAGCGCGAAGCGCGGATCGAAGAGCTGTCCGTACGCGGTGATCAGAGTGAAGAACAAGGCACCGAAGGCGATGAACACGAACCAATGCGCGATGCCAACCTTGGTCCACTGCAGCATCCGGGTATGCCCGAGGGTTTCAGCGAGCATGTGTCGCCACCGCTGGCCACGATGATCACCCCGGCCGGGAGCGGGTTTGCCGAGCTTGACGACGCCGACGATCGATGCCACGGCACGGGCAAAGAGCACAACACCGACGATCGAGACGGCCAATGCCACGACAATCGCGACAACCTTCACCTGTCACTCCTCCTCGTTGCGCCATCAGCCTAATTCGATACGAGATTGACCCTTTGCGACCTTCCGTACCCGCCGGTGATCGCGGCTTAGAAACCTGGCATGTACGGGTGGCAGGGCGACCGCGCGTAGCTTGTTAGCCATCTGCAGACCATGAATGAGGCGAGATGGCAACGACATATGAAATCTCCGGCAAGGCCGTACGGCGCATCGGGTTCGGAGCGATGCAGCTCCCCGGTCCGGGCGTGATGGGACCGCCCAAGGACCATGAGCAGGCGGTCGCAGTCTTGCGCCGAGCGGTCGAGGCCGGAGTCAACCACATCGACACGGCCCAGTACTACGGACCGAAGGTGTCCAATGAGCTGATCAGGGAAGCGCTGTACCCCTATCCCCAAGACCTGGTGATCGTCTCCAAGGTCGGAGCTTTGCGCGACGACCGGGGCGGCTGGATTCTCGCGCAGCGGCCTGAGGAACTGCGGGCCGGTGTGGAGGAGAACCTGGCGACTCTCGGCATTGAGCAGCTCGGTGCCGTCAATATCCGCCGGATGGAAAGGCACGACGGACTGCCGCCTAGCCAGAATGTCTCGGTCGAGGATCAATTGGCTGAGATGGTCGCCCTCCGCGAAGAGGGCAAGATCGCCGGTGTGGGAATCTCGACCGCGCCGCTCGCCGAGGTGCAAGCCGTATCCAGCGAGATCACCTGTGTTCAGGATCCCTACAGCCTGCTGAGTCAGGACGACGGCGGCGTACTCGACCACTGCATCGCCGCCGGGATCGCATTCGTCCCGTATTTCCCGCTCGGCTCGGCGTTCTCCCGGATGCCCAAGGTCGTCGACGATCCCGCTGTGCGCAGCGTCGCCAAACGCCGTGGTGCGACGCCGGCGCAGGTTGGGCTCGCCTGGTTGCTGGCCAGAGCGGACAACATCCTGCTCATTCCTGGCACGTCGTCGCTGGCCCACCTCGAGGAAAACCTAGGAGTCGTCGATGTCCACCTCGGCGACGACGACCTCGCCGAGCTCAACGACCGCACAGCGAACTTGCCCAAGCCCACGCCGGATTGTGATTCCGGCGAGGACTAGCTCACGTTGGCCGCGCGCAACCGGGGCGCGCCGAGCGGCGTACGTAAATTGTCAGCGCTGGCGACTAGGGTTTTTGTGTCCTTCGAGACCTCTGGAGTTTCAGCGTGATTGAGTTCGAGTCAGTCGGCAAGACTTTCCGGGATGGCACGGCGGCAGTCGTCGACCTCACGCTGACTGTGCCCTCCGACCAAATCACGGTGATTGTCGGCCCCTCCGGCTGCGGTAAGACGACCACGCTTCGCATGGTCAACCGAATGTTGGAGCCGACGTCCGGCCGTATCACCTGGGACGGCACGCCGCTTCGCTCCAAGCGCAAGACCACGTTGCGCCGCCAGATGGGTTATGTCATTCAGAGCGGTGGGTTGTTCCCGCACCGCACCGTGCTCGACAACATCGGTACCGTTCCAGGTCTTCTCCATTGGCCCAAGAAGAAGATCGAGAAACGTGCCTTGGAGCTGCTGGACAGCGTCGGTTTGGAGCGGAAGCTCGGGGAGCGCTATCCCGTTCAGCTGTCCGGCGGGCAGCAGCAACGGGTTGGCGTGGCACGCGCGCTCGCGGCCGACCCGCTGGTCATGCTCATGGATGAGCCGTTTTCGGCGGTGGATCCGGTCGTTCGTAGCGAGCTGCATGAATTTTTCCTCGGTCTGCAACGCAAGCTGAGCAAGACCATCATCATGATCACCCACGACATCGACGAGGCCATCAAGCTGGGCGACCGGGTCGCCATCATGCGGGTAGGTGGACATCTCGCCCAGGTGGGTACGCCGCAGCAGGTGCTTGACGAGCCCGCCGACGCCTTCGTGGAGGGATTCGTCGGCCGCGACCGCGGTTTCCGGTCCCTCTCATTTCAGCCGGCGACTGCGCTCACTCTCGATCGAGTCAAGGTGGTCCGAGATGTGGAGACGGCGAGCGGGCCGGGGCCGATTCTGGTGGTGGACGGCGATGCTCGACCAGTCGGCTGGGCGGATGTGGAGCGGCCGGGTCAAGTCTTCCAGCTCGGAGCGACCTTCAGCCCAGAAACCGACTCCTTGCGCGGTGCGCTGGATTCCGCTCTGACCTCGCCATTCGGTCTTGCGGTCGCGGTGACGGCCGATACCGGCAGATATGCCGGCGTGGTCAGCGCCGACGCGATCTTGGACAAGGTCAGGGACGTCCGCACATCGGTTGCTGAATCGATCTCGATTCGCGATGCCGAAGCTGCCTTCGAGTATGAGCCGGCGGCTGAATCGGACGCGGAATATGACGACGTGGGCGAGCCTGATTACGCCGCCGAGGCAGCGGGTGAATCCGAGCAGGCGGCACCAGCGACCGACTCCGAGCAGCCTGAACAAGCCAAGTCGGTGCAGCCAGACCCCGCGGAGGCGTACGCGCCACCCTTGGACGAGGCGGCGCTCAGCGAGGCGGAAACTCGGGAAGTCGAGGAGGCCGAAGAGGCCGAAGAGGTCAGCGTCGAGGACGCACAAGCTGCCGCTGCTCCGGCTCCTGAGGCCCAGCCCGACCAGCCTGCCGACGACACCGTCAGGGATGACACGGTCAGCGACGACACAATCAACATTGAGCAGGCGGAGTCGAGCAGCGACGAGTCAGCAGCAGATCAGCCGCCTAGCGAAGGCCATCCAACCGACGATGGGCATCGGGAGGGCCAGGAAGCCAACGGCGAGGCTCGGTATCGCCGGGGGTCGGGCGTCGCACGGTGAACCTCGACTGGGCGTGGATTCAGCGCAACCTGGCGATGATCGGCAATTTGTTGGTCGATCACATCATCCTTTCCGTGCTGCCCGTTCTCATCGCCCTGGTCATCTCGCTGCCGCTCGGCTTTCTTGTCTTCAAGACCAAGCGGGTCGCCAACGTCATCCTCGCCTTTCTTGGCGTGATCTACTCGATTCCCTCTCTGGCCCTCTTTGTGATGATGCCGTTGATCCTCGGCACAAAGATCCTCAATCCAGTCAATATCGTCGCTGCCTTGGCTATCTACTCGATTGCACTGCTGGTGCGTAGCGTCGTGGACGGCCTGCGCTCTGTGCCAGCGTCAGTTAAGCAGTCCGCATCAGCAGTCGGTTATGGCTGGCTACGCCGGCTGTTCCGGGTCGAGTTGCCGCTCGCCATGCCAGTGATCTACGCCGGTCTTCGCGTCGTCACGGTCTCGAATATCGCCCTGGTGAGTGTGGCAGTCCTGATTGGCAGTGGAGCGCTGGGCAAGCTGTTCGACCTCGGTTTCGGGAGCTTTTTCTACACGCCGATCATTGTCGGTCTGGTACTGATGTTGGCATTGGCGCTGGTAGCGGATGCGTTGATCTTGCTCATTCAGCGTGGCACGCTGCCCTGGTTCAGGAAGCGGCGCACGGCATGAACATTTTTTCTTACCTGACTGATCCGGCCAACTGGGAAGGCCCGGCTGGGATTTGGAATCTGCTGCTTCAGCAGCTCGCCTATACCGCTGCGTCGGTCGCGATTGCCGCGGTTATCGCCATCCCGCTCGGCATTTTCATTGGTCACACCGGCCGTGGTTCGTTCCTCGTCATCGGTGTGAGTAATGCTGCTCGGGCCATCCCTACGTTGGGTCTGCTGGTTCTTGTCGTTCTGTTGCTGGGCACGGGGGTAGGGCCGATCATTGGCGTCCTGGCGGTGCTCGCGTTGCCACCCATTCTCACCGCAACCGCTGCGGGCATACATGGCGCCGATCCTGAGGCCGTTCACGCGGGCCGGGCACTTGGCCTGTCGGAGCGGCAGGTCGTCTCCAAGGTCGAGTGGCCACTGGCCCTGCCGCTGGTGATCTCCGGGCTACGGAGTTCGACTCTGCAGGTCGTGGCAACGGCGACGGTCGCCGCCTACAGCTCGGGGGAAGGCCTTGGTCGGCTGCTGATCACGGGTAATGCGACGCGTGACTATCCCCAAATGTTTGCGGGCGCCTTCATGGTTGCGGTGCTGGCCGTTGTCCTGGACATTTTGCTGGGCGGGGTCGGATGGCTGGCCAGCCGCCACGCAAGCCCCGGCCGTCGCACGAGCCGTAGTCGTGGAGCCAGCCCGAGAGGCGAGACGATCGACCAGCCCGCGTAATCCCCACTTAACCTAGTCGGACGGTTCGTTTCTGTCCGGCAGCGATAGGAGAGAGTTCACGAATGAAGATCAAGCAATCACTCCTCGGTGTCAGCTTGGGCATTGCTGGCCTGCTCCTCGCGGCGTGCGGCGGCAGTAGCAATCCGCTGAGCGATGCCAGCTCGCCCCAGCCCTCCCAATCGGGCTCGGCGAGCGGTGCGAAAGGGGCACCGGTGGTCGTCGGCTCGGCTGACTTCACCGAATCCAAGATCCTGGCTGAGATCTACTCCCAAGCCTTGAAGGCAAAGGGTGTCGACTCGTCAACCAAGCTCGGCATCGGGTCGCGAGAGATTTACATCAAAGCCCTGCAAGATGGCTCGATCTCGGCCGTCCCCGAATACACCGGCAACCTGCTGCTCAACTTCGACGCCAATGCCACAGCGACCACCGCCGACGAGGTCGAGAAGTCACTGCCGGCCGTGCTACCACCGGGCATCAAGGTGCTGAAGGCTTCACCTGCTGTTGATCAAGATGTCTATGTCGTGACCAAGGATTTCTCAGCGAAGAACGGGATTACCTCGCTGGAAGATCTGAAGAAGATCGCCAGCACCTCGACGCTGGGCGGGCCGCCCGAGCTGGAGAAGCGGGCGTACGGACCGCCCGGACTAGAGAAGATCTACGGCGCCAAGTTCAAGGCCTTCGTCCCGTACGCGAAGTATCCGCCCAAGATCAGCGACTTGGATTCGAACAAGATTCAGGTGGCGACCTTCTTCACCACCGACGCGGTGATCTCTGAGAAGGGCTACGTCCAGCTCGAAGATCCCCAGTCGATGATCTTGCCGCAGAACGTCATTCCGCTGGTTCGTTCCGACGTTGCCGACAATGCGGATGCGGTCGCGGCCTTGGATGCTGTGCAGGCTGCGCTGACCACTGATGATCTTGTCCAACTCGACAAGAAGGTTGACAGCGAACGGCAGGACCCTGCCCAGGTAGCCGGCGAGTGGTTGAAGAGCAAGGGACTGGCGTAACTCTTTGACACGCATGTTGTCTTGGGTCTGACGTTTCTCCGCACAAGCCGCAAATGTTGCGTGAAGCGGCCAATTGGGCCACATTCATGGCCTTGTGCGGAGGGACGGGGGCTCTGCGTTATTCAGGATCGGGCGGTGCGGCCTTATTGTCGCGCTCGTCCCGATCGGCCCACTCTAGGAGCTGATCGAGCCGATAGATGTGGTCGTCGATGTCCGCGTGAAGATCACCGACCGCGGCGTAGCGCGCTGGCATGGTGGCGATGGTGAAATCCTTGGGGTTCGCCTCGGCGATCTCGTCCCAACGTAAGGGTGCCGAGACGATGCCCTCGGGCGTGCCGCGTACGGAATAGGCGCTGGCTATGGTGTGGTCGCGCGCATTCTGGTTGTAGTCGACGAAGACTGAGCCAGGATCTCGATCTTTACGCCACCAGGTGAGGTCCACCAGGTCGCCGGCGCGGCGCTCGACCTCCCGGGCAAATGCCCAGGCTGCCCGGCGTACGTCGGGGTGTCCATGATCAGGAACGATCCGTACGTAGATGTGCAGGCCCTTGCCACCGGAGGTCTTCGGGTATCCCACCGCTCCCAGCTCGGTCAGCAGTTCCTGCACGATCACTGAGACTCGCCGGACGTCGTCGTAGGTCGCTACCGGCATCGGATCAAGATCGATCCGCCACTCGTCGGGAGATTCGACGTCGTCGCGCCGGGAATTCCAGGGATGGAACTCGACCGTCGACATCTGAACCGCCCAGATCACGTCTGCCGGATGAGTCACGCAGAGCTCGTCAGCGTCGCGATTGAAGCGCGGAAAGTGCACCCGTACGGTCTCGATCCACGGCGGCGCGCCGTGCGGCAGCCTTTTCTGATGCACCTTCTCGCCGTCCACGCCATCAGGGAAGCGGTGCAGCATGCAGGGCCGGTGGTAGAGCGCGTTGACAATGCCGTCAGCAACCGAGAGGTAGTAGCGAGCAAGATCAAGTTTGGTCTCTCCGCGAGCCGAGAAATAGACCCGGTCCGGGTTGCTGATCTTGACGACTCGGTCTCCGACCTCCATCTCGATGCGCTCCGTGGCCATGTCCGCCACACTAACGTCTGGCTCCCACGGCCGACGGCGAGTTAGCGGGCGCGGAGCCAGGCGAGGACGGCGAGTACCCGCCGGTTGTCCGAGCCGACATCCGGCAAGTTGATCTTGGCGAAGATGTTGGACACGTGCTTCTCGACCGCGCCGCCGGTGACTACGAGGCGTTCGGCAATGGCGGCATTACTGCGTCCCTCAGCCATCAGTGCAAGCACGTCCCGCTCCCGGGGGCTGAGCGTGCCGAGCGGGTCGGTCCGTCGTCGTGCCACCAGCAGCTGGGCGACGACCTCGGGGTCGAGAACAGTGCCACCGGCATAGATGGTTCGCAGGGCGTCAACCAGCGTGTCGAGCGAGGTGACTCGGTCCTTGAGCAGGTAGCCCACCCGGCCGCGGCCGTCGGAGAGCAGTACGTCGGCATAGGA